>JAANMV010000050.1_pt1 | contig 122398 bp, 114 predicted proteins | sample 7279661 | NCBI WGS metagenome assembly JAANMV01 (sample SAMN14094540, study PRJNA606508) | bioreactor metagenome | isolation source: A lab-scale SPAN reactor treating ammonium-rich wastewater day 121 | place: Ireland: Galway | collected 2017-05-16
AGCCTCGACGATACCCAGCTGCGCAATCTGGAGGAGCGCCTGCGCTACCTGCGCGAGCTGGACGAGCGTCGCGTCTCGATCCTCGCCAGCATCGAGGAACAGGGCAAGCTGACCCCCGAGCTGAAGCGCGAGATCGATCTCGCCGACACCAAGACCCGCCTCGAAGACCTCTACCTGCCCTACAAGCAGAAGCGCCGCACCAAGGGCCAGATCGCCCTGGAAGCCGGCCTCGGCGAGCTGGCCGATGCGCTGTTCGGCAATCCGGAGCTGAATCCGGAGCAGGAAGCCGAGCGTTTCATCGACGCCGAGAAGGGCTTCGCCGATGTGAAGGCCGTGCTAGAAGGCGCCAAGTACATCCTTATGGAGCGCTTCGCCGAGGACGCCGACCTGCTGGCTAAGCTGCGTGACTTCCTCAAGCACAACGCCACCCTCAGTGCGCGCGTGGTGCCGGGCAAGGAAGCCGAGGGTGCCAAGTTCAGCGACTACTTCGAGCATGACGAAGTATTGAAGAATGCCCCGTCGCACCGCGCGCTGGCGATCTTCCGCGGGCGCAACGAAGGCATCCTCAGCGTCAGCCTCAAGGTCGGCGACGAGGCGCCGGGCAGCATGCACCCGGGCGAGGGCATGATCGGCGAGCGCTTCGGCATCGCCAACCGCGGGCGCGCCGCCGACAAGTGGCTGAGTGAAGTGGTGCGCTGGACCTGGAAGGTCAAGCTCTACACCCATCTGGAAACCGACCTGCTCGGCGAGCTGCGTGACAAGGCCGAAGACGAAGCCATCTCGGTGTTCGCCCGCAACCTGCACGACCTGCTGCTCGCCGCGCCGGCCGGCCCGCGCGCGACCCTGGCGCTGGACCCGGGCCTGCGCACCGGCTGCAAGGTCGCGGTGGTCGACGCCACCGGCAAGCTGCTGGAAACCGCCACCGTCTACCCGCACGCACCGCGCAACGACTGGGACGGCACCCTGGCGATCCTCGCCAAGCTCTGCGCCAAGCACGCCGTCGACCTGATCGCCATCGGCAACGGCACCGCCAGCCGCGAATCGGACAAGCTGGCCGGCGAACTGATCAAGAAGGTGCCCGGCCTCAAGCTCACCAAGATCATGGTCAGCGAAGCCGGTGCTTCGGTGTACTCGGCCTCGGAGCTGGCGGCCAAGGAATTCCCGGATCTGGACGTGTCCCTGCGCGGCGCCGTGTCCATCGCCCGCCGTCTGCAGGACCCGCTGGCCGAGCTGGTGAAGATCGATCCGAAATCCATCGGCGTCGGCCAGTACCAGCACGACGTCTCCCAGCTCAAGCTGGCGCGTTCGCTGGATGCGGTGGTCGAGGACTGCGTGAACGCCGTCGGCGTCGACGTCAACACCGCTTCCGCCGCGCTGCTGGCGCGCATCTCCGGCCTCAACGCGACGCTGGCGCAGAACATCGTGCAGTTCCGCGATGCCAATGGCGCGTTCAAGTCGCGCAGCGAGCTGAAGAAGGTGCCGCGCCTGGGCGACAAGACCTTCGAACAGGCCGCCGGCTTCCTCCGCGTGATGAACGGCGACAACCCGCTGGACGCCTCGGCGGTGCACCCGGAAACCTACCCGCTGGTCAAACGCATCGCCGCCGACACCGGGCGCGACATCCGCTCGCTGATCGGCGACTCGGCATTCCTCAAGCGCCTGGACCCCAAGCAGTTCACCGACGAGACCTTCGGCCTGCCGACCGTCACCGACATCCTCAGCGAACTGGACAAGCCCGGCCGCGATCCGCGTCCGGAGTTCAAAACTGCCGAGTTCCAGGATGGCGTCGAGAAGCTCAGCGACCTGGAGCCGGGCATGGTGCTCGAAGGCGTGGTGACCAACGTGACCAACTTCGGCGCCTTCGTCGACATCGGCGTGCACCAGGACGGCCTGGTGCACATCAGCGCGCTGTCGGAGAAGTTCGTCAAGGACCCCTACGAAGTGGTCAAGGCCGGCGACATCGTCAAGGTCAAGGTCATGGAAGTGGACATCCCGCGCCAGCGCGTCGGCCTGTCCATGCGCATGAGCGATACCCCCGGCGCCAAGACCGACGGCCCGCGTGGCGGCGCCGGCAAGCCACGCGGCAACGCGCCGCGCAGCGAACGTCACGCCAAGGAAGACAAGCCGGCGCCGGCCAACGCGGCGATGGCCGCGCTGTTCGCCAACGCCAAGCAGTTGAGGAAGTAGGCATGAGCATGCAAGTCGAGGCCGTCGGCAGCTCCAGCGCGTTCGGCCGCCTGCTCGGCCTGGAAATCCATCAGGTCGGCAACGGTGAGGCCGTGCTCGGCCTGACCATGCACGACGGCCTGCGCAACCTGCACGGCAAGCTGCACGGCGGCGCGCTGTTCTCGCTGATCGACACCGCCATGGGCCAGGCCAGCCACAGCCTCGGCGACGGCGCGCCGAACAGCGTGACGCTGGAATGCAAGGTCAACTACATCCGCCCGGTCACCGATGGCGAGCTACGCTGCCGGGCGTGGGTGGTGCATGGCGGCCGGCGCACCCAGGTGCTCGAAGCCGAGGTGCACCAGGGCGACAAGCTGATCGCCAAGGCGCAGGCCACCTTCGCCTGCCTGTAACGCCGCGCCACCAATCCTGTGCCCGCGCAAACGCCGCTCTTGTGCAGCGGCGTTTGCGTCCCCATATTGGGCCGACTGTCGCGTGAAGGAATCCACAAGTTGAGCGATCTTCTCTCTCATCGTCTGGCACTGCTGGCCGAGCAAACCAACCTGCCGCTGCTCAGCCAATGCCTGCACGGGATCGAGCGCGAATGCCTGCGCGTCGATGCGCACGGGCAGCTGGCCCACAGCCCGCATCCGCGTGCCCTCGGCTCGGCGCTGACGCATCCACAGATCACCACCGACTATTCCGAGGCGCTGCTGGAGTTCATCACCGGCACCGACCAGGACCCGCGCAACACGCTGGCCGAGCTGGAGACCATCCACCGGTTCACCTACGCCAAGCTCGACGGCGAATTCCTCTGGAGCCCGTCGATGCCCTGTCCGCTGCCAGACGAGGCGGACATTCCCATCGCCGAGTACGGCAGCTCCAACGTCGGCCGGCTCAAGCACGTCTACCGCCAGGGCCTGGCGCTGCGCTACGGCAAGACCATGCAGTGCATCGCCGGCATTCACTACAACTTCTCGCTGCCCGAGCAGCTGTGGGCGGTGCTGCAGGCCGACGACGGCGACCCGCGCAGCGCGCAGGACTATCGCTCCAGTCGCTACATCAGCCTGATCCGCAACTTCCGTCGCCACAGCTGGCTGTTGATGTACCTGTTCGGCGCCTCGCCGGCGCTGGATGCCGGCTTCCTGCGTGGCCGCGCGCACCAGCTCGAATCGCTCGACGAGCACACGCTCTACCTGCCCTGGGCGACCAGCCTGCGCATGAGCGACCTGGGTTACCAGAACAACGCCCAGGCCGGTCTGACGCCCTGCTACGACGACCTGCCCAGCTATACCGAAAGCCTTTACCACGCGGTCTCCACGCCCTACCCCGAGTACGTGGCGCTGGGCACCAAGGATGCCGCCGGCAACTGGCAGCAGCTCAACACCAACGTGCTGCAGATCGAAAACGAGTACTACTCCAACATCCGCCCCAAGCGCGTCACCGCGGTCGGCGAACGGCCGCTGCAGGCGCTGCGGGCGCGCGGCATCCAGTACATCGAAGTGCGCTGCCTGGACATCAACCCGTTTCTGCCGCTGGGCATCGACCTCGGCGAGGCGCGCTTCCTCGATGCCTTCCTGTTGTTCTGCGCGCTGGATGACAGTCCCTGTCTGGCCGAAGGCGAATGCGGCGCGGCCACCGACAACTTCCTCAAGGTGGTCAAGGAGGGTCGGCGTCCGGGCCTGGAACTGCGCCGCCGCGGCGAGAGCGTGCCCCTCACCGTGTGGGCCGGCGAGCTGCTCGACGGCATCGGTCGTGTCGCCGCGCTGCTCGACCGCAGCCACGGTGATGCGCGGCATGCCGAGGCGCTTGCGGAACAGCGCGCCAAGGTTGCCGACAGCCGTCTGACCCCGTCGGCACGGGTGCTCGACGAGCTGCGCCGCAGCGGCGAGAGCTTCAGCCGATTCGCCATGCGCCAGACGCTCCGCCATGCCGAGCATTTCCGCGCAGAGCCGCTGGCCGCCGAGGTGCTGGCCGGTTTCGAGGCTGCGGCGCGCCAGTCGCTGGAACAGCAGGCGGCGACGGAAGCCGCCGACTGCCTGGATTTCGACAGCTTCGTCGCCGACTACCAGCGCAGCCTCGACGCCTGATCGTTGCCTGCGGCGGGCGCGCTGCCCGCCGCCAGCGCCTCAGAGCGCTTTTTCGAAGATCTTCGAGTTGCGCTGGAAGTTGTACAGCGAGGCGCGTGCCGCCGGCAGATGCTCGACGCCGATCGGCTCGAAGCCGCGCTCGCGGAACCAGTGGGCGGTGCGCGTGGTGAGCACGATGAGTTTCTTCAGCCCCAGCTTGCGCGCACGCTCCTCGATGCGTTCGAGCAGCTCGTCGCCGCGCCCGCCGTGGCGGTACTCCGGGTTGACCGCCAGACAGGCCAGCTCGCCGGCATCCGAATCGGCGATCGGATAGAGCGCCGCGCAGGCGATGATCAGCCCGTCGCGCTCGACAATGCTGAACTGCTCGACCTCGCGCTCCAGCACCTCGCGCGAGCGCCGCACCAGAATGCCCTGCTCCTCCAGCGGGGTGATCAGGTCGATCAGCCCGCCGACGTCCTCGATGGTTGCCTCGCGCAGCTGCTCGAACTGCTCCTGGGTCACCAGGGTGCCGGCGCCATCGCGGGTGAACAGCTCGTTGAGCAGCGCGCCGTCGTCGGCATAGCTGACCACGTGACTGCGCCGCACGCCGCCGCGGCAGGCCTGCGCGGCGGCATCCAGCAGCTCGGCCTGGTACTGGCTGCCGAGGCGTTCGACGTAGGCAGGAATCTGCTGCGGACGCAGCTCGCGCACCAGCCGGCCGCTCTCGTCCAGCAGCCCGGTCTCGGCGCCATAAAGCACCAGCTTGTCGGCCTGCAGATCGATGGCGGCGCGAGTGGCAACGTCCTCACACGCGAGGTTGAAAATCTCGCCGGTGGGCGAATAGCCCAGCGGCGACAGCAGCACGATGGTGCGCTCGTCGAGCAGGCGACCGATGCCCTTGCGGTCGATGCGCCGCACTTCGCCGGTATGGTGGAAGTCGACCCCGTCGAGCACGCCGATCGGTCGCGCGGTGACGAAGTTGCCGCTGGCCACGCGCAGCCGCGCGCCCTGCATCGGCGAGGCGGCCATATCCATCGACAGTCGCGCTTCCAGCGCGATGCGCATCTGCCCGACCGCATCGATCACGCACTCCAGCGTCGCCGCATCGGTGATGCGCAGGTCACGGTGATAGCGCGGCTCGATGCCGCGCGCCGCCAGGCGCGCCTCGATCTGCGGGCGCGAGCCGAACGCCAGTACCAGACGCACGCCGAGGCTGTGCAGCAGCACCAGGTCGTGGACGATGTTGGCGAAGTTGGCATGCTCCAGGCCGTCGCCCGGCAGCATGACGACGAAGGTGCGGTCGCGGTGCGAATTGATGTAGGGCGAGGAGTCGCGAAGCCAGGTGACGTAGTCGTGCATGGATGAACCCGTGGGATTGACGAAGAGGCGCGGCGTCAAGCCCGCGCCGGTTGCAGACAATAGTGCTCGATCATCCGCCGCAGCAGCTGCACGGTCGGCTCGATACGCGCCAGCGCAAGATACTCGTCCGGCTGGTGCGCGCAGGCGATGTCGCCGGGGCCGAGGATCAGCGTCTGGCAGCCGAGCTGCTGAAGATAAGGCGCTTCGGTGGCGAACGCCACCGCGTGGGCGGCGTGGCCGGTGAGGCGCTCGGCAAGCTGCACCAGCTCGCTATCGGCGGCCTGCTCGAAGGCCGGCACGCTGGGGAAGATCGGCGCCAGCTCGATGTTTACCCGATGCTGCTCGGCCAGCGGCTGTAGGCGCTGGCGGATCGCCGTGCGCAGCTGCGCCGGGTCCATGCCCGGCAGCGGGCGCAGGTCGAATTCCAGCGCGCACTGGCCGCAGATGCGGTTGGGATTGTCGCCGCCGTGGATGCAGCCGAGATTGAGCGTCGGCCCCGGCACGTCGAACAGCGGGTTGTTGAACTCGGCCTGCCACTCGCGGCGCAGCGCCAGCAGCTCGCCCATCGCCGCGTGCATCGCCTCCAGTGCGCTGTGGCCGTAGGCCGGATTGGACGAGTGACCGCTCTGCCCGAGGATGTCCAGGCGCTCCATCATGATGCCCTTGTGCAGCCGCACCGGGCGCAGGCCGGTGGGCTCGCCGATCAGCGCGGCCCGCCCGAGCGGCTGACCGGCCGCCGCCAGCGCGCGGGCGCCGGACATCGAGCTTTCCTCGTCACAGGTGGCGAGGATCAGCAGCGGCTGGCGGAACGGCTGGTCGAGCAGCGTGCGCACCGCCTCGATCACCAGTGCAAAGAAGCCCTTCATGTCGCAGCTGCCCAGCCCGTACCAGCGGTCGTCGGCCTCGCGCAGGCGCAGCGGGTCGGACGTCCACAGCCCGGCATCGTAGGGCACGGTATCGCTGTGTCCGGCCAGCACCAGGCCGCCCGGGCCGGAGCCGTAGACGGCCAGCAGGTTGAACTTGCCGGGGGCAACTTCGGGGGTCTCGCAGGCGAAGCCCAGCTCACCGAGCCAGCCGGCCAGCAGCTCGATCACGGCGCGGTTGCTCTGGTCCCAGCCGGGCTGAGTGCAGCTCACCGACGGCGCGGCGATCAGCGCGGCGAACTGCTCCTTGAGAGAGGGGATGGGCACGGACGGCTCCTCGGCATGGCGAACGACGCGTGCAGTGAAGCATGAAACCCGTCGCGATGCCGAAATCGCGCCGCCCAGCGACCAGCGGGCGGCGCCGCAATCAGCCGAACAGGCCCTGCAGGATGCTGAAGAACACGATCGACAGCAGTGCACCGGCCGGCAGCGTGACGATCCAGGAAACGAAGATCTTGCCGATCACACCCAGATTCAGCGCGCCGATGCCGCGCGCGATGCCGATGCCGAGCACCGCGCCAACCAGCGTATGGGTGGTGGACACCGGCAGGCCGATGGCCGAAGCGCCGACCACGGTGGACGCCGTCGCCAGTTCGGCGGCGAAACCGCGGCTGGGCGTCAGCTCGGTGATTTCCTTGCCGACGGTGGCGATCACCTTGTAACCGTAGGTAGCCAGGCCGATGACGATCCCCAGCGCGCCGAGCAGCAGCACCCAGCCCGGCACGGCGGACTTGGCGGCGATGTCGCTGGCACCGCCGGACTCGATCACGCCGACGATGGCCGCCAGCGGACCGACTGCGTTGGCCACGTCGTTGGCACCGTGGGCGAAGGCCATCGAGCAGGCGGTGAACACCATCAGTACGGCGAACACCTTCTCCACGCTGGCGAAGTGGAAGGTGCGATCCGCTTCCGCGTCGACCTTGATGCGCGACAGCAGCGCGATGCCGGCGAACATCACCAGCAAACCGATGGCCACCGCCAGCAGCAGGCCCTGCGCGCCGGAAAGGTGCAATCCGACATGCTTGAGGCCCTTGGTCACAGTCATCAACGCGACCATGAAGCCGGTGGCGAACATGTACAGCGGCACATAGCGCTTGGCGTTACGGAACGGTTCTTCGGTATCCATGATCAGCCGCTGCACGCTCAGGAACAGGCCGAAAGCCACCAATCCGGAAAGGAACGGCGTGATCACCCAGCTGGCGACGATCGGGCCGATCGCGCCCCAATGCACGGCGTCCATCGAGATGCCGACGGCGGCGAAGCCGATCACCGCGCCGATGATCGAGTGCGTGGTCGACACCGGCCAGCCGCGTGAGGTCGCGATCAGCAGCCAGGTGCCGGCGGCCAGCAGCGCCGACATCATGCCCAGCACCATCAGGTCCGGCGTAATGATCTCCGCATCGACGATGCCGTTCTTGATCGTCTCGGTCACTTCGCCGCCGGCCAGGTAGGCGCCGCAGAATTCGAAGATCATGGCGATGAAGATCGCCTGGCGGATGGTCAGTGCCTTGGAGCCGACCGAGGTGCCCATCGCATTGGCCACGTCATTGGCGCCCACGCCCCAGGCCATGAAGAAGCCGAACAAGCAGGCGAGCACGAGGAGTACGAAACCGTATTCCGAGAGAAGAGACATAAGGATTACCTGTTGAAGCCAGAAAGGATGCTGGCGCTCAGCGCGCCAGCAATTGTTCCAGTCGGTTGCCGACGCGTTCGGCACGGTCGGCGATGTCGCCAACCCATTCGATGATCTTGTAGAGGAAGATCACATCCACGGGCGGAAGGTCCTTTTCCAGCTGATACAGGTTGCGCCGCACGGCGACCTGCATGCGGTCGGTGTCGCGCTCGATGTCTTCGAGCTCCTCGACCATTTTCTCCACGAGTGCGGCTTCGCGGCCGCTGAAGCCGGTTTCCAGCAGGGTGTCGAGTTCCTTGAGCGCCTTGAGCGCCTGGGTGCTGGCATCGACGCAACGCTGCACATAAGCCAGCATCTGCGGCTGCAGCTGCGGCGGAATGTTCATGCAGCGGCCGAGCATCAGGCCGGCGATGTCCTTGGCCCGATTGGCAATCTTGTCCTGCACGCTCAGCAGATCGAGCAGGTCCGAGCGCGGCACCGGCAGGAACAGACTCTTGGGCAGGTGCTGGCGGACGCTCTTTTTCAGTTTGTCGGCCTCGTTCTCCAGCTGAACCATTTCCTGCTGGATCTGCTCGACGCGTTCCCAGTCCTGCGCCATCACCGCCTGGAAGAACGGAACCAGGTTCGCCGCGCATTCGTGGGATTTGGCCATGTGCTGCTGCATCGGGCCAATGGGCGAACGGCCGAAGAGACTGACAAACGGATTGATTGGCATAGACAGCGCCTTTCGGTAAGGAAGCCGCAATTATAAAACTAATGTGACCGCCTGGCGGAAAAACCTTGGCCGGGCCGGGCGCCGGGCGTCGGTTACATATCCAAAGGCCATGATGTGAACCTTCTGGCATAATCGCGCGCCTCCAAAGAACCCCCGCGGACACTCTCATGTTCGATCTCTTCAGCGGCCTGGACTTCTGGGTCGCAGCCAGCCTCGTCCTCGCCCTGCTCTTCGTCCTCAGTTTCGAGTTCATCAACGGCTTCCACGACACCGCCAACGCAGTGGCAACGGTGATCTACACCAATGCGATGCCGCCGCACCTGGCAGTGGTCTTCTCCGGCATCTTCAACTTTCTCGGCGTGCTGCTCGGCGGCGTCGGGGTGGCCTACGCCATCGTCCACCTGCTGCCGGTGGAACTGCTGATCAACGTCGACACCGGGCGCGGCCTGGTGATGGTATTCGCCCTGCTCGCCGCGGCTATCGCCTGGAACCTCGGCACCTGGTACTTCGGCATCCCGGCCTCCAGTTCGCACACGCTGATCGGCTCGATCCTCGGCGTCGGGCTGGCCAATGCGATGCTCACCGATATCTCGGTGGCCGACGGGGTCAACTGGAAGAAGGCCATCGACATCGGCCTGTCGCTGATCTTCTCGCCGCTGGCGGGCTTCCTGATCGGTGCACTGCTGCTGTGGCTGCTGCGCAAGCGCTTCCCGGTCAACAAGATGCACGACACCCCGCACATCCGTTCGCAGCACAAGGGCAAGAAGCACCCGCCGTTCTGGAACCGCCTGGTGCTGATCGTCTCGGCGATGGCCATGAGCTTCGTGCACGGTTCCAACGACGGCCAGAAAGGTATCGGCCTGATCATGCTGGTGCTGATCGGCATCGTCCCGGCCAAGTTCGTGCTCGACCAGACCAGCACCGGCTACGAGATCGAACGTACCCGCCATGCCGCCGTCCACCTGCAGCAGTTCTATGCGCGTAACCACGACGCGCTGCAGGACTACCTGGCACTCGGCAAGAACGGTCAGACCGAGCTGCCCCGTCACTTCCGCTGCGACCCGCAACTCACCGAGCCGACCATCGACGCACTGCTGGGCAGCCTGGACGGGATCGAGAACTACCGCGACATGCCGGCCGAGCGCCGTATCGAGGTGCGCCGCTACCTGCTCTGCCTGGACGACACGGCGAAGAAGGTCGGCAAGCTGCAGGGTATTCCGAAGCGCGAGCAGGCCGACCTCGACAAGCTGCGCAAGGACCTCACCGCGACCACCGAGTACGCGCCGTTCGGCGTGATCCTCGCCGTCGCCCTGGCGCTCGGCCTCGGCACCATGGTCGGCTGGCGGCGCGTGGTGCGCACCGTCGGCGAGAAGATCGGCAAGCAGGGCATGACCTACGCCCAGGGCATGTGCGCGCAGGTCACCGCGGTGTTCGCCATCGGCATGGCCAACCTCTACAGCCTGCCGGTTTCCACCACGCACATCCTCTCCTCCGGCGTCGCCGGCACCATGGTCGCCAACAACAGCGGGCTGCAGATCAACACCATCCGCACGATCCTGATGGCCTGGGTCCTGACGTTGCCGGCCACCATCGCGCTTTCCGCCGGCCTGTTCTGGCTGGGGACCAAGCTGTTCGTCTGACCCGGCCGCCCATGCGTGCTACAAAGAGGGGACTTCGGTCCCCCCTGCCATTGGCAGCGGCACCTGAATCCACCCTATTGCGAGTCGAAGATGGCCAAGGAAACCGAAATCAAGCTGCGCGCCAGCCGTGAAACGCTGCTGGCCCTGCGCGAGCACCCGCTGCTGAAGAAGCGCAACAAGAGTGGCTGGGCGAGCCACGAACTGTTCAACCAGTACTACGACAGCGCCGACCGCGATCTTGCCCGCGCGCACGTCGCCCTGCGCCTGCGCCGCGACGGCGAGCAGGTCATCCAGACGCTCAAGAGCCGCGGCCAGAGCGTCGCCGGGCTATCCGAGCGCAACGAGTGGGACTGGCACCTGGACAAGGCCAAGCTGGACCTGAAGAAGCTCACCGACGACTGCTGGCCGGCCGAACTGGCCGCGCTGGACAAGAAGACCCTCAAGCCCATCTTCAGCACCGACTTCGTCCGCGAGAAGGCCGAGATCGCCTGGGGCCGCGGCAAGGCCAAGGTGGTCATCGAGGCCGCGCTCGACCTCGGCCAGGTCAAGGCCGGCAAGCAGGCCGAGGAGATCTGCGAGCTGGAGCTGGAACTGCGCCAGGGCGAACCCGAAGCGCTGCTGGAACTGGCCATCGAACTGGCCGTCGACCTGCCGCTGATGCCCTGCGACATCAGCAAGGCCGAGCGCGGCTACCGCCTCTACGATGCCGAGGGCTATGGCCTCAACCTGCCGGCACCGACGCTGGACGCCAGCATGCCGCTGGACGAGGCGGTGCCCGCGCTCGGCTGGCAGCTGCTCGGCAACAGCCAGCGGCTGGCCGAGCAATACCGCTTCAATGGTCACTGGAAGCTGCTGAACGACTGGCTGGCGCAGCTGATCGAACTGCGCGCGCTGCTCGGCAGCCTCGGCCAGGCCGCGCCGCGCGCCAGCAGCCACGAGCTGCGCGAACTGCTCGATGCCCTGATCGGCGACTGGCGCCCGCGCCTGGAAGCCGGCCAGGGCGACGAGGCGATCCGCCAGGCCGCACCTGCCGAATTCGCCGCCGAACTCGGCCGCACCCGCTGGGGCCTGTTCTCGCTGAAGGCCTCGCAATGGCTGCTGCAGCGCGGCTGGACCACCGGCCGCAATGCACGGGGCGATCGCCAGGGCGCGGCCGAGCTGGGCAAGTGGCTGATGCACCTGCTCGCCGAGGAAGCCAAGGCACTGCAATTGCCACGCTACCAGCGCCAGCCCGAAGACCTGGCCGAACAGAGCCCGCGCATGGAGCGCCTGCTGGTCTGGCTGCACCTGGCCCGCGGCGTGCTGCTGGAACTGCCGGAAACCGATCGCCTGTATGGCGAACTGGCCAAGCTCCATGAGCTGGCGCGCCAGCCGCTGACCGACGAAGCCCGCCAGCTGCGTGCCGAGCAGGCGCATATTGTGTGGACGCTCAAGGCCTGGAAACACCTGCTACGCCACTGATCGACCGATCACGCCACACGAAGCGCCAGAGGCCGCACCTCTGGCGCCTACGCTGCCAGCTAATGGCTGTTTGACATCACTTGATATCATATTAATATCGCGCCCTCGAACGTCGTGCTGCCTGACTCTGCACAGCGGTTCTTAGCGCGATTCGAATCGCGGGGACTCAGCGGAACGAGCCACCAACAAAACCACGGAACGGATCATCCCGATGACTCGATTTGCCAACGCTGCCCTCGTGCTGGGACTCGGGCTGCTTCTGGGCGGCTGCGAAACCTTCCGCAGCTATGAAACAGAGCTCTCTGCCGTTAATCAGCATATTCTCGCGGGCAACCCCGATGCCGCGCTCATGTTGCTGGAGCAGCACAACAGCCGCGAACAGAAAGACCTGCTGTATTACCTCGAAAAAGGCGAGCTGCTGCGTGCCAAAGGCGACCTGGACGGCAGCCGGGCGGCATGGAGCGAGGCGGATCAGGTGATCGCCACCTGGGAAGACTCGATCAAACTCGATACCGAAAAGTACCTTGCCGAATTCGGCAGCCTGCTGGTCAACGACAAGGTCCGCCGCTACGAAGGCTATGACTATGAAAAGGTCATGCTCACCACGCAGCTGGCCCTCAACCACCTTGCGCGCAACGATTTCGAGCAGGCGCGCATGGACATCAAGAAGACCCACGAGCGCGAAGCCTTTATCAGCGAGCTGCGTGATCGCGAATACCTCAAGCGCGAACAGGAGGCGGAGGAAAACGGCATAACCGCTCAACTGAAGGACCTGCAGGGCTATCCAGTGGAGGTGCTCGACGCCCCAGAGGTGGTTAGCCTGAAGAACAGCTACCAGAGCGCCTTCAGCCACTATCTTTCCGGTTTCGTCTATGAAGCCCTGGGCGAAAAAGGCCTCGCCGCACCGGGCTACCGCAAGGCCATCGAGCTGCGGCCGGGAGACAGCCTGCTCGAGGATGCGCTCGTGCGCCTGGATTCGCCGGCACCTGCGGCCGACGAAAGTGAAGTGCTGATCGTCGTGCAGAACGGGCTGGCTCCGGCTCGTGACTCGGTGCGCATCCCGCTGCCAATCCCCACCTCGACCGGCATCATCGTGACGCCCTTCTCCTTCCCGGTGATCAAGAGCGAATCGCAGCCGGCGGCGCAGACCGTGCGACTCGGCGAACAGGAACTGACCCTTGCGCAACTCAACAGCGTCGACGCCATGTCGCGGCGCGCACTGCGTGACGATATGCCCGGCATCATCCTGCGCACCAGCGTGCGGGCCATCAGCCGCAGCGTGATGCAAAAGCAGCTGAACGATAACGTCAGCCCGCTGGCAGGGCTGGCGGTCGGCCTGATGTCGGCCATCACCGAAGGCGCCGACGAGCGCACCTGGCGCACCCTGCCCGACCAGACGCTGGTGGCGCGAGCGCGTATCAAGCGTGGCGAGCACAGCCTCGCGCTGCCCAACGGCAGCATCGCCAAGGTACGGATCGATCAGCCGTATCAGGTCATCCCGCTCCGCGTGATCGGCAGCCAGGTATTCGCCGCAGGTTCCGCCGTGGAGCTTCCCGCTCCCCTTACCCACATCGCCCAAGCCCAGTAACCAGGAGTTCCCGATGTTCCGTTTGATTCCCCTCGTACTCGGCCTGAGCCTGCTCGCCAGCGGCTGCACCAGTGTGCCGCCCGCCCCCGGCAGCGCCGCCAGCAAAGTCGTCTCGCTCGGCAGCATGGAACACATCGAAGTCGGCGCCATGCGCGTCGCCCGGGAAAGCGGTTTTCTGACCGTCAAGGTCGAGCTCAAGAACAGCAGCTCCCGTAACAAGTCGATGTTCTATCGCTTCGCCTGGCTTGGCGACGACGGCTTCCCGGTCGCCAGCGAGGAAAGCTGGAAAAGCCTGACGCTGTACGGCACCCAAACCAGCTACCTGCCGGCCATCGCACCGGTACCGCAGGCCACCGATTTCCGCCTGGAAGTCCAGACCCCCGAAAACTCCGTCAACCTTTTCCGCTAGGGCTTCACCATGCTTTTCGTTCGTACCATCGCCATTGCCGCTTTCGCCGTCCTGGCCAGCGGTTGCGCCTCCACTTCGTCGCCCGTGCTCGGCGGCGGCAACATCAGCTATGGCGACAGCAAGGCCGTAGAGCTGATCACCAATGAATTCGGTTCGACCGATCTGCAGAGCATCGCCGAATCGATGACGCGTTCGCTGGCGCAGTCCGGCGTGCTGCAAGGCCGACCGGTCATTCAGGTCTACGACGTGAAGAACAAGACCAGCGAGTACATCGATACCCGCGAGATCACCACGTCCATCAAGACCCAGCTGATGAAAACCGGCACCGCTCGTTTCGCCAGCGACAACATCGATATGGGCAGCCAAGTCGACCAGCTCAAGCAGCAGAATCAGAGCGGCCTGTACAAGCAGTCCACGATCAGCAGAACCGGCAACATGATCGCCGCCCAGTACCGCCTCGAAGGCAGCATCAGCTCCATCGTCAAGCGCAGCAGCGACTACAAGGACGTCTTCTACAAGTTCAGTCTCCAGCTCGTCGACGTCGAGAGTGGTCTGGCCGAGTGGATGGACGAGAAGGAAATTCGCAAGACAACGGAGCGTTGAGATGCGCCTGCTAACTTCCCTGCTACTCTGCGGCCTGGCCTTCGCCAGCCACGCCGCCCCCAAGGTCGCGGTGACCGACCTTGCCTATGAAGAGCGCGTTCGTGAATACATCCACGTGGTCAGCGCTTCGCAACAAGCCCAGGCAAACGTCTTCTCCGCTTCGGCCAGCAGCAGCTATCGCGAACTCGAAGCCACGTACAGCTACATCGAGCGTGGCGAGCTGAAGAAATTCACCGCTGACATCAAGGGCGAAATCCTCAAGTCGGGTCAGTTCCAACTGATCCAGGGCAAGCCCTACGGCAAGGACAACGAAGGGCTGCACGACATCATCGGACGCATTCGCAACGGTGACTTCAAGGGCGCCGATTATGTGCTGTTCGGTACCCTGTCCGACCTGGATTTCCGCCAGGATCTCAATGCCCTGCCGCACAGCGACAATTACTCCAAAGTCCTCGGACTGACGTTGGTCGCCGAGTTCAGCCTGATTGACACCCGGACCCTGGAGATCACCTCGGCATTTTCAGCCCTGGGCGAAGGGCAGGACACCAAGCTGGTCAGCGCCGCCGACGGGCCAATCACGGCCAACCGTGGGCGCGTCATCCGTGAGGTTTCCCTGTCCCTGGGCGCCGACGTAGCACGCCAGCTGCAGCAACAGCTCGGCTACGGCTTGGCGCAGGAAGGCACCACGCGCACCGGCGTGCAATCGACCCTGCCCGCCGATACCGCACCGGTAATCCTGCGCTAGCGGGTTAGTGGCGTTCAGGTCTCAGGTTCACGAGCGCGCCCTGTTGCAGGTGGGGCATTTGCGGCATTCTTGGCGCCGACGGCGGGTACCCCGCTGTCTTGCCATAAGGAGCCCCCATGTCTAGCTACGCGGCCGAACCTGACCGTCCGCTCGACCTCAACGACCTGCTGCGCGAGCTAGTCGCCCAGGGCCGCGTCGACCAGGAAAGCGCCGAGCAGTGCCTGACGGTACGTCGCAGCGCGGTGAACAACCAGCAGCACCCGCTGGAGTTCCTCGCCGCGCAGCAGCTCGACGACCGCCAGCGCGCCGGCAAGAAGCTCGACCTGGAAACCCTCACCGCCTGGCTGGCCGAGCTGGCCGGCCAGCCGTACCTGCGCATCGACCCGCTGAAGATCGATGTCGCCGCGGTCACCCCGCTGATGTCCTACGCCTTCGCCCAGCGCCACAAGATTCTCGCCGTGGCGGTGGACGGCCACAGCGTGACCATCGCCAGCGCGCAGCCCTTCGTCAAAAGCTGGGAAGCCAACCTCACCCACGTGCTCAAGCGCTCGATCACGCGCGTGGTGGCCAACCCGGCGGACATTCAGCGCTTCACCGTGGAGTTCTACCGCCTGGCCAAGTCGGTCAGCGGCGCCAGCGGCACCGAGCAGAAGATCAGCGGCGTCGGCAACTTCGAACAGCTGCTCAACCTCGGCGCCAGCGACCAGGAGCCGGACGCCAACGACTCGCACATCGTCAACATCGTCGACTGGCTATTCCAGTACGCCTTCCAGCAGCGCGCCAGCGACATCCACATCGAACCGCGGCGTGAGCAGGGCACCGTGCGCTTTCGCATCGACGGCGTGCTGCACAACGTCTACCAGTTCCCGCCACAGGTGACGATGGCGGTGGTCAGCCGCCTGAAATCGCTCGGCCGCATGAACGTCGCCGAGAAACGCAAGCCGCAGGATGGCCGGGTCAAGACCAAGACCCCGGACGGCGGCGAAGTCGAGCTGCGCCTGTCGACGCTACCGACCGCCTTCGGCGAGAAGATGGTGATGCGCATCTTCGACCCGGAGGTGCTGCTCAAGGGCTTCGACCAGCTGGGCTTTTCCGCCGACGACCTGCGCCGCTGGCAGAGCATGACCTGCCAGCCCAACGGCATCATCCTGGTCACCGGGCCGACCGGCTCGGGCAAGACCACCACGCTCTACACCACGCTGAAGCAGCTGGCGACGCCCGAGGTGAACGTCTGCACCATCGAGGACCCGATCGAGATGATCGAGGGCGCCTTCAACCAGATGCAGGTGCAGCACAACATCGAACTGACCTTCGCCAGCGGCGTGCGCGCGCTGATGCGCCAGGACCCGGACATCATCATGGTTGGCGAGATCCGCGACCTGGAAACCGCCGAGATGGCCATTCAGGCCGCGCTCACCGGGCACCTGGTGCTCTCCACCCTGCACACCAACGACGCGCCCAGCGCCATCAGCCGCCTGCTCGAACTCGGCGTGCCGCACTATCTGCTCAAGGCCACCGTGCTCGGCGTGATGGCCCAGCGCCTAGTGCGCACGCTCTGCCCGCACTGCAAGACGCCGGTGCAGCTGGACGCCGACGACTGGACCGCGCTGACCAAACCGTGGAACGCGCCGCTGCCCACCCATGCGCAGCAGGCAGTGGGCTGCCTGGAATGCCGCGACACCGGCTACCGCGGCCGGGCTGGGGTTTACGAGATCATGCTGCTCAACGATGCGATCAAGCCGCTGATCACCGCCGATACCGACCTCGTCGCCCTGCGCCGTCAGGCCTTCAAGGACGGCATGCGCAGCCTGCGCCTGTCCGGCGCACAGAAGGTCGCCGCCGGCCTCACCACCCTCGAGGAAGTGCTGCGGGTGACACCGCAGAGCGAGCAGCGCTGAGGCCCGCTCGGCAAGGCCGGAACGCGGCCGGCCGGGCGAGCTGCTACCCTGATCCGCCCTACCGCGAGGAGCACCGCAATGCGCATCGGCCTGATCGCCGACACCCACGGCCTGCTCCGCCCCGAAGCGCTGGCGGCATTGCAGGGTTGCGCGCAGATCGTCCACGCCGGTGATATCGGCAAACCGGAGGTGCTCGACGGGCTGCGTGCAATTGCGCCGCTGGCGGCGATTCGCGGCAACGTCGACCACGGCGACTGGGCGCTGGCCCTGCCGGAACGACTGGACTTGCACATCGCTGGGCTCACCCTCCACGTGCTGCACGACCTCAAGCAGCTGGATCGCGACCCCGTCGCCGCCGGTATCGATGTGGTGATCGCCGGCCACTCGCACCAGCCGAAGGTCGAGCGGCGCGACGGCGTGCTCTACGTCAACCCGGGCAGCGCCGGGCCGCGACGCTTCAGCCTGCCGATCAGCCTCGCCGTGCTGGAGCTGGACGGCGAAGCGCAGGTCGAGCTCATCAGCCTCAGCTGACGCCCATGTAGCGTCCGGCGCGGTGGTTGATCGCCAGCACCAGATTCAGCGCCACCGCGCCCAGCACCGACAGCAGCACCCGCTCCGGCGCGACGACGAACACCGCCGCCAGCACGATCAGCGCATCGATGGCCATCTGCACCTTGCCGGCGCGCAGGCCGAAGCGCTCCTGCAGGAACAGCGCGAGGATGTTCACCCCGCCCAGGCTGGCGCGATGACGGAACAGGATGAGCAGGCCGACACCCATCGCGAAGCCGCCGAACACCGCGGCGTAGACCAGATTCAGCTCGGCGAAGCGCACCCACTGCGGGGTCAGCTCGGCGAACAGCGATACCAGCGCCACCGCGCAGACCGTGCGCAGGGTGAACTTCCAGCCCATACGCCAGATCGCCAGGGCGTAGAACGGCAGGTTGAGCAGGAAGAACGCCGGGCCGAACGACCAGCCGGCCAGGTATTTGAGCAGGAAGGCCAGCCCCACCGTGCCGCCGGTGAGCAGCCCGGCATGGGTGTAGAACGCGATGCCAAGGGCCACCAGCGCCGTGCCGGTGAGCAGCGCCAGGGCATCCTCCCAGAGCGGATGGCGGACGAAGATCGCCGATACGCGCCCGGCTGGCGGTACGTCAGATTCGCGACTCTGCATCGAGTGGGTCTCGCAATGATGGCTGCGCAAGGATAGAAGCTGGGCCGGCCGCGGGCCTTGGCGCCGATCAAGCGAGCCCGAAAGCGGTCAGCGCCGCGCCCAGGTCTCGAAACGGTAGGCCGGCGCCTCGCCTTCGGCCGGATGGGCCTGGCTGTCGACGCATTGCCATTCGTTCTCGTCGAATGCCGGGAAGAACGCATCGCCCTCCGGCTGCGCATCGATGCGCGTGAGGTAGAGCCGCTGCGCCCGACCCAGCGCCTGCGCGTAGAGCTGCGCACCGCCGATCAGCATCAGCTCGTCGACGCCCTGCTCGCGCGCCCACTGCTCGGCACACACCAGCGCGGCCTCGAGATCGGTGAAAGTCTCCGCGCCATCGAGCTGCAGATCCGTCTGGCGGCTGACCACCAGATTGAGCCGGCCCGGCAGCGGCCGGCCGAGCGAATCCCAGGTCTTGCGGCCCATGATGATCGGCTTGCCGAGGGTCATGGCCTTGAAATGCTTGAGATCGGCCGGCAGGTGCCAGGGCATGCGGTTGTCGAGACCGATCACGCGGTTGTGCGCGAATGCGGCGATCATGGCGAGGGGTAGGCGGGTCTGATTCATGGCGGCGAGCATAGCAGAGCGCCCCGGCGCCCTGCAGCGCCAACCGTTTGTCGGTTTCATGGCGCTGCAACAGGCGCGACCGCGAAGCGTCAAGCTACGGTCATTCGCGTCGAGCAGGCTGGGGTTTCCCATCCCGAGGAGATGCCACCCATGGCACGCACCATCGTTCCCCTTCGCTCCTGGCTGGCCGCCTGCGGCCTGCTGCTGCCGCTCGCCAGCGTCGCCGCGCCCGACGACCGCCAGGCACAACGCCACGCCGAACGCGCCGAACCCGCGCCGCTGGTGATCGCCCACCGCGGCGCCAGCGGCTACGTGCCCGAACACACCCTGGCCGCCTATGCGCTGGCGGTGCTGCAAGGCGCCGACTACATCGAACCGGATCTGGTGATGACCCGCGACGGCCAACTGGTCGCCCGCCACGACAACGAGCTGGGGCTGACCACCGATGTCTCGCAGCGCCCCGAGTTCGCCGCGCGCAAACGCACCCAGCAGGTCGATGGCGTGGCGCTCACCGGCTGGTTCAGCGAGGATTTCACCCTCGCCGAGCTGAAGACCCTGCGCGCCATCGAGCGTATTCCGGAAATCCGCCCGGGCAACGCCCGCCTCGACGGCGGCCTGGCGATCCCGACGCTGCAGGAGATCATCGATCTGGTGAAGACGCTGCAGCTCAGCCAGGGCCGGCGCATCGGCCTGTACCCGGAAACCAAGCATCCGACCCACTTCCAGCAGCTCGGCCTGGCGATGGAGAGGCCGCTGGTACGCATCCTCGCGCGCAACGGCTACGTCGGCCGGCAGGCGCCGGTGTACATCCAGTCGTTCGAAGTGGACAACCTCAAGACCCTGAGCGGCCTCACCCGCCTGCGCCTGGTGCAGCTGTTCGGCTCCGGTCAGCCCTACGACCAGCAGGCGCGCGGCAGCCAGCTGACCTACGCGCAGATGGCCACGCCGGCGGGCCTCAAGGCCATTGCCCGCTACGCCAGCGGCGTCGGCCCGGACAAGAGCTACATCATTCCGCGTGACGCCGGCGGCAACCTTGGCGCGCCGACCCGCTTCGTCGCCGACGCCCACGCCGCCGGCCTCAAGGTGCATCCGTACACCTTCCGCGCCGAGAACGCCTTCCTGCCGACCAGCCTGCGCAGCAGCGATCAGCCGAAGGCGCGCGGCGACATCGAGGCGGAAATCCGCGCCTTCCTCGACGCAGGGATCGACGGCCTGTTCATCGATCAGCCGGACGTGGCTGTGCGTCTGCGCGAGGCCCGCTAAACCTTACGGGCGGCCACGCGGTCGCCCGTAACCGATCCGACCGCTCGTCGCTTTTCTCCCCCTCGGCGAATCTGCACAGCTACCTGTAACGCCGTACCAACGCGGCCCAGGCGTAAGCTCGGGTTCTCATCCGACGCCCTCGAAAGAAAAGTTGTATACAACCACTGGCGTAACGCGCATCCAATTGTCTACAGTGGCCGACACAATAAAAACGAACGGGAGAAGCTACCCATGACTGTGTCCGCCCCCGAAAGACGACCCGAGGACGAAAACCTCGGCGTCGGCGCCAACCTGGCCTACGGCCTGCAACACGTGCTCACCATGTACGGCGGTATCGTCGCCGTGCCGCTGATCGTCGGCCAGGCCGCCGGCCTGTCGCCAGCCGACATCGGCCTGCTGATCGCCGCCTCGCTGTTCGCCGGCGGGCTGGCCACCCTGCTGCAGACGCTCGGTCTGCCGTTCTTCGGCTGCCAGTTGCCGCTGGTACAGGGCGTGTCCTTCGCCGGCGTGGCGACCATGATCGCCATCATCGGCAGCGACGGCGCCGGCGGCATTCCGGTGGTGCTCGGCTCGGTGATCGCCGCCTCGCTGATCGGCCTGTTCATCACCCCGGTGTTCTCCCGCATCACCAAGTTCTTTCCGCCGCTGGTCACCGGCATCGTCATCACCACCATCGGTCTGACGCTGATGCCAGTCGCCGCGCGCTGGGCGATGGGCGGCAACAGCCAGGCGCCGGACTTCGGCAGCGTGGCCAACATCTGCCTGGCGGCCTTCACCCTGTTCACCGTGCTGGCGCTGAGCAAGGTCGGCAATGCGAGCATCTCGCGGCTGTCGATCCTGCTGGCGATGGTCATCGGTACGCTGGTGGCGGTGTTCTTCGGCATGGCCGACTTCTCCCAGGTACTCGACGGTCCGCTGATGGCGCTGCCTTCGCCGCTGCATTTCGGTGCGCCGGAGTTCCAGCTGGCGGCGATCCTGTCGATGCTGATCGTGATCATCGTCACCCTGGTCGAAACCTCGGCGGACATCCTCGCCGTCGGCGAGATCATCGACACCAAGGTCGACTCCCGCCGCCTGGGCGACGGTCTGCGCGCCGACATGATTTCCAGCTCGCTGGCGCCGCTGTTCGGCTCCTTCACCCAGAGCGCCTTCGCGCAGAACGTCGGGCTGGTCGCGGTGACCGGCGTGAAGAGCCGCTACGTGGTCGCCACCGCCGGCCTGATCCTGGTCACCCTCGGCCTGCTGCCGGTGATGGGCCGGCTGATCGCCGCGGTACCCACCGCCGTGCTCGGTGGCGCCGGCGTGGTGCTGTTCGGCACCGTCGCGGCCAGCGGCATCCGCACCCTGGCGCAGGTCGACTACCGCAACAACATGAACCTGATCATCGTCGCCACCTCGATCGGCTTCGGCATGATCCCTATCGCCGCGCCGAGCTTCTACCACCACTTCCCGGCCTGGTTCGAGACCATCTTCCACTCCGGCATCAGCTCGGCGGCGATCATGGCGATCATCCTCAACCTGGCCTTCAACCACCTCAAGGCCGGCAACTCCGATCAGCAGTCGGTGTTCGTCGCCGGCAGCGAGCGCAGCCTGCGCTACCGCGACATCGCCGCGCTGCATGAGGGCGACTACTTCCGCAACGGCAAGCTGTACGACATCGACGGCAACGAGGTGGCGGTGGTCGATGCCCATCACCAGCCCGAACCGCCCGCGCCGCCGCGGATGCACGCCGCCAGCTCCAGCAGCAGCTGAGCACAGTGGCCGGGCGGCGCCGTGCACCGCCCGCCCGGCTGCGGTTATGCTCTGCGCTCATCCCCGGCCGCGGAGCCCCCGGTGAGCGATCCCCGCATTCCCCTCCCCTCGCTGTCCCGTGTCGATCGCCTCTGGCTCACCGAAGCCGTGCGCCTGCGCGAGGAACACGCCGGCCCGCTGGACGACGAGGAAGCCAACCGCCAGGCCCGTGCCGGCGGCGGCGACCTGCCCACCCTCATCGAACGCCGCGCGCTGTGGCTGGCGCGCCGCGACGGCCTGCTCGAAGCGCTGCGCCACTGGCGCCAGGGGGCGCGGCTCGGCGCCGTCGCCCTCGCCGTACTGGCGATCTTCACCGGCGCCGGCCTGGCCTTCGCCGCGCTGGGTGACGGCCAGCGTCCGGTCAACGTGTTCTGGGCGCTCGGCAGCCTGCTCGGGCTCAACCTGCTGACCCTGCTCGGCTGGCTGTTCGGCCTGGCGCTGGCCGGTGACAGCGGCGGCGCGCTCGGCCGGCTGTGGCTCTGGCTCAGCGAGAAGTTCGCCCGCGATGCGCGCGCCGCGCAGCTGGCGCCGGCGCTGCCGGTGCTGCTGCAGCGCCAGCGCCTCGGCCGCTGGCTGCTCGGCCTCGGCGTGCATGGCCTGTGGCTGCTGGCGATGGCTTGCGCGCTGCTCATGCTGCTGGCCCTGCTGGCGACCCGCCGCTACGGCTTCGTCTGGGAAACCACCATCCTCGGCGAGAACGCCTTCGTCGGCCTGACCCAGGCGCTCGGCGCGCTGCCCGCGCTGCTCGGCTTCGGCGTGCCGGATGTCGAGCAGATCCGCGCCAGCGGCACGCTCGCCGGCGATCTGGAAAGTGCGCGGCGGCAATGGGCCGGCTGGCTGGTCGGCGTGGTGCTGGCCTACGGCCTGCTGCCGCGCCTGCTGCTCGCTGCGTTGTGCCTGTGGCGCTGGCGCCGCGGCCGGGCCGCGCTGGCGATCGATCTCGAACAGCCGAGCTACCGCCTGCTGCGCGAACGTCTACAGCCGCCCAGCGAACGCCTCGGCATCCGCGATGCCGCGCCGGCGCAGCTGCACGCGCCGAGCGCCGGCGCGCAGCCCGAGGCTGGCGCCGGCGCCGTGCTGGTGGCCATCGAGCTGGACGGCAGCCGGCCGTGGCCGCCGGCGCTGCCCAAGGGCGTGGCCGATGCCGGCGTGCTCGACGATCGCGAGGGCCGCCGGCGCCTGCTCGATCAGCTCACGCGCTTTCCGCCGGCGCGTCTGGCTATCGCCTGCGACCCGCGCCGCTCGCCGGATCGCGGCACCCTGGCGCTGCTCGGCGAGCTGTCACGCTGCGCCGCCGCCACGCGCGTCTGGCTGCTGCAGGCGCCGGCCGGCGAGGCGCTGGACAGCGCGCGGCTGGACGACTGGCATCAGGCGCTGGATGCGCTGGGCCTGGCGCATTCGAGCGCCGCACCGCTGAGCTGGCTGGAGAACGGACATGACTGATGCGCTGAAGCTTGCCCTGGTCGGCCACACCAACGTCGGCAAGACCTCGCTGCTGCGTACGCTGACCCGCGACCGCGGTTTCGGCGAGGTTTCGCACCGCCCCAGCACCACCCGCCACGTCGAGGGCGCGCGGCTGTCGGTGGATGGCCAAGCGCTGCTGGAGCTGTACGACACCCCCGGCCTGGAGGACGCCATCGCCCTGCTCGACTACCTCGAGCGGCTGGAACGCCCCGGCGAGCGCCTCGACGGCCCGGCGCGCACCGGGCGTTTTCTCGACGGCGCCGAGGCACGCCAGCGTTTCGAGCAGGAAGCCAAGGTGCTGCGTCAGCTGCTGGCCAGCGACGCCGGACTGTACGTGATCGATGCGCGCGAGCCGGTGCTGGCCAAGTACAAGGACGAGCTGGCGGTGCTGGCCGGTTGCGGCAAGCCGCTGCTGCCGGTGCTCAACTTCGTCGCCCAACCCGGGCATCGCGAGGAGGAGTGGCGCCAGGCGCTGGCGCGGCTCGGCCTGCACGCGCTGGTGCGCTTCGATAGCGTGGCGCCGCCGGTGGATGGCGAGCGCCGCCTGTACGAAAGCCTGGCGCTGCTGCTGGAACAGGCGCGGCCGCGGCTGCAGCGGCTGATCGAGGAGCACGAAGCGCAGGCCGCCGCACGCCTGGCCAGCGGCGAGCGGCTGATCGCCGAGCTGCTGGTGGACGTCGCCGCCTGCCGGCGCAGCGTGACGGCGCAGCCGGAACTGGAACGCGGCGCCATCCGCGATCTGCACGATGCGGTGCGCGGCCGCGAGCAACGTTGCGTCGAGGCGCTGCTGCGCCTGTACGCCTTCGGCAAGGACGACGCGGCCGCCGGCGAGCTGCCGCTGCTCGACGGCCGCTGGGGTGACGACCTGTTCAATCCGGAGACGCTGAAACAGCTGGGCGTGAAGATCGGCGGCGGCATGGCGGCCGGCGCGGCGGCCGGAGCCGGGGTCGACCTGATGGTCGGCGGCATCACCCTTGGCGCCGCGGCGCTGCTCGGCGCGCTGGCCGGCGGCGGCGCGCAGACCGCGCGGCACTACGGCAATCGCCTGTTGGGCAAGCTCAAGGGGCAGCGCGAACTGAGCGTCGACGATGCCGTGCTGCGCCTGCTGGCGCTGCGCCAACGCCAGCTGCTTGCCGCCCTTGCCGCGCGCGGCCACGCGGCGCTGGACGCGATCCGCCTGAGCGGCCCGCAGGATCAGGGCTGGCGTGAAGGCCGCCTGCCCGAGGCACTACAGCGCTGCCGCGCGCACCCCGAATGGTCGTCGCTCAACCCCGGCGCGCGGCTGCAGGATGCCGAGCGCCAGGCGACGCTGGAAGCGCTGCAAGCCGAGCTGCGCCAGCCCTGAGCGCCGCGCCGTCTGGCGAATGCGGGCCGGTCATGCGCACCGGCCCGCGGGCCATCACTCTTCCTTGCCGCTCTCGACTTCCTGGGCCATGCGCGCCAGGCCCATGTGCCGCACGTCGGTGCCGCGCACCAGGTAGATCACCAGTTCGGCGATGTTGCGCGCGTGGTCGCCGATGCGTTCCAGCGAGCGCAGCGCCCAGATCACGCTGAGCACGCGGGAGATCGAGCGCGGGTCTTCCATCATGTAGGTGACCAGTTCGCGCAGCGCGGTCTTGTATTCGCGGTCGACGGTCTTGTCGTACTGCGCCACCGACAGCGCCAGGTCGGCGTCGAAGCGGGCGAAGGCGTCGAGCGCTTCCTGCACCATCTTGCGCACCTGGTCGCCGATGTGGCGCACCTCGACGTAGCCCTTGGGCGACTCGCCTTCCTCGCACAGCTGGATGGCGCGGCGGGCGATCTTGGTCGCCTCGTCACCGATGCGCTCGAGGTCGATCACCGATTTGGAGATGCTGATGATCAGGCGCAGGTCGGAGGCCGCCGGCTGGCGACGGGCGAGGATGCGTACGCACTCCTCGTCGATGTTGCGCTCCATCTGGTTGATCTGATCGTCGACCTCGCGCACCTGCTGGGCCAGGCCCGAATCGGCCTCGATCAGCGCGGTGACCGCGTCGTTGACCTGCTTCTCCACCAGGCCGCCCATCGCCAGCAGGTGGCTGCGCACTTCCTCCAGCTCGGCGTTGAACTGCTGGGAGATGTGTTGGGTGTGGTTGTCTTTGCCGATCATTGTTCTCGCTCCGAGGAGACTGCCGCTAAGGCGGCTCTGGTGCGCAGCGCACCCAGGTAAATTGAATACCACGCGGGCCCGTCCGGGCCTGCGGCATGGTCCGACTAGCCGTAGCGGCCGGTGATGTAGTCTTCGGTCTGCTTCTTCGCCGGGTTGGTGAACAGCGTATCGGTGTCGCCGTACTCGATCAGCTTGCCCATGTACATGAACGCCGTGTAGTCGGAGACGCGCGCGGCCTGCTGCATGTTATGGGTGACGATGACGATGGTGTACTTGGACTTCAGCTCGTAGATCAGTTCCTCGACCTTCAGCGAAGAAATCGGATCGAGCGCCGAACTCGGTTCGTCGAGCAGCAGCACTTCCGGCTGCACGGCGATGGTACGCGCGATCACCAGACGCTGCTGCTGACCACCGGACAGACCGAGCGCCGACTCGTGCAGGCGATCCTTGACCTCGTCCCACAGCGCCGCCCCCTTGAGCGCCCATTCGACGGTCTCGTCGAGCACGCGCTTCTGCTTGATGCCCTGGATGCGCAGGCCGTAGACCACGTTCTCGTAGATGCTCTTGGGGAACGGGTTGGGCTTCTGGAACACCATGCCGACGCGGCGACGCAGGTCGGCGACATCCTCGCCCTTGCGGTAGATGTTGTGGCCGTCGAGGTTGATCGCGCCTTCGATGCGGCAGCCGTCGACCAGATCGTTCATCCGGTTGAAGCAGCGCAGCAGCGTGGACTTGCCGCAACCGGATGGGCCGATGAAGGCAGTCACGCGCTGACGCGGGATGTTCATGCTGACGTTGAACAGCGCCTGCTTCTGCCCGTAGAACAGGCTCAGGTCGGGCACTTCTATGGCCACCGGCTCGGTGGCCAGGTCCAGCACGCGCTTGTCGCGGCCGAGCGAAGAAATATCGATGGAATGGGTGTTGCTTTGCATGTGCTCACTCCGTTCGCAGCTGCAAGCTGCAAGCTACCGCCGCACGCTTCGGCCGCGGCCCCGTTCCTCCGGAGGCTGGCCTGAAGCGTGCCGCTTCAATTAATGGTCGAGCGCCTTGTACTTCTCGCGCAGGTGGTTGCGGATGACGACCGCACTGAAGTTCAGCACCGCGATGACCAGCACCAGCAGGAACGCGGTGGCGTAAACCAGCGGCCGCGCGGCCTCGACGTTGGGACTCTGGAAGCCGACGTCGTAGATGTGGAAGCCCAGGTGCATGATCTTCTGATCCAGGTGCAGATAGGGGTAGTTACCGTTGAGCGGCAGGTTCGGCGCCAGCTTGACCACGCCGACCAGCATCAGCGGCGCCACTTCACCGGCGGCCCGCGCCACGGCGAGGATCAGGCCGGTCATCATCGCCGGGCTGGCCATCGGCAGCACCACGCGCCACAGCGTCTCGGACTTGGTCGCGCCGAGGGCCAGCGAGCCTTCGCGGATCATCCGCGGGATGCGCGCCAGGCCTTCCTCGGTGGCGACGATCACCACCGGCAGGGTGAGGATCGCCAGGGTCAGCGAGGCCCACATCAGCCCCGGGGTGCCGAACACCGGCGCCGGTGCGGCTTCGGGGTAGAAGATGCGGTCCAGCGAGCCGCCCAGCACGTAGACGAAGAAGCCCAGGCCGAACACGCCGTAGACGATCGACGGTACGCCGGCGAGGTTGTTCACCGCGATGCGGATCACGCGGGTCAGCACGCCCTGCTTGGCGTATTCGCGCAGGTAGACGGCAGCGATCACACCGAACGGGGTAACGATCACCGCCATGATCAGGGTCATCAGCACGGTACCGAAGATCGCCGGGAAGATGCCGCCCTCGGTGTTCGCCTCACGCGGTTCGTCGCTGACGAACTCCCACAGCTTGGCCGCATAGAAGCCCAGCTTGTCGGTGGTGGACATGGCGTTCGGCCGGTAGGCGCGCACCACCTTGCCCATGCTGATCTGCTGCTCGCGGCCATCGACGGTGCGCACGGTGATGCTGTCGCGGTTGAACTGCTGCTGCAGCGCGATCAGCTCCTGCTCCAGCACGCGGTATTCGGCATCCCATTCGGCGCGCTCGGCGTCCAGCTCGGCCTGTGCCGCGGCATCCAGACGGCCGTCCAGCTCCAGCTTGCGGGTCTTCAGGCGCAGACGCTCGAGGCCGTGGTTGATCCGGCCGATCTCGACCTTCTCCACCTGGGCGATCTGCCCGTGCAACTGCTCGACCCGTTCGAGGCGGCGCTGCAGCTCGGCCCAGGCGGCGTCGCCCTCGGCCACCAGCTGCCCGGCCTCCTTGACGTTGAGCAGCTCGCCGTAGAAGTTGCCCCACTCGCGGCGTTCCAGCACCACCATGTCGTGCGGCGTGCGCGGGTTGCTCAGCCATTCGCCGACCACCCAGGAGAAATCCGCACCGTAGACTTCACGGTTGCCGACCTTGAGCAGTTCGCGGGTCATGAACTCGCCGCCCTCGACATTGACCGGCAGGCCACTGGCCGCCAGCCGCGCGCGCGGCACTTCCTCGGCCTGCACCACCTCGCCGGCCAGCACGCGCGGTGCCTCGCCGGGCACTTGGTAGTCGGCGACCATCACGTCAGCCGGCCAGAAATGCGCCAGGCCGCGCACGCCAATCACGGCCAGCAGGCCCAGGGTCATGATCACCGCGATGGCCACCGCACCGGCGTTCATCCAGATCCACGGAGTGCCACTCTTGACCCAGGTGTTCAACGAATCCTTTTTCACGGATCGATACCTTTTCGAAAATCTCGGCGCAGCCGCCCGCAGGCGGCGCGTGCATTACAGGCTGGCGTACTTGCCGCGCAGGCGCTGACGAATCAGCTCGGCCAGGGTGTTCATCACGAAGGTGAACATCAGCAGCACCAGCGCGGCGAGGAACAGCACGCGGTAGTGGGTGCCACCGACCTCGGACTCGGGCATTTCCACCGCGACGTTGGCCGCCAGGGTGCGCATGCCCTCGAAGATGTTGGCTTCCATGATCGGCGTGTTGCCGGTGGCCATCAGCACGATCATGGTTTCGCCCACGGCACGGCCCATGCCGATCATCAGCGCCGAGAAGATGCCCGGGCTGGCGGTCAGCAGCACGACGCGGGTCAGCGTCTGCCAGGGCGTGGCGCCGAGCGCCAGCGAACCCAGGGTCAGGCTCTTCGGCACGCTGAACACCGCATCCTCGGCGATCGAATAGATCGTCGGGATCACCGCGAAGCCCATCGCCAGGCCAACCACCAGGGCGTTGCGCTGGTCGAACGGAATGCCCAGGTCATTGGACAGCCACAGGCGCATGTCGCCGCCGAACAGCCAGTTCTCCAGATGCCCGCTGATCGCCAGCGAGCCGACACCCACCAGCAGCACCACCGGAATCAGCAGCAGCGCTTCCCAGCCTTCCGGCACGCCCAGGCGCACGCGCTCGGGCAGGCGGCTCCAGCTCCAGGCAGCGAACAGGATGCCCAGCGGCATCAGCAGCAGCAGGCTGAAGATGCCCGGCAGGTGGTTCTCCAGGAACGGCGCGAGGAACAGGCCGGCGAAGAAACCGAGGATCACCGTCGGCAGCGCCTCCATCAGCTCGATCACCGGCTTGATCTTGCGGCGCAGCGCCGGGGCCATGAAGTAGGCGGTGTAGAACGCCGCGCAGATCGCCAGCGGCGCCGCCAGCAGCATCGCGTAGAAGGCGGCCTTGAGCGTGCCGAAGGCCAGCGGCGCGAGGCTCAGCTTGGGCTCGAAATCAGTGTTGGCGGAGGCGGACTGCCAGACGTAGTCAGGCTTCGCGTAGCTTTCGTACCAGACCTTGCCCCACAGCGAACTCCAGGAAATCTCCGGATGCGGGTTGTCGACCACGAAGCGCTGCAGGCCCTGCGGCGACTCCACCAGCAGACGGGTGGCGCGCGGCGACAGCGCGGCCAGCGCGGCGCCGTCGGCCACCTGCTCCTTGAGCAGCGTGCGGTGCGCGGTGCTGTGGAAGATACCCAGCGTGCCGGCGCGGTCGAGCGCGAGGAAGCCCTTGCGGCGCTCCTCCGGGAGGATCTGGCTGACCGGGCTGTCGGCCAGCGTGAAGTTGCGCACGTTGCGCAGCTCGGCCTGGCCGTCGGCGCCACGCACCATGAACCACTGGCCGATGCCGCCCTTGGAGTCGCCGATCATCAGCGAGATGCCGCCGAGCAGCGGGCTGACGGCGGTGATCTCGGCACCGTCGGCGACCAGCTTGTAGCGACCGTTGAGCTGCTTGCGGCGCAGATCGAAGACGTCGGCGCTGGCCTTGCCGCTGACCGCGTACAGCCACATGTGGCGCGGATCGATCTGCAGCGCGCGGATCGGCTCGGCGAGCTGCGGCAGATCCAGGCGCTGCTGTTCCAGGGTCACCTCGCCGGTCAGCAGGTTCTCGCTGCTGGCGATGCGTTGGGCATGCAGCGTGGTGCCGGTGGCGCCGGCGACCAGCAGGGTCTTGCCGTTGAGGCTGACGGCCGCCTGCTCGATCGCGCGGCCCTCGCCGTCGAGCTGCAGCGGCTGCTCGCCGAACGGATAGACGATCCGCGGCGTAATGGTCTTCTGGTTGTTCGGGTAGGTGATCTGGTACTCGTGCTCGATGACCAGCGCCTGACCGTTGCTCAGACCGAGCACCAGGCGGCGGGTGCCGGGGGTGTCCTGGCCGACCGAGACGATGCGGCTGTCAGCCGGCAGCGCCAGGGCGATATTGGCGAGCGGCGCGCCATCGGCCAGTGCGAAGAAGCGCACCTGGCCATCGGCGTTCAGGCGCATCGCCACCTGGTTCTGCTCTTCGATCGCCAGCAGCAGTGCCTGGTTGTCCTCGGCCAGCCAGGCCGGGCGCTGGACTTCGCGTGCTTCGAGCTCGGCGCCCTGGAACATGGGCAGCACGACCTGTCCCAGGTAGAAAAAGATCAGGGTGATCGCGCCCAGCACCGCCAGGCCACCGATGGTGACGTACCAGCGCGCCAGGTGATCTTTCAGCGCGCGAATGCGGCGTTTACGCTGCAGGGCCGGCGTATTGAAATCCAGCCGTTGCACATCGGAGTTCGCGGTCATGGGCTCTATGTCGTTCATGCCAAGGTTCCTGGGCCGGGCGGCCCCGTCAGGGCGACTAATCTAATCAAGCCGTGTGACAGAAAAATTACAACCGGGTGACACGACGAAACCCGCCAGCACGGAGTGCGTGGCGGGCATCGTGACGCAGGACCGGCGGGGCTGCCGCCGATCCTCCGTGCGGGTCGTTAGAGACCCAGGTCCTGCATGGTCTTGTCGACCACTTTCTTCGGCAGCGGGATGTAGCCGTCCTTGACCACGACCTCCTGGCCTTGCTTGGACAGCACCAGCTTGATGAACTCGGCGTCGATCGGGCTCAGCGGCTTGTTCGGCGCCTTGTTCACGTAGACGTAGAAGAAGCGCGCCAGCGGGAACTTGCCGGCCAGTGCGTTTTCTTCGTTGGCCTCGAAGGCTTCGCCACCCTTGGACAGCGGCACGGCGCGCACGCTGGAGGTTTTGTAGCCGATGCCCGAGTAACCGATGGCGTTCAGGGTGCTGGAGATCGACTGCACCACCGAGGCCGAACCCGGCTGCTCGTTGACGTTGGATTTGAAGTCGCCCTTACACAGCGCTTCTTCCTTGAAGTAGCCGTAGGTGCCGGATACCGAGTTGCGACCGAACAGCTGGATCGGCTTGGCCGCCCACTCACCGGTCAGGCCCAGGTCGCCCCAGGTCTTGATGTCCTGAGCGCCACCGCACAGGCGGGTGCTGGAGAAGATCGCGTCGACCTGTTCCATGTCCAGGCTCTTGATCGGGTTGTCCTTGTGCACGAACACGGCCAGGGCATCGATCGCGACCGGTACGGCGGTCGGCTTGTAGCCGTACTTCTGCTCGAAGGCCTGGATCTCGTTGTCCTTCATCGGGCGGCTCATCGGCCCCATGTTGGCGGTGCCTTCGGTCAGCGCGGGCGGCGCGGTGGAGGAACCGGCGGCCTGGATCTGGATGTTGACGTTCGGGTAGCTGCGCTTGAACTCTTCGGCCCACAGCGTCATCAGGTTGGCCAGAGAATCGGAGCCGACGCTGGAGAGGTTGCCGGAAACACCGGAAGTCTTCTCGTAGCTCGGCAGAGCCGGATCGACTGCCGCAACCGCGCTCGCGGCACCCACACCAGCGGCCACGAAGGTCAGCGCCGCCATCAAACGATTCAGTTTCATACCTTGCTCCTAGCAGAGGTGTGTTCGAGTGTGTTGGAACGGGGGCCAGTATCTGCAGGCCGTATGAACACTCTATGAAGCGAGTGTGACAATCTTGTTACCGTCGGCAATCTTGACCGGGGGCGGTCGCTGCACCGTCTGAGTGCCGTTATACTGCGCGCTTCCCGCCCTATCGCGGGGTTTTCGCGCCAGAACAACAATCGCGCCGCGAGTCCGACCGATGAAAGAATACGAACAGGAAGATCCGATTCCCCAGGGCGACCTGGCCCTGCAGCTGACCGCCCTGCCGCGCGAAACCAACGGCTTCGGCGATATCTACGGCGGCTGGCTGGTCTCGCAGATGGATCTGGCCGGCACCGCGATGGCCAGCCGCGTGGCCGGCGGCCGCGTGGCGACGGTGTCCATCGACCGCATGGCCTTCATGGTGCCGGTGGCAGTTGGCGCGCAGCTGTCCTTCTATACCCAGACGCTGGAAGTCGGGCGCAGCTCGATCCGCATGCTGGTGGAAGTCTGGAGCGACGATCCGCTGTCCAGTGAATGGCGCAAGGTCACCGAGGCGGTGTTCGTCTTCGTCGCCATCGACGGCAGCGGCCGCACCCGCCCGGTAACGCCGCGGCGCTGAGCGCCGCTCAACCGGCGGCCGGCAGTTCGTCCGGCCCGGCGAAGCGGTTCTTGCCGGCCTGCTTGGCGCGGTAGAGCGCCGCGTCCGCCGCCGAATACAGCTGCCCGGCGTTCTGCCCGGGCTGCAGCGTCGCGATACCGATACTCACCCCGACCCGACCCTGCGCCGATGCCGGATGCGCGATGGCCCGCCGACGCAGCGCGGCCAGCACCTGACTGGCGATCTGCTGCGCGGCATCCTCGGTGCAGTCATAGAGCAGCAGAGCGAACTCTTCGCCACCGACGCGTGCCGCCTGGTCCAGCGGCCGTCGCGCGAAGCTGGCGAGCAGCCGGGCGAACTCACCGATCAGCGCATCGCCGGCGGGATGGCCGAGGCGATCGTTGTAGGCCTTGAAGTCGTCCAGATCGAGCAGCAACAGGCTCACCGGCACGTCGTCGCGCCGCGCCTGCGCCAGCCGCTGACGCAACGCCTCGTCATGGCTGCGACGGTTGGGCAGCTCGCTCAGCGCATCGTGCGCGGCGACCCAGCCCAGCAGCTTGCGCATGAGGAACTGCTGGCGCTGCGAGTATTCGTGCACGTAACGGCTGATCGCGCCGATCACCAGCAGCAGCAGGTAGTAGCTGACGGCGATCCAGTGCTCGGGCAGGCGGTCCGAAGGCAGGATCTGGCTGGCCATGAACACGTCGATCGCCACGATCGACAGCGCGCAAAGCAGCGAATGCCAGAACGTCATGCCAAGGAAGAAGAACGAACTGATGATCAGCAGGCCGGCGCCATAGCGAAACGCGTAGGGCTGCGCCGCCAGTTCGTACTGGATGTCGATGATCGCGGCGACCACGCCGATCAGCACCAGCAGCATCGGGAACAGCTGGTTGGCGCGCGCCTGGTAGGTCTTGCTGAAGAAGCTCAGCAGCAGCACCAGCACCCCCGGCGACAGCTCCACCAGACGCAGCACCGTGAGCCGGCTCAGCCACTGCGGATCGTCATGCGGGACCAGCACGCGCTCGGCATACAGGTAGCCGCCGACGGCGACGATCAGCAGCAGCGCGGCGACTCGCTGCGCGCCGCGCGCCTGGCGATCGAGGAAGCGGCGGAATTCAGCTTCCAGCTCGGGCTTGAACAACAGCAGGCGAAAGCCCCGCAGCAACTGCCGCCCGTAGGGTGTGTCGCTGAAGTCGGCCGCCGATGAATGCTCGGTGATGCGCATGAAACAAGCCTGCTGTGGTGGCACCGGATGATATCACTACGCCATTACTGGGACGCAAACAACCGTCCGCCGGCGAGCCTGACTGACGAACGGAGCCGGTTCCGGCGCGGCAGGACGGCTTGCGGCGCACGGCAAGAGCCGCCAAGATCGGCCTTCCTATCGCCCGAACGCACCCCGTGACCGCTCTTCTGCTCGCCCTCTGGCCCCTGTTTGCCCTGATCGTCGCCGGCTATGTGCTGCGTCTGCGCGGCTTCCCCGACGACGCCTTCTGGCCGGGTGCCGAACGGTTGAACTACTTCGTCCTGTTTCCGGCGTTATTGTTCAACAGCCTGGCGACCGCGCCGCTGGACAACCCGGCCTTGCCGCGCCTGGGCGCCGCGGTGCTGCTCGCCCTGGGGCTGGTCTGGTGCGTCCTGCTGCTCGGCCGGCGTCTGCGCGGCTGGCCGGCGGCGCGCTTCGGCGCGCTCGCGCAGGGGGCGTTGCGCTTCAACACCTATCTGGGCCTGGCGGCCGTCGGCAGCCTGTTCGGCAAGGACGGCCTGGCGCTGGCGGCGCTGATGCTGGCGCTGATGGTGCCGACGGTGAACGTGATGTCGGTCTGGGCGCTGACCGCCGAACGTGGCATTAGCGCTCGCAGCCTGCTGCTGCCGATCGCGCGCAACCCGCTGATTCTCGCCTGCCTGGCCGGTGCGCTGGTCAACCTGGCCGGCTTTGGCCTGCCCGGCGGCAGCGACCGCCTGCTCGGCCTGCTGGCCGCCGCCAGTCTGCCGCTGGGGCTGCTGTGCGTGGGCGCGGCGCTGAAGCCCAAGGAACTGAGCGGGGAAATTCCGACGCTGGGCTGGAACAGCGCCGTGCGTCTGCTGGCGGTGCCGTTGCTTGCATATGGCGTCGCCGCACTGCTCGCGCTGCCGGCGATGGAAACCACCATCCTCGTGCTGTTCTTCGCCCTGCCGACCGCACCGACCGCCTATGTGCTGACCCGTCAGCTCGGCGGCGACAGCCACCTGATGGCCGGCATCATCACCCTGCAGACGCTGCTCGCCGCCGCCAGCCTGCCGCTGGTACTGACCCTGCTGGAAGGCTGATCAGCGCGCCACCTGCCTGCGCAGCAGGCGCAGCAGCGCCAGTGCCAGACCGATGCCCAACGCGCAGAGCACCAGCAGCGGTCCGAGATAGCCGAGTGCGTCCTGCAGCCAGCCGAGCAGCTGGTGCAGCCAGGCAGTACGCCGTGACGCCGCCACCGCCACATAGCCGCCCTGCTCCCAGATCCGATAGGCCGCATGCAGCGGAATCAGCGCCAGCGGCAGCAGGATCAGGCACAGCCAGTAGCCGCTACGCCGATGCGGTCCCAGCAGCCCCCACGGCAGGTAGGCGGCGCGAATCAGCCCGCCGAAACAGAAGCTGTAGTAGCCGACCATGCCGAGGAACAGCAGATTGGCCAGACTCGCCTGCTGCCACACGGCGAACAGCGCCAGGCCGCCCAGCCCGAGACTGACGGCTGCCCAGAGGAGATAGAAGAGCTTTTCCATACGTCCGATTCCGCGTGCGCTGACGAACACGCATCGGAGCAGAAACCCACCTGCGATATCGGCAACCGCTTCACGAAACCGTCGAAGCACTGCCGAGAAAGCCGCCACAGCCCGCAAGTTGCCGACTTTTGGCTGACGATCAGAACAGACTGAGCTGATCCTGCGCGCCGCTCGCGCCTTCCGCCGGCTTCGCCGTCGCAGGCGGGTCGGCAGCCAGCCGTTCGGCCAGCCCGGCCGCGCGTTCGGCGCGGGTATTCACGGCCTCGGTCAGCCGCGCCGGCAATGCCCAGATTTCCACCGTGCGCTTGGCGCGGGTGATGCCGGTGTAGAACAGCGCGCGGGTCAGCAACGGGCTGGGCTGCTCGGGTAGCGCCAGCAGCACGTCGCCGAACTCCGAACCCTGGCTCTTGTGCACCGTCATGACGAAGGCGCTGTCGTGGCTCGGCAGGCGCGCCGGGGCGAACGCGCGATGGCCCTCGTCACCCTCGAAGAACACCCGCCAGCCGAGTTCGGTCCACAGGCACAGGCCGATGTCGCCGTTGAACAGGCCGAGCGCGTAGTCGTTCTGCCGCACCATCACCGCGCGGCCGGCATACCAGCGCTCACGCACCGGCACACCGGCACGGCGCCGCAGCCGTGCCTCCAGCGCCTCGTTGAGGCCGTTGAGGCCGAAGGCGCCTTCGCGCTGCGCGGTGAGTGCGCGGAAATCGTTGAACGCCGCGAACGCCTGTGCCGGATCGCCCTGCTGCGCGGCCTGCAAGTAGGGCCGATAACCCGCCTCCAGGCGCTCGACCAGCGCCGGCGCGGCGGGTGCCGCGTTCCAGCGCAGATCGGCCCGCGCCTCGTCCAGCAACGCCAGCGTGCCGCGCGCGTCGCCGCCGTTGATCCGCCGCGCCAGCTCGCCAATACCGCTGCCACCGGCGAAGCGATGACTGTGCGTCAGCAGCACCACCGCATCGCCGAGGCGCGAGTGCGGTGTCTCGACCGCCACGGCCTGGCCGGTGATGCGCTCGAGATCGGCCGCCGCCTCGGCATCGAAGCCGCGCCCTTCGCAGAGTTCGGCGAACACCGCGCCGGCTTCCACGGCGGCGAGCTGGTCCTTGTCGCCGAGCAGGATCAGCCGCGCCTTGGGCGGCAGCGCGGCGACCAGCTTGGCCATCAACGCCAGATCGACCATCGACGCCTCGTCCACCACCAGCACGTCGAGCGGCAGCGGATTGGCCGCGTCGTGGCGCACCCGCGGGCTGTCGCCGCGGCTGCCGAGCAGGCGGTGCAGGGTGCGCGCTTCGTCCGGCAGCGCCGCCTTGACCGCGTCACTGACCGGCAGCTCGGCCTTGGCGTGGCGGATCGCCTCGGCCATGCGTGCCGCCGCCTTGCCGGTGGGCGCCGCCAGACCGATGGCCAGCCGCTCGCCGCCGGGCTGTTCGAGCAATGCCGCGAGCAGGCGCACCACGGTGGTGGTCTTGCCGGTGCCGGGGCCGCCGGAGATCACCGCCAGCCGCCGGCGTACCGCCTGCGCCGCGGCCAGCCGTTGCCAGTCTGGGCGCTGCTGATTGAAGGCGAACAGCCGCGTCAGGCTCTCGCCGAGCTGCGCTTCATCGACCGGCGGCCGATCGCCGGCACGCGCCAGCAACTGTTCGGCCAGCTGCCGCTCGTAGGCCTGGTAACGGGCGAGGTAGAGCCGTTCGCCGTCGAGGATCAGCGGCGCGTAGGCGCCGGGCGCGCCGACCAGCGACGAGGCGCGCAGGCCGGCGCGCCAGTCGGCCAGGGCCGGCAGGCGGATGTCGTGCTCCGGCCACGGCCTGCGCCCGGCCAGGCGCGCCAGCGGCAGGCAGACATCGCCCTTGCCCAGCGCCTCGCAGCACAGCGCGGCGGCCAGCAGGACCGGCGCCGGCGCCATCGGCTCGAGGCGCTGCAGGCTGGCGATGAAGGCGCGCTCCAGCGCACCCAGCGGCAGTTGCGCCAGCGTTGCGGCGGTGTCGGCCATCAGTGTCCCTCCTCGAACAGCCGGTCCAGCGCATCGAGCAACGCATCGTCGGGACGGGCGAAATACACCCCGGCCGCGGGCATGCCGCGCAGGAACAGGTAGAAGGCGCCGCCCAGCTGCTCGTCGCGGAAATCCGCCAGGCGCTGGCGCAGGAAGCGCCGCAGCGCCACCAGGTAGATCAGGTATTGCAGGTAGTAGTGTTCGCCGGCGAGCGCCTGCAACAGCCGCTCGCCGCCGTAGTAGCTGGCGTCCGGGCCGAGCCAGTTGGACTTGTAGTCGGCGATGTACCAGCGCCCGTCATGCTCGAAGGTGAGGTCGATGAAACCCTTGAGAAAGCCGCGCAGGGTGTCGAACTCCAGCCGCGCCGCCGCCTCGCGCAGCGGCGCCGGCAGCCCGCTGGCCGGATCGGCGAGCAGCGCGCGCAGGCGCGTGACGTCGAGCTGACGCACCGGGAAGGTGAAGCCCAGCTCCGGCAGGCGCCGTGCAGTGTGCAGGCTGGCCAGCGTCAGCCCGGCGCCGTCGAGATCGGTCGTCAGCACCTGCTCCAGCTGGGCGATGGCGATGTCGCGCCATTCCAGCGGCAGACCGAAGGCCTGCAGCGCCGGCTCGACCCGCTCGGCCAATGCGCCGCGGCCGCGCGCCCAGTCTTCGAGGATCGCGTGCAGGCAGGTACCGGCGCGCGCGCCACGCGGGAAGGCGAAGAAACCGCTACCCGGCTCGGCCGCATCCGGCATGGCCAGCGCATCGCGGTCCGGCGCTTCCATGTGCAGGCCGGCAGCGAGTCCGGAGAAGCTGCCGATGCGCCAGGCGCTGTGCAGGCTGCGCTCGAGCCGCGCCAGCTGTCGCGGCGCGACGGCGCGCAGGTTGTTGGCGGTGCTCGCCTCATGGGTTTCCAGCGGCAGACAGGCGGTGCTGCCGGCGCTCGCCTGCGCCAGCCGTTCGACCTCGCTGCGCAGGCCGACGCCGTCCAGCGTGGCCAGATGGCCGCCGAGTTCACCGAGCGCATCCGCACCGCCCAGCTCGCGGCCGTGCAGCAGCCAGGCCAGGGCGCTGCTGTGCAGACCTTCCTCGGGCAGCTCGCCGTCCTTCTTCGCCTTGGGCAGCGCCACCGGCCCCCAGTGCAGCCACAGCCGGTCGCGCGCGCGGGTCAGCGCCACGTAGGCCAGGCGCAGCTGCTCGGCGAAGGTCTCGCGGCGCGCGCGCTGCAGGTTTTCCGGTAGCTCGGCGCTGCCCAGGTCCAGCAGCGGCCGGCCGTATTCGTCGTGGCAGCGCGCACTGTCGAGATTCTTGCCGAGCAGCTTGCCGTCCCAGAGGAACGGGCAGAACACCAGCGGGTATTCCAGGCCCTTGCTGGTGTGGATGGTGACGATCTGCACCCGCTCGGCATCGCTTTCCAGGCGCAGCAGCGCCTCGTCGCCGGCGCCTTCGCCACCGCGCTGGGCGTTGAACCACGCCAGCAGCGGCTCCAGCCCCGGCCGCAGCAGGCTCTCGGCCTGCAGCAGCTCACCCAGGTGCAGCAGATTGGTCAGCCGCCGCTCGCCATCGAGGCGCCGCAGCAAGCGCTCGGCCACCGCCTGCTCGTCGAGCCAGGCGCGGAACACGCGCATGAAACCCTGCTGCTGCCAGAGCTGGTGATAGCGCTCGGCCGCCTCGCGCTCGCCGTCCCATTGCCGCTGATCGTCCTGGCAGCGCGCCAGATCGGCGGCGCTACGCCCGAGCAGGCGCGTGGCCAGGGCGTAGCGCAGCAGGCCTTCGCGGCCCGGCTCGGCGTAGGCGGCCAGCACCGCGGCCAGCTCGGCGGCCTCCTCGCTGGCCCAGACGCTATCGCGCCCGCGGCGCACGCTGGGTACGCCGCGGGCGGCCAGTTGCTCGGCGATCAGCGCGGCTTGGCGGTGGTTGGCGACCAGCACGGCGATGTCGCCGCCCTTGAGCGGGATGAACTGGCCGTCCTGCTCGAAGCCGGCACGGCCCTCGGCCGCGGCGGCCAGTTGCCGCGCGATGCGCCGGGCACAGTCGCGGGCGGCGAGCTCGGCGGCCTCGGCCTTGCCCAGCGCATCGTCGCCGAGCCAGACCAGCGCCAGCGGCGCGCCGGCTTCCTCTTCGTCCAGACGCAGGGTAGCGCGCGACTTGTCGGCGGCGGTCACCGGCGGATAGTCCAACCCGTCTTCGGAGAACGGTCGCGGGCGGGCGAACAGGCGATTCAGCGCATCGATCAGTTGCGGCGTCGAACGGTGGTTGACCGGCAGGTCATAGGCCGGCCGGTCGATCTGCTGGCGGGCCTGCAGGTAGGTCGCCAGATCGGCGCCGCGAAAGGCGTAGATCGCCTGTTTGGGGTCGCCGACAAAGCACAGCGAGGCGCCGCTGCCGTGCGCGTAGATGCGATCGAAGATGGCGTACTGGATCGGATCGGTGTCCTGGAATTCGTCGATCAGCGCCAGCGGATACGTGCTGCGCAGCGCGGCGGCCAGGTCCTCGCCCACCGGCCCCTGCAGCGCCTGGTCGAGACGGTTAAGCAGGTCGTCGAAGGCCAGCAGGCGCTGCGCCGCCTTGCGTTCGGGCAGCTCGCGGTTGAGCCGTGCGAGCAGCGCAACCTGCAGCGCGACCAGCCGCTGGCGGCCGGCCGGCAGCGCCTCGGCGAGGCGGTCGGCGAGTTCATCCAGCGCCTGCGCCAGCGCGCAGTCGGGGGCGTCGAAGCCCTTCTTGCACGCCTTGGCCAGCGCCCGCGCGCCGAACTTGAGCAGGCCGTCCGGGGCGTCGTAGAGCGCCGCCGGATCGGCGAACCAGGCGTCCAGTTCGCTGCGCCAGAGCGGGAATTTCAGCGCCTTGTGGGTGCTCTGGCTCAGCCCGCGATGGGCGTCGAGTTCCTCCACCCAGGCGTTGCCGTTCTGCTGCCAGAGCGTCGCGGCGCGCTGCCAGGCGGCCTCGACGGCGCGGCTGTCAGCGGGCGCCGGCGGCTCGTGCGGCTCGACGCGCAGGTACGGCTTGCCCAGGTGCGCGCGCAGGCGCTGGCGCAGCCATTGCGGGGTGATCTTCTGCTTGGCCAGCAGGCGCGCCCAGGCCGGATCGGCGGCGGCCAGCTCGCCGCGCCAGGCATCGGCCAGCAGCGCGTCGATCAGTTCGCGGTCGTCGGCGGTCAGTTCGCTGTCGAAGTCGCCGCCGGCCTCGAACGCGGCATCCTGCAGCGCACGCTGGCAGAAGCCGTGGATGGTGAACACCGCGGCCTCGTCGAAGCCATGCACGGCGAGCAGCAAGCGCCGGCGCGAGGCGTCGTCGGGGAAGCGCGCGTGCAGGCGGTTGAGGAAGTCGTCGTCGCTCGGCGTGCCGTCATAGACCGCCAGCAGCGTGGCCAGCCGCGCGCGGATGCGCTCGCGCAACTCGGCGGTGGCGGCGGTGGTGTAGGTGACCACCAGAATCTGCCCCACCGACAGCTGGCGCTCCAGCAGCAGGCGGGCGTAGAGCGCGGTGAGCGTCCAGGTCTTGCCGGTGCCGGCGCTGGCCTCGATCAGCGAGCGGCCGTCGAAGGGCGAATCGAGCAGGTCCAGGCTCATGCGTCTTGCTCCTCGTCCGGGGCCAGGGCATCCAGCGCCGGGCCGATCAGCTGCTCGGCCAGCGCCTCGAAGCGCGCATCCAGCGGATCGCGGTCGCGGAAGGCCAGCGCGTTCCAGGGGTCTTCGCACTCGCCGGCGATGGGGCTGAACTCGGCGCCCAGCCACGCCTCACGGGCACGCTTGCGCGCCGTCTCGATGGGCTCGCTGCCGCGTGCCGGGTTGCGATATCCGCGGGCGAAGGCGTGGCTGCTGCGCGCCAGCAGCGGCAGCGGCTCGCGGATCGCGCTGCGATAGGCGGCGAGCCAGGGTTCGAGCAATGCGGCGGCGTTTGCCAGCGGGCCCAGCTGCCAGTCGCCGGCCGGCGAGAGCAGCAGGCTGCGGCGCTCGATACCCGGCGTGGCGGCCAGATTGAGCAACAGGTGGCGCAGCCAGAACGGCGCCAGGTCCCATTCGCCGAGGCGACCGAGCTTCCAGCCGAACAGCCCGCTCGGCGTCACGCCGTCCAGCCAACCGTGGATGCGCACGCCGGCCAGGCTGATGTCGATCGCCAGCGGCTCGGGCACGGCCTGCGGGCGCTGTTCGAACAACCGCGGGGCGAACGCGCGCACCGGCCCGCGCAGCCGCCCCCACAGCGCCTGGCCGAGTTCGCCGGGCGGCAGCCAGCCGGCGGCGCTGGCCAGGCGGCGCTCGTCGCGATCGCTCCAGCCGTGCTCGACGGCCTGCAGCGACAACTGGCGCAGGCCATTCCAGGCGGGCAGCTCCAGCTCGAACGGCTCGTCGCTGGCCAGTGCCTGCTGGGCCTCGGCCAGGCGCAGGCCAAGGCGCTGCTCGAGCAGGAAGCGCGGCGGATGGCGAAAGCACTGCAACAGCTGCGACGGCTCGACGGTAAGCCAGGCGGCATCCGGCTCGTCGAGCAGGCTGGCAAACGGTGCTGCGTCCTGTGCGGGCGCCGCCAGTGCCTGGGCGGCGCGGAACCAGGCGGCGGCAAAGCCGGCGTGCGCACCGCCGGCGAAGTTGCCCGGGGCGAAGGGCTGCAGCGGATGGGCGATGACGATCCGCGCGCTGGGCTTGCCACCGTCGGCCAGCACCGCGGTGAGGTCGACCGCCTCCAGCACCTCACTGAGCAGTACCGAAGGCGGCAGCTCGGCGTTGTCGCGCGGGTCGCAGCCGACGTAGGACAGGTACAGCGCCTCACGTGCCGAGAGCAGGGTTTCCAGCAGCAGGTAGCGGTCGTCCAGGCGCCGCGCCCGGTCGCCGCGGCGCGGATGGCGGGCGATCAGGTCGAAGCCGGCCGGCGGATTGCGCCGCGGGAAGGCGCCGTCGTCGAGGCCGAGCAGGCAGACCAGGCGGAACGGCAGGCTGCGCATCGGCACCATGGTGCAGAAGGTCACGGCGCCGGTGAGAAAGCCCGAGGCGCCACCGCCCTGCTGCAGCGCGGCGCTGAGCTGCTGATGCACCAGCTCCACCTCGATCGGCTGGACCAGGTCCGCCGCCTGCGCCTGCTCGCGCAGCGCCGCGCAGGCCTGCGACAGAAGCAACAGGGTGTCGCCAGCCTCGCGCTCGTCGAACAGTTCGTCGAGCAACAGCTGCAGGTCGTCGGCCCACTGCGCCAGCGGTCGCTGCCGGGCGAGCCGGTCAGCCAGCTCGCCGAGGCGCTCGACGAATGCCACCAGCCGCCCGAGCAGCTGGCCGCGCGCGCCCTCGAGGGCATCCAGCGGCCAGTGCTCGCCGAGCAGCGGTGCGGCGTCGCCGGCCAGTTGCGGCGGCGCGGCAAAGCCCAGCAGCAGGCGATCCAGGCCCTGGCGCCAGGTGAATGCGGCCTCGTCGGGCAGGCCGAGCGCGGCGCGCTGGCCGGAATCGCGACCCCAGCGCACGCCGGCGTCACGCAACCAGTCGCGCAGCAGCGGCAGGTCTTCGTTGTCGATACCGGCGCGGCGGGCGATGGCCGGCTGCTCCAGCCAGGCAAGGACTTCCTCGGCGGTAAAGCGGCTCTGCGCCAGCAGCAGCAACTGCAGGAACGCCTCGATCAGCGGCACCTCGGCGCGCAGGCTGCGGTCGGCCAGGCTGTAGGGAATGCGCGACACACCCTCGCGGGCGGCGAACACCGCCTCGATGAACGGCGCATAACGCTCGATATCCGGCGTCAGTACCACCACCTGATCGGGACTCAGCGCCGGGTCGGCGGCGAAGCGCGCCAGCAGCTGGTCATGGAGGATTTCCACCTCGCGCAGCGGCGAATGCGCAACGTGTACTTCCAGCGAACGGTCGTCGGCGGCCAGCGTCATGCGCTCCTCGGGCAGGCGCGTGCGCAGGCGCAGGATGTCCTGCTGCAGGGCGTGCAGCAGGCTGTCGTCGCGCAGGTCCGCGTCCTCGGAGTACAGGCCGAATTCCGCGCCGTCGAGGGCGAACAGCGCATCGAAGAAGTCGCGGCCCTGCTTGCCGAGGCTGGCCAGCAACGGGTGGCCGACGTCCAGATACCAGTCTTCGGCGCCGCTGTCGGGCTGGCGCGCCAGCTCGCGGATATCGCGGATTTCGCCCCAGGCCTCGCGGCTCGGGTTGAGCGCGCAGACCACCACGTCGATGTGCCGCGCCAGGCCGTCGAGCACGCGCAGGTGATGCGGCGGCAGGCTGCTGATGCCGAACACCAGCAGCCGTTCGGGCAGTCCCGCCAGCGGCTCGTCGCGGTACAGCCGCTGCAGCAGGTCGCCGAGCAGACGCGCGCGGTGCGGGTGGCCGTTCTTGGTCAGTTCGCGCCAGAGCAGCGCCTGCCAGCTTTCATCGGCCCCGAGGTCGAGGGTTTCGCCGCGCTCCCAGACGGCCAGCCAGTCGTCGCGGTAGAGCAGGTATTGGTCGAAGGTATCGGCGATCTTCGCCGCCAGGCTCAGCCGCCGACGCTCGTCGCCACCGTCCAGGTACTGCGCCAGACGCGGCGCCAGCTGCAGATTGGCCGGCTCGCTCAGCCAGCCGTACAGCCGCCAGGTGAGCGTCGACGGAGCGAACGCCGACTGCTCCGGCAGGCTGCCGAGCACCGTGCGGCTGAGGTCCCAGACGAAGGCGGCCGGCAGCTGCAGATCGAGCTGCATGGCGATGCCCTGCTTGCGCGCCAGCTCCAGGGTCAGCCAGCGGCCCATGCCCTGGCTGGGCACCACGATCCGCGCCGGGGCGAACGGGTCGGCCAGCGGCTGGGCGAGCAGCGTGGTGGCCAGTTCGCCGAGGGTTTCCAGATCGGGGGCGTGGTAGAGGTTGAGCATGCGCGCACCACAGCAAGGTCGAGCGGGCAAGGTTACAGGCCACCCGCGCGAGTGGCGAGCCGGCCGGGCGCCGCGGCATGGCGTCGCAAGGCATTTGCGGCAGGGGGTTTCTACTCCTTTCGCCTGCCACTTCCTGTTCCGACGACCAATATCATTTCCGCCGACGAACCCTAGGATGGGGTGCGATGGGGCGATCGAATACCGCCCATTACCCGCCAGGAGTCACCCATGAATCGCACGCACACTCTGCTCATGCTGTCTCTCACCGCCGCCCTGGGTGTCATGCCGCTGGCGCATGCCGCCACGCCCGCTGCACCGGCGACGGCCGTCGGCTCGATGGAGCGCGCACAGGCCAAGCAGGCCAAGGCGCTGCTCGACAACGCCGCGCTCTACCTGCAGGCCAACGGCCCGGAACAGGCGCTGGCCGCGTTCAACGACCGCGATGGCGCCTTCGCCAAGGGCCAGTACTACATCTTCGTGCTCGGTACCGACGGCACCATGCGCGCCAGCGCCGGCACCTCGGCCAGCCTGGTCGGGCTGAACGTACGCGACCTGAAGGACGCCAGCGGCAAGCCCTTCATCAACGACATCCTCGAAGCGGCGAAGCGTGACGACAGCGGCGCGGTGGCCTACCACTGGCTGAACCCGGCCGACAACAAGGTGGAGAACAAGCTCAGCCAGTTCCGCAAGGTCGGCGAGAACATCCTCTGCGTCGGCTACTACATCCCGCGCGCGACAGCGGAACAGGCCCAGGCGCTGCTGGACAAGGCGGTGGCACGACTGCGCGAAGTCGGCGGCGAGACGGCCTATCGCCAGTTCAACGAACGCAACGGCGAATTCTTCGTCAACGACGAGTATGTGTTCGTCATCGGCCTGGAAGACGGCAAGTACCGCGCCAGCGGCGGTTCGCCGAACCTGGTCGGCGTCGACGTGCGCGCGGTGAACGACGCCGCCGGCAAGCCGCTGTTCCGCGAGATGATCGAGCTGGCCCGCAAGGACGGCACCGGCACGGTGGAATACGTCTGGCGCAACCCGGTGACCAACGCCGTGGAGCACAAGCGCACGCTGATCCAGCGGGTCGACGACGTGCTGCTCGGCGTGGGCTACTACACCCCGCGCTGACCGCACGGCTCTGCCTATCGGCCGGGCTGGCTGATCTGCGGTCTGTCAGCCCGCCCCCTCCAGAAAGATCACTTCCCAACAAAAAACCCCAGCCATGCTCACGCATGGCTGGGGTCAGGCGATGCCGGCAAGCGCTTCGCTCAGCGCGTCTGGCGACGGCGCTGCAGCCAGACCACCAGGCCGAACAGCAGCAAGCCCGGCAGCCACATCAGCTCCTTCGGCCAGCGCTCGGTCGGTGCGCGCACCGTGAGGATCTCCTGATCGAATTCCAGACCCGCCTCGGCGGCCAGACTGCCGAAGGTGACGCTGTCGACCAGCACCTTGCCGTCTTCCTCGTAGGTCATCAGGCCGATCTTCTCCAGCTTCTGCGCACCGGATGCAGCTTCCGGCACCGGCAGCAGCACGGCGAACTCGCGCGCATCACCCACCGCGTCCTCGCCGCGGATGCGCAGGCGCAGCTGGCTATCCGGCTGCACCGCGTCGAGCGCCTCGACCAGCTGAGCCGGCGGGATGTCGCGGTACGGGTCGTGCACCATGTCCATCCAGAATCCCGGGCGGAACAGGGTGAACGCCACCAGCAGCAGCAGCACGTTCTCGTACCAGCGGCTGCGCACCAGGAAGAAGCCCTGAGTGCCGGCGGCGAACAGCAGCATGGCCACCGTCGCCACCATGAAGATCAGCACGCCGTGCCAGAAGCTCACGTCGATCAACAGCAGGTCGGTGTTGAAGATGAACAGGAACGGCAGCGCCGCGGTACGCAGGCTGTAGTAGAACGCCGCGATGCCGGTCTTGATCGGGTCGCCCTTGGACACCGCCGCGGCGGCGAACGAAGCCAGCCCCACCGGCGGGGTGACGTCGGCCATGATGCCGAAGTAGAAGACGAACAGGTGCACCGCGATCAGCGGCACGATCAGCCCGTTCTGCTGCCCCAGCGAGACGATCACCGGCGCCAGCAGGCTGGACACCACGATGTAGTTGCCGGTGGTCGGCAGACCCATGCCGAGGATCAGGCTGAACACCGCAGTCAGCATCAGCATCAGCAGCAGGTTGCCCATCGACAGCACTTCCACCACGTCGGCCAGTACCAGGCCGACACCGGTCTGCGATACCGCGCCGACGATGATGCCCGCCGCGGCGGTGGCAATGCCGATGCCGATCATGTTGCGCGCACCGGCGATCATGCCCTCGCGCAGATCGATCAGCCCGTCCTTGGCCGTGCCGTGGGTCGCGCCGCCGTCGCCGCGCATCCACGAGAGCAGCGGACGCTGGGTCAGCAGGATGATCACCAGCATCACCGCCCCCCAGAACGCCGAGAGGCCGGGAGACAGCCGCTCGACCATCAGGCACCAGACCAGCACCACCACCGGCAGCAGGAAGTGCAGACCGGAGAGCAGCACGGCGCGGGTGTTGGGCAGTTCATCGAGGGGCTTGTCCGGGTCTTCGGCCGGCAGCGGCGGATTGCTCGCAGCGACCTTCAGCAGCGCTAGGTAGGCCAGCGCCAGCAGCACCGAGATGCCCGGCAGCGCGTAATCGCCAAGCGCCGGCTTGAGCCAGCCGAGGCCGTAATAGACTGCCAATGACAGACCCAACACCAGCGCCGCGCCGAAGGCGAAGCCGGTCAGGCGGCGCAGCCAGGGCTTGGGCTGGCGGTTGCCGATCGGCTGCATGCCCTGCTTGAGCGCTTCCAGATGCACGATGTAGAGCAGCGCGATGTAGGAGATCGCCGCCGGCAGAAAGGCGTGCTTGATGATCTCGACGTACGGCATGCCGACGTACTCGACCATCAGGAACGCCGCGGCGCCCATCACCGGCGGCATGATCTGGCCGTTGACCGACGAGGCCACTTCCACCGCGCCGGCCTTTTCCTTGGAGAAGCCGACCTTCTTCATCATCGGGATGGTGAAGGTACCGGTGGTCACCACGTTGGCGATCGACGAGCCGGAGATCAGTCCGGTCATGCCGGACGCAACTACTGCGGCCTTGGCCGGGCCGCCACGCATGTGGCCGAGCAGGCTGAACGCCAGCTGAATGAAGTAATGCCCGGCGCCGGCACGTTCGAGCAGTGCACCGAACAGCACGAAGAGGAAGACGAAGCTGGTGGAAACCCCGACGGCGATGCCGAACACCCCTTCGGTGGTGATCCACTGGTGGTTGGCCATCGCGGTGAAGCTGACTCCGCGGTGCGCCAGCAGCCCCGGCATCCAGGGGCCGGCCAGGCTGTAGAGGATGAACACCAGGGCGATGATCGCCAGCGGCGGGCCGAGTGCGCGGCGAGTGGCTTCCAGCAGCAGCGGAATGCCGACGCAGGCGGTGATCAGGTCCAGCGTGGTGAGGTTGCCCGGCCGCTGCGCCAGCTGTTCGTAGAAGATGAACAGGTATGCAGCGCTGGCCGCGGCCACCAGCCCGAAGGCGATGTCCAGCAGCGGTACGCGGTCGCGCGGCGAGCGCTTGAACGCCGGGTAGGCAAGAAAGGCCAGCAGCAGCGCGAAAGCCAGGTGAATCGAGCGGGTCTCGGTGTCGTTGAGCACGCCGATGCGAAAGATGAACGGCAGCGGCGAGGCGATCCACAGCTGGAACAGCGACCAGGCCAGCGCCAGCCCGGCGATGATCTGCGCCATCGCACCTTCGGGCAGGCGCGCGCCGACGTCCTGGGCGATCAGCTCCTCGGTGGACAGTTGTTTGTCTTGCATGAAATGAGGCCTGTTTTTTCAGGTGACGGAAACCACGAAAACCCGTGACCGAACGGTGCACGGGTTTTCCGGCTGAGCGAAGCAAGAGCAGGCGGCCACCGGAGCGGCCGCGCGACCCTTACATCCAGCCGCGTTCCTTGTAGTAGCGCTCGGCACCTTCATGCAGCGGCGCGCTCAGGCCGACCTTGATCATCTCCTCCGGCTTGAGGTCCTTGAACGCCGGGTGCAGGCGCTGGAAACGCTCGATGTTGTCGAACACCGACTTGACCAGCTGGTAGACCACCTCGGCATCGACCTTGGCCGTGGTCGAGAGCACGGCCTTGCCGCCGATGGACGGGGTCGGCGCATCGCTGCCCTTGTAGATCCCGCCGGGGATCTCGGCCTTGGTGTAGTAGCTCTTGGCGGCCAGCAGCTTGTCGATTTCCGGCCCGGTGATCGGTACCAGCACGGCGTCGACGGTGGTGGTGGCTTCCTGGATGGCGCCGTTGGGATGGCCGACGAAGTAGGTCATCGCGTCGATGTTGTTGTCGCCCAGCGCGCTGGCCTGCTCGGCCGGCTTCAGCTCGGCGGCCAGGGCGAATACCGACTTGTCCCAGCCCTTGACCTGCATGATCTCCTCGAGGGTGTCACGCTGGCCGGAGCCCGGGTTGCCGATGTTGACGCGCTTGCCCTTGAGGTCGTCCAGGCCCTTGATGTCGGCATCGCGGCGCGCCAGCACGGTGAAGACCTCGCTCTGCAGCGAGAACACGGCGCGGATGTCATCCATCTTGCCTTCCTTCTCGAAGGGCGCAACGCCTTCCATCGCCTTGTACTGGTGGTCGGACTGCATGATGCCGAAGTTGAACTCGCCGCTGCGCAGGCCGTTGACGTTGGCCACGCCGCCGCCGCTGGCCGGCGCGTTGCACTTGATGTTCTCGGCGTTGCGGTTGACGAAGCGGCAGATCGACTGCCCCGCCACGTAGTAGACGCCGGTCTGACCGCCGGTGCCGATGGTGACGAATTTCTCCTGGGCCTGTGCTGTGCCACCCAGGCCGCTACCCGCCAATGCGACGGTAAAGATCCATGCCAAGGATTTGCCTTTCATGGATGAACTCCTTTTGGTTGTTTTTGATGACCCGGCAGCCCTCATGAGTCTGCACGGAAGCCGGGAGTCTAGCAGGACCGGTTCGACTGCGCGGACGGTATGCCGGAACGCGGGCGCGAGTCCGCCTTTCATGGACTGCGCCGCCGCGAAAGCGTTTCCGCGGCGGCAGCAACAAGCGGCTAGCAGTGCCGACACAATGCTGGCACACTGCCATACAAGTGTCATGAAACTGGCATAAAGTCCGCCGCAGCCGTCAACGGCGGCCCATCACGAGATGCTGCCGATCCCCCCCGATCAGAGCCGCACCACCACCCCGCCTCGCGAAATCGTCCCTCTGTTCCCACGGAAGAGATTCGCCCACATGCGAACCAACCTGCCTGTCACCGGCCGTGAAGTCAGCGTCCGCGAAAACGCCAACATCCTCTCCACCACCAACCTCAAAGGCCAGATCACCTACGCCAACACGGATTTCATCGAAATCTGCGGCTACAGCGAAGCCGAACTGCTCGGCCAGCCACACAACCTGATCCGTCACCCGGACATGCCGCCCACCGCCTACGCCGACATGTGGAGCACGCTGCAGGCCGGCCGGCCGTGGATGGGGCTAGTCAAGAACCGCTGCAAGAACGGCGATCACTACTGGATCGATGCCTACGCCATGCCGATCAGCCGTGACGGCAAGGTAGTCGAGTACCAGTCCGTGCGCACCAAGGCGCAACCCGAACAGATTCGCGCCGCAGAGGCCCTTTACGCCCGCGCCGGCACGCCCGGCGGCGTGGCGCAAGGCCGTTGGCGGCCCGGCTTCCAGGCCCGCGTCGCGCTGTGCGCCGGCCTCGGCAGCCTGTTCGCCGCCGGAGCGACGGCGCTGCTCGCCGGCCTGACATGGCCGCTGGCCCTGCTCGCCGGCGCTGCCGGTGGGTTCGCCGCCGCGCTGCTCAGCCTGCTGGCGCTAGCGCCCCTGCGCACGCTGCGCAGCCAGGCGCGGCGCATCGGTCACAACCCGCTGAGCCAGCTGATCTACACCGGACGCAGCGATGAACTGGGCGAGATCGCCTTCGCCCTGCGTATGCTCGAAGCCGAGGCCGGCGCCGTGGTCGGCCGCATCGCCGACTCCAGCCGGCAGATCAGCGAGCACGCCCATGAACTCGCCGACGCCCTGCAGGAAAGCACCGCCAGCGCGGCCTCCCAGCAACAGCAGACCGACCTCGTGGCGACCGCCATCGACCAGATGGTCGCCAGCGTGCGCGAGGTTGCCGCGAGCACCCAGCGCACGGCGCAGGCGGCGGCGCTCGCCGACGACGATGCCGCCAGCGGGCGTGGCATGGTCGGCGAGACCGGGACCAGCATCGCTCGCCTGGCCGGCGAGATTCAGCGCGCCGCCGAGGTGATCCAGCTGCTCGAAGGCCACAGTCAGGACATCAGCCGGATGCTCGAAGTGATCCGCAGCATCGCCGAGCAGACCAACCTGCTGGCGCTCAACGCCGCCATCGAGGCAGCGCGCGCCGGCGAGCAGGGACGCGGCTTCGCGGTGGTGGCCGACGAAGTGCGCGGCCTGGCCTCGCGCACCGCCGAGGCCACCGCGGAGATTCAGGGCATCATCGGTACACTGCAGGCCGGCTCGCGCGAGGCGGTAGCGGTCATGCAGCGCAGCCGCGAGCAGGCGCAGATCAGCGTCGACCGCGCCGAGCACGCCGAACGTTCGCTGCGCGACATCAACGATCAGGTCACCGACATCAGTGGCATGAGCACGCAGATCGCCACCGCGGTCGACCAGCAGAGCGCCGCCGCCGCGCAGATCAACCAGAGCATCGTCAGCATCCGCGCCGGTGCCGAGCGACACGCGGTGGCCGGGCTGCAGAGCCAGCAGAGCGCCGCCGGCGTCGCCGGGCTGGTGGTCGGCATGCAGCAGCTGGCGCAGCAGTTCTGGAGCCGCCGCCGCGCCTGAACGATGTGCCTTGGCTACGCCGCGCCGGGGAAGCGTACCCGCACCAGCAGCCCGCCGAGCCGGCCCTGATCCAGGCTGATCTCGGCGCGATGGGCACGCACGATCTCGCCGACGATGGCCAGGCCGAGGCCGGCGCCGTGCCCACCGGTATCGCGACGGTAGAATCGCGCGAACACCCGCTCGCGCTCGTCGGCGGGAATGCCCGGACCGTCGTCCTCCACCTCCAGCACGGCGCCGTCGAGCACCCGCAGCACCACATTGCCGCCATCGACGGTGTGCGCCAGCGCGTTATCCAGCAGGTTGCTCAGCAGCTCGCTAATCAGCGTCGGCTCGCCGTCGATCCATACCGGCGCCTCGGCCTCCAGCGCCAGGGCGACGCCGCGCTTGTGCGCCAGCGCCGCCAGCGCCAGCCCCAGCTCACGAGCCAGCTGCGACAGGTCCAGGCGCTGCGCGCCACCCTCGGCGATGGACTGCGCACCGCTCTCGATGCGCGCCAGCGAGAGCAGCTGGTTGGCCAGGTGGATGACCTTGTCGGTGCTCTGCCCGGCGTCTTCCAGGGTGGTGCGCCAGACATTCGGCTGCGCCTCGCGCAGACCCAGCTCGATGCGCGCCTTGAGCGCCGCCAGCGGCGTGCGCAGCTCGTGGGAGGCATCGGCGATGAAGCGCGCCTGGCGCTCGAACTGCCCGCGCAAACGCTCGGTGAACTGGTTGAGCGCAGCCACCAGCGGCTTCAGCTCGCGTTGCACGTCGACCAGCGGCAGCGGCCGCAGATCATCCGGCGCGCGATCCTGCACCGCCTCGCTGAGCCGGGCCAGCGGGCGCAGCGCGGCGCTGACCGCCAGCCACGCCAGCAAAAGCGCGGCGAGCGCCAGCAGACCCAGGCGCCACAGCGTGTCGTTCAACAGGCTGCGCGCCATGCGCTCGCGCGCGCCGAGCGTCTCGGCCACGCGAATCTCGGCGATGCCGTTCAGCTCAGGCTCGCTGACCGGCTGCAGCAGGCTCACCAGACGCACGCCCTGGCCCTGGAACTCGCCGTCGTAGAAGCGCGCCAGCGCCGGGTAGTCGTCGGTGCGGCGGACCTCCGCGCCCGGCGCGGGCAACTGTTCGTAGCCACTGACCAGATGCCCTTCGGTGTCCAGCACCTGGTAATAGATGCGCCCCGCGCTGTCGTAGGCGAAGGTGTCCAGCGCCACGTAGGGCACGTTGGCGCGCAGCCTGCCGTCGCTGGTCACCAGCCCATCGGCAATGGCCCGCGCGGACGCCAGCAGGGTGCGATCGTAGGCGGTGTCGGCGGCGGCGCGGCCGTTCCAGTAGGCACTCCAGGCCCCGTACAGCAGCAGCGGCGTGAGCAGGATGGTCAGCCGCAGCAGCAGCCGCGCGCGCAAACTGCCGGCCGCGGTGCGCTCAGCCATCGAGCGCCTCGAGCATGTAGCCCAGGCCGCGGAAGGTGACGATGCGGACCGGCCGTCCTTCGAGCTTCTTGCGCAGGCGATGGATGTAGATCTCGATGGCCTCGGCGCTGGCATCCTCGTCGAGGCCGAACACCTGCGCGGCCAGCTGGTCCTTGCTCATCACCCGACCGGGGCGGGCGATCAGCGCCTCCAGCACCGCCTGCTCGCGGGAAGTCAGGCTCAGCGGCTCACCGGCCAGGCTGAAGCGCCGCGCATCCAGATCGTGGACCAGCACGCCGCAGCGCTGCTGGCGCTCACCGCCGGCGACGCTGCGGCGCAGCAGCGCCTTGACTCGCGCCTCCAGCTCGGACAACTCGAACGGCTTGGCTAGGTAGTCGTCGGCGCCGAGGTTGAGGCCGTGCACGCGGTCGCTGACCTCGCCGCGCGCGGTGAGCATCAGCACCGGCAGGGTCTTGCCGCGCTGACGCAGGCGCGCCAGCACCTGAAAGCCGTCGAGCCGCGGCAGGCCGACGTCGAGGATCGCCAATGCGTAATCCTCGCTGGCCAGCGCCAGGTCGGCGGAGATGCCGTCGGCGAGCAGGTCCACCGTCCAACCGGCGGCGCGCAGCGCCTGCGTCACGCTCTCGGCCAGCGGCGGGTGGTCCTCGACCAGGAGAATGCGCATTGCCTGTCCCTTCGATCTGCCAACGGAGCGCCAGTGTAGCGGCAGAAATCAGCCCACGGCGCGCTGAAAGGCTGGCGAAAGCTTGACTGCCTAGGATCGCTCGCAGGTGGCTCGATCCACCTCCGCACGGCGCATGTGCCGTGACAACAAAAACAACAACTGGAGATACCCAATGCTGACTGTCGTCAGACCCACACCTGCCCATCTCGCCCTTGCTGTCGCCGCCGCCTCGCTGGCGCCCTTCGCCCAGGCCGCCTTCATCGAGGACAGCAGCGCGACCCTGCAGACGCACAACATCTACCTGAACCGCGATTTCCGCGAAGGCGATGGCCAGTCCAAGCGCGAGGAATGGACCCAGGGCTTCATCCTCGACGTGCGCTCCGGCTTCACCGAAGGCACCGTCGGCGTCGGTCTCGACGCTCTGGGCATGCTCGGCGTCAAGCTCGACTCCGGCGACGGTCGCGCCGGCACCGATCTGCTGCCGGTGCAGGACGATGGCGGCACGCCGGACGCGTTCAGCCGCCTGGGCCTGACCGCCAAGGCGAAGATCGCCGCAACCGAGCTGCGCTACGGCTCGCACATCCCGGAGCTGCCGGTGGTCAAGGCCAGCGACAGCCGCACGCTGCCGCAGATGTTCGAGGGCGCCACCGTCACCTCCACCGATATCGACGGCCTGACGCTCACCGGCGGCCGCCTGGACAAGGTCATCGACCGCGCCTCGACCAACTCCCAGGACCTGCAGCTGAACAACAAGAACAGCCGCTTCGCCAGTGCCGCCGAGGCCGACCACCTGACCTTCGCCGGCGCCGAATACGCCTTCAGCAAGAACCTCACCGGGCGCTACTACTACGGCGAGCTGGACGACGTCTACCGCCAGCACTTCTTCGGCCTGCTGGGCGTCAAGCCGCTGAGCGACAACTCCGCGCTGAGCGCCGACCTGCGCGTGATGCTCAGCGACGACAGCGGCGCGGCCAACGCCGGCAAGATCGACAACCAGGCCTGGAACGGCATGCTCGGCTACAGCCTGGGCGGCCACAAGTTCAGCCTTGGCTACCAGCAGATGCGCGGCGACACCGGCTATGCCTACATCGACGGCGGCGATCCGTTCCTGGTCAACTTCGTGCAGATCAACGACTTCGCCAACGCCGACGAGCGCTCCTGGCAGGCGCGTTACGACTACAACTTCGCCGCCATCGGCATCCCCGGCCTGACCTTCCTGACCCGCTACATCTCCGGCGATAACGCCGAGTACTCCGGCGGCAGCAACGGCAGCGAGTGGGAACGCGACTTCGAATTCAAGTACGTGGTGCAGAGCGGCCCGCTGAAGAACGTCGCACTGCGCTGGCGCAACGCGATGTTCCGCTCCGATTTTGCCCGCGACGCCGACGAAAACCGCCTGATCGTCAGCTATAGCCTGCCGATCTGGTAAACAGAACAAGAAGAGGACCTTTCGATGAAAACCCGACTCAGCCGTTTCGCCCTGCTGTCGTCCTGCCTGCTGCTGTCGAGCCAGCTGCTGGCCGAACCCAAACGCCCCGAGTGCATCGCTCCGGCCAAACCCGGCGGCGGTTTCGACCTGACCTGCAAGCTGGCCCAGAGTGGCCTGAAGGACGCCGGCCTGCTCGAGGCGCCGATGCGCGTCACCTACATGCCAGGCGGCGTCGGCGCGGTGGCCTACAACGCGGTGGTTGCCCAGCGCGCTGCCGATCCCGGCACCATCACCGCCTTCTCCAGCGGCTCGCTGCTCAACCTCGCGCAGGGCAAGTTCGGCCGCTACGACGAGAACGCCGTGCGCTGGCTGGCCGCGGTCGGCACCGACTACGGCGCCATTTCGGTGCGCGCCGACGCGCCCTACCAGAACCTCGACGAGCTGATTGCCGCGGTGAAGAAGGACCCGGGCAGCGTGGTATTCGGCGCCGGCGCCACCATCGGCGGCCAGGACTGGATGCAGACCGCGCTGATCGCCCGCGCTGCCGGTGTCGATCCGAAGAAGCTGCGCTACGTCGCCTTCGAGGGCGGCGGCGAAACGCTGACCGCCATGCTCGGCGGCCACGTACAGGTCACCTCCAGCGGCCTCGGCGAAGTCACCCCGCAGCTCGACGCCGGCAAGATCCGCATCCTCGCCGTGCTCGCCGACGAGCGCCTGCCGGGCAAGCTGGCCGACATCCCCACCGCCAAGGAGCAGGGCTACGACATCAGCTGGCCGGTGATCCGCGGTTTCTACATGGGCCCGGAAGTGCCTGACGAGGACTTCAACTGGTGGAAGACCCAGTTCGACACCCTGCTCACCGACGAGGACTTCGCCAAGTTGCGCGAACAGCGCGACCTGTTCCCGCTGTCGATGACCGGCGATGAGCTGGAAGCCTTCGTCAAGCAGCAGGTGCAGGACTACAAGGCCCTGGCCGGCGAGTTCGGCCTGCTCAAGTAACGCCAGAACCGGCCCGCGCCCGCGGGCCGCACGGCTCGCCCGCAACGCTCGGGCGGCCGCATCCTTGAGGTATCCCGTCATGTACGTACGTGTCTTCGCCGCGCTGTGGCTGCTCGCCTGCGCCGGCCTCGCCCTGCTCGCCTGGGGCTTCGAGGCGCCCTTCGCCTACGACCCGGTCGGCCCACGCGCCTACCCGCTGCTGCTGCTGTTGCTGATGGGCTGCGGCGCCCTATGGCTGCTGCTCAAGCCGCAGGGTGAACCGACGCCGGCATTCGACTCTCCGGGCGCCGTGCGCGCGGTGCTCTGCGTGCTGGCGCTGCTGGCCTACGCGCTGCTGTTCGAAACCCTGGGTTTCGTCATCAGCACCGCGCTGACCGGCTTTGCCCTCGGCCTGCTGTTCAACGGTCGCCTGTGGCCCAGCCTGATCAGCGGCGCGCTGCTCGGCGTGCTGCTCTACGGGCTGTTCGATTACCTGCTGGACGTACCGCTGCCGCTCGGCCTGCTGCGTCTGCTGGAGAGCTGATATGGAAACTTTGAATTTCTTGCTGCAGGGCTTCGATGTCGCCACCCGGCCGACCAACCTGCTGGTGGCGCTGTTCGGCGCCTTCGTCGGCACCGTGGTCGGCCTGCTGCCGGGCCTCGGTCCGATCAACGGCGTGGCGCTGCTGCTGCCGCTGGCGTTCGCCCTCGGCCTGCCGCCGGAGACCGCGCTGATCCTGCTCGCCGCGGTGTACCTGGGCTGCGAATACGGCGGGCGCATCTCGGCGATCCTGCTCAACGTGCCGGGTGACGCCGCGGCGGTAATGACCACCCTCGACGGCTATCCGCTGGCGCGTCAGGGCAAGGCCGGCATTGCGTTGTCGCTGTCGGCGGTGAGTTCGTTCGTCGGCAGTTTCATCGCCACCTGCGGCGTGGTGCTGTTCGCTCCGCTGCTGGCGAAATGGGCGGTGGCGTTCGGCCCGGCGGAGTATTTCGTGCTGATGATCTTCGCCATCGCCTGCCTCGGCGGCATGGTCGGCGACAAGCCAGTGAAGACGCTGATGGCCGCGCTGATGGGCCTGGCGCTGGCCACGGTGGGCGTGGATTCGACCACCGGTGTCTACCGTTTCACCTTCGACAGCGTCAGCCTGTCCGACGGCATCCAGTTCGTCATCGTGGTGATCGGCTTCTTCAGCGTCAGCGAGATCCTGCTGATGCTGGAGAAGACCCACAGCGGCCAGCAGGTGGTCAAGGCCAGCGGGCGGCTGCTGTTCAACTTCAAGGAATTCTGCCTGACCTTCTGGACCATGCTGCGCAGCGCCGTGGCCGGCTTCATCATCGGTACGCTGCCGGGCGCCGGGGCGACCATCGCCAGCGCCATGACCTACATGAGCGAGAAGCGCATGGCCGGTGCCAAGGGCCGCTTCGGTGATGGCGACCTGCGCGGCCTGGCGGCGCCGGAAGCGGCCAACAACGCCTCGGCCTGCGGCTCGCTGATCCCCATGCTGACCCTCGGCGTGCCGGGCTCGGGCACCACGGCGGTGATGATCGGCGCGCTGACGCTGTACAACATCACCCCCGGCCCGCTGCTGTTCGAGCAGCAGCCGGACGTGGTCTGGGGCCTGATCGCCTCGCTGTTCATCGGCAACGTGATCCTGCTGGTGATGAACATCCCGCTGGTCGGCCTGTTCTCGCGCATGCTCGCCGTGCCGAACTGGGTGCTGGTGCCGGCGATCACCGTGATCAGCATGGTCGGTGTGTATTCGGTGCACAGCACCACCTTCGACCTGGTGCTGATGGTCGGCCTCGGCGTGTTCGGCTACCTGTTGCGCAAGCTGGACTTCCCGCTGTCGGCGCTGATCCTCGGTTTCGTTCTTGGCGAGATGATGGAAGACAACCTGCGCCGTGCGCTGTCGATCTCCAACGGTGAACTGGGCATCCTCTGGAGCAGCCCGATCACCCTGGCGCTGTGGGCGCTGACCGCGGCCATGCTGGGCATGCCGGCGCTGCGCTGGTGGCTCAAGCGCCGCCGGCGCGACAGCGTGATCGAGGCGCAGGCCTGACATGCGTGAACTGCCGAGCTGGTGGGTGACGCCACTGATCGGCGCCCTCGGCGGCTGGCTGGCGAGCCTGGCCGGCTGGCCGCTGCCGTGGATGGTTGGCTCGCTGCTGGCGGTGATCGCCGCCCGCTGCAGCGGCTGGCTGGTGACAGAGATGCCACGCGGGCGTCAGGCCGGGCAATGGATCGTCGCCAGCGCCATCGGCCTGCACTTCACCGGTGAGGTGATGGGCGAGGTGCTGGCGCACTTCGGCGCGATCCTCGCCGGCGCGCTCGGCACCCTGGCGCTGAGCCTGATCGGCATGTTCATTCTCTCGCGCGACGGCTGCGACCGCGCCACCGCCTACTTCGCCAGCATGCCGGGCGGTGCCAGCGAGATGGTCAACCTGGCCAGCCGGAACGCCGCCAACCCCGGCCGCGTCGCGGCCGCGCACAGCCTGCGCATGCTGCTGGTGGTGCTGGTGATTCCGGCGTTCTTCACCTGGAGCCTGCCACCGGTCCAGGCGCCCGCGCCGCTGCCGGTCGACTGGCTCTGGCTGGCCGTGCTGCTGCCGGCCGGCGGTCTGCTGGCGCTGCTCTGGCGGCGGTGCGGCCAGCCCAACCCGTGGATGCTCGGCCCGCTGACCGCCTGCGCGCTGGCTAGCGCCGGATTCGACCTGCGCATCGGCCTGCCGGACGGCTTGGGACAGGCCGGCCAATGGCTGATCGGCTCGTCGCTGGCCTGCCACTTCGATCGCGCGTTCTTTCGCAGCGCGCCGGCGTTTCTGCTGCGGGTGCTGCTGTTCACCCTGATGGCGATGCTGGTCGCCGCCGCGCTGGCCGCCGGGTTGGGCTGGCTGACGGCGCTGGATGAGACTTCGCTGACGCTGGGGATGATGCCCGGCGGCATCACCGAGCTGTGCCTGACCGCCGAGGCGCTGCAGCTTTCAGTGGCGCTGGTCACCGCGGTGCAGGTGCTGAGGTTGTTTCTGGTGATGTTTCTCGCCGAGCCGTTGTTTCGGCTCTGGCAACGCGCCACGCTTTAGCCCGCCGCCTGGCGGGCTCTTTTTTGCGCCAAGCGCAGTCCTTGCTGTTTGCCACGCCATGCGGACTCAGCCGAAGAACCAGTAGCACACCCCGATCGCCGCGATCACCCCGGCCAGGTCCGCCAGCAGCGCGCAACCCACCGCATGCCGCGCGCGCTGGATACCGACGGCGCCGAAGTACACCGCCAGCACGTAGAAGGTCGTCTCGGTGCTGCCCTGCACCGTCGCCGCGACCAGCGCCGGGAAGCTGTCGACGCCGTGGTTCTGCATGGTTTCGATCAGCATGGCGCGCGCCGCAGAGCCGGAGAACGGCTTGACCAGCGCGGTCGGCAGCGCATCGACGAAACGGGTATCCCAGCCCAGCGTCTCGACCAGCCAGCGAATGCCGTCCAGGCCGAAATCCAGGGCGCCGGATGCGCGCAGCGCACCGACCGCCACCAGCATGGCGACCAGGTACGGCAGCAGGCTCTTGGCCACGTCGAAGCCTTCCTTGGCGCCTTCGACGAAGCTCTCGTAGACCGGCACCTTGCGCAGCGCGCCGACCACCACGAAGACCACGATCAGGCCGAACAGCGTGAGGTTGCCCAGCAGCGAGGACAGTGACGCCAGCGCGGTCGCCGACAGGCTCGCCAGCAGCGCCATGAACGCGCCGAGCAGCAGCGCACCGGGAATCAGGTAGGCCAGCACCACCGGGTCCCACAGACGCAGGCGCTGCATCAGCGCCACCGACAGCAACCCGACCAGGGTCGAGGCGCTGGTGGCGAGGAGGATCGGCAGGAACACCAGGGTCGGGTCCTCGGCGCCCTGCTGCACGCGGTACATGAAGATCGACACCGGCAGCAGCGTCAGCGACGAGGCGTTGAGCACCAGAAAGAGAATCTGCGCGTTGCTCGCCGTGGTGCTCGACGGGTTGAGCTCCTGCAGCGAGCGCATCGCCTTGAGGCCGATGGGCGTGGCGGCGTTGTCCAGCCCCAGGCCGTTGGCGGCGAAGTTGAGGGTGATCAGCCCCAGCGCCGGATGCCCGGCCGGCACCTCGGGCATCAGTCGACGGAACAGCGGGCCGAGCAGCCGCGCCAGCAGTTCCACCAGTCCGGCCTGCTCGGCGATGCGCAGAAAGCCCAGCCACAGCGTCAGCGTGCCGAACAGCAGGATCATCACTTCCACGGCCAGCCTGGCCATTGCGAACAGGCTTTCCACCAGCGCGGCGAACACCGCCGGATCGCCGCCAAGCAACCACCGCGCCAGGGCGGCGGCGGCGGCAACCAGGAAAAAGCCCAGCCAGAGGCCGTTGAGCATGTGCATCCCCTCTTTCGACAGGCAGCGATGATAGCCGCGTCATGCCGGGAGGATAGAGCGACAGCGAGGGAAAAATCCGCGAAGTAGATGAAGCGACGATAGGGCCGCGCGCCGGAGCGATGACCATGCTCCGGCGCGCAGCACCAGCCGAACCCGGACCGTTGCCGGAGGTACTCCCTGTACCCCTGGGTCACGCCGCCATGCAGAGCAACCCGTCCCCCTGATTCACCCCTTGTCGGGGCTGCTTCCCTCGGCGCCGAGCGTTGCGTCGGCGCCGCTGTTGAGGCGCGCTACGCGCACCTCGAAAGAACTCTGGCGTCCTGTGCCGTTTCCGCTCCTCGGTGTGGAGCCGCCCGTTACGGGCGGCTTCATCCCGTCAGACGCGCGGACCGCGTCCTCGTCCGAAGATCAGCGATGCCACGAACAGCACCAGGAAGACCACAAATAGGATCTTGGCGATACCTGTAGCGGTGCCTGCGATGCCACCGAAGCCCAGTACCGCGGCGATGATGGCGATGATCAGGAAAGTGATAGCCCAACTCAGCATGGTGCGACTCCTCTCGGTTCAGGATCGGTTCTCGACGGACCGGCCAGGGCACGATCAACTACGAGTTTTTTCTACGCATCCCTGCCGGTTCGCCTACAAACTCCCTGCTTCAGAAGACCCAGCGCTGCTCCGAGCGCGGCTGGTGCAAGTCGAGTGATTGCGGTGCCCGGCCGGTCAGCGTGATCTCACTAGGTTGAGCGTCATACAGCTGGATTCGTTCCGCGGCGTCCGGCTGCTGCTGGCTGAGCGGTTCGTCCATCGGCTGTTTGGCTCCCATGATCAAGGTCACCACTGCGGCGCCAAGCAATCCTTTGCTGGCCAGGGACAAGCGGGCTTCGCGGTTCATCCTCAACTCCTTCTAAGCATGTCGTAGGCGATTTGCCCTAGACATTGCAGCCCGCGTGCCAGCCTTACATCAAAAAATAATTCTTTATATTCAATAACTTATAAACAGCCAACGAGAAGCCCGCCCTTGATTTTGCACGAGCCGCCTCGCCGGCCCGTGCGTTTTGCATGATCGGCTCCGCTCAGAAGCGCGCCTCCTGCAACTGGCGCATGCGCGCATGGCAGGCACGCAGCTTCGGCAGTTCCACCGCCAGCAACGCGCGCACGTCCGGCTGGGCATCCGGCAGCGCATCCTCGAACGCGCGCAGGATGCGCTCCTCGGTCTGCAGCAGCTGCTCGACATAGGCGCCATCGGCATTGCCCAGGTGTGCGCGGGCATCGGTGTACAGCTCGTTCAGGCGCCCGGTGAGCGTGCCGCCCTGCGCCGGCTGCTCGTGGCTGGCCGCCACCTTGACCGCCAGCGCCTGGATTACCTGGGTCTTGGCCTGCGCCATATCGCGGAACAGATGCTGCAGATCGACATCCTTTACTTCGTCGATCGCATGCTGGTAGAAACGCTGCCCGTCGCGGGTTATCTCGATCAGTTCATTGAGCTGTTGCGTGGCTGGATTCATGGCGGATTGCTCCTGTGACCGGCGCCGGGCGCCGGTGAAAGATGATCGATCGCAGGCCACGTACCGGCGCTGCCGCGCCGCCTGCGTCCTCTAAATCAGAGGCTGGCGCCCGCCGCCCGTTCCGCGCCACACCGGCTGCCGGAACGACGACGGCGCACCGTGCAACTTGCAAGACTTTTCATAGACTAAAGAACTCGCCTTCGGCACCGCACGGGCGCGTCCCGCCAGTGCCGCTTGCCGCATCAATATCGCGACCCGGAAGGAGCATTCATGGAGCAAACGACGGACACGGGTGGGCGAATCCTGCTGGTGGATGACGAAGCAGCGATTTTGCGGACCTTCCGCTACTGCCTGGAGGATCGCGGTTATACCGTGATGACCGCCGCCAGCGCCGCGCAGGCGGAGGCGATCCTGCAACGCCAGGTGTTCGACCTGTGCTTCCTCGACCTGCGCCTGGGCGAGGACAACGGCCTCGACGTGCTGCAGCAGATGCGCACGCTGGCGCCGTGGATGCGCGTGGTGATCGTCACCGCGCATTCGGCCGTGGACACCGCGGTCGACGCGATGCAGGCCGGCGCCGCCGACTATCTGCTCAAACCCTGCAGCCCCGAGCAGCTGCGACTGTCGGCGGCCAAGCAGCTGGAAGTCCGGCAGATGGCCGCGCGCCTGGAAGCGCTGGAAGGCGAGATGCAGAAGCGCAGCGATGCGCTCGGCTCGCATAGCCCGGCGATGATGGCGGTGCTGGAGACGGCGCGGCAGGTCGCCGACACCGACGCCAACATTCTCATCCTCGGCGAATCCGGCACTGGCAAGGGCGAGCTGGCACGTGCCATCCACACCTGGAGCCGGCGTGCGAAGAAGGCTTTCGTCACCATCAACTGCCCGTCGCTGTCGGCCGAGCTGATGGAGAGCGAGCTGTTCGGCCACAATCGCGGCGCCTTCACCGGCGCCACCGAGAGCACCCTCGGGCGGGTCAACCAGGCCGACGGCGGCACGCTGTTTCTCGACGAGATCGGCGATTTCCCGCTGGCCCTGCAGCCCAAGCTGCTGCGCTTCATCCAGGACAAGGAGTACGAGCGCGTCGGCGACCCGGTGACCCGTCGTGCCGACGTGCGCATCCTCGCGGCGACCAACCTCAACCTCGAGGAGATGGTGCGCGAGGGCAAGTTCCGCGAGGACCTGCTCTACCGCCTCAACGTCATCACGCTCAACCTGCCGCCGATGCGCGAGCGCCCGGAAGACATCCTCGCCCTGGCCGAGCGTTTCCTCGCCTCCTTCGTCAAGAGCTACGGGCGCCCGGCACGCGGCTTCAGCGACGCCGCACTCGCCGCGCTCAAGGCCTACCGCTGGCCGGGCAACGTGCGTGAGCTGCGCAACGTGATCGAGCGCGCCAGCATCATCTGTCCACAGGCGATGATCGAGGTCAGCCACCTCGGCCTCGGCGAACAGGCCACCGGCAACGCGCCGCGCATCGGCGAGCCGCTGAGCCTGGAGGCCCTGGAGAAGGCGCACATCGCCGGCGTGCTGAGTACCAGCGATACCCTCGAGCAGGCCGCGCGGATCCTCGGCATCGACGCCTCGACGCTCTACCGCAAGCGCAAGCAGTACGGTCTATGAAGCTGCAGATGAAGCTGAGAACCCGCCTGTTCCTGGGGTTCTCGGCGCTAATGACGGTAGCGCTGCTCGGCCTGCTGCTGGCGCTGGTCAGCGTCATGCAGATGGCCAAGAGCCAGGAGCACCTGATCCGCGACAACTTCGGCATCATCGAGATCAACCAGCAGCTGCGCCAGGCGCTCGGCAACCACCTGATCATCCTGCTGCGCGACCACCGCGATCACGAGTCGCTGGGCGCGGCGCGTGCGGCTTTCCAGTCGTCGCTGGAGCGCGGCATGCAGAGTGCGCGCAACGACGACGACCGTCAGGCCTTCCAGAGCATCGCCAGCGCCTACGCGAGCTTCCTGCTGGTGCTGGATGCGCCGCGCAGCGAGGGCTGGACGCTGCTGGAGGAAAATGAGCTGAGCCAGGCCTTCAATCAGGTCCGCACCCTGATGGTGGACATGCAGCAGAGCGCCTACGCGACGATCCGCGACACCGAGGTACGCAGCCGCGAACGCGCCATGCTGCTGGCCGGCCTGCTCGGTCTGACCGGTATCGCCGTGCTGCTGATCGGTTTCATCACCGCGCACAGCTTCGCCCGACGCCTCGGCACGCCGATCGAGCAGCTGTCGGCAGCCGCCGACCAGATCGGGCGCGGCGACTTCGGCATCGAACTGCCGACTTCGCCCATCGCCGAGCTGTCGTCGTTGAGCCGGCGCTTCGGCCTGATGGCGCAGGCGTTGTTCCAGTTCAAGCAGACCAACGTGCAGGCCTTGATGAACGGCCAGCAGCGCCTGCAGGCATTGCTCGACAGCATCGACGACGGCCTGCTGATCATCGACCGCCACGGCTGCCTGGAGCACGCCAACCCGGTCGCTCAGCGCCAGCTGGCCTGGGAAGGCGAGCATCTGGGCCGCAGCCTGGGCGAAGCGCTCGGCTATCCGGAACTGGACGAGGCCGCGCGCCTGGTGCTCAGCGACAAGCCGCTCGCCGGGCCGCCGCAGGACCTGGTAATCGAGGCCGATGGCGAACGCCGACTGCTGGCTTGGCGCATGAGCCCGGTCAACCACCACGACGGCAGCATCAGCGGCGCAGTGATGGTGCTGCACGACGTCACCGACCAGCGCACCTTCGAGCGCGTGCGCAACGAATTCGTGCTGCGCGCCTCCCACGAGCTGCGCACGCCGGTAACCGGCATGCAGATGGCCTTCAGCCTGCTGCGCGAACGTCTGCACTACCCGCCCAACAGTCGCGAATCCGACCTGCTGAGCACCGTGCACGAGGAAATGCAGCGGCTGGTACGGCTGATCAACGACCTGCTGAATTTCTCGCGCTATCAAAGCGGCCAGCAGAAGCTGGAGCTAGAGTCGTGCGACGTTCCGCAGCTGCTCGAAGACGCGCGCCAGCGCTTCGTGGTCGCCGCCGCCGAGCACCATGTCGAGCTGAAGCTGGAGCTGCAGCAGCCGCTACCCAGTCTGCTGCTCGATCGCCAGCAGATCGAGCGGCTGCTCGACAACCTGCTGAGCAACGCCCTGCGCCATACGCCGGAGGGTGGCGAGGTGCGCCTGCTGGCACGCCATCACGGCGAGCGGATGATCATCAGCGTGGAGGACAACGGCGAGGGTATTCCCTACAGCCAGCAGGCGCGGATCTTCGAGCCGTTCGTGCAGATCGGCCGCCGCCGCGGCGGTGCCGGGCTCGGCCTGGCGCTGTGTAAGGAGATCGCCCAGCTGCATGGTGGGCGCATCGGCGTGCATTCGCGCATCGGCCACGGCACGATCTTCTACATCGCCCTGCCGATCTGACGGTCGGCTTCAGCGCGTACCGTTAAGCACCTGCAGCAATGCGGCGGTTTCGGCGTCCGGCTCGCCGTCGTAGCGCGTCGGGCGGTACTTCATCTGGAACGCCGCGAGCACGTTGCGCGTCGCCTCATCCAGCTCACCGTGGCGCGGCACCTTGTAGCCCTGCAGCTGCAGCGCCAGCTGGAACCAGGCGATATCCGGCGGTGCCGCGGCAAACGCCGCACGCTGCGCGGCCACCGCCGCGGCATCCGGCCAGGGCACCAGGCCGGCATCGGCCAGACGCTTCCAGGGGAACAGCGGGCCAGGATCGACCTTGCGCTGCGGGGCGATGTCGCTATGGCCGACGATGGCGCCGGGCTTGAGCCCGTGGCGCTGCATGATGTCCTTGAGCAACAGCACCAGCGCGTCGATCTGTTCCTCCGTGTACGGATACCAGAGACGCCAGCCGTCTTCGCCCTCGACGTAGCCGCGATTGACCAGCTCGATGCCGATGGAGCTGGAGTTCAGCCAGGTGCGCCCGTTCCACTCGCTCTGCCCGGCATGCCAGGCCCGGCGGTCCTCATCGACCAGGCGATAGATGGTCGCCGGTGCGGCGCCGATCAGGTAGTGGCTGCTCACCTCGCCCTCGGTCAGCAGCGCCAGCGAATGCTCCAGACCGCTGGAGGTGTAGTGCAGCACGATGACCTGCACCCGGCTGTCCTGGCCGACGGCGCGGTGGCGGTCGTCGATCTGCGGCCCGCTGGCGCAACCGGCCAGCAGCAGGAAGAGCGCGACAAGGCTGATGATTCTCATGGGGGACCTCGGGTCGACGGCTGGGTGATCCGCGGCGGCGCGCGAGGGCGCGATTATACGCAGCGGCCGCGAGCGCTCACAGACCGCCCGGTCAGCCACGCTCGACGCGGTTGCGCCCGGCGTCCTTCGCGCGGTAGAGCGCCAGGTCGGCGCGCTCGAAGACCTGCTCGGGCGTGTCGCCAGCCGCGAACGTGCTCATCCCCGCCGAGACGGTGATCTGCACCCGCTCGCCCTTGAAATGGAACGGGCAGACGTCGATGCCGCTGCGCAGCGCTTCGAGCACCTGCAGCCCGGCCTCGGGCGCGGTGGACGGCAGCAGCAGCACGAACTCCTCGCCGCCGAAACGGGCGATGAAGTCGGTGGCGCGCAGACGCTTGCGCAATTCCCCGCCGATGATCTTCAGCACCCGATCACCGGCCAGGTGGCCATAGCTGTCGTTGATCCGCTTGAAGTGGTCGACGTCCACCACGGCGAGCAGCAGCTCACCGCCATAGCGCTCCCAGCGCGCCGCCTCCAGCGCCAGCCGTTCGTTCCAGGCCGTGCGATTCGGCAGGCCGGTGAGGCCGTCGAGCAGGGCCTTCTGCCGCTGCTCCTCGAGATGACCACGCAGGCCCTGCGCCGCCTGTTCCAGGCTGCCGACACGACCGACCAGCTCCTGCAGACGCGCGCCCAGCTCCTGCTCGTGCTGGCTGCGCTGCTGCTGATATTCGCCGACGGTATGCAGCAGGCCATCCAGCCGCGCCTCGACCACGCGCTTGAGGCTGGCCAGATCGGTGGCCTCGCGCATGCTGCTCTGCAGCACGTCGACCTGTTCGCGCAGCTCGTGGTCCAGCGCCTCGGCAGTCCGGCGCGCCTCGGCATGGCCGTCATGCGCAGCGCAGAGGTTCTGCTGCATGGTCACCAGCCGCTCGCTGAGCGTCTTCAGGTAGCTTTCGAACTCGCGCTGGTCCTGATCGCTGGCTGCCAGCAACAGGCTCGCCAGGTCGTCCAGCACCGGAACCAGCTCGTACCAGTTCAGACCGTGGCGAATGCGCTCATGCAGCGCCTCGGCCCGCGCCTGTTGCGCTTCACCCAGGCGCAGGCTGCCAACCAGCCCGCGCAGCGCCGCCTCGATACGCTCGGCCACCTGGCTGTACGGTGGCTCCGGCGAATCGGCCAAGGCTGGCTCGCAGTCGCCCGCCGGAGCATCGCTGGACGGAACGTCGCCCTCCAGCTCATACGCCGACAGCGGCGTCGACTGATCCGCTTGCGCCTGATCCGCCTGCGGCGGCACCTCGGCAGCGACCGGCGGCGCGGACACGGGCGTACTGTCCTCGGCGTCCAGCGCCACGCTCTCGCGGCCAGCGAACAGGCGGCGCAGAAAACCACCGCAGGGATTGTCGGCGACAAGCGGCGCGCCGAGGGCCTGACGCTGCAGCTCGCCCAGTTCGCCGAGCAGCGCCGGCAGTTCGCGCGCGCGGCCGATGCGCTGTTCGAGCTTGCGGGCGAAGCGCTTCAGGCGCCGGCGCACGTCCGCCGGTGGCGACATCGCCAGCAACGGGTTCACCAGTCCGTGCAGCGCCTCGATCAGACGCCGAGTGCGTTCCTGGCGCTGGCGATCCGAATCCAGCACGGCCTTCTCCAGGCGCGGCACCAGCGTGCTGAGGCCGTCGTCGAAATTGCCGTCGCGCAACACCTCGCGCATCTGCCGCAGGCAGTTTTCCACCGCCGGATCGGCACCTTCGACCGCCATGCTGCTGCGCACCAGGCTACGCCGCAGCAGATCGACGCGCTGCTCCCAGCGCTGCTCGATCTGCTCCTGCTGTTCGAGCAGGCGCAGGTATTTTTCCTTCCAGCGTTCGGTCTCGACACTCACGACGACGGCTCCAGCGTGGCCGGCAGCGCGTTGCCGTTGAGCGCCTCGGGCAGGCGGATTTCCATCGCCACCGGCAGGTGATCGGAAATCGGCAACGGCAACACCTCGACGCGCTCGAGGGCAAGACTCGGGCTGAGCAGGATGTGGTCCAGGCAGCGCTGCGGCCGCCAGCTGGGAAAGGTCGCCTCGACCTGCGGTGCGAGCAGGCCGAGATCGCGCAGCGGGGAATTTTCCAGCAGATCGTTGGCATGGGTGTTCATGTCACCCATCAGCACCTGATGCCGATACCCGCCGATCAGCTCGCGAATGTAGGCCAGCTGACGCACGCGCGTGCGCCCGCCCAGCGCCAGATGCATCATCACCACCACCAGCGCATCCTCGCCCTCGCCGAAACGCAGCAGGATCGCACCGCGGCCGGACGGACCGGGCAGCGGATGGTCCTCCAGCTGCTGCGGGGCAAGACGGCTGAGCACGCCATTGCTGTGCTGGGCGAAGCGCCCGAGGTTGCGGTTGAGCTGCTGGTACCAGTACGGAAAGGCGCCGAGCTGCGCCAGGTGCTCGACCTGATTGATGTAGCCGGAGCGCAGGCTGCCACCGTCGACCTCCTGCAGCGCGACCAGATCGTAGCGACCGATCAGCTCGCCGATGCGCTGCAGGTTCAGCGCCCGCCCCGGATGCGGCAGCAGATGCTGCCAGCTGCGGGTCAGGTAGTGATGGTAACGCTCGGTGCGGATCCCGACCTGGATATTGAAGCTCAGCAGGCGCAGTCGTCCGTCCAGCGGCAGACCGCTCTGCGGCGCGCAGTGCACGTTGGTCTGTGGCTGCCCTGCAGCAGCCGGACGCGACGGATACAAGCGCCGCAGCATCGTCGGTTACCGTGCGGCGCGTTCTTTTTCGATGAGGAAATCAGCCACGTCCAGCGCGCCCTGCGGCCCACCAGCCGAGCCGAGATCGAAACGGTACTTGCCGTTGACGATCAGCACCGGCACGCCGCTGATCTGGTAGGCCATGCCCAGCTTCTTGGCCTGTTCCACGCGGCTCTTCACGCCGAAGGAGTTGTACGCCTTGAGAAAGGCATCCTTGTCGACTCCCTGGCCAGCGAGGAACTCCGCCATTTCTTCGGGCGTCGCGAGCTTCTTGCGCTCCTGGTGATAGGCGGCGAACACCGCGTCATGCACCTGTTTTTCCACGCCCATCGATTCGAGCGCAAGGAACAGTTGTCCATGGGTGTTCCAGATGCCGCCGAACATGGCGGGGATGCGCCGGAAGGCGACATCGGCCGGAAGCTTCTCGACCCACGGGTTGATCACCGGCTCGAACTGGTAGCAGTGCGGGCAGCCATACCAGAACAGCTCGACCACCTCGATCTTGCCCGGCTCGGCGACCGGCACCGGGCTGCTCAGCACCTCGTACTCCTTGCCCGCCTGGTAGTCGGCGGCCACGGCAGGCAGGCCGAACAGGCTGGCGGCAGCAAGGACGGCGGAAATGACGAGTTTGCGCATGGAGGACTCCTGTAAAACGTCTGGCAAGGCATGACAGGCTGCCGCAAAACGACAGGTCTCACCAGCGTTTTGCGCCTTCACCTGCAGCGGTGAATGGCTATTCTAGCGGCGCCGTAACGAAAAAAAGGCGACCGACCTTACGGCCGGGCGCCTTTTCAGCAGATCACCTGTCAGCAGGCGATCAGTGCAGGCCCTGGATGTAGCTCGACAGCGCCTGAATGTCCTTGTTGCTCAGCTTGGCCGCGATACCACGCATGATCATAGTGTCGCCGTCGTTGGTGCGGTTGCCTTCGCGGAAGTCGGTCAGCTGCTTGGCAGTATAGGCAGCATGCTGGCCACCCAGCTGCGGGAAGCCGGCCAGATCGTTACCCACACCGTTCGGTGCGTGGCAACCGGTGCACGCCGGCATGCCCAGGTCCAGCTTGCCGCCGCGGAACAGTTTTTCGCCCTGCGCTACCAGCGCCGGATCGGCCATACCGACGGTCGGCTTCTGGCTGGAGAAGTAGGCGGCGATGTCGGCCAGGTCCTGATCGCTCAGCGGATCGAGCATGGCGGTCATTTCCAGTACCTTGCGGCCAACGCCCTCAGCCGCACCCGGAGTGCTGCCAGCCTTGATGTCCTGCATCTGCTTGAGCAGGTAGCGCTCACCCTGGCCGGCGAGTTTCGGGAAGTTCGGGGCCGGGCTGTTGCCGTCCACTCCGTGGCAGGCGCCACAAACGGCAGCTTTGCTCTGACCCGCTTTGGCGTCTCCAGCCGCGTGGGCCATACCGGTGATGCCAAGGGTCAACAGCAGACTCACGAGTACTTTGTTCATCAGCTCATCCAACTACGGCTAGGGGTTATAAGGAAATCGATCGGTCGGGCCGCTCGCGTCCGTGGACTACGGCGACGCTCGTTATGCATGGCGCGCCAGATTCCCGATGGGATAAGACCAAAGCGCACATAAAATCTGCGGCATTATATACTCCCGTTCCTGAAACGGAAACGAACCATTGCCGCACCCCCCGCGCACGCACCGGACCGCCCATGCTCCCCAAGAACCCGATTCTCGGCCTCTGCCAGCAAGCCACCTTCATGATCAGCGCCGCCAAGGTCGATCAGTGCCCGGCCGACGAGGGGCTGGAAGTCGCCTTCGCCGGTCGCTCGAACGCCGGCAAGTCCAGCGCGCTGAACACCCTGACCCATGCCAATCTGGCGCGCACCTCAAAGACGCCGGGACGCACGCAGCTGCTCAACTTCTTCCGCCTCGACGACGAGCGTCGTCTGGTCGACCTGCCCGGCTACGGCTATGCCAAGGTACCGATTCCGCTCAAGCAGCACTGGCAACGCCATCTGGAAGCCTACCTGGGCAGCCGCGAGAGCCTGGCCGGGGTATTCCTGATGATGGATATCCGCCATCCGCTGACCGAGTTCGACCGCATGATGCTGGACTGGTCGAGCGCCAGTCAGATGCCGCTGCACATCCTGCTGACCAAGTCCGACAAGCTCGCCTTCGGCGCCGCCAAGACCGCCCTGCTGACGATCCAGCATGACGTGCGCAAGCAGTGGGGCGACGCGGTGAGCGTGCAGCTGTTCTCCGCACCCAAGCGCCAGGGCGTGGAACAGGCGCAGCAGGTGCTGGCCGACTGGCTGGGACTGCTCGAGGAACAGCCCGAAGCCTGAAACCGCTGCCGGCCGCATGCGCACAAAAAAGCCCCGACAAGGCGGGGCTTGTGCGACCGGCGAAGCGGTTCAGGCGTCGCAGGACGCCTGATAGGCCGCCGCGTCGAGCAGCTTGTCCAGTTCCGCCTTGTCGCTGGGCCGCAGACGGAAGAACCAGCTGCCGTACGGATCGCTGTTGACCTGCTCGGGCGAATCGGCCAGCGCCTCGTTGATCGCGATCACCTCGCCGGAAACCGGCGCATAGATGTCCGACGCCGCCTTCACCGATTCCACCACGCCGGCTTCCTGGCCCGCCGCAAGCTGGCCGCCGACTTCCGGCAGCTCGACGTAGACCACGTCGCCCAACGCCTGCTGGGCATGATCGGAGATACCGACGGTGACGCTGCCATCCGCTTCGAGGCGGGCCCACTCATGGCTGGCGGCGTAACGCAGGTCGCTTGGGATTTCGCTCATTCGTATTGTCCTCGAGGCTGTCCAGTGCAGACACGCTAAGCCATCGCGCGAAGCGGTCGCCAGAATTTACACCAGTACCTTGCCGTTGCGCACGAAGGTCGGCTGCACGACGCGCACCGGATACCATTTGCCGCGGATTTCCACTTCCGCACGCTCTCCGGTGGCCGCGGGAACGCGTGCGAGCGCGATCGACTTGCCAAGCGTAGGCGAAAAACTGCCGCTGGTGATCTCGCCGTCACCCACCCCGGTCACCCGCACCACCTGATGGGCGCGCAGCACACCACGCTCCTCCATGACCAGGCCGACCAGCCGCGGCAGGTCATCGCTGGACTTCTGCGGTTCGAGCGCAGCGCGCCCGACGAAATTGCGCGTCGCCGGCTCCCAGGCGATGGTCCAGCCGAGGTTCGACGACAGCGGCGAAACCTCCTCACTCATGTCCTGACCGTACAGATTCAGGCCCGCTTCCAGGCGCAGGGTGTCCCGCGCGCCCAGGCCGATCGGTGGAATGCCGGCGCCGACCAGCTCGGTGAAGAAGCCGGTGATCTGCTCGGCCGGCAGGATGATCTCCAGGCCGTCCTCGCCGGTGTAGCCGGTGCGCGCGATGAACCAGTCGCCCTGGACCAGGCCGTGAAATGGCTTGAGATCCTGAATCAGCGCGGCACGCGGCTGATCGACCAGCTCGGCGGTACGCGCGCGCGCATGCGGGCCCTGGATCGCCAGCATCGCCAGCTCGGCGCGCTCGCGAATTTCCACATGGAATCCATCGGCCTGCGCGTGCAGCCAGGCCAGGTCCTTGTCGTGCGTGCTGGCATTGACTACCAGGCGGTAACCCCAGTCGGTGAGGTAGACGATCAGGTCGTCGACCACACCGCCACGCTCATTGAGCATGGTGCTGTACAGCGCCCGACCGACGTGCCGCAGGCGCGCCACGTCGTTGGCCAGCAGTCGCTGCAGATAGAGCATGGCCTGCGGCCCGGCGACATCGATGACGGTCATGTGCGAGACATCGAACACTCCGCACTCACGCCGCACCTGCTGATGTTCCTCGACCTGTGAGCCGTAATGCAGCGGCATGTCCCAGCCGCCGAAATCGACCATCTTGGCGCCGAGCGCAAGGTGCTGAGCGTAGAGGGGAGTACGCTGACCCATAGGTTTCTCCTTCCGGGCAGGTCGCCGAAACGGCCTTATAAAGCCTGACTGAGCCGGTTGCGCAGCGAGCTGCCGGCGTTCGAATGGCGCGCATTGTAGCCCCAAGGTTGTGACAGGTCACGGCAGCCCGACGCCGTGTCGGGCGTGCGCGCGAACGCCCGGCAGGACGGCGTTCTAGCCCCTGGCCGAGCGGCGGATCAGCAGGATCACCGGCAGCAGGCCGACCAGCACCAGCGTCAACGCCGGCAGCGCGGCGCGCGCCCACTCGCCCTCGCTGGTCATCTCGAAGACGCGCACTGCCAGGGTGTCCCAGCCGAACGGACGCATCAGCAGCGTTGCCGGCATTTCCTTGAGTACGTCGACGAACACCAGCAGCGCGGCACTCAGCGTGCCGGGCAGCAGCAGTGGCAAATAGACTCGCAGGAACAGCGCCGGACCACCTACGCCGAGGCTGCGCGACGCCTGCGGCAGCGACGGACGAATGCGCGCCAGACTGCTTTCCAGCGGGCCGAAGGCCACCGCCATGAAGCGCACCAGATAGGCCAGCAGCAACGCGCCGAGGCTGCCGAGCAGCACCGGCTTGCCGGCACCGCCCAGCCAGTCGGACAGCGGAATCACCAGATGCCGATCCAGATAGCTGAACGCCAGCATGATCGCCACCGCCAGTACCGAGCCCGGCAGCGCGTAACCCAGATTGGCCAGCCCGACAGCCGTGCGAACCGCGCGTACCGGCGCCTGGCGGCGGGCGAACGCCAGCAGCAGCGCGGTGCTGACGATGATCAGCGCGGCCAGGCCGCCGAGGTAGAGTGTGTGCAGAATCAGCCCGGTGTAACGCTCGTCGAGATCGAAGCGGCCGCGCTGCCAGAACCACGCCAGCAACTGCAGCACCGGGACGACGAACGCACAGAGGAACACCAGCCCGCACCAGGCGCTGGCGGCGAATGCCTTGAAACCGCGCAGCGGATACAGCGCCACCGTGCTGGCGCGCTCACTCGCCGGGCGCGCCGCACCGCGGGCGCGGCGTTCGCCATAGAGCACCAGCATCACCGCCAGCAGCAGCAGACTGGCCAGCTGGGTGGCGCTGGTCAGGCTGAAGAAGCCGTACCAGGTCTTGTAGATTGCGGTGGTGAAGGTATCGAAGTTGAACACCGAGACCGCACCGAAATCGGCCAGTGTTTCCATCACCGCCAGCGCCAGCCCGGCCCCGATCGCCGGGCGCGCCATCGGCAACGCCACAGTCCAGAAGGCTCGCCAGGGCGACTGGCCAAGCACCCGCGCCGCCTCCATCAGGCCGCGTCCCTGGGCGAGAAACGCTGAGCGCGCCAGCAGGTAGACATAGGGATAGAACACCAGCACCAGCACCACGATTACTCCGCCGGTGGAACGCACCCGCGGAAATCGAATGCCGCTGCCGAACCATTCGCGCGCCAGCGTCTGCACCGGTCCGGCGAAGTCGAGCAGGCCGATGAAGACGAACGCCAGCACATAGGCGGGAATCGCGAAGGGCAGCATCAGCGCCCAGTCCAGCCAGCGCCGCCCGGGGAATTCGCAAAGCGAGGTCAACCAGGCCAGGCTGACGCCCAGTACCGTCACACCGGCGCCGACGCCGAGCAGCAGCGTCAGCGTATTGCCCAGCAGCCGCGGCATCTGGGTATCCCACAGGTGCGACCAGATCTCCCGGTCGATGTCATGCCAGCTGAACAGCAGAACGCTCAGCGGCAGCAGCACCAGCGCCGCGACGACGAAGGTGATCGGATACCAGCGGTGCTCGACGGAGTGGGACACGCAAGCCTCGGATGCGGAAAAGACAACGCCCCGGATCAACCGGGGCGTCGAGTATAACCGTAGCGGTGAGGCGGACGGCGCGCGCTGCCTGATCTCAGCCGCGCACCGCCCGCGCCGTACCGCGCGGCAGCATTACCGCCAGCCGGCGCGGTCCATCAGCTTGATCGCCTCAGCCTGACGCTTGCCAGCCACTTCGACCGGAATGGTGTCAGCCTTGAACTCGCCCCAGGCGGCCACCTCGGCGGACGGCTTCACCTGCGGGTTGGCCGGGTATTCCATGTTGATGTCGGCGAAGATGCTCTGTGCTTCGGCGCCGGTCATCCACTCCACCAGCTTGCGCGCCGCGTCCGGGTTCGGCGCGTGCTTGGTCAGGCCGATGCCGGACAGGTTCACGTGCACGCCGCGATCCTGCTGGTTCGGCCAGAACAGCTTCGCCTTGAGTGCCGGGTTCTCCTTGTGCAGGCGACCGTAGTAATAGGTGTTGACGATGCCGACATCGCACTGACCGGCGTCGATGGCCTGGATCAGCGCGGTGTCGTCGGCGAAGACGTCGGTCGCCAGGTTGTCGACCCAGCCCTTGATGATCTGCTCGGTCTTCTCGGCGCCATGCGTCTCGATCAGCGTGGCGGTCAGCGACTGGTTGTAGACCTTCTTGCTGGTGCGCAGGCACAGACGGCCGTCCCACTTGTCGTCAGCCAGGGCTTCATAGGTGGTCAGCTCGCCGTCCTTGACCCGCTCCGGCGAGTAGACGATGGTGCGCGCGCGCAGCGACAGGCCGGTCCAGGCATCATTGGACGAGCGGTACTGCGACGGGATGTTCTGCTTGACCACCGCGGAATTCAGCGGCTGCAGCAGACCCATTTCCTCGGCCTGCCAGAGGTTGCCACCATCGACGGTGAGCAGCAGGTCCGCTGGCGTGTTCTCGCCTTCGGCCTTGATCCGGGCCATCAGCGGCGCTTCCTTGTCGGTGATGAACTTCACCGCGACGCCGCTCTGCTTCGTGTAGGCGTCGAACACGGGCTTGATCAGCTCGTCGATGCGCGACGAGTAGACCACCACTTCATCGGCAGCCTGGACAGCGCTCGACAGCGCAGTGAGTGCCAGCGCGGCGAGTAAACCTTTGCTTACCTGCATGAATCAGCCTCTTGATTGGTCCGGATAGAGGCCGAATAGTAGTGACTCCCATTTAGTTTCTCAATGCGACAATGCGCGCAGGTAATTTTTCGTTACCCCTTGCTCGCTCAGCGGCGTGCCAGCTGCGGAAGATCGCCGCTCAGGCCCAGCGCCTGACGCACGAACAGCGCCTTCACCTCCGGCAGTGCTTCGGCGCTCTTCAGCCCGGCATTGCGCAGCCAGCGCAGCGGCAGCTGATCGGTCTGGAACAGGCGCTCGAATCCCTCCATCGCCGCCATCATCGCCAGGTTGTGCGGCATGCGCCGGCGCTCGAAACGGCTGAGCACGCGCAGGTCGGCCGGTCGCTCGCCGCGCGCCAGCGCCGCCTGCAGCACCTCGGCCAGCACGGCGGCATCCAGCAGGCCGAGGTTCACCCCCTGGCCGGCCAGCGGATGGATGGTGTGCGCGGCATCGCCGATCAACGCCAGCCCGGCGCGCACGTAACGCTTGGCATGCCGCTGACGCAGCGGAATGCACAGCCGCGGGTCGACTTCCAGCACCTCGCCCAGACGCTGTTCGAAAGCCCGTCCCAGCGCCGCACGGAAGGTCTCGTCATCGAACGTCATCAGGCGCCTGGCCTCGTCCTCAGTGGCCGACCAGACGATCGAACACCAGTGCTCGTCGCCGTCCCGCTGTAACGGCAGGAACGCCAGCGGCCCGTTGTCGGTGAAGCGCTGCCAGGCGGTACGCTGGTGTGCCTCGGCGCAGCGCACGCTGGTGACGATGGCATGGTGAAAGTAATCCCACTCGCGCGTCTCGCAGCCGGCCAAACGGCGCACCGCCGAGTTCGCACCGTCGGCAGCGACCACCAGCGGCGCGCGCAGCTGCCGACCATCGCTGAAGGTGAGCTGCCAGCCGTCCTCGACCTCGTGCAGTTGCTCCAGTCGCGCGTCGGCGATCAGCTCGGCTGTGCCGCGCGCCTGCAGCGCTTCGAGCAGGGCATCCTGCACCACGCGGTTCTCGACGATATGGCCAAGTACCTCGGCATGCACGGTCGCCGCGCTGAAATGAATCTGCCCGGTGCCCGAGCCATCCCACACGCGCATGTCGCCGTAGGGACTGGCGCGCCGTGCGGCAATGCCGGGCCAGGCGCCGACGCGTTCGAGGATGCGCTGGCTGGCGGCGGAGAGCGCACTGACCCGCGGTTCGAACGCGCCCTGCGCATCGAACGGCGCCAGCGTCAGCGGGCCGGCATCGGCAATCGCGATCTTCAGCCCGCTGCCTTCAAGCGCCAGGGCCAGCGTGCTGCCGACCATTCCCGCGCCGACGATGATCAGATCCGCTTGCATCGCTACTCTCCCGGGCTGCCGCGGCTGCGGCGTGAATCTAGGTGGAATGACAGGACCGCCGCGTGCGACCTAGCCGACGCGCGTGCCCAGCCCCATCGCCTGACGGGCGAACCAGTGCTTGGCTGGGGGCAGCAGGTCGAGCCCGAGCAGGCCGAGGCCTCGCCCGGTGGACAGCAGCGCAGCCGAGTCGCCGAACAGCCGGGTGACCTGATCGGAGAAACCGACGGTCAGCAGCTGGTCGCGCTGCTGGCGCTCGGCATAGCCGCGCAGCACCGCGAGATCACCGAGCCCGGCCGGGCTGGCGAGCAACGCGGCGCTCAGCGCATCCACATCGCGCAGTGACAGGTTGTAGCCCTGTCCGGCAATCGGGTGCAGGCTGTGCGCGGCATTGCCCAGTACGACCAGCCCGGCGCGCACCTGCTCCTCGGCCTCGACCAGCGCCAGCGGATACAGATGCCGCGTACCGACCTGGCGGAACGCGCCGAGGCGATAGCCGAAGGCCTGCTGCAACTCGGCGAGGAACTGCACTTCGGGCAGTGCCGCCAACCGCGCCGCCTCTGCCGGCGGGCGCGTCCAGACCAGCGCACAGCGGTTGTCGCGCACCGGCAGCAGCGCCATCGGGCCGTCCGCGGTGAAACGCTCGAAGGCCAGCCCGTCATGCGCGCGCGCCGGACTGACATTGGCGATCAGCGCGCTCTGCCCGTAGGAACGACGCTCGACATGGATGCCCAGCTGCTCGCGCAGACCGGAGCGGCCGCCGTCGGCCAGCACCGCCAGCGCGCAATCCAGCTCTCGTCCGTCGGCCAGCGTCAGGCGATAGCCGCCGTCGGTCGGCTGCAGCTTCTGCACCTCGGCCGGGCAGTCACGCAGCACCACCCGTTCGTCCAGTGCGTGCCACAGGCAATGGCCGATCCAGGCGTTCTCGACCACATAGCCCAGCGCCTCCACGCCCTCGTCGACGGCATCCAGTCGCGCGGCAGCGAAGCGCCCACGCTCGGATACGTGGATCCGGCGGATCGGCTCGGCACGCTCGGCGATCCGCGGCCACACGCCAAGCCGCTGATAGATCAGTCGAGTGCCCCAGGACAGCGCAGTGGAACGCGCGTCATAGCTCGGCTGGTATTCGTGCCCCGGCTGAAACGGCTCGATCAGGTGAATCCGCCAGCCCCGCTCGCGCGCACCATCCTGCAACGCCAGCGCCAGGCTGGCGCCGACCAGGCCGCCGCCGATGATCGCCAGGGTCTGCATGTCAGGCGACCTGCTCGCGCGCGGCGGCCATCAGCGCCTCGATCTCGGCGACGCTCTTCGGCACGCCGGTGGTGAGAATCTCGCAGCCGGTCTGGGTGACCACCACGTCATCCTCGATGCGCACGCCGATGCCGCGCCACTTCTTGGCCACGTTCTGGTTGTCGGTGGCAATGTAGATGCCCGGCTCCACGGTCATCGCCATGCCCGCTTCGAGCACGCGCCACTCGCCGCCGATCTTGTAGTCGCCGACGTCGTGCACATCCATGCCCAGCCAGTGGCCGGCGCGATGCATATAGAAAGGTTTGTAGGCCTCGCTGGCGATCAGTTCGTCGACCTCGCCCTGCAACAACCCCAGCTCCACCAGCCCGGCGGTGATCACCCGCACCGTGGCTTCGTGCGCCTCGTTCCAGTGCTTGCCGGGTGCGATGTGCTTGAAGGCTTCTTCGTTGGCCTTCAGCACCAGCTCGTAGATCGCCTTCTGCTCGGGCGAGAACTTGCCGCTGACCGGGAAGGTGCGGGTGATGTCGCTGGCGTAGCAGTCGATCTCACAGCCGGCATCGATCAGCACCAGATCGCCGTCCTTGAGCGGCGCATCGTTCTCGCGGTAATGCAGGATGCAGGCGTTCCTGCCAGCGGCGACGATGCTGCCGTAGGCCTGCATCTTCGCTCCACCTTTGCGGAACTCGTAGTCCAGTTCGGCTTCAAGGTGGTATTCGAACAGCCCGGCGCGGCTGGCCTGCATCGCACGAATGTGCGCACGCGCGGAAATCTCCGCGGCGTGCTTCATCACCTTCACCTCGTTGCTCGACTTGTACAGGCGCATGTCGTGCAGCAGGTGATCGAGCGCGACGAACTCGCTCGGCGGCTGCGCGCCTTGGCGGGCCTTGGCGCGGATGGTCTTGATCCACTCCATGAGCCGGTGATCGAAGGCCTCGTTGGTGCCGATGGCGTAGTAGACGCGCTCGCGCCCTTCGATCAGGCCGGGGAGGATGTCGTCGATATCGCCGATGGGGAAAGCGTCGTCGGCGCCGTAGGTCTTGATGGCGCCGTCCTGACCGGCGCGCAGGCCGTCCCACAGCTCACGCTCGGGATCGCGCTCGCGGCAGAACAGCACGTATTCGCCGTGCTCACGCCCCGGGATCAGGGCGATCACCGCCTCCGGCTCGGGAAAGCCGGAGAGGTACTGGAAATCACTGTCCTGGCGGTAGACATGCTCGACATCGCGGTTGCGGATATACATCGGCGCGGCGGGCAGGATGGCGATGCTGTTGGGTTCCATCTGCGCCATCAGCGCCGTGCGCCGACGGGCGAATTCCGACTTCGGGATGCGGGTCATGGGGCGGGAGACTTCCTCAGTGCAGGGACGGTTTGGCCGCCGGTTCGAGCGGCTTGGCGCATTCGGTGAACAGCAATACGGGGGCGACGCGCAGGTACTCCATGACGTCCATGTAATCGCTCTCGCCTTCTTCGGACTCTTCCAGGGCATCCTGGATCTGCGCGATGGCGGACAGATCCTGCAGCACCTCCATCGCTTCGGCGCTCAAGGCGCGATCACCGGCGATCAGCCCGAAGCCAGCGAGAAAGCCCTGGCACCACTGCCCCAGAGCCACCGCACGCTCGGCCAGCGGTGCGTCGTCGTTGGGCAGCAGCAGCACGACGGCGATGTCCTCGCCGGCCAGCTCGCCCTTGACCATCTCCTGCAGGCCGATCAGCGCCTGCCGCACACTGCCTTCGGGCATCTCGCCAAGCAGATCGGCGGCATCAGCCAGCCAGGGATCGACCGCGAAGTCGGCGCCGGCGCAACTGCGCCCCAGCAGCAGGCCGTGCAGTTCGGCGGGGGAAACGGCTTGGGCGCTGCCCGCCAGCAAGGTGGCGAAGGCGGCGTAGGGGGAATTCTGAATCGACATGGGCGGCTAGGCGCACGGGGGCGCAATGACTAGAATGAAGGCCTCGTATCCTAGCACCGGCGGCCGAGACAAGACCATCGGCGCCCGCAGGAACCAGCCCCGCGCGCCATAGGAAGCCCATGGAAGACGCCGATCTGCGATTGCTGACCGCCAAGCTGGAACAACTGCTCCAGCGCATCGAGCAACTCAAGGCACAGAACCACCTGCTGCTGGCCAACGAGCGGGCCTGGCGCGAAGAGCGCGCTCATCTGATCGAAAAGAACGAATTGGCTCGATTGAAGGTCGAATCGATGATTTCGCGCCTGAAAGCCCTGGAGCAGGACTCATGACCCAGCCGAACACCACCACCGTGCACATCATGGACAAGGAATATTGCATTTCCTGTCCGGCCGAAGAACGCAGCAATCTGGAAAACGCCGCGCGCTATCTGGATCGCAAGATGCGCGAAATTCGCAGCAGCGGCAAAGTCATCGGCGCCGACCGCGTGGCGGTGATGGCCGCGCTGAACATCACCCACGAACTGCTGCATCGCAATGATCGCCTGGACGCCGAAGCCAGCAGCGCCCGCGAGCATGTGCGCATGCTGCTGGAGCGCGTGGACAGCGCCCTGGCCGCCGACCCGAATCCCGGCAGCTGATGAACGGTCGACAGATTGAGGTATAATCCGCGCCACTCCCTGGCATGTTTGCCAGTCGGCGATGACCCTCTCCCGATAAGCAATACCACGGAGGCTACAAGTGGGACCGGTGTGCATGTCCGCCTGACGGAAAGCCTGAAGGTTCTCTGTAGTCGCCACCTTGAACTCTCGGGTTCAAGGGCCTACGCCGGCAGCGGCATGCTGGGGAGTCATTTTTCATGATCGCAGCGGAAGGCCTCACACGCGCTGCGCTGCGCCGCAAATTGCGTGAAGCACGCCGGGCGCTTTCGCCCGCCGAGCAACGCCTCGCCGCCCGCCGCCTGTACCGCCAACTGGCCCAGCATCCGCTGTTTCGCCGAGCGCGGCATATTGCGCTGTATCTGCCCAACGATGGCGAGATCGACCCTCGACCGCTGCTGCGCGAAGCCCAGCGCCGCGGCAAGGCGACCTACCTGCCGATACTCAATCCCTGGCCACGGACGCGCATGGTGTTTCAGCAGGTAAGTGCCGGCGAACAGCTCAAGCCGAACCGTTTCGGCATTGCCGAACCACGACACTGCGCCAAACGACAGCGCGCCGCGTGGACGCTCGATCTGTTGCTGATGCCGCTGGTGGGGTTCGACGAGAGAGGTGGGCGCCTCGGAATGGGCGGCGGGTTTTACGATCGCAGCCTGGCGTATCGCTCTAGGCGCAAAAAAAGTCACAAACCGACCCTATTGGGCCTTGCGCATGAGTGTCAGAAGGTGGATCGGCTGACGCTGGCCAGCTGGGATGTGCCGCTACAGGCCACGGTGACGGACCGGCGCTGGTACGCGCGATGAGCTTTCCTGCGCCGCATCCGTGCGGCGCATTCTTCAGCGACTCTGTTGCTGGACGACAGGCGCGACGCTGGCGTCGCTCTGGCGTTCCCAGAGGCTCTGCGTGTAGCCCGTGGTGACCACGCCGAGTCCGAAGATAAGTACCAATACCCAAAGAATGTCTGGCTTGCGCTTCATCTGATCGCCTCCCCCTGCCAGGCGAATCTGCCGTCGAGTTGACGTGCTTTATCGTTCTAGAGCCCGATACGCCACTCAACAGCCGCGGCATTTTCCGTTAAGCATCGAGCGGGCGCAAACCTGCGTTGCCACCGACCGTCGGGGAAATTTGCCATCATGGCCTTATCGAACCGCCGAGGGGAGAGCAAACTCCATGCCGTATTGGTTGATGAAGTCCGAACCGGATGAATTTTCCATCCTTGATCTCGAAAAACAGCACCAGGCGCGCTGGGATGGCGTGCGCAACTACCAGGCGCGCAACTTCCTGCGCGCGATGGCCGAAGGCGACCTGTTCTTCTTCTACCATTCCAGCTGCGCGGTGCCGGCGATCGCCGGCATCGGCCGCATTGTCCGCCCGGCCTATGCCGATCCGACGGCGCTGCAGCCCGACAGCCCTTATTTCGACGCCAAGGCCTGCGCCGAGAAGAATGCCTGGAGCGCGGTCGACGTCGCCTTCGTCGAGCGTTTCGCCACGCCGATCACGCTGACGCGGCTCAAGGCCGAGGCCGCACTTGCGCAACTGCCGCTGGTACAAAAGGGCAGCCGGCTTTCGGTCATGCCGGTCAGCCCCGCCGAATGGGCCGCCGTACTCGCACTGCGTTGAGCAAGCGGCTCACTGGATGATCAGGTTGTTGAACAGCAGGTCCTCCACCAGCGGCTGCCCCTCCTCCTGAGTGAGAACCTCGCGCACCTGCTTCAATGCTTCCTGGCGCAGTTTTTCCTTGGCCTCGACGCTGCCGAGGCTCTCATCGGTCTGCTGCGAGAAGAGCATGACCAGCTGATTGCGGATCAGCGGTTCATGATGTTTGACCTTGTCCTCGGCCTCCTTGCTGGCAATGCGCAGCGCGACGTCCGCCTTGTAGTACTTGAGCCGCTCGCCGGAGCCGTAGTTACCGACCATCGCCGGTACCAGCGCGTAATAGAGCGTTTGCGGACCTGCCTCTTCGGCAGCGGGGGAATTGGCCATGACCGGCGCGGCCAGCGTCAGGGCGATGAAAAGAAACAGAATGCGCTTCACGGTACTGCTCCGCAGGAATCGGCCGCCAGCATAACCAGAGCCTGGCCTCGACCCAAGCCCCCGCTTATACGCCAGCATTACAGGGGGCGATGCTCATTGTACCCCGGTACTAGCCTTCTAGACTGCATGGCGCGGTAACCGCGACTACGCGGCGCTGCGCGCGCCATCCGCTCATCACGAAGGAAATCCGATGAAAGCTGTCCTGTGCAAAAGCTTCGGCCCGGCCGAGAACCTGGTCGTCGAGGAAGTCGCCAGCCCGACGCCCAAACCCAACGAGATCCTCCTCGACGTCCACGCCGCCAGCGTCAATTTCCCTGACACCCTGATCATCGAAGGCAAATACCAGTTCAAGCCCCCGCTGCCGTTCTCACCCGGCGGCGAGGCGGCCGGCGTGGTTGCCGCGATTGGCGCCAAGGTCAGCCATCTAAAGGTCGGCGACCGGGTCATGGGACTGACCGGCTGGGGCAGCTTCGCCGAGCAGGTGGCAGTACCGGCGTACAACGTACTGCCGATCCCTACGCAGATGGACTTCGCCACCGCGGCCGCCTTCGGCATGACCTACGGTACCTCGATGCATGCGCTCAAGCAGCGCGCCAACCTGCAACCGGGCGAGACCCTGCTGGTACTCGGCGCGGCCGGCGGAGTCGGCCTGGCGGCGGTAGAGATCGGCAAGGCAATGGGTGCCCGAGTGATTGCCGCCGCTTCCAGCGCCGAGAAACTGGACGTGGCGAAGCAGGCCGGCGCCGACGAACTGATCAACTACAGCGCCGAGAGCCTGCGCGACCGGCTCAAGGAGCTGACCGGCGGTCAGGGCGTGGACGTGATCTACGATCCGGTCGGCGGCCAGCTGTTCGAGGAGGCGTTTCGCAGCATTGCCTGGAACGGCCGCATGCTGGTGGTGGGGTTCGCCGCCGGTGGCGATATTCCGGCGCTGCCGGCCAACCTGCCGCTGCTCAAGGGTGCGGCGCTGGTCGGTGTGTTCTGGGGCGCGTTCGCCCAGCGTCAGCCGCAGGACAATGCCGCCAACTTCGAGCAACTGTTTGCCTGGCATGCCGAAGGCCGACTGCGGCCGCTGATCTCGCAACGTTTTGCCCTGGAGCAGACCGCCGCGGCGATTGCCCAGCTCGGGCAGCGCAAGGCGGTGGGCAAGCTGGTGGTGCAAGTCCGCTGACGGGCCGGTGGCGGACGAGAGTGGCTGGCCTGCTGACGAGCCACTCCGCCCACGCGGCAACGGATCAGTGCTGGGACTGTCCGGCCTCTTGCTGCATGCGCGCCATTTCCTGGGCGTAGAGCGCATCGAAGTTCACCGGAGCCAGCATCAGCGCCGGGAACGAGCCGCGGGTAACCAGGCTGTCCAGGGTTTCACGGGCGTAGGGGAACAGGATGTTCGGGCAGAAGGCGCCGAGCGTGTGGCTCATGGACGCGGCGTCCAGACCCTTGATCAGGAAGATGCCGGCCTGCTGCACTTCGGCGATGAAGGCGACTTCTTCGCCGGTCTTGACGGTGACCGAGAGCGTCAGCACCACTTCATGGAAATCGCCTTCCAGCGCCTTCTGCCGGGTGTTCAGGTCCAGCGAGACACCGGGATTCCACTCTTGGCGGAAGATTTCCGGGCTCTTCGGCGCCTCGAACGAGAGGTCGCGAACATAGATGCGCTGCAGGGAGAATTGCGGCCCCTGCTCGTTCTGCGCCGCAGCGCCGTTGTTTGCTTGTTCGGTCATATCTGAGCCTTCTGTTGTGCGTGTCGTATTAGAGGTGCCTGGCGGCGGTCACGCCTGCAGCAACGGATCGAGCCGGCCGGCGCGCTCCAGCGCAACGAGGTCGTCACAGCCACCGATGTGCTGCTCGCCGATCCAGATCTGCGGCACCGATGTACGCCCGGCCTTGCTGGCCATCTCGGCGCGCAGCGTCGGGTTGCCGTCGACGGGAATTTCTTCGTAGGCCACGTTCTTGCTGTCCAGCAACGCCTTGGCGCGCAGGCAGTACGGGCACCAGGCGGTGGTATAGATGACGACGTTGGGCATGTTCACTTGACCACGGGGAGGTTGTCGCCGCGCCAGCTGGAAATCCCGCCCGCCAGCTTGACGGCAGTGAAGCCCGCCTTCTGTAGCTCACGGCAGGCCGTTCCGGCGTGCTGGCCCATAGCATCGACCACGACGAGCGTCTTGGCCTTGTGCTTTTCCAGCTCGCTGGTGCGGCTGACCAGCTTGTCGTGCGGAATGTTCAATGCATCGACGATGTGGCCGGTGTCGAACTCCTTCTTCGGCCGCACGTCCAACACCACGCCTTCGCCACTGTTGACCAGCGCGGTCAGCTCGCGGGTACTCAGGCTCTTGCCACCCTTGCGGGCCTCGGTAATGGCCAGCAGGACCAGCAGCGCCACGAAGATCGTGACGAGTACATAGTGGTTAGAGGCAAATTCAATCAGGTTAGCGAGCATCAACAGGTACCCAGGCGATAAAATGCGGGCCAGTATACACAGGCCCCCAGCCCGGCTGAACCCTGCCCAATCGTGACCTCGGCCCGGCCAGCCAGTAGACTGGCGGCCTTTTTTACCCCGCCCTTCGCAAGGAGCCCGAACGCATGTCTGCCGTGCCTACCGCCGTGCCCAAACCCCTGGTTCTGATCATTCTCGACGGCTTCGGACACAGCGACAGTCCCGAGTTCAACGCCATTCATGCGGCCAACACCCCGGTCTACGATCGTCTGCGCGCCACCCAGCCGCACGGCCTGATCTCCGGCAGCGGCATGGACGTCGGCCTGCCGGACGGGCAGATGGGCAATTCCGAGGTCGGCCACATGAACCTCGGTGCCGGCCGCGTGGTGTATCAGGACTTCACGCGCGTCACCAAGGCGATCCGCGACGGCGAGTTTTTCGCCAATCCGGCCATTTGCAGCGCGGTAGACAAGGCGGTCGCCGCCGGTAAAGCGGTGCACATCCTCGGCTTGCTTTCCGACGGCGGCGTGCACAGCCATCAGGATCATCTGGTCGCGATGGCCGAACTGGCGGCCCAGCGCGGCGCCGAGAAGATCTACCTGCACGCCTTCCTCGACGGCCGCGACACGCCGCCGAAAAGCGCCCAGAGCTCGATCGAGCTGCTCGATGCAACCTTCGCCCGCCTCGGCAAGGGCCGCATCGCCAGCGTGATCGGGCGCTACTTCGCGATGGATCGTGACAATCGCTGGGACCGCGTCGAGCAGGCCTATCGGCTGATCGTCGATGGCGCGGCCGAATACCGCGCCACCTCTGCTGTGGACGGCCTGAACGCCGCCTACGCGCGCGGCGAAAGCGACGAGTTCGTCAAGGCCACCGCCATCGGCGAAGCGGTACGCGTGGAGGACGGCGATGCTGTGGTGTTCATGAACTTCCGCGCCGACCGCGCGCGCGAGCTGACCCGCACCTTCGTCGAGCCCGATTTCAAGGAGTTCCAGCGCGCCCGCGTGCCGCAGCTGGCCGGCTTCGTCATGCTGACCCAGTACGCCGCGAGCATTCCGGCGCCGGCTGCCTTCGCTCCGGAAGCGCTGACCAACGTGCTCGGCGAATACCTGGCCAAGAACGGCAAGACCCAGCTGCGCATCGCCGAGACCGAGAAGTACGCGCACGTGACCTTCTTCTTCTCCGGCGGCCGCGAGGAGCCGTTCGAGGGCGAGGAGCGCATCCTGATTCCGTCGCCGCAGGTCGCCACCTATGACCTGCAACCGCAGATGAGCGCACCGGAAGTCACCGACCGCATCGTCGACGCCATCGAGAACCAGCGTTACGACGTCATCATCGTCAACTACGCCAACGGCGACATGGTCGGCCATACCGGCGTGTTCGAGGCCGCGGTCAAGGCAGTCGAATGCCTCGACCACTGCGTCGGACGCATCGTCGCCGCGCTGGACAAGGTCGGCGGCGAAGCGCTGCTGACCGCCGACCACGGCAACGTCGAGCAGATGGAAGACGCCATGACCGGCCAGGCGCACACCGCACATACCTGCGAGCCGGTGCCGTTCATCTATATAGGCAAGCGCAACGTTCGCATTCGCGAAGGCGGCGTGCTGGCCGATGTGGCGCCAACCATGCTGACCCTGCTGGACATGCCGGTGCCGGCGGAGATGACCGGACGCTCTATCGTCGAACTGAACGACTGAAGACGGCCAGCGGCGCGCGCACGGTCCGCCCGCCGCTCCGCTCGACCACCTTTTGCCTGCGGTTGCAGCTTGCAGCTTGCAACCGCTTTTTTCGGCATACTACGCCGGTCATAACGCTCGGTTGACGCCCTCCCATGCCTCGCTCCCTTCTCGTTCTCGCCCTTCTCTGCCTGCTCGGCACGGCTAACGCCGACGAACGCGCCGCCGCGCGCCAGCAGATCGAAGCCGCGCGCCAGGACATCGCTGAACTGCAGAAGCTGCTCAAGCAGATCGAGCAGGAAAAATCCGGTGTGCAGAAGCAGCTCAAGACCACCGAGAGCGAGATGGGCGAGCTGGAAAAACAGGTCGATACCCTGCAGCAGGAAATCGACCGCGGCGAGGCGGAGCTGGACCGGCTCAATGAGGAGAAGACCACGCTCGAAGGCGCGCGCATCGAGCAGCAGCGCCTGATCGGCACCCAGGCCCGCGCCGCCTACCAGAACGGTCGCCAGGAATACCTCAAGCTGCTGCTGAACCAGCAGAACCCGGAAAAATTCAGCCGCACCCTCACCTATTACGACTACCTGAACAAGGCCCGTTTCGAGCAGGTGGCGAACTTCAACGAGACGCTGCGCCAGCTGGCCAACGTCGAAGCCGGCATCGAGGAACAGCGCAGCAAACTGGCGCAACAGCAGGACGGCCTGCGCGAACGGCGCGACCAATTGGCTGAAGTGCGCAAGGAGCGCCAGCAGACGCTCGCCAAACTCAGCAGCGATTTTTCCACCCGCGAACAGAAACTGCAGGCGCGCCGCCAGGAGCAGGCGCAGCTGGAGCGTGTGCTCAAGACCATCGAGGAGACCCTGGCGCGGCAGGCGCGCGAGGCCGAGCAGGCCCGCCAGCGCGCATTGCTTGCCGAACGCGAGCGCCAGCAGCAACAGCGTCAGGCCGGCGTGAAGGTCACCCCCGGCCCGCTGGTTTCCAGCAGCGGTGCCAGCTTCGGCGGCCCGTTCGCCAAGGCCAAGGGCAAGCTGCCGTGGCCGGTCGACGGCCGTCTGGTCGCCCGTTACGGCACTCCGCGCGGCGGCGACGCTCGAACCAAGTGGGACGGCGTACTGATTGGCGCCGCGGTCGGCAGCCAGGTGCGCGCCGTACATGGCGGCCGCGTGGTCTTTGCCGACTGGCTGCGCGGCGCCGGCCTGCTGGTGATTCTCGACCACGGCAACGGCTACCTGACGCTTTACGGCCATAACCAGAGCCTGCTCAAGGACGCTGGTGATATCGTCAAGGCCGGCGAGCCGATCGCCACCGTGGGAACCAGTGGCGGCCAGGAAGCGGCCGCGCTGTATTTCGCCATCCGCCAGCAAGGCCGCCCCAGCGACCCCGCTCAATGGTGCCGCGCGCAAGGTTAGCGCCGCCCTCACAATTGGAGTTCGACATGCTGCACCTGCGCCGTTTCGCCCAACCCTCCACGCTCGCTCTGGCCATAGTGCTGGGGCTGCACGGCAGCGCCTGGGCGCAGCAGCCGGCGGCTGAGCCTGCTGCTCCAGTGGCGCTGGAGGCGTCGAAGAACAAGGCGCCGCTGCCGCTGGAAGAGCTGCGCACCTTCGCCGAGGTGCTCGACCGCATCAAGGCCGCCTATGTCGAACCGGTCGACGACAAGACGCTGCTGGAAAACGCCATCAAGGGCATGCTCAGCAACCTCGATCCGCATTCGGCCTATCTCGAGCCCGAGGCCTTCGCCGAACTGCAGGAAAGCACCAGCGGCGAATTCGGCGGACTGGGCATCGAGGTAGGCCAGGAAGACGGCCTGATCAAGGTGGTCTCGCCGATCGACGATACCCCGGCATCGAAGGCCGGCATCGAGGCCGGCGACCTGATCATCAAGATCGATGGCAAGCCGACCAAGGGCCTGTCGATGATGGACGCAGTCGGCCAGATGCGCGGCAAGCCCGGCAGCAGCATCACCCTGACCCTGGTGCGCGAGGCCGGGCGGCCGTTTGACGTCAAGCTGACGCGCGCGGTGATCAAGGTGCAGAGCGTCAAGAGCCAGCTGCTCGAACCCGGCTATGGCTACCTGCGCATCACCCAGTTCCAGATCAACACCGGCGAGGAAGTCGGCAAGGCGCTGGCGCGCCTGAAGAAGGCCAACGACGGCAAGAAGCTCAGCGGGCTGGTGCTGGACCTGCGCAACAATCCCGGCGGGGTGCTGCAGGCGGCGGTCGAGGTATCCGACCACTTTCTCACCAAGGGCCTGATCGTCTACACCAAGGGCCGCATCGCCAATTCCGAACTGCGCTTCAATGCCGATCCGGCCGATGCCAGCGAGCATGTGCCGCTGGTGGTGCTGATCAACGGCGGCAGCGCCTCGGCCTCGGAGATCGTCGCCGGCGCTCTGCAGGATCACAAGCGCGGCGTGGTGATGGGCACCGACAGCTTCGGCAAGGGCTCGGTGCAGACCGTGCTGCCGCTGAACAACGACCGTGCGCTCAAGCTCACCACCGCGCTGTATTTCACTCCCAACGGCCGCTCGATCCAGGCCCAGGGCATCGTGCCGGACATCGAAGTCGCGCGCGCCAAGCTGACCCGCGAGCAGGCCGGCGACAATCTGCGCGAGGCAGATCTGGCCGGCCACCTGGGTAACGGCAACGGCGGTCCGGAGCGCCCGAGCAGCACGCAGGTGGTCAGCGATTCGCCGCGCCCGCAGGACGATGATTATCAGCTGGGTCAGGCGCTCAACCTACTCAAAGGACTGAACCTCACCCGCGGTCAATGACCGGCGCCTGCTGCCGCATCGCACTGCGCCTGGGGCTGCTGCTCGGCCTGCTGAGCAGCGCGGCGCTGGCCGGCGACCTGCCGGACACCACGTCCACAACCACCACCAGGCCAGCACGGCTGAGCCTGGTCATCGACGATCTGGGCCAGCATCCCGCGCGCGATCGCCGCGTGTTGGCGCTGCCCGGGCCGGTGGCGCTGGCGATCCTGCCGGATACCCGTCACGCCGCCAGCCTCGCCGAACTGGCCCACCGCGCCGGCAAGACCGTGCTGCTGCACTTGCCGATGGCGCCCGCCAACGGTCGCTTCGCCTGGCAGCCGAACCTGCCGCACGCCGAGCTTCAGCGTCGACTGCAGGCGGCGCTGCTGGCGGTGCCATACGCCAGCGGCGTGAACAATCACATGGGCAGCGTCATGACCACCCAGCCGCAGGCGATGACCGAGCTGATGCGCGAACTGCAGCGGCGCCATCTGTTCTTCCTCGACAGCCGCACCAGTCCGCACACCGTCGCCGCTGCCAGCGCCCAGCGCGAGCAACTGGCAAGCCTGTCGCGCGACGTCTTCCTCGATGACGATGCCAGCCCGCAGGCGGTTGCCGAACGCTTCCGGACGGCCATCGCCCTGGCGCGCCGGCAGGGCTCGGTGGTGCTCATCGGCCATCCCTACGACAGCACGCTGGCGCTGCTGGAGCGCGAGCTACCCCGTCTGGCGGAGCTCGGGATCGAGTGGGTCGATATCGGCCAGATGATCGCCATCCGCGGCAACCGGGCGATGGCGGCCCACGGTACAGGTGGGATTTATCGCTGAGGCCTGCGCAAAAGCAGCGAAGTCGACGTGCTGCCAGCCGAGCCTGCGTATAACCTAGGCCAGCATCCGGTCGGAGCGACCGGAGCACGACTCTGCCGCAGGGAAACGCATGGAAATTCAATGGTGGTACTGGATCGTCGCGGGCGCCGTGCTGATTCTCATGGAATTGGTGGTGCCCTCGTTCTTCATTCTCTGGTTCGGCGTCGGCGCGCTGCTGGTCGCCCTGGCGATGTGGCTGCTGCCCGACCTTTCGCTGACCGCGCAGATCGCGCTGTGGAGCGGCGCGTCGCTGGTGATGGTTGCGCTCTGGTTCAAGCTGTTCGCCGGCGCCCGGCTGAAGACGCAGTCCGGCACCGCGCAGGGCGAGGTCATCGGTGAGGTAGGTCTGCTGGTCAGCGCAGTCGCGCCCTTCCAGCATGGCAAGGTGCGCTTCCAGAAGCCGATCCTCGGCAGCGAACAGTGGAACTGCATGGCTGATGACGCGATTGCCGCCGGCGAGCGGGTGCGCATCGTCGCCTTCGAAGGCAACAGCGTGAAAGTCGCCCGGGCCTGACGCGGCTCGCGGTGCAAGCGGAACAACTCACTCAACAAGGAAGCTGTTTATGACACCCGGTCTGATCATCGCGATCGTCGTTGTGGTACTCATCCTCACCACCATCGCCAAAGGCGTACGCCTGGTTCCGCAGGGCGACGAATGGATCGTCGAGCGCCTGGGCCGTTATCAGCGCACGCTGATTCCCGGCCTCAACATCCTGATCCCGTACATGGACAACGTCGCCTACAAGCTGGTGACCAAGGACCAGATTCTCGACATCGAGCAGCAGGAAGTGATCACCAAGGACAACGCGGTGATCCTGACCAACGCGCTGTGCTTCGTGAAGGTCACCGATCCGGTGAAGGCGGTCTACGGCGTCACCGACTACAAGTCGGCGATCTCCAACCTGACCAAGACCACCCTGCGCCAGATCATCGGCGAGATGGAGCTGGACGAGGCGCTGTCCTCGCGCGACATCATCAAGGCCAAGCTGCGCGACAGCATGGCCGAGCAGGCCGGCGACTGGGGGCTGACAGTCAAGGGCATCGAGATTCAGGACATCTCGCCGTCCGAGTCCATGCAGCGCGCGATGGAGATGCAGGCGGCCGCCGAGCGTGAGCGCAAGGCCACCGTTACCCGCGCCGAAGGTGCCAAGCAGGCGGCGATCCTCGAGGCCGAGGCGCGCCTGGAGTCGGCCAAGCGCGACGCCTCGGCTCAGGTGGAGCTGGCTACCGCCTCGGCCACGGCGATCCGGCTGGTTGCCGAAACCATCGGCAGCGACAGCGGACCGATGATGTATCTGCTCGGCGAGAAGTACATCGCCTCGCTGGAGAATCTTGCCGGCAGCGGCAACGCCAAGATGGTGGTGCTGCCGGCTGACCTGCAGGCGACGCTGGGCGGGCTGCTCGGCAAGGCCAAGCTGTAGAACCGGGGCGCCTGCACGGCGCCCCTCGGTCGTTATTGCAGGTAACGCGCGTTGATCGCCTCGACCACGCCTTCGGCGCGCATCTGATCCAGCGTCTGCTGCAGGCGCTGCACGATCTGCTCATCGGTCTGCTTGTTCAGCGCAAGATAAAGCTCGGCACTCTCGAAACGCAGCACGCGCTTGAGCCCGGTAACGCCGTCCTGACGCGCCAGGAAGCGTCCGGCCGGATCGCCGGTAGCCCAGAGGTCGATCTTGCCGTCCATCAGCTTGCGGACGTTCTCCTGGTCGCGCAGCGCCAGCTCCGGCTGCAGCCCCTGCGCTTGCAGGTGCTCGCCGATCGCATCGCCCTTGTAGGCGCCAATACGGTACTGACGGGCCTGTTCCAGACTGGTCACACTGATCGGGCTGTCGCCGCGTGCCAGCAGCACCCAGTCGTCCGGACCGATCGGGCCGACCCACTTGAACAGCGCCTCGCGCTCGGGCAGGCGCGCGGTTACGAATACCCCGTAGTTGGGCTGCTCCAGCGCCATGCCATAGATGCGCTCCCAGGGGAAACGCAGGGTCAGCGTGTACTCGATGCCGGCACGCTTGAACATCTCGCGCACGATGTCGGCGGCAATACCGGTGATGTGCTCGTCACGGGCGAAGTTCTTGCCGTCGTCCGCCATGTTGTAGGGCGGGAAGTTCTCGGTCAGCAGGTCGATCTTCGCCGGTGTCTGGGCATGAGCCACGGTACCGAACAGCAGCGCCGCGGCCGCGAGGGAAATGACAGTTCTGAACATGCGTGAATCCTCTTTATTTTTGTGCTTATCCGCATCACCGCGGACGTGTCCATGAATCCAGAGCGAGGCCTTTCGCTCCGCAGCACGCCGCGATCAGCGCATCACGATGCCGCGCGCCGCCAGGTAGGCCTTGGCTTCCGGGATGGTGTACTCGCCGAAGTGGAAGATGCTGGCGGCGAGCACCGCATCGGCCTTGCCTTCGAGGATGCCGTCGGCCAAGTGCTGCAAGTTACCGACGCCGCCGGAGGCGATCACCGGGATGCACAGCGCCTCGCTGATGGCGCGGGTGACGCCCAGGTCGTAGCCGCTCTTGACGCCGTCCTGGTCCATGCTGGTGAGCAGGATCTCGCCGGCGCCCAGGGCTTCCATCTTCTTCGCCCATTCCACCGCGTCCAGCCCGGTGGGCTTGCGCCCGCCGTGGGTGAAGATCTCCCAACGACCGGGCTCGCCCGGCGCGGAGACCTTCTTCGCGTCGATGGCAACGACGATGCACTGCGAGCCGAAACGGTCCGCCGCCTCGCCGACGAAGTCCGGATTGAACACCGCCGCGGTGTTGATCGAAACCTTGTCGGCACCGGCGTTGAGCAGATTGCGGATGTCCTGCACGGTACGCACGCCACCACCCACGGTCAGCGGGATGAACACCTGGCTGGCCATGCGCTCGACGGTGTGCAGGGTGGTGTCGCGGTTGTCGACGCTGGCGGTGATGTCGAGGAAGGTAATCTCGTCGGCGCCCTGCTCATCGTAGCGGCGGGCGATCTCCACCGGATCGCCGGCGTCGCGAATGTTCTCGAACTGGACGCCCTTGACCACGCGGCCGTTGTCCACGTCGAGGCAGGGAATGATGCGTTTGGCCAGGGCCATGGTCGATCTCTCTCGTAGGGTGGACAACCGTGCAGCGTTGTCCACCGGGTCACCGGACGCATGGTGGACAAGCGCAGCGTTGTCCACCATGCGGCTTATTCCTCTTTCAGCTTGAGGTCGCAGAGCGCCTGCGCCTCGGCGACATCCAGCGTGCCTTCGTAGATGGCGCGGCCGGTGATGGCGCCGATGATGCCCGGGTTGCGGGTGTCGAGCAGCTTCTGGATGTCACCGATGTTGTGAATGCCGCCGGAGGCAATCACCGGGATGCGGCTGGCATTGGCCAGGGCCACGGTCGCCTCGACGTTGCAGCCCTGCATCATGCCGTCCTTGGCGATGTCGGTGTAGACGATCGCCGAGACGCCATCGGCCTCGAAGCGGCGGGCCAGATCGGTGGCCTGCACGCTGGAGACTTCCGCCCAGCCATCAGTGGCGACGAAGCCGTCCTTGGCATCCAGACCGACGATCACCTTGCCCGGGAAGGCCTTACACGCCTCGCTGACGAACTCCGGCTGCTTGACCGCCTTTGTGCCGATGATCACGTAGCTGACGCCGGCGCGTACGTAGTGCTCGATGGTTTCCAGGGTGCGGATACCGCCGCCGATCTGGATCGGCAGGTTCGGGTAACGCTTGGCGATGGCTGTGACCACTTCGCCGTTGACCGGCTGGCCTTCGAAGGCGCCGTTGAGGTCGACCAGATGCAGACGGCGGCAGCCAGCCTGTACCCACTTGGCAGCCATGGCCACCGGGTCATCGGAGAACACCGTGGCGTCGTCCATCAGGCCCTGGCGCAGGCGCACGCAGGCGCCGTCCTTCAGATCGATAGCGGGGATAATCAGCATGGCTTGAACCTGTTCAAATCAGTGTCGGTTAAGGGTCAGCTCTTCTCGAGCGCCCACAAGTCGCTTTCGATGCTCTCGAACCGTTCCTTCAGGTGGCTCTGCACGTCGAAGATCGCCTTGTTGTAGTAGTGCGGAGCGATCTCGCGGGCGAACAGATCGAGGATTTCCTGCACTTCGAACGACCCCAGCTCCAGCTCGAAGCGTTCGGCGAGAAACTCCTTGAGGATCCGTTGCGCCACCTGTTCCTGCGCACTATCCAGCGCAAGGATCGGTGGCTTGCCCTTGGCGCGGCTCATTTACCAGCGGCCATCCCAGGCGGCAAAGTTCTGCAGCAGCTGCAGGCCGTGGGTGTGGCTCTTCTCCGGGTGGAACTGCACGGCGAAGCGCGAACCGTCGGCCAGCGCGGCGGCGAAGTCCTTGCCGTAATGGCCGCGACCGACCACCTGGCGCGGGTTGCCGGCCTCGATGTAGTAGCTGTGCACGAAGTAGAAGCGGCCATTGTCCGGAATGTTGTGCCAGAGCGGATGGTCGACGACCTGCTTGACCTCGTTCCAGCCCATGTGCGGCACCTTCAGGTGCTCGCCATCCTCGTGCAGGTCCTTGCCGAAGAAGCGCACCTGGCCGGGGAACAGGCCGATGCAGTCGACGCCGTCGTTCTCCTCGCTGCGCTCCATCAGCGCCTGCATGCCGACGCAGATGCCGAGGAACGGACGGTCCTGGCTGACCTCGCGGACCAGCTCGTCGAAGCCCAGCCGGCGGATCTCGGCCATGCAGTCGCGAATCGCGCCGACGCCGGGAAACACCACGCGGTCGGCTTCACGGATGACCTGCGCATCGCTGGTGATCAGCACGCGGCCAGCGCCGACATGTTCCAGCGCCTTGGCCACCGAGTGCAGGTTGCCCATGCCGTAGTCGATGACGGCGACGGTCTGCATCACAGGCATCCCTTGGTCGACGGCATCTGCCCGGCCATGCGCTCGTCCAGGGTCAGGGCCATGCGCAGCGCGCGGCCGAAGGCCTTGAACACCGTCTCGATCTGGTGGTGGGTGTTGGTCCCACGCAGGTTGTCGATGTGCAGTGTCACCAGCGCGTGGTTGACGAAGCCCTGGAAGAATTCCTGGAACAGGTCGACATCGAACTTGCCGACCACCGCGCGGGTGTAGGGCACGTTTATGGTCAGCCCCGGGCGCCCGGAGAAGTCGATCACCACGCGCGACAGCGCCTCGTCCAGCGGCACGTAGGAATGCCCGTAGCGGGTCATGCCCTTCTTGTCGCCGACCGCCTTGGCGAAGGCCTGGCCGAGGGTGATACCGACGTCCTCGACGGTGTGGTGGTCGTCGATGTGCAGATCACCGTTGCATTCGATGTCGAGGTCGATCAGCCCGTGGCGGGCGATCTGGTCGAGCATGTGCTCCAGGAAAGGCACGCCGATGGCGAAGCGCGCCTTGCCGGTGCCATCCAGATTGATGGTGACCTTGACCTGGGTTTCCAGGGTGTTGCGCTCTACGCAAGCCGTACGTTCGGACATCCAACAGCTCCGCTGATCGTGGGGCGAAAAGGGCTGCATTATAGGCCCAAATGTCGCAGCGGGGATACGCCGCCGCCCGCGCGCCGTGCGGCCCGGTGCCTTCGGCGGTATGCTTGGCGCCACTCCGCCAGCAGTCGTCAGGTCAACATGCCCGTCTACGTCGAAACCGTCACCCAACCCAGCCCGCAGGATCGCAGCGACCTGGCGAAGATCTACGCCGACGCCCCCGCCTGGCTGCTCACCCCCCATGCCAGTGCCGAAGCGCTGATCGAGTCGGCGCTGGCCGACGGCAGCCTGATCGCCGGGCGCTTCAACGATCGCCTGCTCGGCGCCGCCGTGCTGCAGCGTGGCGACAGCGTCTGGCGCCTGTCGCACCTGTGCGTGCGCAAGCTCACCCGCCAGCGCGGCGTCGGCCGCCGGCTGCTGGAAGAAACCCAGCGCCTGGCGGCGCAAGCCGGCAAGCCACTGCACCTGGCGGCGCCCGCCGGCCACCTGGAGGCCAGCGCACTGGCGGCGCGTCTGCACTTGCCGCTGGACCCGCTCTGAGCGGACGCGGAACCCGCTCCCGATCAGCCACTCCAAAGCCGACCGTGCGCCGATCATGGCGCTGGCACAGGGCTATACTTCGCCTCTTTTCAGAACGCTTTAACACAAGGATTGGTCCATGAAATCGCTCGGCAAAATCCTGGGTCTGGTAATTCTCGGGCTGTTGCTGATCCTCGTGGCGGCAGGGTTCGCCCTGACCCACCTGTTCGATCCCAACGACTACAAGGACGAAATCCGCCAGCTGGCACGCGACAAGGCCGGCCTGGAACTCACCATCAACGGCGACATCGGCTGGAGCCTGTTCCCCTGGCTCGGCCTGGAGCTGCACGAAACCACGCTGGCGAGCACACAGACGCCCGACCTGCCGCTTGCCGACCTGCGCATGCTTGGCCTCTCGGTGCGCGTGCTGCCGCTGCTGCAGCGCGAAGTGCAGATGAGCGACATAACCGTCAACGGCCTCAACCTGACCCTGAGCCGCGACCAGCAGGGTCGTGGCAACTGGGAAGGTATCGGCCAGCCGCCCGCTCAGCCCGCCGAAACACAGCCGGCGCCGACCGTCGCGACGCCAGCCGAACCGACCGAGCCCGCTCCGGGCAAAAGCGGCAAACCGCTCAAGCTGGATATCGACAGCCTCACCGTCAGCGACGCCCGGGTCACCTATCAGGATGCCCGCAGCGGCCAGCAATACAGCGCCGAAAGCATCGAGCTGAGCACCGGCGCGATCCGCGAAGGCAGTGCCATCCCGCTCAAGCTCAACGCCTTCTTCGGCAGCAACAAGCCGGTGATGCGCGCCCGCACCGAACTGCAGGGCGCATTGCGCTTCGACAGCCAGCTCAAGCGTTACCAGCTCGAAGACCTGCGCCTGAGCGGCGAAGCTTCGGGCGAGCCGCTGCAGGGCAAGACCCTGAGCTTCAGCGCCCAGGGCCAGCTGCTGGTCGACCGCGCCGCGCAGGTTGCCGAATGGAATGGTCTCAAGTTCACCGCCAACGAGCTGCGCGGACTCGGCGAGCTGAAGGTGCGCGACCTGGACGACCAACCCAAGCTCGGCGGCGCGCTGACGGTGGCGCAATTCAACCTGCGCCAGTTCCTCGAAGGCATCGGCCAGCCGCTGCCGGCCACCGCCGATAGCGGCGCGTTGAGCAAGATCGAACTGATGAGCCGCCTGACCGGCAGCCAGAACAGCCTGCTCCTCGAAGAAGCCACGCTGAAGCTGGACGACAGTACCTTCACCGGCACCCTCGGCATCAGCGACTTCGCGCGTCAGGCCCTGCGTGCGGAGCTCAAGGGCGATCGCCTCGATCTCGACCGCTACCTGCCGCCCGTCACCAAGGAAACCGCACAGGACGCCGCGCGCCAGGGCGAAGTGAAGGCCAGCGAGGCCGCGGCGCTTGGCAACGGCACCACGCCGCTGCCGGACAAACCGACCCAGCACGCCTGGAGCAGTGAAAAGCTGCTGCCGATCGAGCGTCTGCGCAGCCTGGACGGCAACCTCGACCTCAGCGTCGGCAGCCTCACGCTGCGCAAGCTGCCGCTGGAGAACTTTGTGCTCAAGGCGCGCGGCAAGGGCGGCCTGCTCGACATGCAGACGCTGCGCGGAAATCTATTCGGCGGCCGGGTGGAAAGCGCGGCGAGCCTTGATGTCCGTCCGGCGCTTGCGCAACTGAGCATGCAGATGCAGCTCAGCAGCATACCGGTCGAGCGCCTGCTGGAAAGCCAGGGCGAGAAAGTCACGCTCAAGGGCCAGCTCACCCTCGACAGCGACCTGCGCACCCAGGGCAACAGCCAGAAGGACTGGATCGACAACCTCAACGGCAAGGCCGGCTTCCTCGTCGACAACGGCGTGCTGGTCGATGCCAACCTCGAGCAGCAGCTGTGCCGCGCCATCGCCACACTCAACCGCAAGCCGTTGACCAGCGAACCGCGCAGCAAGGACACGCCGTTCCGCGAGCTGCGCGGCAACCTCAGCGTACGCGACGGCGTCGCCAGCAACCCCGACCTCAAGGCCAGCATTCCCGGCCTGACCGTCAACGGCAACGGCGATGTCGACCTGCGCGTGCTGGGCATGGACTACCGCGTCGGCATCCTCGTCGAGGGCGACAAGGGCGCCATGCCGGACCCCGCCTGCCAGGTCAACGAGCGCTACGTCGGCATCGAGTGGCCGCTGCGCTGCCGCGGCCCGCTGGAGTTGGGCGCCAAGGCCTGTCGCTTCGACAAGGACGCACTGGGCAAGGTCGCCGGCAAGCTGGCCGGCGAGAAGCTCAACGAGAAGATCGAAGAGAAGCTCGGCGACAAGGTCAGCCCGGAACTCAAGGACGCGCTCAAGGGCCTGTTCAAGCGATGAGTCCCGAGCAGTTCGGCGCGGCGGTCCTCGACTGGTTCGACCGCCACGGCCGCAAGGACCTGCCCTGGCAGCAGGGCATCACGCCCTACCGGGTGTGGGTGTCGGAGATCATGCTGCAGCAGACCCAGGTCAGCACCGTGCTCGGCTACTTCGACCGCTTCATGGAAGCGCTGCCTACCGTCGAGGCGCTGGCCGCCGCCGGCGAGGACGAGGTGCTGCACCTGTGGACCGGTCTCGGCTACTACAGCCGCGCACGCAATCTGCACAAGACCGCCAAGCGCATCGTGGCCGAACATGGCGGCGTATTTCCGGCGGATGTCGACCAGCTCGCCGAACTCTCCGGCATCGGCCGCTCCACCGCCGGCGCCATCGCCAGCATCAGCATGGGCCTGCGCGCGCCGATTCTCGACGGCAACGTCAAGCGCGTGCTGGCACGCTATGTCGCCCAGGACGGCTATCCGGGCGAGCCGAAGGTCGCGCGCCAGCTGTGGGAAGTCGCCGAGCGCTTCACCCCGCAGCAACGGGTCAACCACTACACCCAGGCAATGATGGACCTCGGTGCCACGCTGTGCACCCGCAGCAAGCCGAGCTGCCTGCTCTGTCCACTGAAGGATGGTTGTCGCGCCCACCTGCTCGGACGCGAAACCGCCTTCCCAGTGCCCAAGCCGCGCAAGGCGCTGCCGCAGAAGCGCACCCTGATGCCGCTGCTGGCCAGCCGCGAGGGTGCGATTCTGCTCTACCGGCGTCCGCCAAGCGGACTCTGGGGTGGCCTCTGGAGCCTGCCGGAGCTGGACGGTCTGGCCGCTCTCGACACACTGGCCGAACGCCACGCACTGCAGCTCGGCGAGCGTCGCGAGCTGCCCGGGCTGACGCACACGTTCAGCCACTTCCAGCTCGCCATCGAGCCCTGGCTGATCGAGGTCAAGTCCGCCGCCAGCGCCGTGGCCGAGGCCGACTGGCTCTGGTATAACCTCGCCACCCCGCCACGCGTCGGCCTCGCCGCGCCGGTGAAGAAACTGCTCAAGCGCGCCAGCGCCGAATTGAACGCAGGAGAAATGCCATGACCCGCACCGTGATGTGCCGCAAGTACCAGCAAGAACTTCCCGGCCTCGACCGCCCGCCGTATCCGGGCGCCAAGGGCGAGGAGATCTACAACAACATCTCCCGCAAAGCCTGGGACGACTGGCAGAAACACCAGACCATGCTGATCAACGAGCGCCGGCTGAACATGATGAACGCCGAAGACCGCAAGTTCCTCCAGGGCGAGATGGACAAGTTCTTCTCCGGCGAGGATTACGCCAAGGCCGAAGGCTACGTGCCCCCGAGCGAATAACCCGGCGCAACCGCCAATCCATGCATCGCGACGCTAAGCGCCCGTCCAGGTTAAATTTTTTCCTGGGCGCGCTTGACAGGCAAAAGCCAAATCCGTCTAATAGCGCCCCGTTGCCCAGGTAGCTCAGTCGGTAGAGCAGGGGATTGAAAATCCCCGTGTCGGCGGTTCGATTCCGTCCCTGGGCACCACCTTTCGTTTTCAGGTGGTGTCAGCATCACCCGAAAGCCCACAAGAAGCCCGCCCCGTGCGGGTTTTTTGTTGTCTGCACTTCCCTACCCTTCCCTTGTAAGCCCGAATTTTTAGGGGCATTCTTTGGGACGTCGCCAGTTCGGTCACTGCGACGTCCCTACGAAGGTGCCCTATGCCCCGCAAAGTCACGCCGCTGACTGATTCAGCGATCAAGGCAGCAAAGCCGAAAGAAAAGACTTTCAAGCTGACTGACGGCCAGGGGCTGTACCTGGACGTGAAGCCGACCGGCTCAAAGCTGTGGCGCTTCAAATACCGTTTCAACGGAAAAGAGATGACCCCGTTGTCGTTTGGCCCCTATCCCGCCCTGACATTGGTGAAGGCCCGCCAGAAGCGCACAGACGCACGCGAGCTGCTAGCCCAAGGGGTTGACCCCGGCGCAGAGAAAAAGGCCGCTAAACAAGCGCAACGGGCCGATGGCGTGACATTCGAGACACTGGCGCGGGAGTGGTACGCCTACAACGCGCCACGCTGGGCCGAAAGCACCGCCTACAAGGCGAAGCTGTACATGGAAAACGACCTGATACCCGGCATCGGTAGCCGTCCGGTAAAGGCGATCACCCGCCCCGAACTGGTGGAGCTGGTGCGCAAGGTCGAAGCGCGGGGCACGCTGAATGCCGCCGGCAAAATCCGCCAATGGCTACACCAGATATTCCGCTTCGGGCTGGCGAAAGGCGTAGTCGAAGCCAACCCGGCCACCGATCTGGACGTGGTAGCCGCACCGCCGAAAGCCACCCGCCACCATCCGCACGTTGCCTTTGCCGAACTGCCCGAGCTGCTGGGCAAGATCGAATCGACCACGCTCAACACGCTGACCCGCTGCGCCATCCGCTTGCTGGTGCTGACAGCCGTTCGCCCTGGTGAGCTGCGGCAAGCGCCGTGGTCGGAGTTCGATCTGAACGGCGCAACCTGGACCATTCCGAAAGCGCGCATGAAAGCCCGGCGCCCGCATGTGGTGCCCCTACCCCGCCAAGCCGTCGCCATCCTGCGCCAGCTCAAGGAAATCACGGGCGAGTACCCGCTAGTTTTTGCAGGCCAGCAGAACCCCGACCGGCCAATGTCAGAGAACACGATTAACAAGGCGCTGCGCCTGATGGGCTACGAAGGCCGCCAGACCGGCCACGGTTTCCGCCACTTGCTGAGCACCGAACTCAACGGACGCGGCTACAACCGCGACTGGATCGAACGCCAACTAGCCCACGGCGACAACGACGAAATCCGCGACACCTACAACCACGCCACCTACCTGGAGCAGCGCCGGGAAATGATGCAAGCCTGGGCCGATTCGATAGACGCGCAATGTGGCGGCGCCAACGTGGTGAGCATCAAGCGCAAGGCTTAACGGTTTTTGGCTGGCCTAGCTCGACGGAGCGAAAAGCGGATTTCCCACCCGCCTGACCAGCCGATTTATTCAGGAAGTGGGGCGCCTGGGAGGGCACCGAAATGGATGACAGCGAATCGCTCGATCCGCTTCACGACTGGCTTGACGAGAAAGACAGCTTCTACGATCCCAAAGACGTTCCTTCATGGCGGCGTTTGGCGACCGCTGGAGAGTTATTTACCGATCACATCAACAGCGTTATTAGCCGTGGCGCAAATCCTTCCAGCGATGACATCAAATCGCTGGTGGCTTCGTCATTAATGCTTGCGGAGAGCGCAACCCACAAGCAGTTAGCTGTAAAAGGATTTGCTATAGCGCTTAACGAACTCGAAAGCCTGGCTAGTGATTTGCCTACTGCCGCACCGAGAATTAACAGTGCGATCTACTGTTTTATGGCCGCAGCTCAGATGGTTATTGCGGGAAACGCAGTAGATCGGCATAAGAATTTCGCGAGAAAGTTTGGGCCGATAGCCAAAACGAACGCAGAAGCCGAGCAACGTAGAGAGCTGGCCAAAACGATCGCTGCGGAGTTATGGGAGGCCGACGCCGATTCAGAGTTCCGACTGTTGGATATGGCGGAAGTAGTCAGGCGCGAATTAGCGCGCAAAGGCTTCGCTGATTTACCAAAAGCCGAACGAATCAAGGAATGGATCAAGCCAGTAGCACCGGACTATGCCCGCAAAGGGGGGCGCCGTCGCAAAACCTCATAAGCGTATCGGATAACCCCTTTTCCGTTACGGTGAGGGAATTTTTGCGGCCAGCTTAGTTCGCCAGCATTGCAACCGTTGATTCCCAACAACGCTTTGCACTGCCCTGGAGGGCTTAGACGATATGGCCGCACATACCAACCCCGCCCAACTTCCCCGCCGCTTTCTCAAGCGGCCCAAGGTGACGCACCTCACCAGCCTTTCCACATCTGAAATTTACCGGCGAATGGCTGACGGAACCTTCCCGAAGCAAATCAGGCTCGGCCCGAAATCCGTAGTCTGGGACGAATCGGAAGTCCTGGCCTGGTGCGAGCAGATGGCCGCACAGCGCGAGGTGGCCTGAAATGAAAAAGGCCACCCGTTCCGAAGAACTGAGCAGCCTGTCGCACGGCCAGCATAACACCTCCCCCACCTTGCTGGCGTCCGTGCTGGCGTACCTGATTTTCGATGGCTCGCTGAACAAGTACGAAGCCGCCAAGCAGTTGGGCGACTGGAGTTTGCACAGCACCATTTCCGATCTGGCGAACAAGTACGGGCTGAGCATCAAGCGCACCCCGGAGAAGATTTCGCGCGCTCGCAATCCGGTCACCCGCTACAGCATCACCGAAGGCCACCGCCGCCACGCCCGTGACGTTCTGGTGAGGCTGGAGCAGCGCAAGAAGGGTGCCGAATGATGATTACCTTCCCCACCCTTGCCAGCCAGCACCAGCGGCGCTATGGTTCGCCCGTCACGGTCAATCCCGTGGCCGGGTTTGGCGACCCGAACACCACACGGCGCACAAGCGCCCCATATCCGACAGCAGGCGCTTTTTTTGCGTCTGCCGTTTCGAGTTATGGCGGCTGTGCGTGGGAGACCGAAAGGTCTGCCGGGTTCCGTGTGTCCCGGTTCGCCAACCTGCGTACAGCTGCCACCCCTAATCGTTTGGCGACGGTTCGTGGCAGCTCCACTACACACGGAGCACCACCCATGAAGCACACCCGCAATCCGTCCACACATGCCGCCGCCTGGAAGGCCCGCGCCTTCGCCGCGCTGCGTTCCGATTCGTCCCTGTCCGTCCGCCTGCGCCGCTACAACGAAGCGATGGCCCGCGCCCGTTCCCTGGAAACCGTAGGGGGTGTGCAATGAAAGCCGTTTGCTGGAGTCACCTGCTGCCCGATCCGATGGTTCTTAACGATTATTCGGATGACAAGCTCGAAGCCATCGAGCGCACAGCTGAATGCGAGGCGCTGACCGTGGCGCACGGCATTTCCGCTATCGGTGAGCTGCTGGCCTGGACTGCCGACGCTGGCGAGCTATCCAACGATACCGCCCGCAATATCGGCTGGCTTATCAACTCGCTGGGCACGCTGTCCGGCAGGCTCGTGGACGTGGCGAACGGCGCTGAGTACGAGCTGGAGCGCCGCAAGGCCAACGCACCCCACCCGACCGCAGAGGGCTAACACGATGACCATTCAAAACGGCGTCCATACGCCGAGGGGACCGGCTTGTCTGGAGAAAGCCGAATTGGCCTTCCGCGATGCCCTGCAAGCCACGTTCGGGCCGCTGGATTGGCTACCTGTAGCAGACGGCGCCATTCACCGTTTCCGCGTGCCAGACGACAAGCCCGGCACGCTCAACGGCTGGTATGTCCTACACCTGGACGGCATCGCGTCGGGTGCGTTCGGGAGCTGGAAGGCGGGAGGTTCAAGCACCTGGAGCAGCCGCAAGCCCGCCGATCCGATGGAGGCCGAATTGATCCGCCAGCGCGTCGAGCAGGCACGGGAGCAACGCGAAGCCGACCAGACCCGGCGCCAGATTGCGGCAGCCAGCTATGCGGGCACGCTGTGGACCGAGGCCCGACCGGCTGACCCGGAACACCCTTATCTGTCTCGCAAGCGCATTGCCGCGCATCGTCTGCGCCAGAGTGGTGACGTTCTGCTGGTGCCGCTGTACGCCGATGGCTACCTGTGCAACCTGCAACGCATCGCAGCGGACGGCGGCAAGCGGTTTCTGTCCGGGGGCCGGGTGAAGGGCTGCTATTCGCCCATCGGCACACTGGAGCCAGGCCAGCCGCTGTACGTCTGCGAAGGCTGGGCAACCGGCGCAACCATCCACGAGCACAACGGCGCCGCCGTGGCCTGCGCCATGAACGCGGGCAACCTGCTGGAAGTCGGGCGCCAGCTCCAACGGCACTACCCCGACAGTCCGTTGATTATCGCGGGCGACGACGACCGCCAGACCGAAGGCAACCCCGGACGCACCGCAGCCACCCAAGCCGCCGCCGCGCTGAGCTGTGGGCTGGTGCTGCCGCCCTGGAGCGGAACCGAGCCGCTGAGCCTTTCCGACTTCAACGACCTAGCCAACTGGAGGGCCGCACAATGAGCGCCGCCACCATGATTCCCGAGCCGACTTACCCCGAGCCGCTGCCGTTGCTGCCTGATATGGAAGCGCCAGCGCGCTACCCCTTGGAAGCCTTGGGCGAACTGCTGGGAGGCGCTGCTGCTGCGATTGTGGAGGCAGTACAGGTTCCCGACGCACTTGCCGCGCAATCGGTCCTGGCTGCCGCTGCGATGGCCGCACAGCCGCACGGCAACGCACAGCGCGACGGGCAACCGATCCCGCTGTCACTGTTCGCGCTGACCGTGGCGGAATCTGGCGACCGCAAGTCCGCCGCCGACCGCCTGGCCTTGCGTGCCCACCACGACCGGCAAAGCGCACTGCTGGAAGTTCACGGCACTGAGCAAAAGCAATACCGGGACCGCCGCGACGCCTACCAGCGCGCCCGCGCTGCCATTCTGGAGAAGGCGAAAGGCGACCCCGAAGCGGTAGCCGCCGAGCTGGGGCGACTGCAAGAACCCGAAGCGCCGCCGTCGCCCTTCATCCTGGCAGAAGAACCCACGCTAGAGGGGCTGCAAAAGTCGCTGCTGCGCGGTTTCCCGTCACAAGGACTGTTTAGCGACGAAGGCGGGCAATTCTTTGGCGGCCACGCCAGCAAGCCGGAAAACATGCTCAAGAGCGTGGCGGGGCTGTCGAAGCTGTGGGACGGCGCACCGATCACACGCACACGCGCCGCCGAAGGTGAAAGCGCATCGCGTAGCGGCTGCCGTCTGAGCGCCCACCTGATGATCCAGCCCATCGTCGCCAGTGAGGTGCTAGGTAATCCGGTCATGCAAGGGCAAGGGTTTCTGGCGCGCTTCCTGATCGCCTGGCCGCAGTCTCTGGCCGGTACTCGCTTCTATCGGCACGCCGACCCTAGCCGCGACCCTCGCTTGGGGCGCTACTGGGCACGCATGACGCACCTTCTCACTCTGGAGCCGCCCACCGATGACCGAGGCAACCTGGAGCCGCCCGCGCTGACGATGGACGCCGACGCTAAAACGGTCTGGATCGAAGCACACGATGCCATCGAGGCTGGCCTAGGGCGTGACGGCACGCTGCAAGAGATCAAGCCGACCGCAGCCAAAGGCGGCGAGAACATCCTGCGCATTGCTGGCGTGCTGGCCATCGTCGAGAGGGCCGACACCCTGAACCGCCCCATCGTCGAGCGAGCCGCCACGCTGGTGAGCTGGTATCTGGGGGAAGCGCTGCGCCTGACCAACCCGGCGAGCGCCGATCCGCAGTTGCTCAAGGCGCAACGACTGCTGGACTGGCTGACCGAAAACAACTGGCACACCTTCGACGCCCGAACGCTACAGCGGGAAGGGCCGCCCGTCGCACGCAAAAGCGCCAAGCAACGCGACGTGCTGCTGGCCGCCCTGGTCGAGCATCGCCAATTGCTGACAGAGGACGGTAAGCGCTTCCGAATCAATCCGGCTGCGACAACTGCGACTTTTGCGACAAGCCAGGAAAACCGGGGCGCAAACCATTGCGACACAGTTGCGACAGACTGCGACAAAACCGCTGCGCCCAAGCATTTGTCGCAACCTGTCGCAAACCTGTCGCAACGTCGCGCGCCAGCAAATACGGGGGCTGTCGCAGTTGTCGCAAATGTCGCAGCACCTGAGTTTGAGGAGTTCGGCTAATGGCCGCCTTGGACTACCTGCGCCGGGCCGGTCTGACTGTCGAGAGCGTGGCCGACCGGCTGCGCGTCTCGCCGGTCGAGCGCATCACCGACCCCTTGCGCCACTTCATACGCGAGCACCTTGCCGAGCTGCTGGCCGAACTGAGCGCGGCCAACGACTCGACGCACTTGCCCACCAGCGAGCCGAAGCGCGCCGCCTGGAGGATCACCCGAGCAGGCCAGGCGATTGGTTACATGGTCGGCCAGCCAATGACCTATTCCGAAGCCCTGGCCGCCGCTCGCTGGCGCTGGGCTGATGCCGAACTAGACGGCGCACCAAAGGAGCCGAACCGATGAAAGCCAGCCAGATTCGAGCGCTCGCCAACATAGCCGACAAGCCAGGCGCCAGCGTGAGCACGCAACTAATCGCCATGCGCCGGGTATGTCGCCTTTTTTGTCAGCAGCGCGCAACGATCCACCAAGAACGCCGCGCATTGCGACGCAAAGCCGCCAAGCTGAAAGCCTTTCTGCCATTCACTGCCGCAGCCGTTGCCGACCTGGAGCAGCAAGCCAGGGAGCACGAAGCCGAATCGCTGGAGGGTATGAGCCGGACGCTGATCGGCATAGGCCGTGCCGTCATCCTGCAAAGCGCCAGCACCACGGCGGCGCTGGGCTTCGACCGGCTGTGCGATCTGCTGAGCGTGAACCCCACGCATCGAGCACAAGCGATCCGCGACGGTGACACCGGGCTACACGAGCTGGTTTTTATTGCCTGCCTGGAGGACAGCGCAACGGGGCACGGCACGGCCTGGGGCAATGGCGGGCCTTTGTATCAAGCCTGCCTGCTGGCTATGGCTGACTTCATCCGCCACACACCAGAGGGAGCGCTACCCGATCCGTTCGCACCCGGCGCACCTTTCGGACCGAAGCTGCCGCCCGTGCTGCGCGTGGTTTGATCGCAGGCGCCACGGATGGCGCTACCCCACCCCCATTAGGTTCTTCCCCACCCCGGCACCCATCACGGGTGATTCGCGCCCCGCCCTTTCGCTTCATACCGACTTTTCCGGGCTGACCCCGCTTCCGGTTCCGCCTTCCGCTGGAAGCCCAGCCAGCACGCCCGCAACGGACACCAGCAAGGCGGAAACGACCGGCACCAGTTGGCCTATTGCCCAGCACCAGCGCCCTACCTGCGAAGCCCGGAGCGAGACAACGAAACAACAACCAACCCACCAGCCAGCGCCGTATATAGCGAACGGTCACGGCGCGAATCACCCGCACCCCCGGCGCCCCTCCGGGAGAACCTAATGGGGGGTGGCCCGGTTCGCAGCCGGTTCGCGCAATTGGTTCGCACCTGGTACGCACGGAAACTACGCACTTTCGCGCACACTTTTCACGCACGAACGCCCGCTGCGGAAACAACCCCATGAACGGTTTCTGTAGCCCCTAAAAAGGGCCATGCCGGCGTTGCGAAAACCAACCCCATGAAAGCCGGTTTAGTGACCAGTACGCGCGCGAGGCCAGAAGGGTGATATCAGGGTGAGGCGGACGGCAAGATTACGGCAAGGGCTGGGGCGAGATTAGGGCGAGGTGCGACACCTGACAGCAGGCGGCAGCACGCTAAGGAAACGCTAAGGCGAAACGAGCCATTGGAGCCGGAACGGGGGGCACTTTTCGTTTTGGGGGCATTTTTGGGGGCATCGACAAACTAGCGAACCAGACAAACCCAGCAAACACGCCACCTGTAGCGATTGGTTCGGTTCCGTCCCTGGCACCACCTTTCGTTTTCAGTTGGTGTCAGCATCACCCGAAAGCCCACAAGAAACCCGCCTAGTGCGGGTTTTTTGTTGCCCGCGATTTATGCCTCTTCCTCCGCCGATTCGCCGTTCTGCACCGTAAGCAGCTCCGCCGCGGTCTTGCCGCAACACAGAAATGAGAAATGTAAACGCATGTTAATGACATTGATTTGCATTTGATTTAAATTCCCGCCCCGATCTCGCCCACAACACCAACATCGGGAGCGTCCCCTTCGTGTATCGCCAATCCTGTCTGTGCCTGTCCATCTCGCTCGCGAGCCTGTCGTTCTGCTCGTTGCCAGCGGTTGCCGAAGAGGCAACCGAGCTCGAAGCCGTCACCATCAGCGCGACGCGGGCGCGCAGCGAAGCCGGCAAGACGCCGCAGAAGATCACCGTGATCAGCCGTGAGCAGATCGAGCAGCAGCTGGCGATCACCTCCGACCACGGCGCCGTGCTGAGCAATCTGATTCCCTCCTACTCGCCCAGCCGGCAGAAGATGAGCAGCGCCGGCGAAACCTTCCGCGGCCGCTCGGCGCTGATCCTCATCGACGGCGTACCGCAGTCCACGCCGCTGCGCGACAGCCAGCGCGACGGCTATGTCATCGATCTGTCGATGGTCGAACGCATCGAGGTGATTCACGGCGCCAGTGCCGAGCACGGCCTCGGCGCCACTGGCGGGATCATCAACTACGTCACCCGCCGACCGGCCAGCGGCACGCTGCGCCAGCACGCGGGCATCAGTTTTACCGCGCCCACCGATTATCAGTCCGAGGGTCTGGGGCACAAACTCGACTACCGCGTGGAGGGCACGCAGGGCAACTTCGACTACCTGGCCTCCGCCAGCTGGCAGAGCCAGGGCATGTTCTACGACGCCAACGGCGACCTGATCGGCGTCGACGACACCCAGGGCGACGTGATGGATTCGACCAGCCATGACCTGCTGCTCAAACTCGGCTACTGGCTGGATGACAATCAGAACATCGGTCTGATGGTGAACCGCTACGAGGTCGAGGGCGAACACGAGTACGTCAACGTTCCGGGCAATGCCAACGCCGGCATTCCGGCCACCTCGCGCAAGGGCGACCCGCTGGGCAAGGCGCCGCAGAACGAGGTGCTAGCGACCAGCCTGTCCTACAAACACGCCGACCTCTACGGCAACGAACTCGGCCTGCAGCTGTACTCCCAGCGCTTTCGCGGCCGTTTCGGCGGTGGTTACAACGGCACCTTCCAGGACACCAGCATCGCCCCGGCCGGCACGCTGTTCGACCAGTCGCAGAACGAGTCGGACAAGTACGGTGGCAAGCTGACCCTGAGCCGCGACGGCCTGCTGGACAATCACCTCAAGCTCACCGGCGGCCTCGACGTGCTGCAGGACACCACCAGCCAGCAGCTGATCCTCACCGATCGCGAGTGGGTGCCGGAGACGGTGTTCCGCAACTACGCACCCTTCCTGCAGGCGGAAGTTCGCCTCTTGGAACAACTGACCTTGTTCACCGGCGTGCGCCACGAGTTCGCCGAGCTTGAGGTCGACAGCTTCCGAACCATCGCCTCGACCAACCCGGCGCTGGGCGGCGTGGATGTCGAAGGCGGCCAGCCGAACTTCGAGGAAACGCTCTACAACGCCGGCCTGGTCTGGCAGATGAACGATTGGGCGCAGCTGTTCGGCAACTATTCCGAGGGCTTCGGCATGCCGGATGTCGGCCGCGTGCTGCGTGGCATCGGCACACCGGGCACGCGCGTGGACAATTTCCTCGACCTGCAGCCGATCGTCACCGAGAACCGCGAGATCGGCCTGCGTCTGAAACACGGCCCGTTCGATGCCGAAATCAGTTACTACGAATCGGATGCCGATCTTGGCTCGCGCCTGGACAGCGTCGGCGGCGTCTACCAGATTCGCCGCGAACGCACCGAGATCGACGGCATCGAGTTCACCGGCGGCTGGCAGGTCAACGACGCCCACCGCATGACCCTCACCTACGCGCAGGTCAACGGCCAGTCCGATACCGATGGCGACGGCGATGTCGATACCGATCTGGATGGCGCCAACATCTCGCCGGATCGCTACGGCCTCAGCTGGCAGGCCAACTGGAACGACCGGCTGCACAGCCTGCTGCAGGCCAACCACTACGCCAGCCGTGGGTTCGACCAGGCCGGGCTGAATTTCGACGGCTATACGCTGGTGGATGCGTCCGTCGGCTATCGTCTGCCGGTCGGCGAGGTCAGCCTCGGTATCGAAAACCTGCTCGATCGCGACTACCTGACCTACTACTCGCAGGCAGCCAACACCGGCTCGGACGTGACCCGTAACGGCCGCGTATTCAACGGTCGCGGGCGCACGCTCATGCTCGGTTATCAGGTCAGCTTCTGATTGCGCGGGGCTGCCCGATGAACGCCACCCGCCAGGCCAAGACCGGCGGCCACCCGCGCTCGCGCCTGCTGCTGCGCCTGTGCGCGGCGCTCGGCGGTGGCTATATATGCACCGTTGCGCTGACCACCGCTGCAGCGCGGTTCGCCACGTTGCTCGGCATGCCGCGCAGCGAGGCGGTGTACCTGGGCAGCCTGCTCGCCCTGCCGCTGTACCTGGCGCTGTTGCTGTGGAGCTTCTGCGAGCCGCGGCTGCGGCGCCTGTACGCGCTGCTGCTGGGCGGCACCGGCGCCGGCCTGCTGCTGCAGGCGCTGCTGAACGTGGCGCGTGCGGGTGGTGGCTGAAGTGGCAGGGAGCGGCGACGTGCGTCAATCCATGACCCGGCTGCACAGCTGGGCCGGCGTGCTGCTCGGCGGCGTGCTGCTGGCGATCTTCTGGACCGGCTCGCTGTCGCTGTTCGACCGCGAGATCGACCGCTGGATGCAGCCGGCGACCCGCCTGCCCGCGCCGCCTGCGGCGCTGTCGCTGGATCGCCTGCTGCACGGCCAGGCCGCATCGCTGATCGCCACCGCACCGGCTTGGACCCTCAGCCTGCCGACGGCGCGCACGCCGACGCTGCAGCTGGACTACCAGGACCCCGTGCAGGGGCCGGTACGTCGGCATCTCGATCCGCGCACCGGCGCGCTGCTGCCCGACGAGGGCAGCTGGGCCGGGACGCGCTTCCTCTTCCCGTTCCACTTCAGCCTGCATCTGCGCTGGCGCGACCTCGGCTACTGGCTGGTGGGCGCGGCGGGCATGGGCATGCTGATGCTGCTGGTCTCCGGCGTGGTGGCGCATCGCAAGCTAATCGCCGAGTTCTTCACCTTCCGGCCACGCAAGCGCCTGCAGCGCAGCCTGCTCGATCTGCACAACCTCACCGGCGTGCTGGTGCTGCCGTTCCACTTCCTCATCAGCCTGTCCGGACTGGCGATCTTCTGCCTGATCTACTTTCCCGGCGTCGCGCAGAGCCTCTACCCCGAGGACCGCGCACAGCTGCCGACCGAGGCGCTCGGCGCCTATGCGCGTCCGGCCAGCGGCGTGGCGGCGCCGCTGGGTTCGCTGGATGCCATGCTGCGCCAGGCCGCGCAGCGCTGGGAGCAGGACGGGCAGCCCGGCGCGGCCTACCAGCTGCGCGTCTGGCATCCGGGCGATCGCGCCGCGTTCGTCGAGATCCGCCGCTCGTTCGCCCGTGAGGTGAGCATGAACGTCGATCGGCTGATCTTCGACGGCGTCACAGGCGCGCTGCTGCAACAGCACCGCACGCCGCCGGTGGTGGGCGTGCAGCGCTTTCTCACCGGCCTGCATTTCATCCAGTTCGAGCACTGGACGCTGCGCTGGCTGTATTTCGCCGGTGGCCTCGGCGGCTGCCTGCTGATCGGCAGCGGCCTACTGTTCTGGGCCGGGGCCCGGCGCGCCCGCCACGCGCGCCAGGGACGCAGCGGCGCGCGGCTGGTCGAGGCGCTCACCGTCGCCGCCTGCGTCGGGCTGGTGATCGCCACGCTGGCGTTCTTCGTCGCCAATCGCCTGCTGCCGGTGGATATCGCTGCGCCGCCACGCCGCGCGACGACGGAAGTCCAGGCGTTCTTCGGTGCCTGGCTGCTGTCCCTGGCGCATGCCGCGTGGCGGCCGGCGCGGGCCTGGGGCGAGCAGTTGCAGCTGGCCGCTGGTTTGGCGCTGCTGGCGGTGCTGCTGAACGGCCTGACCACCGGCGACCACCTGCTGCGCAGCCTGAGCAGCGGCCAGACGGCGATCGCCGGCATGGACCTGATGCTGCTGGCGCTGGCAGGGCTCTGTCTGCTCGCCGCACGGCGCCTGCAACGGGCCGCGCAGCCCACGCACAAGGAGCGGGCGCTTGACTGAGCTCTGGCCGGCGCTGCTGGCGTTCCTGCTCGCCTATCTGGCCTGCGCCCGGCTGGCGCTGGCGCAGCCGGTACACCGGCAGGCGGTCGCGCCCGGCGCCTCGGCTGTGCGCGGCACACGAGTGTTCAGCGCAACGCTGCTGGGTATCAGTCTGGCGCTGCTGCTGGTGGCCGAAGGCGGCGGTTTCGGCGCCCTGCTCTGGCTGCTGCTACTGAGCACGGCGGCCTTCTGCGTGGCTCAGACGCTGAGCTGGAAGCCACACTGGCTGCGCTGGCTGGTGCGAACGCGCGCCGAGCATGCCGACGCCAACGAACTGCGCTAGGCTGCTGCAGCGAGCCGGGCAAAATGCCTTCATCGCCCGGCGTCGTCCGGCACTCCAGTCCGTTGTGCAAGCAGGAGCGCACCTTGCCGTCATCCCCCACGAAATCGCTGTGCGCGCTGGCGCTGATCGTGCTGACGAATCCGGCCGGCGCCTGGGAATTCGTCACCGAGGACTTTCCGCCGTTCACCTACCCTGCCGCATCCGTCGGGCAGCCCGCGGCCTCGGCCGACACTGGCGGCGTGGCGGCGGCCGGTCCGTTCGTCGACATCGTCCAGGCCGTCTGCGCGCGGCTGCACCGCGATTGCCCGATCAGCGTATACCCGTGGCGCCGCGCGCTGGCGCTGGCCGAAGAGGGCAAGGTGGACGGCATCTTCACGGTGATCCACTCGCCACGCCGCGAGCACGCCTTCCATATCACGCGCATGCTCACCACCTCGCGCTACAGCGTGTACGCCCGTCGCTCCAGCACGTTCGTCTATCACCAACCGCAGGACATGGCCGGCAAGACCATCGGCGTCTACGGTCCCTCGGGCACCTCGTTCGCCCTGCGCGAGCGCCTGCAGCAGGTGCCCGGAGTCTCGATCCGACTGGTCGCGGACAACCGCCGCCTGTTGCGCATGCTCGAAGCCGGGCGTTTCGGCAGCCAGGGCCTGGCGGTGGTCAATCAGGACGTGGCCTGGCACCTGATCGATACCGAACGGCTCGATCAACTGCGCGAGGTCGGCGAACTGCAGCCGGTGTCCTACGGCATCGGTCTGTCCCGCCAGCGGGCCAGCACGGCGCAGTTCGAAGCCTTCGAGGCGCAGCTCGAGGCGCTCATCGCCGACGGCACGGTGCCGGCGATCCTGCGTCGCTACCAGCTCGAAGCGGCGTTCTGAAGCGACCCGCGGCAATGCCACAGCACGGCGATGCAGGCAAATGGACACTTTTACGCCCGCATAGCCGGCCAGTTGGCCATTCTTCGCGCTTGGCGCATGCCCCGGTGCGTGCTAGGTTTGCGCCTCGCCAGGAGGGCGAGCAGCCGGCCGGAGCGCAATCATCCCGAATACCCCCGACCTGGCGGTTTCCGCCAGCCCGCAAGAGGTTCCCGCATGGCCGAGGCCATCCCCGCACTGGAAATCCGCAACCTGCACAAGCGCTACGGCGATCTTGAAGTGCTCAAAGGCATCTCGCTGACCGCTCATGATGGCGACGTGATTTCCATCCTCGGCTCTTCAGGCTCCGGCAAGTCGACCTTCCTGCGCTGCATCAATCTGCTGGAAAACCCCCACGAGGGCGAGATTCTGGTCGCCGGCGAGCAGCTCAAGCTCAAGCGCGACAAGCAGGGCGATCTGGTCGCCGCCGATGGCAAGCAGCTCAACCGCATCCGCAGCGAGCTGGGCTTCGTGTTCCAGAACTTCAACCTCTGGCCGCACATGACCATCCTCGACAACATCATCGAGGCGCCGCGCCGGGTGCTCGGCCAGAGCAAGGCCGAAGCCACCGAGGTGGCCGAGGCGCTGCTGGCCAAGGTCGGTATCGCCGACAAGCGCCACGTCTATCCGAACCAGCTTTCCGGCGGCCAGCAGCAGCGCGCGGCCATCGCCCGTACCCTGGCGATGCAGCCGAAGGTAATCCTGTTCGACGAGCCCACCTCCGCGCTCGACCCGGAAATGGTCCAGGAAGTGCTTAGCGTTATCCGCTCGCTCGCCGAAGAAGGGCGCACCATGCTGCTCGTCACCCACGAGATGAATTTCGCCAAGCAGGTCTCCAGCGAAGTGGTTTTCCTCCATCAGGGCCTGGTCGAGGAGCAGGGCACGCCCGAGCAGGTATTTGACAATCCGCAATCGACGCGCTGTAAACAATTCATGTCCAGCCATCGCTAAGGGAGCAACACCGCATGAAAAGCTATAAGAAGATCCTGCTGACCGCCGCTGCCTCGCTGATCATCGGCACCCAGGCATTCGCCGCGGAAAAACTGCGCATCGGCACCGAAGGCGCCTACCCGCCCTTCAACCTGATCGACGCCAGCGGCCAGGCGGTGGGCTTCGACCTGGACATCGCCCATGCGCTGTGCGCCAAGATGAAGGTCGAGTGCGAAGTGGTCACCTCCGACTGGGACGGCATCATTCCGGCGCTGAACGCCGGCAAGTTCGACTTCCTCGCCGCTTCCATGTCGGTCACCGAGGAGCGCAAGCAGGCCGTCGACTTCACCGACCATTACTACACCAACAAGCTGCAGTTCGTGGCGCCCAAGTCGGTGGACTTCAAGACCGACAAGGACTACCTCGACGGCAAGGTGATCGGTGCCCAGCGCGCCACTATCGCCGGCACCTGGCTGGAAGACAACATGGACGGCGTGGTCGAGATCAAGCTCTACGACACCCAGGAAAACGCCTACCTCGACCTCGCCTCGGGTCGCGTCGACGGCATCCTCGCCGACACCTTCGTGCAGTGGGAATGGCTCAAGAGCGATGCCGGAAAGGACTTCGAGTTCAAGGGCGAGCCGGTATTCGATGACGACAAGATCGCCATCGCCGTGCGCAAGGACAACGACGCGCTGCGCGAGCGGCTGAACAAGGCGCTGGCCGAGATCATCGCCGACGGCACCTACAAGCAGATCAACGACAAGTATTTCCCGTTCAGCATCTACTGATCCAACCGAACCGAAGCCCGGACGTCATGCGCATGACGGACCGGGCTTCGGTGTTTGAGCCCATATGATTCCCGACCTTCACGGATTCGGTCCGGCCCTCGTCGCCGGTACCTGGATGACCATCCAACTGGCCCTCGCCTCCCTGGCGCTCGGGCTGGTGCTCGGCCTGCTCGGCGCCCTCGCCAAGACTTCGCCCTACAGCGCGCTGCGCTGGCTCGGCGGCACCTATTCGACCATCGTGCGTGGCGTGCCCGAGCTGCTCTGGGTGCTGCTGATCTACTTCGGCACCATCAACCTGATTCGCTGGATCGGCCAGCTGTTCGGCATCGAAAACCTCGCCCTCAGCCCGTTCGCCGCCGGCACCATCGCCCTCGGCCTGTGTTTCGGCGCTTACGCCACGGAAGTCTTCCGCGGCGCGCTGCTGGCCATTCCCAAGGGCCATCGCGAGGCCGGACTGGCGCTGGGCCTGGACAAGCGGCGCATCTTCCTGCGCCTGATCCTGCCACAGATGTGGCGCCTGGCCCTGCCGGGGCTGGGCAACCTGTTCATGATCCTGATGAAGGACACCGCGCTGGTCTCGGTGATCGGTCTGGAAGAAATCATGCGCCGCTCGCAGATCGCCGTGACCGCCAGCAAGGAGCCGTTCACCTTCTTCCTCGTCGCCGCCTTCATCTACCTGTGCCTGACCGTCGTCGCGATGATCGGCATGCATTTTCTGGAAAAACGCGCCGGCCGCGGCTTCGTCAGGAGTGCCGCATGAGCTGGGAAGTCTTCATCAAATGGCTGCCGAGCTTCGCGGAAGCAGCCTGGCTGACCCTGCAACTGGTCGGCGTGTCGGTCATCGCCGGGCTGATCCTCGCCCTGCCGCTGGGCATCGCCCGCTCGTCACGCCACCTGGCGGTGCGCGCCCTGCCCTATGGCTACATCTTCTTCTTCCGCGGCACGCCGCTGCTGGTGCAGCTGTTTCTGGTCTATTACGGCGCGGCGCAGTTCGACGTGGTGCGCCAGAGTGCGCTCTGGCCGTATCTGCGCGATCCGTACTGGTGCGCGATCATCACCATGACGCTGCATACCGCCGCCTATATCGCCGAAATCATCCGCGGCGCGATCCAGAACGTGCCGCCGGGCGAGGTCGAGGCGGCGCGCGCGCTGGGCATGTCGCGCAGCCAGGCGCTGTGGCACATCATCCTGCCGCGCGCCACGCGCATCGGCCTGCCGGCCTACAGCAACGAAGTGATCCTGATGCTCAAGGCCAGCGCGCTGGCCAGCACCATCACCCTGCTCGAGCTGACCGGCATGGCGCGCAAGATCGCCGCGCGCACCTACCTGCACGAGGAGATGTTCCTCACCGCCGGCCTGATCTATCTGCTGATCGCCTTCGTGCTGATGCAGGGCTTCAAGCTGCTGGAACGCTGGCTGCGCGTCGACGCCTGCCAGGGCCGTTAAGCCTGCCGGGCGGCGCTGCGATTCAGTCGCCGCCGGCATTTTCCAGCGCGGCCAGCCGTTGCAGCAGGAAACGCCGCTCCGGCTCCAGCCGCACGCCCTGCAGCGCCATGCGATAGGCCTGCCGGGCTTCGGCGTAACGTCCGAGGCGGCACAGCAGGTCGGCGCGTGCCGCATGCAGCAAGTGGTAGTCGGGCAATGCCCCACGCGCGTGCAACTCTTCGAGCAGCGCCAACCCCGCCGCCGGGCCGCGATGCATGGCCAGCGCCACGGCACGATTCAACTCGATCACCGGTGACGGGCTGAGCTGCAGCAAGAGGTCATACAGCCGGACGATCTGTGCCCAGTCGGTTTGCGCCGCGTTCGGCGCCTCGGCATGCAGCGCCGCGATCGCCGCCTGCAGCCCGTAGCAGCCCGGACGCCGCGATGTCAGCGCCCGCTGCACCAGCTGCGCGCCTTCGGCAATCTGCGCCGCATCCCACAGGCGGCGATCCTGCTCGTCAAGCCGCACCAGCTCACCCGTCGCATCGGTGCGCGCAGCCCGCCGCGCATCGTGCAACAGCATCAGCGCGAGCAGGCCGCACACTTCCGCTTCCGGCAGCAGTTCGAGCAGCAGCCGGCCGAGACGAATCGCCTCGCGGCACAGGTCCGCGCGTGTCAGCTGCGCTCCGGTGGACGCCGCATAGCCCTCGTTGAACACCAGGTAAAGCACCTGCAGCACGCTGTCGGGACGCTCGGCCAGGGCGGTGCGTTCCGGCACCTGATAGGCAATCTGCGCATCGCGAATCTTCGCCTTGGCGCGCACGATACGTTGGGCGATGGTGGCCGGCGGAACCAGAAAGGCGCGGGCGATCTCCCCGGTGCTGAGGTCGCATACCGTGCGCAGGGTCAGCGCGACGCGCGCATCGGCGGGCAGCGCCGGATGGCAACAGGTGAAGATCAGCCGCAGGCGGTCGTCTTCCAGCGCATCGGGATCGTCCACATCGGCGCTCTCCTCCAGCTGTACGGCAAGCAATCGCAACGCCTGATCGTCACGGGAGCGGCGGCGCAGCGCGTCGATGGCCTTGAAGCGCCCGGCCGACACCAGCCAGGCACGCGGATTGGCCGGCACACCGTCGCGCGGCCACTGCTGCACCGCCGCCGCGAAGGCCTCGTGCAGGGCTTCCTCGGCGCGGTCGAAATCGCCCAGCAGGCGGATCAGCGTCGCCAGCACCCGCCGCGACTCGGCGCGATAGATCGCCTCGACCGCCGCCGGCCCGCCCTCGGCGTCGCGCATGCTCAGCGCTGCGGCAGCTGGCGCAGCGGGCGTACCTCGACGCAGCCAAGGCTTGCCGGCGGGATCTGCGCAGCGATGGCCTCGGCTTCGTGCTGATCGGGCGCTTCGATCAGGTAGAAGCCGGCCAGTTGCTCGCGCGTCTCGGCAAACGGACCGTCGACCACCGTGGTCACACCGTCGCGCACGCGCACCGTGCGGGCGGTGCGGACCGACTGCAGCGGCTCGCCGGCCAGCATGTGGCCGCTGGCACGCAGCGCTTCACCGCAGGCGATGCAGCGCGCCACGAGCGCCTGCCACTGCTCATCGCTCAGTTCGTCGACCCGCTGTTCGTCGTAATAGATCAGGCACAGGTATTTCATCGTCGCTCTCCGGCTGTCGCCACCGCAGCAAAGCTAGCAGGCGACAGTCGGCGTGACGCCGCAGAGCGACGAACACCGTGCGCGGCTCAGCCGTCCGGCTGCTCTGCGTCCATGCACACCTGGCCGGTCTGCATGTCGAAGGGCATCGAGAAATGCTCGTGGATCACTTTCCAGTCACCGTCACGGCGCGCCCAGACCCGGCTGCCACGCATCCACGCGCTCTGCATCTGGCCCTCGGCGTTGGGGCCGCCGCAATGGTTGAGCATGCGGCTGTAGGCCAGCTCGCCGCCGACCTGCACATGCAGCTCATGGGTTTCGAAGAAACCTTCGCCCTGGCAGAACTCGAAGCAACGCTGCCAGTGCGCGCGGTAATCGGCCACGCCCTTGAATTGCAGCGGCCCGACGGCATCGAAGGCGACCAGCTCGTCGGCGTACTGGGCAAGGATGCGGTCCAGGTCCTTGGCGGCAATGGCGCGCTCGAACTCCTCGTGAAGCTGGCGGATGCGCGCTTCGTCATGGTGCTTTTGCTCGTTCATGTTGATCTCCTGTCGTCGGGTTGAACGGCTGTTCATCACCTGGTCGTTCGGCGCGCTCGGCAATCGACAGGCCGGCCGATTTTTTTTGCGACGCGAGGAATCCACGCGCCAGACGCCCGCCCAGCATTTCCACGAGGTGGCATCAGACGAAACACGGTTGCGAATTGTTATCATTAGAATATGATAGTGGCTCACAGATGGCACAGACTCCCAACTAATCGTCGCGCCGTCACCGCCCTTCGCAATCCAACGCCCGCTCAGGTCCGCCATGCCCACTCTCCGCTTGCCGCGTAAAACCGCACTGCTACCCGTTTGCCTGTTAGCCAGCTTCGCCAGTTCGCCGCTGATGGCCCAGCAACGAACCGAAGGCCAGGCACAGGACAATACCGGCGAGCCGGTGGAGCTGCAGTCCGTCGAGATCACGGCCAGCGCCGATGCCTCGGCCGAAGGCCTGACGCAGCCCTACGCCGGCGAGCAGGTGGCGCGCGGCGGCCGTGTCGGCATCCTCGGTAACCGCGACTACATGGAAACGCCGTTCACCTCGACGTCCTACACCTCGCAACTGATCCAGGACCAGCAGGCGCGCAGCGTCTCCGACGTGCTGCAGAACGACCCCTCCGTGCGCGTGGCGCGCGGCTTCGGCAACTTCCAGGAGCTGTACGTGGTACGCGGCTTCCCGGTGTATTCCGACGACATCTCCTACAACGGCCTCTATGGCCTGCTGCCGCGCCAGTACGTGGCCGCCGAGTTCATCGAGCGCGTGGAAGTGTTCCGCGGCGCCAACACCTTCCTCAACGGCGCAGCACCGGGCGGCAGCGGCATCGGCGGGGCGATCAACATCCTGCCCAAGCGCGCGCCGAACGAGCCGCTGACCCGCCTGACCCTCGGCGCCGAGAGCGGCGGCCAGGCCATGACTCACGCCGACATCGCCCGCCGTTTCGGCGCCGAGGAGCGCTTCGGCGTACGCCTGAACGCCGCCAAGCGCGCCGGTGAGACCACCGTCGAGGACGAGGAGCGCACCCTCGACATGTTCGCCTTCGGCCTCGACTACCAGGGCGACAACTTCCGCCTGTCGGGCGACATCGGCCACCAGTACCACTTCATCGACCAGCCGCGCCCGAGCGTCACCCCCAACGGCGGCATCCCCAGCGCACCGGATGCCGAAGACAACTTCGCCCAGCCCTGGACCTACTCGAAGGAGAAGCAGACCTTCGGCACCTTGCGCGCCGAATACGACTTCTCCGACGCAGTGACCGGCTGGCTCGCCGCCGGCGTGCGCGAGGGCGAGGAGAAGAACCGCCTGGCCAGCATCAAGGCCGGCCGTTCCGGTGCGGGCACCTTCTACCGCTTCGACAACGTGCGTGAGGAGGACGTCTTCACCAGCGAAGTCGGCCTGCGCGCCCGTGGCAACACCGGCGCCGTCTCCCACGAGTGGGTGATGTCCGCGGCGATGTTCGATCTGCAAGCACGCAACGCCTACGGCATGTCTGGCACCCTTGCCGCCGATATCCACGACCCGTTCGACGCGGCGATGCCAGGCACCACCTGGACCGGCGGACAGATGTCCGATCCCGGCGTCACCGAACGCACCCACACCCAGAGCCTGGCGCTGGCCGACACCCTGGGCTTCCTCGACGACCGCCTGCTGCTCACCCTCGGCGCGCGCCGCCAGGGTATCGAGGCCAAGAGCTACGACTACAACAGCGGCGACCGCCTGTCCTCCTACAACCGCTACAAGACCAGCCCGGTCGCCGGCGTGGTCTATCAGCTGACCGACGAGCTGTCGCTCTACGCCAACTACATCGAGGGCCTGGTCAAGGGCGACATCGCTCCGGCCAGCAGCGGTGGCGTGGCCATCGTCAATGCCGGCGAGGCGCTGGAACCCTACGTCTCCGAGCAGACCGAGGTCGGCATCAAGTATGACGGTGGCAACCTGGGCGGCAGCCTGGCGCTGTTCACCACCGACCGGCCGTTCAGCACCGTGGAGAATGGCGTGTTCACCGATGGTGGCGAGCAGCGTAACCGCGGTATCGAGCTGTCCGTGTTCGGCGAGCCGACCTACGGCGTGCGCCTGCTCGGTGGTCTGACCCTGCTGGACGCCGAGCTGACCAGCACGCAGAACGGCCTCAACGAGGGCAACCACGCCATCGGCGTGCCGCGCACCCAGGCCAATATCGGCGGCGAATGGGACGTGCCGGGCACCAATGGCCTGACCCTGACCAGCCGTGTGGTCTATACCGACAGCCAGTACGCCGACGCGGCGAACGACCTGGAAGTGCCGTCCTGGACACGCGTCGACCTCGGTGCGCGTTACCGCATGGTCATCGACGAGCGCGACGTAACCCTGCGCGCGCGCCTGGACAACGTCACCGGCCGCGACTACTGGGCCTCGGTAGGTGGCTACCCGAACGCCAACTACCTGGTCCTCGGCGCCCCGCGCACGCTGTCGCTCAGCGCCACGGTCGACTTCTGATGCAGGCACGCGCCCTGCGTGGCTGGGGCTGGGTCCACAAGTGGTCCAGCCTCATCTGCACGCTGTTCATCCTGCTGCTGTGCCTGACCGGCCTGCCGCTGATCTTTTCCCACGAGATCGATCATCTGACCGGCGCCGAGATCGAGGCGCCGCCGATGCCGGCGGGCACGCCGCATATCGCGCTCGACCGGGTCGCGGCCGAGGCGGTCAAGGCCTATCCGGGCCTGGTGCCGCTGTACTTCTTCGCCGAGGAGGACCTGCCCGATCTCTGGTACGTCAAGCTCGATACCCGCGTGGATACCGACGAGAGCGAGTCGCGGCTGATCCTCTCCGATGCGCGCACCGGCGCCGTGGTCGACGTGCCGGCGTTCGACGAGGGCTTCATGAGCGTGATGTACCGCCTTCACGTCGACCTCTACGCCGGCCTGCCGGGCAAGCTGTTCCTCGGTTTCATGGGCCTGCTGCTGGTGGTCGCCATCGTCTCCGGCGTGGTGCTCTACGCGCCGTTCATGCGCAAGCTGGACTTCGCCGAGGTGCGTCGCGAGCGGGCGCCGCGCACACGCTGGCTCGACCTGCACAATCTGCTCGGCATCGTCACCCTGGTGTGGGCGCTGGCGGTGGGCTTCACCGGGGTGATCAACACCTGGGCGGACCTGATCTTCAAGGGCTGGCAGGCCGAGCAGGTCGCCGCATTGCAGGCCGGCGACACGCGGGTACTGCTGACCGCCGATGCCAGTGATGCACCCGCTGCGGATGGCTCGCTGCAGACCGCGGTGGATCGCGTGCTGGCCGCCGCGCCGGGCATGGCGATCTCGATGATCGCCTACCCCGGCACGCTGCGCGCCACCCCGGAGCATGTCGCGGTGATCCTGCGCGGCGACACGCCGCTGACCTCGCGCCTGACCCAGGCGCTGCTGGTCGACCCGGCCAGCGGCGAGGTGCTGGAAGCCAGCGCGCGGCCCTGGTACGTCACCGCACTACAACTGTCCGAGCCGCTGCACTTCGGCGACTACGGCGGCCTGCCGCTGAAGGTGCTGTGGGCGTTGCTGGATGTGCTCACGCTCGTGGTGCTCGGCAGCGGCCTGTACCTGTGGCTCAAGCGCGGTTCGACGGAGGTGCGGGGATGATGCGCATCTGGCGGTGGCCGCTGGTGATCGGCCTGCTCTCGCTGCTCGGCCTGCTCGCCGGGCTGGTTTCCGACGGCGCCGGTGACTGGCTGAGCTGGGCCACGCTGAGCCTGCCGGTCGCCATCGGCGCCAAAGCGCTGGCCGGCGGCCGGCAGCCGCGGCGCGCCGGCTGAGACGCCGGCAGGGGCGCATTCGCGGCGCAGTTACCGAGGGCGATGCCGCCATTCACCCCCGCCAGCCGCGCCAACGGTACGCCGCGCGGGCGGTGCTGCGCCGGCCGAGCTGCTAGGATGCAGACTGTCGCGATCGACGCGACGCACGCGCAGGCTGGATGGACAGGCCCTTCATGCACCCGACCTCATCGCCTCCCGGCACGCTGCAGCTGCATTCCGCGGCCCGGCCCGCGCACCTGCGCATCGC
>JAANMV010000051.1_pt1 | contig 120398 bp, 121 predicted proteins | sample 7279661 | NCBI WGS metagenome assembly JAANMV01 (sample SAMN14094540, study PRJNA606508) | bioreactor metagenome | isolation source: A lab-scale SPAN reactor treating ammonium-rich wastewater day 121 | place: Ireland: Galway | collected 2017-05-16
TATTCCTCCGCTTCGCTAGGGTGGGCTGATTTCCAATCTCGGAAGTCCGCGAAGGTTTCAAGGCTCGTCGCGCCGGGCGGCATCCGCTCGCCCCGGAATTTCTGCAACGCGAGCGCGTGACGCGCGATGCCGAGCAGTTGGTCGTGACGTTTCTTCTGCCAGTCCTGGAAGGCGTCCTCGTAGAGCAGGTTCAAGTATTTGGCGATCTGCGCCTGCCGGAGCAACTGTTTATCCTCCTGCGCGTTTGTGCCAATCATGCGAGCCACGAGCGCGGTCGCGGCCGAAAGATGGTCGGGCGTCAGTGGCAGCCCCTTCGTGTCGAGGTAATTGATCGTCAGGTCGCCATCCGGGTGGATGATGATGGGCCGCGCACCTTCTTCAACCGTCGCGGTGTAGATGCCGCAGGAAAGCCCTTTCTCAATGATGACGGTGTAACCGAAGTAGCCTTCGGTTTGCGTGAGCAGGTCGCACACAGTCACAGATTTCCCCGCTCCACTCATTCCGAGCAACACGGCGTGCTGCGGCGTCTTGTTGTCATCCGAACCGGAGAGCGTCTCGATGCCGACAAGGTTGTCGTGCGAGCCGTTGATTACTTGAGCGACTTTCACGTCGCACCGAAGCAAACCGCGCGTTGGTCACGGCGCCAGTGAATCGAACACGATCAATCTTCAACGCGCGGATTGCCGGGACTTTCACGACCGTGCTCGAAACAAATTGCTCCGGCGCCGAACTCGCGATTGATGCTGTTCTGAGGGGATCGCTAGTAATCGCGGCGCAACTTCGCCGTTCGATGCTTGGCACGAATCCAGCATCTACTGAATTCAAAGACGGAAACGAGCACATCGCTCGCTTCAACATTTCGCGCTGCCGCATGATGAGCGATTGAATTGATCAAAGTTTCTTCAGTGCCTTGTCGCTGACGGCAGCGGATGAGAGGGCCGAACTCGTCGATGGATTGGTTGCGGAGCAGCCGAGTGCAACCGTGGACGACAAATAAGCATCAATACTCAAGCGTCGACTTGAGAGAGTTCTCAGGACGACTCCGCATCTGAATCAGGGCGGTTCGACAAGGCTCTGACAATTTCGCGAGGCGATTGCGTTCGACCGCCACGACAAGGCTGAGTCGAGGCTGCTAACAAGCGGCCTGCTGCCAGGTTGACGCAACCACGCCCGCGCCACCCGCGGAATAGTCGGCGAAGACCGATCGCGGGTGGACCCTGTTCAACACAAACGAATTATGAAAAAGCGCATTCTGATTGTCGATGATGACACATCCATCCGAAACGGGCTGAAGAAGCTCCTAAAAATGGCTAACTACGAGGTGGCTCTCGCCGCTGACGGTTTTGAAGCTGTAGATCGCTTCTTCTCGGAGCCGATTGATCTGTTGCTTTTGGACATCAATATGCCAGGCAAAGACGGTTGGGCCACATGTGAGAACATCACACGAACGAATCCATACGTGCCCACGATCATCATGACGGGCTTGCCGGATCAGTTTCCCATCGCCTCCGCTGCCGGCGCGGGCGCGCTGCTGGAGAAGCCTCTGAACCCTGAAGAACTTCTACGTGCAATTGAGGACTTGCTCGGGGAACCGCGAATGAATCATTGGCTCCGCCGACGAAGTTGGCTTCAAGACGCGCGGTCAGTTCCAGCGACACAATTTGTATCGAACGGAAGCAATTCGGAAAGGTTCAGCGTTCCCTTGCCGCTCAATCTTGTTCCCGGGTCAAAGGTTGATGAGTTCCTCGCAGCGGCCTGAAAACAAATGTGCTAAACCATAAAGGATTCCCATGAGCAGAAATCAATTGCAGCCGTCGTTCGTTGAACGAAGCAAAACCATGAAATCACTTGCGCTCAACTCTGACGCTGATGCCCGCTGGGGCATCGAGCGCTGGGAGAATGAAGGCGGGCGAGTCCGTTCCGGTAAGACAGTGTCAAACGGCTTGAATCTTCCACCTGATAAGTGGACGCGTGACCGGCCCACAATTTCAGTGCTGCGCGCTTAAGTGTGTGGTCGAATTCGCCTGTCAATGTATTGGCAGGGGCTAAGGAAGAAAGGTGAGATATGAGAAAGAACAGGTGCGCAGGCGTGCTGCTTGGGCCGCCGGGAAGCGGGAAAACAACGCTGGTCAGATCGCTGGCGACAGTCAATCGCATCTCCGTCGTTGAAACCGGCAACCTGCTTAAGCGGGAAGTTCGGCTCCAAACTCCGCTCGGCCGAGAAATCAAACCCTACACTGACTCAGGAGAATTGGTGTCATTGGAGTTGGTGAATCGAGTCATTTCCGCTCACGTGGAAGGCGTTGATGGTGATCTCGTCCTGTTTGATGGATTTCCGCGGTGTCGGGAGCAAATAGAATCATTTTTTCAGTTGCTCAAAAGCCAGCATCTGGATCTGTGCGCTGTTTTGATTCTAACTTTGGATTTGCAAACCGCAATCAAGCGCCTCAGCGGGCGGCGCATCTGCATTCAATGCGGAGGTCTTTACCATATTTACGCAAACCCCGCGAAGCAGCCGGGAATATGTGACCGCTGCGGAGAAAAGCTGATCCAGCGGGAGGATGACAAGGCGGAGGTCATTCAGCAGCGATTTGCGAGCTATGAACGAGAAACGATCCCCGTGATTGAATCCTTCCGAAAAGAGCTTGCGAGTTTGATGTGGGAGGAATCAGCTATCGCGCGGCTGGATGACATCATAGCTCGTGTTGGGCGAAGGTTTGAACAGCTTATCCGACTCCGCTGACCTTTAGTTGGAAATCGGAGTATCTCAGGTGCTTTAACGAATTACCGCCTCATTCGCTTTCATTCTCCAGTTTTGGATGGAGACCGAATTCCTTGAGTTTCTCGCGCATCTTCAGGCGAGTGACGCCGAGCCATTGCGCGGCTTTCGTTAAGTTACCTTGAGCGCGGTTGATGGCTTGTGAGTACAGTTCGGGTTCCAGGTCAGCCAGCATTTTGCCGAAGGCATGCTGTGTTTCACCGCGCTCGACTTGATCCATCAGTTCTGTGACATACGCTGCATGGGTCTGCTGTGAGGTTGCCACCGGTTGGCGGGCTTTGGTCACGATTTCTTTGACGTGATCCACACCGATGGTGTAATCGCGTGCGAACAATAGGGCCTTGCGCACCGTGTTTTCCAGTTCGCGAACATTTCCAGGCCAGGTCTGGCTCTGGAGAAAAGCGATCGCCTCCGGAGTGATGGATGGCGAGGGCACGCCAGCTTCCGGGCCGTAACGCCGCAGGAAGTACCTAATCATATCGGGAATGTCGTCGCTCCTTTGACCCAACGGCGGCAATTTGATGGTGACGACACTCAACCGATAGAACAGGTCCTCGCGGAACAAGCGCTCACGGATGGCCGCCTCCAGATCGCGGTGGGTGGCCGCGATGATCCGCACGTCAACAGGAACGTTTTCCCGACCGCCCACGCGCTGGACCGTCTTCTCCTGGAGCACGCGCAAAAGTTTGGCCTGCAAATTGGCGTTCATGTCGCCTATCTCGTCGAGAAAGATGGTGCCGCCGTTGGCTTGTTCAAAGCGACCTATCCGCCGGGCGTCGGCTCCGGTAAACGAGCCCCGTTCGTGACCGAACAGTTCACTTTCCAGCAGCGCCTCCGGTATGGCGGCACAATTGATCGCGATAAAGGGTGCGGCAGCGCGGTCGCTGTGTTGATAAATGGCGCGCGCGATGAGTTCCTTCCCGGTGCCGGTGTCGCCTCGAATCAGCACGGTCACGGAAGTCGCCGCGATCCGGCCAATCTCCTTGTAGATGCTCTGCATGACGCGGCTCTTGCCAACAATAGCAGTGCGATTCGATGCCGCTTCTCCCATCTCCACCGGCTCCGACATCAGCCGGCTGCTTTCCAAAGCTCTGGCGGTGAGATCGAGCAATTCGTCCACCTCGAATGGTTTGGGAACATAATCGAACGCCCCCCACTTGGTCGCCTCAATGGCGACTTCCGTGGTGCCATGAGCGGTAATCAGGATGATGGGCAGTTTGGGTTTGGCCTGGTGCAACTGGCGCACTAGATCGAGGCCGTCGAGGCCGGGCAGCTTCAAGTCGGTCACGACCACATCGAACGGCTCCGCGAGAGCTCGCTCCAACCCGGTGTCGCCCCGGCTCAGAGCAGTAACGTCGTAACCGTTAGCCCGCATCACTTTTTGCAGGCCCGTGGCAATGTTCGTATCGTCCTCGACGAGCAAGATTTTAGGATTTGTTTTCATCTTCCGATGCGAGTGGCAGCACTATGCTGAAGGTCGTGCCGCGGTTCAATTGAGTTTGATAGTCTATGACACCTCCGTGCTTTTCCACAATGCGCGCGGCGATGCACAGGCCCAGCCCAGTGCCGTTTTCCTTGGTGGTAAAAAACGGATCGAACAACCGCTTTTGGACTTCAGGTGAGATTCCGCTGCCCGTGTCGGCGATTTCCAGCGCAACCGCCGGGACGCTGCGGCCCTGCAAGGTTTGCTTGTCCACGCGAGTCCGCAAAGTGATCGTCCCGCCGGTCTTCATGCTGTCCGCCGCATTCTGAATGAAATTGATCAGCACCTGCTTCATCTTGTCGGCGTCCGCGCGCACGGCCTCCTCGGTGTCCAGGTTCAGTTTAAGAGTGACCGATCGTTTCGCCAAATCGGAGGTCAACAAATGGGCTGCATCTCGAAGCAGCTTCGCCGCAGAGATCCTTTGCAGATCCGGTTCCGCCGGTCGGGCAAATTGTAGAAAATCGCGAACGATTCCCTCCAAGCGGTCAATTTCATTTTCGATCACCTCCAGGTCTTCATGGTCGGAGGTGCCGGGCCGATGGCTTGTTTTGAGACCGAACAACCGAACCTTGATAGCGGTGAGCGGATTGCGGATCTCGTGAGCAATGCCAGTGGCGAACACACCGAGCGACGCCAGTTTCTCTTGACGTTCGATGATAGCGCGGCTCTCGGTCAGGTTGCTGCGCAATGGGGCGATCATTCTACGATAGATCAGCACTACCACAATCCCGCCACTAACCACCAAGCCCAAGAGTGATAAAAACAGGAATCTTTGCAGCCGGGTCAGGGTAGCGTCGGTTTCACTCACGAAACGCTCGATCTCGGTTCGATCAGCGGCAGCCAGGGCTTCAATCCGCTCCACCTGCACCTTCGCTCGCAAAGTGCTTATCTGCCGCCAAGCCGCGCGTTCCACCCAAATCAGGGCCGCAACAACTATTGCGGCACCAATCAGAAGTTCAGTGAGACGGAATGGCGTTTTGACGCTCATAAGCATAAACCGCACACGAGTCTAACGAATCGCCAGACTCAGGGCGACGCAAAAGCGGCTGCTGGCGTCGCAGCAGTTGATCGCGCCTGAAGGATGGTGTGGAGATGACGCCCTGAATTCGTGATCTCAAGTTTTCCCTGCCGAATCGTGGTAAGATCAGCCCCCATCAAAATCATAACGATCTTTCGCACTACGGCTGCGGGCAACTCTCGCCTGCGTTGGCGTGCAAGCTGATGGTTCACAGCTGACACGACTTCGGGTTCACTCATCCCTTCGGTTCGGAGCGCCAAGGCAGCCAATACCTGCCGTGAAGTGGCGGACAGCTCGAAATGACGGAGGAGGCTTTCCACGAGAGAATCGTCTAGCACCGTCGGGGCGCGGTTTACCTGCGACATGCGCTCCGCCGGTTCAGGTTCGGTCATGCTCTCCAAGAGGTCTTCCAAGAACTTGTCCCGACGGCGTGGCGCTATCCGCAACCTGACGATGATGTCCGCCACGGCCACTACGACGATGACAACGATACCGAGAATGATTCCGACTTCGCTCATGATGCTTCCGTTCTTAGCCAACCCTGTGCCACCAACCACTACACCCTTGGAACGGTCTGCTACTCGTCTGCATTGAAGGGTGACGAAAGCATGCGCGAAGCGCGTTCCACGCAGCGTCTACGAGTTTTGCCCGATTTGCATCTCGCTGCTGTCAGTTTGAGTGTGGTCGGCGAACTTAGAGCGGGCCAACAGTCTGAACGAAACAAAAAGGACCGGCACCGGAACGAAAACGCCCGATGACATCGAGTATCTGGAATCACTTCGCGTGAAAAGCATGAGCATTGAACGAAAACCACGCTGGCACGAGGCCAGCTAAAGGGAGAGACGATCTCGCACGGAGCCGGAACGCCGTGCCAATCCCGTAACCAATGCCTATGAAAACAAAAACCATTACCACTGCGCCGCTGGTCAGCCGTGCAGCCAGAAAACTAAAGATCAACGCGTGGAAAGAGGAAGCCATGGACATTCTAATCCGCACCGAGGGCGTTGAACTCACCGACGAGCTGCATGAGGCGGTAACCCGGAAGATTGGCCGGGTGCGGCAGTATGCTCCGCGGGCGCTGCGGGCACGGGTGCAGTTGCACAAGGTTTGCCCCAATCGTTCGGCGCGTCAGTTCCGTGCGCGAGTTCATTATGAGATCCCTGGCAACGATTTGTTCGCCGAACACAGTGCCCACGAACCGGTGGCCGCGATAGACTTGGTGGCCGAAAAGATCGAAGGCCGGCTCCGCCGCCGAAAAACAGCGCGCTTGGCTCGTCGGGTGCGCGAACATCGGGCGCAAGCCCGCCGCTGGCCGGCGATCGCACAGGCCTGAGCTTGGGCCGAGAGGAGATGTGAGAGATGAACGTGTTCATTCTCGGAGCTGGCGCGACCGGCGGGTTGCTTGCCCAACTGTTGCGGCGACGACGCTTCACAGTGTGGTGTGGCGATCGCAACCCGGCGCGAGCGCGACCATTTATCGGACGTCACATTGCTTGCCGTCCAGTTAATGCGCGCAGCGTTCGCTCCGTTGTGCGTGCTGCCCGAGGATGCCATCTGCTGGTCAACGCCACGCCGGCCGTGTTTAACGAGACGGTGGTTCGCGCTGCGTTGCGATTGGGCGTGCATTACCTTGATCTTGCCTCCCACTTGGGGCGCAACCCTTTCAAGGCCGAACAGTTTCGGTTCGATGAGGATTTTGAGCGGCGGGGAAGGCTCGCGTTGATTAACGCGGGTGCAGCACCTGGCTTGACCAATCTATTGGTAGCGGCTTGTGCCGATACCTTGGATGAGGTGGACCAAGTGCGCATCCGTTTGTTTGAAGACACGGAAAGTGATGCTCCCGTCTCAATGTGGTCGGCTGAGGTCGCTCACGATGAGGCGATTTCCAAGCCCCGAGTTTACCGACAGGGACGTTTTCACTTCGCGCAGCGATTTGGCGAAGCGGAATGGTTCCGGTTTCCAAAGCCGATTGGTGAATCGCGCGTAATGCTGGCGGCTCAGGATGAAGCCGTGACACTGCCACGATTCATCGAGATGAATGCGCTGGACGTTAAAATCGGCGGAAATGAGATGGATCGCCTGCGACGTTGGTATCACCAGGGAAAGCTTCGGCCCTCGGATGACCGGGTCAATCGCCGCTTTCCCGATACGGCTTCGCCGACGGAAGTCGCCGAATTGATGCGCCGTGGCCAGTTGCACAACGCGCGGTTCGCGGCCTGCGTTTCAGTGAGCGGTCGGAGGGGACGCAAGCGTTTGGAGCGTCGCCGGTGTTGCGTGTTTCCGAGCCTCTGGCAACTGCGTCGAAGCGGGATGGCCGGTACGCCGATCGCCTTCGCGTCGGCCCATAGCGCCGCAGTGTTCATCGAGCAGTTTCCGAAACACCTTGCCGGGGTGTATCCCCCGGAAGGACTTTCAGCGAAGGTCCGTAAGACGATCCTGCGCGAGATGCGCCGACGAGGGTTTCAAATTCGGAGAAGCACAATCGAAATACGCGCCAACCACACACAGACTGACAGATGCCATGTATAAAGAGATAATTCCAACGGATATCCTCGCACGGGAAGCCCAGTCGCGGCGGGACGTACACGCGACCAATGAGTTTCCGACAACTCAAGGGTTGCCGACCTCCGGGAATGGGGATGCACCCCTTCTCGCTGAACTGGCGGAATGGCAAGACCGTTGCCTGAGGCTCGCCGCAGACTTCGACAATTTCAAAAAACGCACTTCGCGCGAAAGCGAGCGTCGTGCGGCGGAACTGAGAAACGCATTTGTCCGGGAATTGCTGCCCGTCGTGGACAATTTGGAACGCGCGCTGACCAACAATCCCGCGCATTCGGCAGGGCGCCTGGGCGAGGGAGTTCAGTTGACCTTGCGTCAGTTGATACAGGTGCTCAACCAGCATGGCTTCACCGGACGGGACGATCTCGGTCAGCCATTCGATCCGCAATATCATGAGGCGGTTTGCGTTCGTTCCGAACCGATGCAACCGGACCATGCCATTCTTGAAGTGTGGCAGCGCGGCTGGCTGCAAGGAAAGGCGCTATTTCGCCCGGCCAAGGTTGTCGTAAATGACCTGAAACGCAGCAGCCAGACTGCGCAGGAACAAAACATCCAAAATGAGAAAGGACCAAATCATGGCTAAAGCAGCAGCCTTCGCGAGCACGATTGTCCGCGGCATCAAACCGCTTCAACCAACTTTGGAGGCGAGACGTCGAGTTTGTCCGGTTGACAAAGCGGCCAATAGCAGGAAGCAGAACCGAACCAGGAACCGAGGGCGCTCCTTCGATTGGCCAATTGTTCTCACGGAACCGGCGCCTCGTCCTCCTAATCTCCTGATCCTGGGTGCATCGGGTCACGTCGCGCAGGCGTTCTTGCAGCGGCTGGCAGCCCGCCGGAGGGATTTTGGTCGCGTTGTGTTCCTTGACCCGGATGACGGGGTGCTCCGCAATCCGTATCTCGACCATGAATTGCTGGACTACGAGTTCGTCCATCGTCGGCTTCGATTTCCTGACGACACGACGGATTATCGCCGCCTGCTTCGTCGGTATGCGATCAACGTCGTGCTGGATGTGACGGATCTGGATACGCAACCCGTTTTGACCGCGACGGACGCCGCAGGTGTCTCGTATGTCAATACCGCGTTGAACGAGCGGGGCCGAGGCATCGCCGAGGTGGTTTCAGACCTGCATCCAACCCGCACCGACCAGCGCCGGGCGCCTCACATCCTGAGCTCGGGCATGAATCCCGGGGTGGTGAACCTTTGGGTATGGCACGGCTTCGAGCAGTACGGTGCGCCTTTGGAGATTGTGCATTTTGAATACGATACCTCAGTGCCGAAAACCGGCTGGCGTCCCATGATCACTTGGTCCCGAAAGGAGTCCTTGACGGAGACGATTTGGGAACCGACCGGACATGTCGTAGATGGAACATTGCGCATCTGCTCGGGGAACGCGATTCAAAACCGGGAAGATTTGCGGCCCATCATGCAGCCGTTGATTGGGTTGCCGAAGTATCCTCGCGGAATGCTCGTGCTGCTCGAGGAGAACATCAAGCTTGGAGCACGACTCGGAGCATCATCGAAATACATTTACGCCATCCATCCACGAACCATGACTTTTTTGGAACAACGGCTTCAGCAGCGTGGTCGGGTCGAGATTGGCGATCTCGAACTCGGGGACAATACATCCATTCCGCTCGCCAGCTCGGATACGATCGGCGTGTGCCTGCGCTACGCGGACAAGCGCGTTTACTACGTTCATAGTCTTGCCAACAGCGAAGTCACTGGCACAAACGCGACGTGTGCCCAGGTGGCGGTGGGGGCGGATGCGGCATTGCACGCCTTGTTTTCAGAAAGACTGGCGCCGCGAATCTACTTCGCCAGCGACTTGTATGATACGGTGTATTCGGATGTCGTGTTTGGTGCCCTGCGCGTTGAGCATTTCGTTTTTGAAAAAAGGAACGGCTCGTTGGTGCAACGCCAGCACATTCCGCACTTGCGTCCGACGTTCGCGACGATCGGCGAATCCCTGGCAGCATGACGAATGGAGTTCGCACCCAATGAAAACCACAAAAGGACTGACACAGACACTGGACCTCCTCAAAGTGCGGCATCCTGCCGAAGGGGAGTTTCATCAAGCCGTGGCTGAGGTTCTCAAGTCAATCTGGCCTTTTGTTCAGAGCAATCCGAAGTACCAAGCCGTCGAGATTGTCGAGCGGCTAATCGAACCTGAACGGACACATCTGTTTCGGGTTTCATGGATGGATCGTCACGGGGCGGTGCAGGTGAATCGTGGCTACCGAGTCCAGATGAACAGTGCGATTGGTCCTTACAAAGGCGGACTGAGGTTTCATTCAACGGTGACATTGGGCACACTCAAGTTCCTCGCCTTCGAGCAAGTTCTCAAGAATGCCCTGACCACTTTACCGCTGGGCGGGGCCAAGGGCGGCGCGGATTTTGACCCGAAGGGCAAATCGGACGAAGAAGTCATGCGCTTTTGTCAGGCGTTCATGAGCGAGTTGTATCGGCATCTGGGCGATGATGTGGACGTGCCGGGAGGGGACATCGGCGTGGGCGCCCGGGAGATCGGTTATCTATTCGGGCAATACAAACGACTCACCACAGAATTCAACGGTTCATTAACGGGTAAGGGGCTTTATTGGGGCGGCAGTCGAATTCGCGAGGAGGCCACGGGCTATGGTTTGATTTACTTCGTCGAAGAGATGCTCCGGACGCGCGGTAATTCGATCAACAAGAAGGTCATCGCGATCTCCGGTTCGGGCAACGTGGCCCAATACGCTGCGGAACGGGCAATCGCCGTGGGGGCGAAAGTCATCACCCTTTCCGACTCCGACGGGTTCATTCACGACCCGGATGGGTTGGACGAACAGAAACTCGCGTTCGTGAAAGAGCTGAAAAACATCCGGCGTGGACGGATCAGGGAATACGCGCAGAAATTCAAGTGTCATTATTATCCGGGCAAACGGCCCTGGGGCGTGAAATGCCAGATCGCTCTGCCCTGCGCGACGCAGAACGAATTGGACGGACGTGATGCGGCTGACTTGCTGCGTCATGGTTGCATCTGCGTTGCGGAAGGCGCGAACATGCCCTGCACCCATGAGGCCATTGCTGCCTTCGTTGACCGAAAAATTCTGTTCGGTCCCGGAAAGGCTGTCAATGCCGGCGGCGTGTCGGTGGGCGGGCTTGAAATGACCCAGAACAGCATGCGTCTGCAATGGACACGCGACGATGTGGACCGACGGCTTCGGGAAATCATGCGGGCCATTCACAGTCAATGCGTGCGGTTCGGCGAGCAGAAGGGCTTTGTCAACTATGTGGCCGGCGCCAACATTGCCGGATTCCGCAAAGTGGCCGAGGCTATGCTCGAACAGGGCATAGTTTGATTAAGCCCATGAGTGCAGCTCGGGGTCCCGACATTGTTCGCGCATTATCAAAGCTTCGTCACGGGAACGAACTTCAGGCCCAAGACACCCGCGATGATCAGCAGAATGCATAGCATCCTTAACGTCTCGCGCGATTCGCCGAGGAACGCCATTCCGATTATGGCCGTGCCTGCCGCCCCAATGCCTGTCCACACGGCGTAGCCGGTACCGACCGGGATGGTCTTGAGCGCCACGGACAGCAGCGCAATGCTGACAATCATGGCGCCTAGTGTGGCGACGCTCGGCCACAATCGGGAGAAGCCTTCCGTGTATTTCAAGCCAATGGCCCAACCGATTTCGAGAATTCCGGCGATGATTAAAAAAGTCCAAGCCATAGTCGAATTGTGAATCAAGGTGCTCTGACTCGCGAGTTCATTCCGTGCGCCGACCAGCGCTCCACACAAACTGGTGACGAGAGTTGAAACGCCAGGCGATTGCATCACGCGCCTGCCTATCTTCCAAACCTTCACCCGACACTTCTCAAGCAGCAGCTTGTCGCGGCCTGTTCCCGTTGACTGCAACGAGTTTCTTTGGCTCGCGCCGAAACAATTCCGTCCGGGATCGAATTCAATTCGACCGCTTCGTGCGCGATTGAGGATCGAGCACCCAAGATTCCCCTCAAAACGCGCGCAAACCACTGCGAAATGCTACTGGCATGAACCCAGCTAAAGAGAGAATCGAACCGATACCAGACTCAATGGACGAGCCGGAGTTACCAGAGAACGTTTATGAAAACACCATGCACTCATCCAAGACCTGCTACGCCGGAGGATGTGAAAACCAGCACGAAGCTGGGCGCAGTTGAACCGTCCGGTTGTGAAACCGCGCGATTCGGCCCGTTCGGATTCAGAATCAGCGCGCGTCCTGGGCGCCGGCCGAAATTGAGCACTCGCGGATCGCGACGGGCGGGAGCAGCCAGCTTTTTTCAAGCCCTGACACACATTTAACGACAACAAGCTAATGAAATACCAACACGCAAGTAAACGAATACTCCTGGTGAGCGATGACCCTTCCGCTCGCGAAGCTTTGGGCGAGATGCTGCAAGCGGCGGACTTCAACGTCCTGCTCGCCGAGAGTGGACGCAGTGCCGAAAGCACGCTACTGGCAAATTCGGTCAGCGTCATTGTCCTGGACTTCCGAACTCGCTTCGACACGAAGGATGTTGTCTCGCGAAAATCGAGAACGCTGGCGGCTTTGACGGATGTGGATCCGTTCCTCCCGTTGATTCTCACCTGCGATGCCGACAAGGAACTGGACCACGACACATCGTTGATGGCGGATCTGGTGTTGAAACACCCGGTGCAACCTACAGCCCTGTTGGATGGGATTGATACGTTGCTTGGGGAATCCTTGCGGGAGCGCGTTTATCGGAAATCGCATTACATCGCGACTCTGCGTTGAGTCGTCTGCAACAGGAAATCAAACATGATTTTGCGAACCAACATCGAACCGGCCAGCCGAGAGGCGGCGTTTGGCATGACACTGAGCGCCATCAGCGCCTCGCGGATGGAGTCAAGTGTCAAGCCCCCTAGGATCGGAGAGCGCTGGCTTGCCGTTGTTGGTTCAGAGGATGCAGAGGCGCAAACTCTCAACTTCATCCGGCGACTCGGAAAGAACGACGCTGAGATTCATTCGGTCACACCGTCGGGATCGGATCCCGCAAGTGAAGTGCGCCGGCTGGCGATGGAACTTGGGGTGCATTGGCTGTGTTTGGTTGCGCACCGTGGCTCAGGAGCGATGTCGCTCTTCGTGCGGGGTGATATTGAGAGAACTCTGCGCGCCTCGCCGTGCCCGGTCATTTGCATTCCCGAATCACGCCAGTCTGTTGCCGAGCGCCCGCCAGCAAACGGAGACGCGTTATCGATTCGTCGGGTTCTGGCCCCGATAAAGCCTTCGTTGCAAGCGCGGCGGCAGGTGGAAAACGCAGTTGCGGTGGCGGAGCGATTCGGTGCCAAGCTCGATCTGTTGGGTGTTGATGAACTTCTGCGGAATCCTGACGGCTCACGGATTGTCAGTCACCGTGAGGCGAAGCGGCTGCAAACCCAGGCCATCAAGAAGGAACTGGCAAAGTTAGCCGAAGAAGTGGTTCCAAACCCTATGCGCGGTCGCATACGGATCAGCCTGGGATTTCCACTGTTCTATGCGACCACCCACTGGGCCCGGGTACTCAATTCTGAGTTGGTCGCGCTCACCGTGCCCACGCAACTGTGGACCAATCAAGGGCGGATTGACGTCGGCACTGAGCGCATACTGCACAGAGTGGGATGCCCGGTGATTTGCATCCCTGAGCATGACGAACTTCGCAAAGATCGGCATGAAGTTCTGAGCCGAATTCGGCAGCACCATCGGCGCAGGAATTGGCACACTCCGTCGCACCTCTCATTGAAACATGGGCTAAGGCCATTTCCAAAGTGCAAAGACCTTCGTGCCACGCGGCACGAGTCAATTGCTTCCACCAACCTAAAACGTTTTGATACTTATGAAACCAAAATTACTGGTAGTTGATGACGATCGTTCGGTGCTTGAATCGCTGACGAAGCTGCTGGAGGCGGAACATTACGAAGTCTATCCGGCGCGAGATGCCATTGAAGCGATGGAGTATTTCGACTCCAAACCGATTGATCTGGTAGTGCTGGACATCAACCTTGGCACAGACAACGGCTGGAGGGTCTTTGAGACGATGACGATCACGAACCCGTTCGTGCCGACCATCGTCGTTACGGCGGAATGGGGACAACGGGAGCAGGCGGTGACGCTTGGGGTGGAGGGACTGATCGAAAAGCCGATTGATGTGCCCGCTTTCCTCAAAATGATTCGCGAGCTCCTCGCCGAAACCACCGAAGCGAAGTTGAAGCGGATTTGCGGCAGTGACGCCTACTGCCGCTATATTGGCCGGCACTATGAACCGTACTTGCGCATGTTGCAGCAGCGCTATGCGGCCCCATTGAGGATGGCAACACGTAGTGAGGCTCTGTCCGATGGGAAGCCGGACGTTGACACAGAATCGCCGACAGCTATTCCAGCGTCTGCGGGCATACATGGATGGCACGAAGAGTCCGGTCGTAACAGAACTTCATCAACAACACTCGAACAACCACACAGAATCCATGAAGACGATCCAATTGAGCGAGAGAACTAAACTTGGTATTGGCGACACTCGTGGTGTTGCTGTGACTGAAACCAATGTTCAGAACGCCAACCGGTCGGAATTCCGGCGGGATTACAGAACAAAGCCACATCGGGGTTCTGCCCGTCGGTCAAAACCGACGATCCTTGTGGCGGTTGACTTCCTGCCTGCATCCCTTAAAGCGGTGGAACACGCCTTTGGATGGGCGAAGCGATTGCATGCGTCAATTCTGCTGCTCCACGTCGTGGATCCAATATTCACTGGCGGATTTGTGAACCTGCTCACCAAGCAGAAGGTGCGACGCGAGGCGCGACGCCGGGCATCGGAGAGAATCAACACATTGGCCAATTCCCACGCTCATGAGGATATTCCGGTCACTTGCGTCGTACGAGACGGCTTGCCCGAAATCGAGATTCTCCGACTTGCCGAGAAAATGAATGTGAACATGATCGTTCTTGGTCGTGAGCTCAAGAATCCGCTGGGCCGATGGATTCTGGGGAGCGTGAGCGATGACATTGTTGACCTCGCTCCGTGTCCCGTGGTCTCGGTCAACAGCACCGCGGCAGTTCGAATCCAGGGCGGCTGGACCTGATTCTCGTGCCGGGCTCGCTTTTGTTTGCGGCCATAAACTGCCGTGACAGCCTCCCCGCCTGAAGGCAACTTGCCACGTCAGCGGTCGCAAACATTGATTCAATTGCACGCTTTGGCAGTCGCCGCAGGCAAAACCAATTCGCCGGACCTTTGACTTACATCAAATCCATCAGGAGCGAGTTGCTGCATATTGTGAATGCATATTCACAATACGAATCCGTATGCGAGCCAGGAAAACCAGAACTGAAGTCCGGCAGGGACAGATCGCCCGAGCAGCGCTCGGCGTCGTTGAGCGTCACGGGTTGCGAGGCTTGAGCATTGCGCGCGTCGCCAAGGCGGTCGGCGTGGTGCCGTCAGGTCTTTATAGGCATTACCCTGACAAGGATCGCGTGCTCGACACCGTCCTGGATTTGATCGCCGCTCGCATGGAAGCCAACGTGGCGAAGTCACAAGCTAATGGCGGCAGCGCGCTGGATCGTTTGCATGGACTGCTGACGCGCCACGTGGAGCTCGTCCGCCGCAACTCAGCCATCCCGCGCGTGGTCTTTTCCGAGGAACTGCTTCATGGCCGCACTGCACACCGTCGTCGGATGTACGAAATCATTCAGAGCTACCTGCGGCAGGTGGAGCAATTTGTTCGCGACGGGCAGCGGGAAGGATGCATTCGCGCCGGCGTTGATCCGGAGGCGGCTTCTGTCCTGTTCCTCGGCCTAATCCAACCGGGAGTCGTCCTTTGGGCCATGAGCGGCGGCGAGTTTGACGTCGGTACGCACACCGAAGCCGGTTGGAAACTATTTGTCGAGGCTGTCGGCTAAAGGCCGTGGCCTCGCTGTGAAAACCAAATGAACCAAGAAAGGACAACAGACATGAAAACCAAAATGAATCAACTCATCGCCGCCGGCGTGTTCTCCGCCGCCTGGCTCTTTGCCGCTGCATCGGCTTTTGCCCATTGCGATTCGATGGACGGACCGGTGATCGTGGACGCCAGAACCGCGATCGAGAAAAAGGAAATCACGCCCGTGCTGAAATGGGTCAAGCCCGAGCATGAGGCGGAACTAAAATCAGCCTTCACCCGGGCGCTCGCTGTTCGTTCGCAAAGCAAGGAGGCGCGCGAACTGGCCGACCAGTTTTTCTTCGAGACACTGGTTCGGGTTCATCGGGAAGGTGAAGGCGCGCCCTACACCGGACTCAAGCCCGCCGGCACAAAACTCGACCCGGCGATTGAGGCCGCAGACCACGCGTTGGACAGCGGCAAGGCCGACGCACTGATTAGAGCCGTAACTGACGAAACTGCCGCTGGCATTCGGAAGCGTTTTGCTGATGCAGTGGAGAAGAAGCAGCACGCCGCACATAACGTCGAGGCTGGGCGCGAATACGTCGCCGCCTATGTCGAGTTTGTTCACTACGTCGAAGCGGTGCATACGACGGCGACCCGGGCCGCTCAGGCTCATGGGCATACGGAAGCAACCGTCCAACCCGCAAAGGCTGCAGCCGAGCACAGCCACTAAAACCAAGACCGAAAGCCTATGAATGCTGCACATCTTCACCTCATGCTGAACCATTTCCCCGTCGTGGGACTGGTGTTCGCACTTGCCATCCTCGGCTGGAGTGTGTTTCGGCGAAATGCGTCACTAACGAAAGCCGGCTTCGCAGCCTTGGTCGCCGTTGCGGTGCTGGCGATCCCTGTGTTTCTCACCGGCGAGCCGGCTGAAGAAATCGCCGAAGGCTTGCCCGGCGTCGCTCATCCCATCATCGAACAGCACGAGAATGTAGCGAAGGCTGCGCTCGTCGTGACGCTGGTCGCGGGCCTTGCCGCACTGGCTGGTCTTTGGTTATCCCGCGGCAAAGCTGTCGCAGGTTGGTGCAGTTCCTCGGCACTCGTCCTCGCGCTGGTGGCAGCGGGCCTGATGGCGTGGACAGCGAATCTTGGCGGCAAAGTGCGGCACACCGAAATCCGCACAACCGCTCCTTCTGGCAGCGCCCACGAGGATTGACAAATCACACGATTCCGCCGCCATGAATTCACCGCGTATTTCCGCCGCGATCCGCAAACCCGCCAAATGGCTGGCCCTGGCCTTGGTCCTTGCCTTCGTAGTTTACCGTGTGAAATTCGCGGCGACGCCGGTGCAGGTGTTTGATGTGAAGCCGGGAATGGCTATCGGCGAAGTCATGGGAACAGGCACGCTGGAGGCGCGCGTAAAGACGACCATCAGTCCGCGCATTCAAGAGCGGCTCGCCGAAGTGCTCGTGGATCAGGGCGACCAGGTAAACGCCGGTCAGTTGCTCGTGCGTCTGGATGACGGCGAACTTAGACGCCAAGTGGAGGTGGCGGACGCCACTCTCGCCAGCGCCAAGGCAACGGCCGAGCGCGTGCGGGTAGACGAAGCCCGCGCCCAGGCCGTGGAACAACAGGCGCGGCAGAACCATCAACGCGTTGCTGAACTTGTCAGTCAACAGGTCAGTTCGCAAGCGGATCGAGATAAGGCCGTTGAACAACTGCACGTCGCTGAATCCGATTTACGGCGCGCCCGCGCAGCCACGGTCGAAGCGCAGCAACAGATCAACCTGGCGGCGAAAACTCTCGCCTACCAGCGGGAGCGCCAGACCTTCACGCGGATTGTCAGCCCGTATGACGGTCTCGTCACGCGCCGCGACCGCGATCCCGGCGGGGTGGTAGTTCCGGGCAGCTCCCTGCTCCAGCTCGTCTCGACCAACGAGTTCTGGGTGTCCGCGTGGGTGGACGAAACCGCAGCCAGCGCACTGACCACCGGCCAGTCCGCCCGTGTTGTGTTCCGCTCTGACTCGGAAAGAACTTATCCGGGCGAAGTCGCGCGGCTCGGACGCGAAACCGACCGCGAGACGCGCGAATTCCTCGTGGACGTCCGGGTGCGGGAGCTTCCGCCGAACTGGACCACCGGCCAGCGGGCCGAGGTATTCATTGAGACGGGCCGCAAGCAGGATGCGCTCACCCTGCCGCAGCGATTTCTCCAATGGCGCGGAGGCAAACCCGGCGTGTTTGTTGCGGAGCGGGGCAGAGCGGTGTGGCGCGACGTGACGCTGGGGTTGAACGGGCGTGACACGGTGGAAGTCACCGACGGCTTGTCCGCCGGAGAGCGGGTTGCCGTCTCAGCCGACCCAAAACAAGCTCCACTCAAATCTGGTCAACGCATGAAGGCAAAATGAACCTCGCCGCCAAGGACATTCGCCACAACCTTGGGCGCTTCGCCTTGACGGCCGTGGGCATCGGTCTCCTGCTGATGACCGTGCTGGGCATGAGCGGGATTTACCGGGGCATGATTGACGACGCGCTCGTGGTGGTGGACCGCATCGGGGCGGACCTGTGGGTGGTGCAACGCGGCACGCGCGGGCCGTTCGCCGAGATCTCTCGCGTGCCCGCCAACCTCGAACATCGGCTGCGCGCCGTGCCGGGTGTGGCCAGTGCGCGGAGCTTTGTCTCCCACAACGTCCAGCGCGAATACCGGAAAAATCCGCTGCGCTTGAACGTCCACGGCCTGGCCTGGCCCGAAGACAATGGCGCATGGGTGACGCTGACTGCCGGGCGGCCCTTGGGGCAGGCTCATTATGAAATGATCGCCGATGCCTCGCTCGGATTGGCGTTGGGCGAAAGGCTGGCCCTTGGCAAAGACACCTACACCGTCGTGGGGATCTCGAAAGGCATGGTGTCGTCCGGCGGTGACGGAATCGCGTTCTTCACCACGCGGGACGCGCAGGCGATTCAGTTCGATCTCCCGGGCGAAGCCATCCGGCTGGAGCGAGCGGCGCGCGTGCAACGGGCGGTCGGACAGGACATCGGACAAGTGCAGCCGCTGTTGCTTGAACGCGGCGGTGGAATGTCATCCGGCATTCCGGCGCTCGGACCGCCGATGGTCAGCGCCATCACCGTGCGCGTGGCTGAAGGCGTTGATCCCGCGATGGTCGCAGCCATCGTCGCCGCCTGGCCGGACGTGTCGGTTCACACGCGCGATGGTCAGGAACAATTGCTGGTTCATGGCATGATTGACAAGGCGCGGCGGCAGATCGGCCTGTTTCGTGCCCTGCTCGTCATCATTTCCACCATCATAATGGCGCTGATCCTCTACACGCTCACGCTCGATAAAATTCACGACATCGCGATGCTCAAACTCATGGGCGCGCGCAACACAATGATTGCCGGGCTCATCCTGCAACAGGCGTTGCTCTTGGGCGCGCTGGGCTACGGCATCGCGTGGGCCTTGGGCGGCTGGGTTTTTCCCCGGTTTCCGCGCCGGGTATTGATCGCACCGGAAGATCTATGGGGACTGGCTGTGGTGGTCGCGCTCATTTCCGTGCTCGCCAGCCTGCTGGGTATTTGGAAGGCCATGCGTGTCGAACCGAACAAGGTGCTGTCATGACCGCCACCGTCGGCAACCAAACCCCCGCAGTCGAAGCCATCGGGTTGACGAAGATTTACGGTGCGGGCAACACCGAGGTCGTCGCGATGAAGGATGTTTCGCTCCGGTTGGCCCGCGGCGAAGTGGTCGCCTTGCTCGGCCCGAGTGGCGCGGGCAAATCCACCTTTCTCACCGCCATCGGCTTGATCAACCCACCCACTGCGGGACGCATCATTCTCGGAGGCGAGCCCGTGATGGAAGGTCCGCGCGCCCTGGTGGATGTGCGTGCCTTCCGGCGGCGACATCTGGGGTTTGTCTTCCAGAAAGCAAATCTCATCCCGTTTCTCAGCGCCGTTGAGAACGTCGCGGTGGCTTTGGAGATCAACGACACGCCGCCCCAGCCCGCCCGAAACCGTGCCATGGAATTGCTCGATTATCTCGGCGTGGCCGACCGCGCTCGCAATCTCCCGGACGCGCTTTCAGGTGGACAACAACAGCGCGTCGCTGTGGCGCGCGCGCTCGCTAACCAGCCCAGTCTTATTCTCGCCGACGAACCGACCGCCGCGCTCGACAGCCATCGCGGTCGGCAGGTGATGGAATTGTTCCGCAAAGTTGCCCACGAACGCGGCTCGGCGGTGATTGTTGTAACGCACGACCATCGGTCGTTGGACGTGTTCGACCGCACTTACGAAATGGAGGATGGCGAACTGCGCCCGGCGGCGGAGCTTCGTTAGTACCGCGCCAACCGATCAAGGATGCTTAATTACGGGCTCATCCCACTCGACGGATTCATCAATGCGGAATTCCAGTGCCGTGAACGTGCGCCAGGTAGTTTGCTATCTCATCTGCGCCTTCAACAAACCAGCGACCCTTGGCCTGTTGGAGCGCCAGTGTCGAGGGAGGATCATTCGCAACATCCTTCAGCACCAGCACGGGACAGGTTTGATTTTCCTCGCCCAACAGGTCAATCAACTCTGGGTGCGGGCGCGAAAAGCCCAGCCAGCACACTTCCAGTTGTTACTTGAGCGACGGACGGAATTCCAGCAGGTCGACCATTTGAACAACATTTCGTCCACACGACGCCTGTAGGTTACGGCCACAAGCGGGTCAATTTAATTGTCCGAATTTATGCACGCAGAATCGAAGGCGTCACTTCGCCATCAATTTCTCGCCGTGGCAGTTGTTTCGGTCTTGGTCTTGGCGGACGGATATACGTCCCTGGTCGCATTCTCCGCGTTGACAAACCAGGTGTGGTGGATTGCGCACTTTTCCTCCGGCGCGCTGCGAATGACAATCGGAGGCTGCGGCATCCGGAAGGTATCGTTGTAAATCTCGATGGTCGTACCCGCGATGTCCGTGCCGTCGTTGCGGTCGCGACCGTCGTGCAGGTCGAACGCGTGACTGAGCGATACGCCGAGCTCCACGTTGTGCCGCGCGATGTAGCTGCATCCGGCACGCCCGTGCCGGCGATGGAATAGCGATTCCAATCGAAGAGGTTGTATTCGATCAGGGACGACGCGGGCTTCTACGGCATCCATGTAATACCTTCCATCGACTTACTCGGTCAAAGGTTCGCCGTAGGGAAGGTCCTCCGGGAGCGGGACGAACTCGCGAATCCATGACCAGAGCTGCGAGAAGTCCTTGTTCACGTCGCCGGAGAGACAGTCAGTGATCTGATCGGCGGCTTCCGGGAAGCGTGTGATGACTTCCTTGAAGGAGAAATTTGGGTCGTAGAAGGCATAGACGAGCTTGCGCATGTTCTCGATGCTTTGGCGCATCTGCGCGCCATAGGCGGCGAAACGAGCGGGGGAAAGATCGCCGGCGAGCAGACCGTTGTGAATAGTCTCGCCAGCAATCACGCCGCTTTTCAGCGCGAGCATCACGCCGCTGCTGAAAACAGGATCGAGGAAGGCGAAGGCGTCGCCGAGGAGGAGCAAGCCGGGCGCGGCACAGTGACGCGAATGGCGGCTGTATTCACTGATGATCCAGTATTTGCCGATGCTCTGCCCAGTCGCGAGGCGGTCTTTGATCCACTGGTTCTCCTCAATCTCGCGCTCGAAGATGGAGCATGGATCCTTCACGCCGTCACGTGTGAGGTATTTGCTTTCAGCGACGACGCCGACACTCACCATGTCGTTGTGTTGCGGGATGTGCCAGAACCAACCCTTGTCAGGCACGTAGGCCACGGTGGTTGTGCCTTCGTCGATGCCAACCTCGCGCTTGGAGCCTTTGTAGTAGGTCCAGACGGCGATCTTGTTGAGATAGGGATCAGAGATCCGCCAGCCACGGCGGTTCGAGGCGAAGGCTTCCTTACCGGAACAGTCGAGCGTGATGGGCGCGCGCACTTCGTAAGTTCGTCCGATTTTGCCCGTGGCTTCGACGCCAAGCACGCGCTCGCCGTCCATTAGCAGGCGGTTCACGGTCGTCTCCTCGCGCACCTCGGCGCCCTTCTCGCGGGCGTTATCGAGCAGCATCTGGTCAAACTCCGAACGGAGCACCTGCCAGGTTTGCGCCACAGTCTCGCGGTCGTAGCGATTGAAGAAATAGAACGGCTGCGTGGGGCGTCCGTCCGGCTGCACGAATGTAGCGCTGTATTTTTTCACGAAGCCCGAGCGGCGCATCTTCGGGATCATGCCGAGGCGTTCGAGCGGGCCGAAGGTGAAGGGAATAAGCGACTCGCCGATGTGGTAACGGGGAAACTTCTCGCGTTCGAGCACGAGCACGCGATGGCCGTATTCGGCGAGCACCGCGGCGGCAGAGGCGCCGGCTGGGCCGCCGCCGATGAGGATGGCGTCGTAGTCACTTCTGAACATGATTGCTTCTCCAGTTTCAGCAGTGATTGTTAATGCGGAAGACCAGTGCCGTGAACGTGCGCCAGGTAGTTTGCTATCTCATCTGCGCCTTCAATAAACCAGAGACCCTTGGCCTGTTGGAGCGCCAGTGTCGAGGGTGGGCTGTTGGGAGCCTCCTTCAGCACCAGCACGGGACAACTCTGGTTTTCTTCTCCGAGCAATTCAATCAACTCCGGGCGCGGACGCGGAAAGTCGAGATACCGCACTTCCAAATGCTCCTTCAGCGCTGGATAAGATTCCAGCAGACCGACCGTTTGCGCGCAGCCGGGACAGAAAAACGGTCCTTTTCCCGCATCCATGAAATGGGAATTCAAGAGATATAATCGGTCGCGAGGCATGGAACTGGAATTCGTCGAATTCAAGTTTGATCGCCCGGCGACGCGACGCTCTCGGGGAACTGCTCCGCGACAGCGTCAGGCCTATCCGTCAACGACCAGCCCGTCTTGATGCCCAGGACAAACCAGCCGAGCACCACCACACCGATGCCGAAAATGGTGTCGCCGATGACGCGCAGCCAGCGAAATGTCTCCATGATCCCCTGCTGCATGAAATCAGCCGAGCGCGCCCACCACATCCCTTCGTTGACGCTGGCCACGGTTTGCATGAGGCCGCGAGGCAGGTCGGACAACAGCACCATGAGCGCGAGGCCAATGTTAATGGACCAGAACGCGAAGGAGAGCGCCCGCGTACGCCACACCCGGTGAACCGTAAGCCCTTTGAGACAGAACAGCATCAAGCCAATGCCCAACATGCCGTAAACACCGAACAAAGCCGTGTGCCCGTGAACCGCGGTGGTGTTGAGACCTTGCATGTAGTAGAGCGCAATGGGTGGGTTGATGAGAAATCCGAAAAGGCCGGCCCCCACCAGGTTCCAGAATGCCACCGCCACGAAACAGTAGATCGGCCAGCGATAGGCCGACACCCATTTTCGCGCGCGGGAGAGGGTGAGGTTTTCGTACGCCTCGAAACCGATGAGAACCAGCGGGACCACCTCCAGAGCACTGAAGGACGCTCCCAACGCCATCACGGCAATCGGAGTGCCGCTGAAGTACAGGTGGTGGAACGTGCCCAGAATGCCGCCCGACAGAAAGATGGTCGTCGAGAACAGCACCGCCGCCGTGGCCGTCTTCGTGCGCAACAGGCCCATGCGCGTGAACAGGAAGGCGATGACCACTGTGGCGAAGACTTCAAAGAACCCTTCCACCCACAAATGCACGACCCACCAGCGCCAGTACTCCGCCAGTGCATAGTGCGTTTGGCGTCCCCACATCAGGCCGGCGCCGTAGAACAGCGCAATGGCTGTCGAAGCGATCAGGAACAACGCGAGCAGGTGGCGATTCTCACCCGGCTTTTTGAAGGCCGGCCACATGGCGCGGCCCATCAGCAGCAGCCAAACCCACAAGCCAATGAACAGGAACAGTTGCCAAAAACGCCCGAGGTCCACGTATTCGTAGCCTTGGTGGCCAAACCAGAAATTCATTTCGTAGCCCATCCTCTGGCGCGTGCCATACCAGGTTCCGAACATGGAGCCGACCACAATGATCAGCAGACAGACGAACAGAAAATTCACTCCGGCACGCTGAAACTTTGGTTCGTATCCTGATACCGCGGGAGCGATGAACAATCCGGTCGCCAGCCACGCCGTCGCGATCCAGAAAATGGCCAACTGGGTGTGCCACGTTCGCGTGACCGAATACGGCAGCCATTCGGCCAGCGGGAAGCCGTAGAAGCCGTTGCCTTCGACCCCGTAGTGCGCCGTCACCACGCCCATGATGACCTGCACGACGATCAATGCCGCCACGACCCAGAAGTATTTCAACGTCGCGCGCATTGAGGGTGTCGGCTGCAGTCCCAGCAACGGGTCTTTCTCCGGTAGATCGTGCGGCTCGTCTTCTTTGTGTTTCAGGACTGCGTAATACCATGCGAGGGCGCCAATGCCGGCCAGGAGCAGAACGACACTGATGACCGACCAGATGACGCTGGCACCCGTCGGCACATTGGCCACGAGCGGTTCGGGCGGCCAGTTCTGGGTGTAACTAATGTTCTCCCCGGGACGGTTTGCAGCGCAGGCCCATGAAGCCCAGAAGAAAAACCCGGTGAGCTTATGCCGGCGTTCGGCATCCCGCAGCACATTCCCAGGGATGGCATAGGCTTCCCTCAATTCCGCCAGGTCCGGGTTGTCGCTAAACAGTTTCTTGTAATGCTCCGCCACCGCCCTGATGGCAGCAGCCCGGTCATTGGATACCGTCAGATCCCCCGTTTGCGGGTCGTGAGTATTGGTTCGAAGCTCCATCTGCAGGGTTCCCCGTAATCCCGCCTGCTCGGGCGGCGGCAATTCCGCGTAAGGTTTGCCGAACCGCTGGTTTGCCCAATGTGCCAGCAGCCAGACCGATTCGCGGTGCAACCAGTCCGCCGACCAATCCGGCGCGACATACGCTCCGTGGCCCCAGACGGAACCCATCTGTTGTCCGCCAGCCGATTGCCACACGTTCTGGCCATCCAAAATTTCTTGCTTCGTGAACAGCACCGAACCGTCTGCCGCCACCACTCTTTCCGGAAGGGGAGGCATCTTGTGGTAAAGGTCCCTCCCGTAGTAGATCAGAACCGCGAACGAAGCCACGATGACGACAATCAAACTGGTCCAGAGTTTTCGATAGTTCATAGAATCAAAGTTTTAGTGCTGCACGTATCTTGGCGGGTTGTTTCAACAAGTCGGCAATAGTGTATTCGTCCAGAACTGCAAAGAATGCCGCTGCCGCCTCATCCAGCACGCCTTTCAAGCGGCAGCAGGGAAACAGCCGGCAAGCGCGACTGCTTCTGTCCATGCAATCAATCACCGTCTCGGATTCCTCGCCGAGGCGGACGATATCACCCAGACGAATCTTCTCGGGTGGCCGCGCGAGCGTGAACCCGCCGCCAATCCCACGGCGCGTTTCAAGATAGCCGCTGCGGCCGAGATCATGGACCACCTTGACCAGATGGTGGCGGGAAATGGCGAACGTCTCGGCGACTTCATCTACGGTGACTCGCTCTGGATGACGCAGCGCCGTCTGCATCAGCACCCGGATCGAGTAATCGGAATAAGCGCTCAATCTCATGGTTCAACATGATTATCGAAATACCAAACCAACGCAAGTTAAAGCTGTATTTGACATGCATCTTTAGACGGGTATTTTGTTCCAATGAATCTGCGCGGCACTTCGCGTCACGCGTGACCGAAGCGCCCATACTGTCACCGACACACACGACGATGAAAAACATAACCTCACAAACCACTGTTGGCGAAATCGTCCGGGCCATGCCTGCGCGATCGCGCATTTTTGAAAACCTTGGCATTGATTACTGCTGCGGTGGCAAGAAACCCCTAGCCGAGGCCTGCCAGGCCAAGGGACTTGATCCGGCCACTGTCGTCGCCCTCCTGGCGGCGCTTGATGACACCCCGAGTTCGATTCAGGTAAATCCCGATTCGATGAGCCTGACTGAGCTTTGTGATTACATTGAGCAGGTGCATCATGAGTATCTGCGCGAAGAACTGCCCCGGCTGGATTTCATGACCCGCAAGGTGGCTGCCGTCCACGGTGATCACGAGCCACGTCTGCTTGAAGTGCGACGCGTGTTCGAGGTGTTCCAGGCCGAAATGACTGCGCACACCAAGGAGGAAGACGAGGTGGTATTTCCAGCGATCCGCAAATTGGAATCGGGTCAGAGGACGCATCTTGACGATGCATTCGCCAAATTGGAATCCGAGCATGAAAACGCTGGTGCGGCCTTGGCGCGCTTCAAAGAGCTGAGTGACAATTACACTCCGCCGGAATGGGCCTGCAACACTTTCCGCGCACTTTACGACGGGCTCGCGCAACTTGAAAAGCACACGCATCAGCATGTGCACCAGGAAAACAATGTGCTCTTTCCGAGAGCGCTGGCCCTGAGGTAGCCATGCATGATGTAGCTCCGCATACCGACACCGATGACAACCCTGCGAAATTAGGCGCTCCGGCAGCGAAGGAGACGGCTTACGCTCGTTGGGCGGATGCAGCGCCCGGCAGCGACCTGAGCCGGCGGGTTTTCAATAGCGTCTTCGAGATGCTGCCGAATGTTGAAAATCCCTCGCCACTTGTTCGGATCAACCGACTCAACGAAACGAAGGAGTTCGAACTACTGGCCAAGCTGGAATGGTTTAATCCATTTGGTTCAGTCAAGGATCGTGCCGCATGGGCGATGCTGCGTGACCTTGAACTGCGCGGTGAGCTTGGCCAAGGGCGCGGCCTTGTCGAACCTACTTCCGGCAATACGGGCATAAGCCTCGCGGCCATGGCGCAAGCTCGTGGCTTGCACATGCGGGCCGTGGTGCCGAACAAAATACCACTGGAAAAGAAAGTATTGCTGAAGATTGTCGGCGCGGAACTGGATGTTTTGAATGATGACCTCTGTCCCACGCCCGGCCTCGGTGACGGCTCCATAAACCTGGCCAAGACGTACGCCAAGGCGTCGCCCAATCGCTATGTGATGCCCAATCAGTATGAAAACTCCAAGAATGTGGAGGCTCACTTTGAAACCACCGGGCCCGAAATTTGGCGGCAAACTGAAGAACGGGTCACGCATGTGTTCGCCTCGCTGGGAACCTGCGGGACGATTATGGGCCTCAGCAAGTTTCTGCGCACGAAGAAGCCAGGCATCAAAGTAATCGCCGTGCAACCGAGCGAGGGACATGACGTGCCGGGTCTTCGCAACCTCAGCCAGTTGGAGGTTTCCAAACTCTTCGATCGCGCATTGGTGGACGACATCCTTGAAATCGATTACGAGCTCGCCTACCGCCGGGCACTGGATCTGTGCCGCGCGGAGGGCTTGCTGGCCGGCCCAAGTTCCGGGCTGATTTTGGAGGGTGCGCTGCAAATCATCGCCCGTGACCGAGTGGGATGCGGCGTCATGATATTTCCGGACAACATTTTCAAATACGTCTCCAGCATGGTCAAACACATCCCCGAACTGGCGTCGGGAATTGAAGTCTAAAATTATGAGCAACTACGCAAATCCCGAAGTCCTCGTCACAACCGATTGGGTCAAAGCGAACCTTGGCAAGCCCGGCATCAAGCTCGTTGAAATTGACGTGGATACGAAAGGCTACGGAGCCGGCCACATCCCCGGGGCCGTCGGATTCAACTGGCAGACGCAACTGCAGGATCAAATCGGACGTGACATCATCAGCAAGGCGGCTTTTGAAAAACTATTGGGTGATGCCGGAATCTCACCTGCCGACACAGTCGTCTGTTACGGCGACAACAACAACTGGTTCGCAGCCTATGGCTTCTGGTTGTTCAAGGTTTACGGGCACCGTGACGTCCGGCTCATGAATGGCGGACGCGTCAAGTGGTTGAATGAATCCGACAAACCGCTGACGACGGACAAAACTAACGTAACGCCGGTAAATTATCAGGCTGCAGACGCGGACGCTTCATTGCGCGCGCGGTTGCCGCAAGTGTTCGATGCAGTCACCAGCGGCCGGTGCAATCTGGTGGACGTGCGCAGCCATGACGAGTTTACGGGCAAAGTCATCGCGCCGCCCGGCATGACGGAAACCGCTCAGCGTGGCGGCCACATTCCCGGCGCGAAAAGCGTCCCCTGGAGCACCGCAGTCAACCCGGATGGCACGTTCAAGCTCGCCGATGAGTTGCGCAACATCTATCTGGAACAACGAGGGGTGGACTCAAACAAAGACACCATCGCTTATTGCCGGATCGGCGAGCGCTCCAGTCATACTTGGTTCGTACTGAAATATCTGCTGGGGTTGAAAAACGTGAAGAACTACGACGGCAGCTGGACGGAGTACGGCAACCTCGTGGGCGCGCAAATCGAAAAGGAATGAGCGATGAAACGCATTGGCTTGATCGGCGGCCTGAGTCCGGAATCAACGGTCCATTACTACCAGATTCTCTGCCGCGAATATAATCGGGAGTTGGGCGGGCTGAACTTTCCCGAAATTACCCTCGAAAGTTTGAACCTGCAACAACTCGTCACGTTGTTTGAGAAGAACGACTGGGACGGGGTGGCGGCGATTCTGATGGCCGCGCTGCAGCGGTTGAAGCTTGCCGGTGCGGAGTTCGCGGCGATTCTCGCCAACACGCCGCACAATGCCTACGACCGAATCCGCGATGCATCGCCGTTGGTGATCCTCACCATCATGGACGCCACCACTGCGGCCCTCGAACGCGATGGACGGCGAACCGTGGCATTGCTCGGAACGAAAGCCACCATGGAATTCGGTTTCTTTCAGAAATATTTTTCCGCCATCGGCATTGAAACGCGAGTGCCGGGCGCGTCGCAGCGGCAGGAACTCGACCGCATCATTTGGGAGGAACTTTCGCATGGCCGGGTTGAGCCGGCAGCTCGTGCTGCCGCGCGAGCCATGCTCACAGACCTGGAACACCAGGGAGTGGAAGCCGTCATTCTGGGATGCACCGAGCTGTCTCTCTTGATTCAGGCTGCCGACACGCCCTTGCCACTGTATGACACAACCCGGCTTCATGCCGAAGCCATTCTGGAGTTTGCAATGGGGCGAAAACTCAAGGAATGCAGATGAACCATAATAAAAAGCTCCCCTTGGTTTACTCCTGCTCCGGAGCTTCCAGTGCCGCGCAGATGGCGAATTACATCGCGGTCAAGCTGGACCGGTTCAAAGTCGCTGAGATGTCCTGTATTGCGGGCGTGGGCGGCGACGTGAAGTCGCTGGTGCGCACCGCCAAATCCGGCCGGCCCATCATCGCGCTCGACGGCTGCCCGCTTCATTGCGCAGCGCAGATCCTCAAGCGCCACGAGATTACAGCCAACCAGCACTACGACCTCAGCAAGATGGGAGTGAAGAAACAGTATCATGAGGACTTCGACCCGCAAGAGGCCGCGCAGATGCTCCAGCGGATTCGCGATACAATCAGACCTGCTGCCGCAGTTGAGACGAATTCTGTCGCGACGCCGAATAACGCTGCGTTGTCGCCATCAAGTACTTCACCCAACTCCGCTGACGATGAGCCGTACGAACCATCGAGCCCGCCGTGCTATTTGAACGAGTTCAAGAATTGGTGAATCCGCCGCCATGAAACTTCACATCAAACGCGCCTACGAACCTGCCGCTCCGGAGGATGGTGAGCGCTTTCTGGTGGATCGGCTCTGGCCGCGCGGCGTGCGAAAAGAAGCGCTCGTCCTCGCCGGCTGGCTCAAGGAGGTCGCGCCGAGCGATGCGTTGCGGCGCTGGTTTGGGCATGAGCCGGAGCGCTGGGAGGAGTTTCGCCGCCGTTACCGGGACGAACTGAAAGCGCAGCAAGCGGCCATGCGGCCCTTGCGCGACGCCCTGAAGCGCGGGCCCGTGACTTTGGTGTATTCTGCACACGACGAGGCACATAACCAGGCGGTGGTGTTGCGAGAGTTTCTTCTGAATCCGTTGGCTTCGTCGCTCAAGCACCCTCAACGCGCTCCTAAGCCACATGAACGCTGATCTACTCTCTCTGCCCAGTGTCCATGCCGACGCGCCGCGAGGACAATCCGTTGCGGAAATGATGCTTGGCGAAGTGGCGTCTTCCGGCCTCGCGAGAGGGCGTGCACTGCTCTGCGACTGCGCAAAACAAACGGTCGTGCCGCGCCGAAGTATCAGCGAGGCGGAGACGGAGACTGAAATCATACGCCTGGCCGAGGCGGTTGATGCGGTCGAACAGAAATTGCGCGAGGTGCAGGCGGGTGTCCGGCGTGCTTTGGGCAACACCGAAGCGGAGATCTTTGAAGCCGAGATCCTCTTGTTGCGAGACATAGAATTGCACCGGGCCGTCCGCGACCTTTGCGTCAGCAAGCTGATCAATGTGGAAGCCGCATTGGAGGAATCCATTCGGCGACTGGCTGCGGTGTTCGATCAACTTGACGATCCCTACCTTCGCGAACGGGCTGCTGATTTGCGTGAAGTCGGAAAGCGACTCATCGATCATTTGGCGCGCCAGTTGGGCTCGGACCTCCCGTCCGATCCGGAAGGGTGTGTGCTGGTCACGAGCGAACTGTTCTCCGCCGCCGTGGCCCAGATGGAAGGGCGCGGCGTGCAGGGGTTGATTGTGGAGCGAGGCGGGCTGACGGCCCATGCTACGATTCTCGCTCGCGCCCTCGGCATTCCCATGCTCGTGAAGGTACCACAGGCTACGGAACGAATTTCCCCGGGCGATCTGGTGATTGTGGATGCCTTGGCTGGTCGTGCGTTCATCAATCCAAAACCGGATATCCTCCGCGCCTACGACCGATTGGAAGCCGACCTGAAAGCACATGAAAATGCTTTGAAGGATTCGGTGGACCTGCCGGCAATTACCCGGGATGGCATCAAGATCAAGCTCTCCGCCAACGTCGGCCAGACGGCGGATGCAGTAGCAGCCGCGCGGGTCAAAGCCGATGGCGCGGGATTGTATCGCACGGAGTTTGTTTTCCTTACTCAGGACCATTTCCCTTCGGAAGCCGAGCAGTACCGTTTTTATCGGGCCACTGCTGATCATCTGCAACCTGGGGAAACGGTGATTCGCGTTCTGGACGTGGGCAGCGACAAGCCGCTCGCTTATTTTCCGTTGCCACGCGAAACCAATCCGGCCCTCGGCTGCCGGGGACTCCAACTGCTGCTCACGCACCCCGAAATCTTGCGCACGCAGCTGCGAGCCATTCTGCGCCTGAGCGCCACGCATTCAGTATCCCTGCTGCTGCCTATGATTCGCGGCAGGGACGAATTGCGCGCCGTCAAAGCGGTCATTGAGAGTGTGAAACAGGAACTCGCTGCGTCTGGAGAGCCGTTTGATTCAAAACTCCGGCTGGGAGCCATGGTCGAAACCCCGTCGGCTGCGATCCTCATCGCGCAACTGGCCGACGAGGTGGATTTCTTCAGCGTCGGCACTAACGACCTTGTGCAGTACCTGCTGGCCGCCGACCGGATCAGTGGCGAGATGGCGTCCACGTACGAACCGCTGCATCCCGCGATTGTTCAAATCCTCGCTTCGCTGGCGGCGACAGCCGGTATCAAAGGTAAGCCCATTTCACTCTGTGGTGAAATCGCCAGCGACCCCGTTTACACGGCGCTGTTGCTCGGGCTGGGATTTCGGAGCTTCAGTGTGACCCCAGGTCGGCTGTTGGAAATCAAACACGCGATCCGTTCCATTGATTTGACCGCAGCCAGCCAGTTTGCCTCAAGCGCCCTGTCCCTGAGTTCCGTGCAAGAGATACGGACGTACGTGCAGGATGATTGGAGTCGCCGCCGACCAGTCTCGTCCCCGGACCTCCCTTCCACGACACCGCAACCGAACACGCCTCCTATCGTGACCCACAACACAAATGCTCGGCGCTTTGAAATCCGGGCGGCCGACGCACCTTTGGCTTTCCTAAACTATACGAGCGCGAGCGACCGCATTACCTTCGAGCATACGTTCGTCCCGGATAAGCTTCGCGGAAAGGGCATCGCCGCGAACCTGGCGCGCGCCGCCTTGACCGAGGCGCGGCTGAGGCATTGGAAAGTCATCCCTCACTGTGCGTACGTCGCCGGATTCATCAAACGAAATCCGGAATTTACCGATCTCGTGGAAAAACAGGAAGAAACTTGAATCAGATCGGCAATTACTGATGACAACATTATGAAAACCCCAATCAAAACTTCCCTTGGCCGCCCGGTGACCGCGACGATGGCCTTGTTAATTACATTATTCACCGCACACGCGCTGGCAGCTGAAAGCGAAGTTGTCGCCAAGGCCACCGGCCCTAAAATCACCGACCCCGAAGTTACCAGCACCGAAACGGCCGTGCTCACGCAAGCACCCAATGTCCCGCCGCCCATCAAGCGCAAGCTGCCCGCAAAAGTCATCGTGAATCTCGAAGTGCTCGAAGTCACCAAGAAACTGGCCGACGGCGTCGAGTATGCGTTCTGGACGTTTGGCGGCAATGTGCCCGGAAGTTTCATCCGCATCCGAGAAGGCGACCAGGTGGAGTTCCATCTCAACAACCATCAGAGCAACAAAATGCCGCATAACATTGACTTGCACGCCGTCACCGGGCCGGGCGGTGGCGCGGCCTCGTCATTCACCGCTCCGGGCCATTCGTCGCAGTTCTCGTTCAAGGCGCTCAATCCGGGGCTGTATGTTTATCACTGTGCGACCGCCCCGGTCGGCATGCACATCGGCAACGGCATGTATGGCTTGATCCTCGTCGAGCCCAAGGAAGGGCTGCCGCCGGTGGACCGCGAGTATTACGTGATGCAAGGCGAGTTTTACACGGCGGGCAAATACGGCGAGGAAGGCTTGCAACCGTTCGACATGGATAAAGCCGTGGATGAACGGCCCGCGTACGTGGTGTTCAACGGAGCGGTCGGCGCGCTCGTCGGGGACAAGGCCATCACGGCCAAGGTGGGCGAAACCGTCCGGTTGTTCATCGGCAATGGCGGGCCCAATCTCGTGTCCTCGTTCCATCTCATCGGCGAAATCTTTGACACGGTCTATCAGGAAGGCGGCACCACGCCCAACCAGCACAACGTGCAGACGACGCTCATTCCCGCCGGCGGCGCGACCATCGTGGAATTTCGCACCGATGTGCCGGGTACTTACGTCCTGGTGGATCACTCGGTCTTTCGCGCTTTCAACAAAGGCGCGCTGGGCATGTTGAAAGTGGACGGTCCGTCGGATCTGCTCGTGTATACCGGCAAGGAAGTGGATGCCAATTATCTCGGCAAGGCGGTCGCCGCCGGGTCCGACGCGGCCCGAAAGGTCATTTCGTTGAAGGCCGCTGTCGCCGCTGAAATCAAAAGCAATCCGAAGATTGCGGATTTGAACAAGGAGATCCAGATCGAGCAAGGCAAGCAAGTGTATCTGCAGACTTGTTTTGTGTGTCACCAGCCCAACGGCCTGGGGTTGCCCGGCCAGATTCCGCCGCTGGCCAAATCAGATTATCTCATGGCTAACAAGGAACGGAGCATTCGCGGCGTGTTGTTTGGTCAGAGTGGCGAGATGGTCGTCAATGGGAAAAAATACGATGCCATCATGATCCCGTTGAACTATCTCACGGATGAACAGGTGGCGAACGTCCTGACCTATGTGCGGAACAGTTGGGGCAACTCCGGCGAAGCGGTGACGGTGGGCGAAGTCAGCCGGATTCGCAAAGAAGCTCCGGCCCCGGCGGCACCGGGCGCGCAATTTGAATAGCGGCGCGCCCGTTACCAAAAGCGCAAATGGAACCACGGAATCAATTAACAATCGCGCTGATCTTTTTGGTCAGCGCGGCGGTTCCAAGCTTCGGGCAAACCCCGCCGGTCGGCATGGCTCTGATTTCCGCCGGCGTGTACCGCCCCTTGTTCCGTGCCGAAACGGATCCCAAGGAAGTTCCGGTCAAAGCTTTCCGACTCGATATTTTGCCGGTCACGAACGAAGACTTTCTCGAATTTATTCGCGCTAATCCACCTTGGCAACGCTCGCGAGTGAAGCGACTTTTCGCGGACGAATCATATCTTAAAAACTGGGCGAGTGATCTCGACCCCGGCACGAACGCACCGGCGGACATCCCGGTGACGCATGTCTCCTGGTTTGCCGCCAAAGCCTACGCGCAATGGAAAGGTAAGCGTCTGCCAACGGTGGCTGAATGGGAATACGCCGCTGCCGCCAGCCCGACGCGCGGCGACGGCCAGAACGACCCGACGTTCAAACGCCAGGTGCTCGAATGGTATTCCACGCCGGGATCCGCGAACCTCTCCCCGGTCGGTTTGGGCCGGACCAACTTCTGGGGTGTTCACGATCTGCACGGACTCGTCTGGGAATGGGTCGCCGACTTCAACACGGCGATGGTCACGGGCGACACCCGCGGCGACACCGGTCTCGACCGCCAGCTTTTCTGCGGCAGTGGCTCGCAAGGCGCGAAGGATGTGGGTAACTTTCCCGCCTTCATGCGCTACGGCTTTCGCAGCAGTCTCCAGGCAAGTTACTGCATCCACAACCTCGGTTTCCGCTGCGCGAAGGATTTATGAAGCGAGTGAAAAAAACCTCCAAGCCGGAAGCTCCAAGTTCCAGAGTAGCATCAAACTCAAAATCACAAACTTGGCGTGAACGGACCTTGGTGCTTCGTGCTTGGAATTTCTCTGGAGCTTGGGGTTGGGTGCTTGGTGCTTTGGTCCTGGTTTTTGCCACCGGTTGCCGGACGACTCCTTCCGTTCCTTCGTGCTGCGTGAAACCCGAAGCGCCCACCGCGTTCACGGATAAATCCATTTATCAGGTGGACTCGACCTGGACGACGGATCAAAACCGGCCCATCAAGTTGAGCGCCCTCGCGGGTTGCCCCCAGGTTCTCGTCATGTTTTTCGCGAACTGTCAGTATGCCTGTCCGATTCTTGTGAACGACCTCAAACGCATCCAGGCCGCGCTCCCCCCGGACTTGCGCTCCCGCGTCGGTTTCACGATGGTTTCCTTCGACACCAAACGGGACACCCCGGCGGCCCTGGCTGCCTATCGTCGGGCGCACGCGTTGCCGGCGGACAACTGGATGCTGTTGCACGGCGAACCCGACGACTTGCTGGAGCTGGCCGCGTTGCTCGGCGTGAGATTCAAGGAAGCTGCGAGCGGGCAGTTCGCCCACTCGAACGTCATCACGATCCTCAACGCGCAGGGCGAAATCGTTCATCAACAAATCGGCCTGAACCAGGACGTCCGGGAGAGCATTCGTCTCCTGCAACAGCTCGTGCCTAAGTAGCCTTATGCGCCCACGCAACCCTTTCGCCGGCGTTGTTGGCCCTCTGCTGGCAACCACCGCAACCGGACAATTTCCAAATGAATCGGCCGGGTCGACCGGCGTCAAATGAAACCATCGAGAATCGAGAATCATGAAACCACGCATTGATTACAAACAAGTCGCGCCCGCCGTCTTCCAGGCGATGCGGGCGTTTGAAACGTTTGTCCACAGTTGCGGTTTGGAGCCGACGCTGTTGGAACTCATCAAAATCCGCGCCTCCCAAATCAACGGCTGCGCCTACTGCCTCGACATGCACACAAAAGACGCTCGCGCCCAAGGCGAAATCGAGCAACGCATCTACGCGCTCAACGCCTGGCGCGAAACGCCGTTCTTCACCGAAAAGGAACGCGCCGCGCTCGCCTGGACCGAAGCGGTCACAAAGGTGGCTGAATCGCAGGTCCCGGACGAAGTTTACGAACTGGCGCGGAAGTATTTCGACGCCCAGGAACTCGTGAATGTCACCGCGGCGATCATTGCGATCAACGGCTGGAACCGTTTGGCCATCAGTTTCCGTTCCGTTCCCGGCACGTATCAACCGTCCCGGCACCCGGCCAAAGCTTCCCCATGAACTCAACCGAGCAACGCGGCAAAGCCGTCGCCTTTCGTGATTGGCATCACGGGCCGAAAACTCTCGTATTGCCCAACGCGTGGGACTGCGTGAGCGCCCGGATCTTTGAGCAGGCGGGCTTTCCCGCCCTGGCCACGACCAGCGGAGGCGTCGCCGCCGTGCTGGGCTATCCGGATGGTCAACACATTCGTGCGCTCGAAATGCTGGCTCTGGTGGGGCGAATCGCGGAAACGGTTTCGGTGCCGGTAACGGCGGATTTGGAAGCGGGTTACGGCAAAACCGTCGCGGAAGTTGCGGAATACATGCGACAAGTCATCAGCGTGGGTATCGTGGGCGCGAACCTCGAAGACAGCAGTGGCGCGGATCATCGGCTCGCCGATCTTGCGTATCAAGTTGAAGTCATCCAAGCCATTCGACAGGTGGCAACGGACTGCGAGATACCGTTCGTCTTGAACGCGCGCGTGGATGTTTATTTGCATGGAGCGGGCGACGCACCGGATCGTTTTGCCCAGGCCGTTCAGCGCGCGAAGGCGTATCGCGACGCGGGTGCGGATTGTGTGTTTCCCATCGGATTAAAAGATCGCGAAATCATCGCGCGCCTCGTTCCGGAAATCGGCGGTCCGATGAACATCATGGCTGGGCCGGGCGCGCCGACGATTGCTGAGCTGGAACAACTCGGCGTCCGGCGGGTGACCTTCGGCACCGGTTTGATGCGCGCGACCTTGCCGCTGATCCGCCAAATGGCGCAGGAACTCCGTGCCTCCGGCCGCTGCGATTCCATGGCGCAAACGGAATTCACGCACGCCGTGATGAACCAACTCTTCAAATCATGAACCTTCATTCCAAATTATCGTCTGAGTTTCGTCTGGCAGTGGATAATGCCATTTCTCTTCCTTCATGCTTCCGGCCGGTTGCATGGCTGTTTGATTCAACTTCAGAAGTTCAGTCAATAAACTGTGCGGTGTCTTGATGAACATGATTAACCCAATCCAAAGCTCTGCTGCCGCTGACAATCCATCGCCGATCTGGCATCCGACCTCGTCACCCAATGCCGGCGCGCTGGCCCGCGAAATTCTTGATCGCAAGCTCGCGTTGAACGCCGTCATTCTCGCCCACAATTATCAAGTTCCCGAAATCCAGGACGTGGCGGATTTTGTGGGCGACTCGCTCGGACTGGCCCAGCAAGCTGTCACGACCGATGCCGAGGTAATCGTCTTCTGCGGCGTGCATTTCATGGCCGAGACGGCCAAGCTTTTGAACCCGGCCAAACTCGTCATCCTGCCCGACAGGGCCGCCGGATGCTCGCTCGAACAGAGCTGCCCGGCGGACCAGTTGCGCACGTTGGAAAAACTGCATGACTGCATGAGACGGCTGTCTCCTCGAATCGAGTTACCCAAAACCACTTTGGAGCAGGCGCGCCGGCCGATTGAGCGGATGTTGGAAATCTCCGCGAAATGAGGCGCCACCGTGCCGAGCCAACATCGGCCAGACGGCTGACGCAATGACTGCGGCTCGGGTCAACGCAATGACGAACCTCTATTTTCGTTACCATCTGCTGCCCTGCACTGTTCGAGGGCGGTGTGCCCGGGCGTGCCAACTACCCACATGAACAATCTCCAGCTCTCCGTTCAGTTTTTCCTTCAGATCGCCGTTATTCTGCTTTTCTGTCGGTTCGTCGGGGCCATCGCTCGTCGGCTTGGGCAGCCGCAGGTGGTCGCGGAGATGATTGCGGGGGTGCTGCTCGGCCCCTCGCTGTTTGGTCTTGTCTTCCCTGCGGCGCAGGCGTGGCTTTTCCCGTGGGGCCAGGCGCAAAAGCTCCGCGATTCGCAGAGCTACCTTTTCCCAGCTTCGCAGCTTGGGCTGGCGCTTTACATGTTTGTCGTCGGGATGGAATTTCGCGTGGACATCGTGGCAAAACGGTTCAAGAGCGCAATCGCCGTGTCCGCTGCGGGGATGCTCGCGCCGTTTGGGCTCGGCGTCGGTCTGGCCTGGGTCTTCTTCCATTACACCACGCTTTTCCCGGAAAAAACCAAATTGACGGAGGCGATGCTCTTCCTCGGCGCGTCCATGTGCATCACGGCGTTTCCGATGCTCGCGCGGATCATTGATTTCAAAAAGCTTGCGGGCACCACGATGGGCACTGTGGCGCTCGGCGCCGGGGCCATTGACGACGCGACCGCTTGGTGTCTGCTGGCTGTGGTGTTGGCCAGTTTCGACAACCACTGGAACCACGCGCTGGTCAATATCGGCGGCGGCGCGGCTTATGTGGCGTTCGCCCTGCTCGTAGTGCGACCGCTGCTCGCACGGGCGAAGCCGTTCCTTGTGCAAGACGGTGCGCTGACCGAGGCGGGGCTGGTGGTGAGTCTGGCGCTGATGGCGCTGGGCGCCTGGTTCACTGATCTCATCGGGCTGCACGCTGTTTTCGGCGCGTTCATCATGGGCGCGGCCATGCCGCGGGGCGTGGTGGCCCGCGATCTCATCGCACGCATTCAACCGCTCACCGTGGCGTTGTTGCTGCCGCTCTTTTTCACCTACTCGGGGCTGAACACGAAGATCGGCCTGCTCAATACCGGCTTTCTCTGGCTGATGTGCGGCACCGTGCTGGCCGCCGCCGTGCTGGGCAAAGGCGTGGCGTGCTGGCTCGCGGCGCGGGCGACGGGCATCTCAAATCGCGAGGCGCTCGGCATCGGCACGCTGATGAATTCGCGCGGGCTGATGGAGTTGATCATCATCAATATCGGCCTGCAGCGCGGGATCATTTCCGAAGGGCTGTTCGCGGTGCTGGTCATCATGGCGGTGGTGACTACGCTCATGGCGTCGCCGATTTTTGATCGGCTCGTCGGCGAAAGCCCCGACGAGCCTGAAAAAGAGCCGTCCGGCGGCTCCGCAAGGCAATCGGAAGCGTAAGAATCGGAAGCACTGGAGTCGAGGTCTTTCCGAATGCTTGACTTAGGTCAAGGTCGCGGATGTTACGTAGGCGTAGGATTTCAAGTTATGATTGCCACGGCCGTCCCGGACCAGCCGTCCCAGCGGGCACCGGTCAATGAGCCGGTGGCTGGGAACTACTTTGTGGCGGTGTATCCCCCGTTTTCGGCTTGGGACGCGGCGCAGGTAATCGCTTTGCGGGAGGCGTTGGAATGGCCCGCGCCGGGCAAGCCGCTGGGGATTTATGTCCATCTCCCCTTCTGCCAGAAGAAATGCGACTACTGTTACTATCTCTCCTATATCGCGCAGCCGGCGACCGTGGTGGATCGGTACCTTGAGGCGGTGGTGCGGGAGTGCGCGCTTTATGCGGAGCAACCCGGACTGAAGGGACGTTCACTTTCTTTCGCGTATTTCGGCGGTGGCACGCCATCCGCGCTCAGCTCAACTCAAGTCCGCTATCTGGCGGACGGACTGCGGCGGGGACTTTCCTGGAGCGAGGTTGAGGAAATCACCTTCGAGTGCGCGCCTCGGTCGGTGCGGCACGAGTTTTTGGAAACGTTGCGGGATGTTGGCGTCACCCGTTTGAGCATGGGGGTACAGAGCTTTGACGACGAATTGCTCCGGCTCAACGGCCGAGTTCACTTGGCCGAAGATGTCGTGCGCGCTTACTCGCTCATCCGGCAGGCAGATTTTGCTTGGGTAAATCTCGACCTGATGTGCGGCCTCCTGGGCGAGACGGAGGCGCAATGGCGTGAGTCCATCCGGCGGGTGATCGAACTGGCGCCCGACGGTGTCACCATTTATCAGACTGAGATTCCACACAACACGCAGCTCTATCGCGACGTCAAAGCCGGCGCCTTGGCGACCGCACCGCTTTCCTGGGACACCAAGCGCGTCCGACTCGACGAAGGCTTCCGGGAATTGGAGCGCGCCGGTTACACCATCGTCAGCGCCTACAACGCTGTAAAGGATCCGCAGCGTCATCGTTTTCTTTACCAGGATTATCTCTGGCGCGGCGCGGATATGCTTGGGCTGGGCGTGGCGGCGTTCGGCTATTTCGGCGGGGTTCAAGCACAGAATGAAATCACCCTGGAACAATACGAAGCCGCCGTGGCGCGCGGAGACATTCCGCTCAAGCGCGCGATCAAACTGTCCGCCCGGGACCAGTTGGTGCGCGAGTTTGTCCTGCAACTCAAGATCGGCGAAGTGCCGCTCGCGCCGTTTCGCGAACGCTTCGGAGTGGACCTCGCGATCGCATTTGCCAAACCGCTGCAAGCGTTGGCGGCGGAAGGCTGGCTCACCGTTTGCCCGGAGTGCGTACGCTTGACCCGCCCGGGTTTGCTGCGCGTGGACCGCCTCTTGTCGCATTTCTACGACTCCCAATTTCAAGACATCCGTTACACCTGAACCTCATCATCCCTGAACCGCATGAACAATCCTCCCACTTCCCCAGCCAACTCCACCTACGATGTCGCCGTCATCGGCGGCGGCCCGGGCGGCGCGGCGCTGGCCACATTTCTGGCGCGGGCCGGACATCGCTGCATCGTCTTCGAGCAGGCCAAATATCCGCGCTACCACATTGGCGAATCACTCGTGCCGCACACCTACGGCATCTTTGAGCGCCTCGGGATGCTGCCGCAACTGCTCGCTTCCCCCTTCCCGGTGAAACACAGCGTGCGGTTTGTGGCGCCCGACGGGAAGGCGTCGTTGCCCTTCTATTTCACGGAAACCATCAAGGGCGAGGGCGCGCGCACCTGGCAGGTTGAGCGCAGTCAGTTTGATTGTCTGATGCTCGATCACGCCCGCGCCAACGGCGTCGAAGTCCACGAGCAAGCCGCCGTTCAGGAAGTGCTCTTTGAAGGCGGACGGGCCGTGGGCGTGCGGATTGCCTCCCAAAACGGTTCGCTGGCTGAGGTGCGGGCGAAAGTTGTGGTGGACGCTTCGGGACACACCTGCGTCATCGGCCGGCAGTTGAACCTGCTGTGCAAGTTGCCGGAACTGCGGAAGGCCACCGTGTGGAGTTATTTTCGTGGCGGCAAGCGGCTCCCGGGCATTGACGCGGGCGAGACCACGATGTTCCTTATTCCGGGCGGCGGCTGGTTCTGGTACATCCCGTTGCCGGACGACATCGTCAGCGTGGGCCTCGTGGCTGATCCTGAGTATGTCTTTTCGCAATCCGACGATATGGAGGCAGCCTACCTCCGCGAGGTCGCCCGCTGTGCATCGTTGACCGAGCGACTTGTCACCGCTGAACGGTTCGGGCCAGTGCGCGGTTCGCGCCATCTGGCTTACTTGAACCGACAAACCTCCGGCGACGGCTGGGTGATGATCGGCGACGCGCGCGCGTTTCTCGATCCGATTTATTCTTCGGGCCTTTACCTCGCGCTCGGTTCCGCCGAATTGGCGGCCCAGTGCATTGATGCGGCCTTGAAATCCGGCGATGTCTCTGCCGCTCAACTGGGCCGCTTCGAGGAGCCGCTGATGAAAGGTGTGGAGGTGGTCCGTCGCCTCATTCACGCGTTCTACGATCCGGCGTTCAGTTTCATGGAATTTGCCAAGCGTTTTCCCGAGCACCGCCGCGCTCTCATTGACTGTCTCGTCGGCGACGTCATCAAAGATATGAGCGCTTTCACCGAAGTGCTGGCGCAGATGACGCCGCCGCCGCCGCCATTGGGCTCGAACCTCCCCAAACCGTCCGCCCCGGCTCCGGTGGGTGCGTAGAGCGATTGCACACCAGCAAACTCATGAGTAAAAAAATACTTCTCACCAGCGTGTGCCGCCCGCTCGGCCCGGAATACGGCGATGCGCCGTCGGTCGGTTATGAACTCCTTTACCGGCAGGTGCTGCGCGCCCAGGGCATCTTCAGTCCGCGCACAGTCAACATTCATTTCGGCCTCGAATACATCGCCGAAAACCTCGACGCGCCGACCGTGGTGTTGCAATACCCGTCGAAACGCGAACTCATCAAGGAACTCAGGAAGGGCTATGATTACGTGGGCGTTTCCTTCTTGATGGCGGTCATGCACAAGATGAAGGAGACGGTCGCTTTGATTCGTCAGCATTCTCCCAACAGCAAGATCGTCTTGGGCGGCTACGGCACGGTGCTGAAAGACGAGGTGCTCAAACCCTACGGCGATTACATTTGCCGCGAGGAAGGCGTGGCGTTCTTCCGTCGGTTGCTGGGCGAACCGGAAATCCCCATGCCGTACAAGCACCCGCTCATCGTGAGCTGGCTGAAGGTCTTCGGCTGGAAAGTGTCGGGCACGGGAAAAATCTTCGCCGGACTTGGCTGCCCCAACGGCTGCGACTTCTGCTGCACCTCACATTTCTTCTCCCGTAAACACATCAAGCTGCTACCAACCGGCCGGGACATTTACGCCGTCGCGGAGCGTTACCTCGACATGGATCCCAGTTTGGTGTTTCTGATTCTGGACGAGGATTTTCTGCTCAACAAAAAGCGCGCGATGGAATTCCGCGATTGTGTCATCCAGGGCGGCAAGAAGCTCTCAATCTTCGCCTTCTCCAGCATCAAGGCCATCAGCCAATACACGGTGGAGGAAATCCTGGAGATGGGCATTGACGGTTTCTGGATCGGCTACGAAGGCACGCGCTCGAATTACGCGAAACAGCAGGGTCGGCCCATCGCGGACATTCTCACGGAGTTTCGCGAGCACGGCATCACGGTGTTGACGTCCATGATCGTGGGCTTTGATTACCAAACTCCGGAAGTCGTGGCCGAGGAACTGGCCGGCCTGATGAAGCTCAAACCGGCGCTGGCGCAATTTCTAATTTATGGCCCCGTGCCCGGCACGCCGTTTCACGAGCGGGTCATCAAGGAGAATCTTCTCCATGACATCTACACGACCGACAAGGACCTGTTCTACCGGCGCGCGGATGGTTTCCGCACGATGATGAAGCACCCAACGCTCTCGCCGGAGCGGATCGAGGACATCCAACGTTGGTGCTTCGAGCAGGATTTCCAGCGGCTGGGCCCGAGCATTTACCGCGTGCTCGAAGCGCGATTGCTTGGCTATCAGAAGCTGAGGTATTCGCCGAACCCGCTCCTGCGCGCCAAGGCGGATTACTACGCGACGGAGTTGCGCGTGGCGTATCCGGTGTTCCTGGCTGGCCGCTTGCTTGGGCCGAACGCCGCCGTGCGGCGCTGGATCGGCGATCTGGAACGGCGCATCCACGCGGAACTGGGCCGCTCCACGCTCGCCGAACAAGGCAAGTCCGCCCTAGCCGTGGGCGCGGCGCTGAGGACGGCGCTGACGCTGAAAATGAATTGGTTTCAGCATCCCAAATTGATCCGCACCACCTATCGCCTGCCCAGCAAGCGCTGGAGTGCGTTTGAAGCGTGGGAGGAACTCCATCGCAAAGTTGCTTCGCCGGATTTTTCCATCCAGGTCGAGTTGCAACACGCGAAGCAACAAGTGTGGCTGCGGCTGGAAGGCGCATTGTCCGCGAACGATGCCGAAGGGTTGGCGCACCGAATCAGCGAATCGCTGGCCCGGAGCAAGAACCGCCTCGTGCTCGATTTTAACAAATTGCGCTGGGACACGGCGACCGATCTCAAGCCGCTGCGCGAGAAGCTGGCGGATTACCGTTCGCGCATCCGCGTGGTGCTGCCCAAGCTGGCGGCAGCGCATCCTGAAGTGATTCTGGTGGCCAGCATGTTTCACCATTATCATGGATGAAACGGACGCGGCTCTGTTCGCGCTGATGATTTGAAACCAATGAGTATCAAAACCGCCCTGACTGATGAACGTCACCTATCTCAAAAGGCTTCCCGTCGTGGATGAAGACCTCAGCTCCGGTTGCGCCGCGTGTGCGGAAGCCTGCGGGCCGAACTCGGGCGTCCCGACACTTGCGGCAGCGAGGAGCATTGCATCGCGCCTTGTCCCACGGCGGCCATCCAGATGCGCTGGGCCGCCGGCACTGGCGACCCGGCCCGCGTAAATGGCGGACGATAACGAGGTCGGGGGCCGATACGAAACGACGGGCGAAAACCTCCGGCGGGACCCGCGCATCGAACTGCTGTTCGTCGCCGGTGATGTGGCTCGCGCGAAAGGCCAGGGCCAGGGCTGCACCGTTCTGGGCACGGGCGCATTGCAGACCTCCGGCCCGAAAGCCGACAAGGCGAAAGCGCAGTTTCCTTGGGCGCGCGGCGCGCTCGTTGTCAAAGTCACCGGCTTGAGAACTCATCTGCCGTGAATCGAATTACCCAAAACGACTTTGGGGCAGGCACGCCGACCGATTGAGCGAATGTTGGAGATTTCCGCACGATGAAAGCACGCGCGGAAGGCTTTGCCGCGGTTACTTCATGGTGTAAAGTTGGAGTCATGCGCAAACTGCCAATGCTCCTGATCTGGATGACCGCATTTCCTCTGACGAGCACTGCAACGGATAGCCCACTGGTTTTCACCGGCACCTGCGACGCCTCAGCCGCCGCGGCGGTGAACTCGGACCTGTTTGTGGTGGCGAACGATGAGGACAATCTTCTGCGGTTTTATCGGTTGAGCCGACCTGGAGCGCCAGTCCACGTTTATGAAGCCGGGCCGCCCGCCCGCAAGAAGAAGCAACCGCCTGAGATGGATATTGAGGGCGCCGCGCGGATAGGTAGTCGCGTTTTCTGGATCGGCTCACACGGACAGAATGCGGATGGTGAGTTCGCACCGAATCGTCACCGATTGTTTGCGCTGGATATCTCGGACAGCCGTGACGGTGTGCGCGTGCGTCCTGTCGGCTCGCCCTACACCAATCTGGTGGCCGACATGACACGAGAGCCCAAACTCGCCCGGTTTCGACTGGAACACGCGGCACAAGAGAAACCAAAGGCCCACGGCGGACTGAACATCGAAGCCTTGACGGACACCCCGGAGGGAACGCTACTCATTGGCTTCCGCAATCCGGTTCCCCAAAATCGCACCTTGTTGGTGCCTTTGCTGAATCCGAACGAAGTCTTAACTGGTAAAACCGGGCAATTTGGTGACCCCATACTGCTCGACTTGGGTGGCTTGGGACTGCGCGGTATCGGATCCTCCAGCCGTGGCTATTATCTGATCGCCGGTCCGGCACAGAGTAATGCTGAAAGCCGGCTGTTCTTTTGGCAGGGCGGCGACGCCATCCCGGAGCTGATTTCCAATATTACGTTCGCCGGCCTTAACCCGGAAGGGATTTGCTTTCATGACTCCGATGTTCGCACTGACTTTCTTCTTTTGAGCGATGACGGAACGCGAAATTTGCACGGTGAGGATTGCAAAGACTTGCCAGCATCGGAGCGACAATTCCGGGCCGTCAGGATTCCGAGGTGAAAGTCTCTTGTCCAGCAACCGTCGAGATTTGACAATTTACTGGAAGATTTTGATGAAGCACTGACGTCAGGATGAACGATATGAAAGTTAACCGACCCGAACCCGACTGGAATCCGACTTCGCGGGAAGTGCGGCGCGATCAGCGCGCTGCTTACGACGAGATGCGACGCCGTTGTCCCGTCGCGTACAGCGAGTTCCTTGGGTGGTCGCTGTTCCGGCACGAGGACGTGACGCGCGTGCTTCTCGACCACCAGACTTTCAGCAGCGCCGTGTCGCAGCACCTCTCCGTGCCCAGCGGCATGGATCAGCCGGAACACACAGAGTATCGCCGCATCATCGAGCCTTATTTTTCCGCGAAACGGATGGAGGCGTTCGAACCTGTTTGTCGTAAGATCGCCACAAAACTCGTGCAGCAGTTGAGCGCGGACAGGGAAGTTGAGTTCATCGCAAGCGCCACCCTGCCGTTTGCGGTGCAGGCCCAATGTGCCTTTCTCGGATGGCCGGCGTCGTTGCAAGAGCCGCTGGTGCGATGGACCCGCAAGAACCATGAAGCCACGCTCGCGGAGGACCGCAAGGCGATGTCCGAAATCGCGCTGCAATTCGAGGGTCTCATTGATGATTTACTGGAAACGCGCCTTCAAGCAAACGCCGGCCCGGAAACCGACCTCACCGCCGCGTTGATGCACGAAAGGGTTTGGGGTCGTCCGTTGAGCAACGAGGAAGTGGCCAGCATCCTGCGTAATTGGACCGTCGGCGAAATCGGCACGATCTCGGCCTCGGTCGGAATTCTGGCTCACTATCTCGCGGGCCACGCCGGATTGCAGAAAGAGTTGCGGGCCACGCCGGACCTCTTGCCACCCGCGATTGAGGAAATCCTCCGCATCTTCGGCCCCCTCGTGTCCAATCGGCGGGTCACGACGCGTCCGGTGGAAATCGACGGTCGAACGATCGCGGCCGGCGAGCGCATTACGCTCATGTGGATCGCCGCCAATCGCGACGAGCGCGTCTTCGAGGATCCGGATTCATACCGCCTGAATCGCGATCAGAGCAGGAACCTTCTCTGGGGCGCGGGTATTCACGTCTGTCCCGGCGCGCCACTGGCGCGTTTGGAAATGCGGGTGTTCATGGAAGAACTCCTGTCCCGTACCGGCGAAATCGTATTGACGCCAGAGAAAATAGCGACGCTCGCGGTTTACCCCGCCAGCGGATTTGCCAACCTACCACTGCGAATCGGTGCACTTGTGTAAAACCGCCCAAGGCGTGCGCGTAACCCGGGACGCAACTCCTGGAATCCAATGAATTCAAAGATCATTAAACCACCGCCATGAAACTTCACACCAAACGCGCGTGTGAACCGACCGCACCGCTTCCTCGTTCCTCAGTTACACGTTTGAGGGCGATTGCGTCGTCTTCGGGCACACTTTTGTCCCGGACGAACGTCGCGGTCGGGGTATTGCCGCGAAGCTGGCCCACGCCGCGCTGGAGGAGGCGAGGTGCTCAAGGGCGAAACCGAGCAACCCATTTACGCACTCAACGCCTGCCGGAATCCCCTTTGCAGGCACGTAAGCACTGATTACGCTTTGCGTTGAATTGCGCCATGACGAGCCAAAAAACTATTTTACAGCGCCGACACCGTGCGTCCGGCACTCAAGCTGGGCGCCGTTCTGGCGGAAGGTCCCTTGACACAGCGCAGCACGTTAGCGGTTCCACCGACAAATCCCGACTCGCGGCCATTGTGGAGTCTAGTAACGACGCCATCATCAGCTATACACAGAAGGGTATCATAGACAGTTGGAACCGGGGTGCGGAGCGGCTCTATGGCTACTCTGCAGCAGAGGCTATCGAAAAATCGATCAGCATGCTGATCCCATCGCACCAAGCGGGGGAGGAAGCGAAGATTCTTCAAAAGGTCCGGCGTGGCGAGGGCGTGAACCATTATGAGACGCAGCGTTTGGCCAAGGACGGCAGACTGGTGGACATCGCTCTCACAGTCTCGCCAATCAAGGATGCACACGGGGCACTCGTGGGCGTTTCGGCAGTGGGACATGACATCGCGGACCGGAAACGAACTGAGTCCGAGCGTGGTCGGCTCGTGCGCCAACTGAGTGAGCGCGTCAAGGAACTCACCGTTATGTACAGCGTGGCGCACCTGGCGCAAATGGAGGAAAAGTCAACGCTGGCGTTAATGGAGGAAATCACATCGCTTTTGCCTCCAGCCTGGCAATACCCAGAAATCGCCGCAGCCCGGGTGAGGTTGGGCGAGGTGGAGTTCAAGACGCCCAACTTTCGTTCCTCCCGTTGGAGTCAGAAAGCCGAGTTCACGGCGACGGATGGTCGAAAGGGCATGGTTGAGGTTGTCTATTTGGCGGAGCGCCCCCCAGCGGCAGAAGGCCCGTTCCAGGCCGAGGAAAGAAAACTGATCAACGGTGTGGCCGAAGCCTTGAAAGGGTACTGGGAGCGCAAACGGCTGGAAGCGGAGATTTTGGAAATCAGTGAGCGCGAACAGCGCCGGATCGGACAGGACTTGCACGATGGATTAACCCAGCACTTGCGGGGCATCGTGTATCTCCACCACGTGTTACACGAAAGGTTGGTTCAGAAGTCCCTACCCGAAGCGGTCGACAGCGCCCGCATCACGCAATTGCTCGATCAGGCTGTGGATCAGGCGCGCGCTCTCGCACGGGGGTTGTTTCCGGTGGAACTCGCAGCGACTGGTCTCATGCACGCCCTGCGCGCGTTGGCCGTTACGGTCAAAGGCATCTATGAAGTCTCCTGCCGGTTTGTGTGCCCCAAACCTGTGCTGATGCACGATAATCCCACCGCGATTCATTTGTATCGCATCGCCCAGGAGTCTATGCAGAACGCGATCCGGCACGGCAAGGCCACGCGGGTAGTCATCGCGCTTTCGGCAACCGACGACGCGGTGACGCTCTGCGTCAAAGACAATGGGCAAGGGTTTCCTCAAGTGTTGCCAGAGACACGAGGCATGGGTTTGGAAATCATGAAATATCGCGCCCGCACAATCGGCGGCCAGTTGAGTCACGAGCCGGATGCTTGCAAAGGCACGGTTCTCACCTGTGTATTGCCCGCGCAACTGGGACCCCCGAAAGAGAGGACCTCGTGACCGGCCGGAAACCAGGCTCAACACCGAGGCGGCGATCACTCGGCATCGCGCCGAAGAAGGCGCGCATCCTGGTGGTTGATGACCACCCCACCATGCGCGAAGGACTGGCACGGGTGATCGACGAGACCGGAGATTTGATTGTGTGTGCGCAGGCCGAAAGCGTCCACCGTGCACTGGAGTTGATCGAAACCACCCAGCCCGATCTGGCCATCGTGGACATCACGCTTCGCCGCGAGAACGGCATTGAACTTGTCAAGGATCTCAAGATACGCCATCCAAAATTACCCGTGCTGGTGCACTCGATGCACGATGAACAAGTCTATGCTCAACGGTCGCTCCGCGCGGGTGCGCGAGGTTACTTGATGAAGCACGAGCCGCCACCCAAGCTCTTGCACGCGATTCGCCAAGTGTTGGCCGGCGAAATTTATCTCAGCGAAACCATGACCCGACAGATGCTCCATCACGTCGCCGACAGTCCTTTCGCCAAAGGCGTCTCACCTGTGGAACGTCTGAGCGATCGCGAACTGGAAGTGCTCGAGCAACTCGGCCAGGGCCGCAAGACCAAAGAAATCGCGGCCGACTTGCATTTGAGCATCAAGACCGTGCAGACCTACTGTGAGCATCTCAAAGAGAAGCTGGAATTGAAGGACGCTACAAGTCTGGCGCGCTTCGCCGTGCAGTGGGTGGAAGCCCAGATGTAATCGCGTCGAGCCGCTGCGGATGGAATTCCCAAGCGCGGTTGTCTCCTTTTGTTTCTCTTCGCTTCCCAAGAGCGACACTCCAGTTCTGTCCGGTATAGGACATTTCCCGATGCCCTACCCGACGGGCTCGCAACCGAGGATCAGACCCGCGGCCGATTTCCCCGGAGTCAACTTCGCGCGAAGCTGTCGTCATGCGAAACACGAACGCTCCTTCGACGGCAGGTGAACTTCGCTTGAAAAGCCACCCGGCGTTCAGCGTGGTACTCGCCTACGACAAGTATGCGGACGGCATTCGCGCCAAGAAGTTTTTTGACAGGTTGGTGTTCAATCACGGCGAATTGTTTCACTTCATCTGTCATCTCTGGAAGATTGACGTATTGCGAGAACCGCAACTGTTCGAGACTGCCACACGGGATGCCCTCGGAGCGGATATGATCGTCTTCGCGATCAGTCAGAGTCAAGAACTGCCCGTTGAGGCCAGACGATGGATCGCCTATTGGCTTCCTTCAAAGCAGGCCGGCTCCGGCGCCCTAGTGCTGTTGTTAGATGGTCAACCGCGCCAGGTCGACGACACCACGACCGTGCGTGCGACCCTGAAACAAATGGCCGAAAGCGTCAAAGTGCAAGTCTTCTGGAAGGAGACTGTCTGGCCGGCGGCGGACTCGCATTTAGCCGTGCAAATCACGAACCCAGCTTCGGGAGGAACTGCGGAGCTGATCAACGGCCTGGTCCCAAGGGCGCCAACCCAGTCATTAACAAAGGTATGATCCATGTTACGAAACGTTAAAAAACTTTTTGAAGACAAACTCGGTGCGTCGGATGGTGAAATCGGCCATGTGAAGGACTTTTACTTCGATGACCAGAAGTGGACGGTTCGTTATCTGGTCGCGGACACAGGTTCCTGGATGCCAGGGCGTCTAGTGCTGATCTCTCCCTATGCTTTCGGCAATCTCTATCAAGGCGGAAATATTTTGCTCGTCAATCTGACGCGGCAACAGATTGAGAACAGTCCTTCGATTGAATCGCACAAGCCGGTATCCCGGCAATACGAAGAAGAGTATCACCAGTATTACGGCTGGCCCTTCTATTGGGAGGGAGACGCATTGTGGGGCATGAGCGGCTTTCCGATCTTATCGCAACGGTCGGAACCCTTCCTGGGGGATCAAGCGATTGCCAAAAGTGGAAAGCAGGCGTCTGACGATCTCCATTTACGCAGCGCGAAAACGATCATCGGCTACCAGATTCAAGCGGCAGACGAAGCAATTGGCCGCGTGACCGACTTTGTGATGGATGACAAGGACTGGACGATTCAACAAGTGGTCGTGGACACCAGGCGCTGGTTGTCGGGCAAAAGAGTGATGATTTCGCCCAGCCAGATCAAACGGATCAGTTGGGATGAATCCAAGGTGTATGTGGATCTGACCAAGGAGGCCGTTCTTGGGTCGCCGGTCTTTGACCCCGCCGAGTTCGGCATTCGGGAACACGATCCGCGGATTTTTGCGTGACTGAAATTCAGTCCATCGTGTGGATGACCAGTAAGAGACGATTCAACTAATGAAAACTATGACTAGCACACTCACAGAAGCGCCCAAAATGTACGAGACCGAAAACGATATTTCCCAAAAGCATCGGTCGGAACTGAATGCGCTGATGAACCAGCGATTGGCGGACGCCGTTGATCTGCAGATGCAGATGAAACAGGCGCATTGGAACGTGAAAGGACCGAGCTTCATCGGCTTGCACGAACTCTTCGACAAGGTGGACGAAGCCGTGGAGTCCTACGTGGATATGATCGCCGAACGCATCGTGCAACTGGGCGGCATCGCCGAAGGCACGGTGCGCGTGGTTGCCGCGCGCTCACGACTCGCCGAATACCCGCTTTCGATTGCCGACGGCCTTGCGCATGTCGAAGCCGTCGCCCGAGCACTTTCCACGTTCGGACGCGAGGCCCGCAACACGATCAATGAAGCGGGCGAGCTGGATGACGCCGCCACGGCGGACCTGTTCACTGAGATTTCGCGCGGAATAGATAAATGGCTGTGGTTTGTCGAAGCCCATTCCCAAGCGCCGAAATGAAAACACAATTCCTAGCCGGATTTGCAACTGCGAGGAGTGGCCGTACGTAAAATGAGGAACCGGCGGGAAAAGAAAGAAACAAATACGAGAGAGAAAGACAACAGGCGGGTCTGACCGCCTCAACAAATGAACCAGAGAAATGAAAGGACAAGACTATGAAAATCGTTCCGTTGATTAGTTCAACTGTGTCTGGGCCGCTGGGCGTCTTGCATCTGCCGCGGCTCTGGCAGAAATGTGTGCTGGGTGCGAAGAAGATGCTCGCCGATGGCTACTCGGAAATCGGCAAGGGCCTCTGCCAGATGACGCTTGATGTGCTCAAACTCAACAAGGAAGAGACGCTTCAGTATCTCCAGAGCGAGGTGCCCAGCTACCCGGAGTTCGAGGCGTGGATTCTGAAGAAGAACGGCGGCAAGCTCGACGGCGCTGCTATTGAAAAACACAATGCCGCTGTGCGAGGCCGCATGCACGATGAGAAGGCTCGCAAAGGCATCCTCGACGCCGCCGGCATCAAGGACGAAGGCCGCGTGAAGGAGATCAAGGACGCCATCACGCTCAACGACTGGGACGACTGGACGGAATTCCACAAACAGGTGAAGGCGGAGACGGTATACGTTTGCGAAACGTAGTCCTGTGGCTGAAGCCAAAAACCGAAACAGCTCTTAGCCTGAAATGGGCCGCAGCGCCAAAAGCTGCGGTCCCAAAAAGAATCCGAATTATGAAAGCAACCGACATTTTCAAATCGCTGACCATTTAAGCCGCTGCTTTGGCGGCAACACTCATCAGCTCCAGCCGAGCACTGGCCCATTCCAAAGCGCCGAAATGAAACATGATGTTCACCAAACAAAACCAAGAAAGAAATACAAACAACCATGAGCACACCCATCATTGACCGAGACCTGACCAAACAAGCCCCGCACAGCCCGCGCGAACGCTTCGGCGGATTCGCCATCGCGAGCCGGACGGTGGACAAATGCCGCGCCAGCCTGGCCGGAACGCTCGGCGAGTATCATTACGATTGTCCGTTGGACAACGTGCTGTTCAGCTTCAAGGGCATCAATGGCGAGCAATTCAAAGCGGCCGTACGCTCGGCGAAGACTTATGAAGAGATCGGGAGCTGGCTGCAAGCCAACGGCACAAAGAAGACGCCGGCATCACGCCGGAATCCATCCACACCACGGCGACCGTGACGCTGGAGAAAACGGACGCGGGTTTCACGGTGACGGAATCGCATCTCGACGTGACCGCAAAAGTTTCCGGCGCGGATAAGTCCAAAGTTTTGGAGATTGCGAATGCAGCCAAGGCGGGTTGCCCCATCTCGCGACTACTCAAGACGAACATTACGATGGCGGCGGCGATGGCGACGGAGGATGTGCAAACGTGAGTGCTTCAATTCAGCGAAAACGACGCAAGCCGCGTGCGGGTCACGGAATGTTGCGACTCTGGCTTCTCGGCATCTGCGGGCTTGCGATCATCATCGGTGGCGCATGCTCTCGAGATTCTAGCGGCACAGGCGATGGTAACGCTCCTGCCAAACTCATTGAATCTGCCGTTGCCTCTGCCGTCGTTCAAGTTTCGGTGAAGAATCTTCAGTTTAATCCTCTGACGATCGAGGTGAAGAAGGGCGATGTGGTCGAGTGGAAGAACGACGATCTGGTCCCCCATACCGCCACGTCAGCTTCATTTTATTCCGGCACGATCGTATCTGGGCAATTGTGGCGTCATACGTTCACGAACGCCGGCAATTTTACATACGTTTGCACCTTTCACCCCCAGATGAAAGGCGTCGTGATCGTCAAATAACCCCAAAGACCGCTGATCCGTGATGCGCCAAGTCCTATGAAAACAAATCCACTGAAGCAAGGTCTCCTGACCGAGAATTCTGCCGGCATCGGCACGGTGACTCGTAAGATGGTCCGGATCCGCGCCGTTGAGCTGGCTGTCATCGACAGTCGTTCCCCGGAGGAAGTTTCGAAATCCGATTGGGAGCAAGCCAAACGGGAATTAACCGGTGGGTCAGAAATAGATCCTAAAGAAGCGCTCCTTGAATCAGCGCCCGAATCCGATCGCTGGAATCCGGTGCCGGGTTCAACCGGCCACAAAGCGCGCGTGGAGTCCAACGCCGACGAGGACGACGAGGGGCGAAGCGATAATGAAAGACTGGTCGAAGAAGGCATCGCAGGCGCCGAGCATGATCGGGTGCGCCAAGCCAACTTGAAACGCGACGGAATATGAAAACAACTGAAGCCCTAAGCAAAGGCCAATTCACGGAATCCGACGAACACAATACTTCACCTGCCGTCGCGAACGGAAATCCGGCCGCCGGTCGGTTTGTAGCCTCGCGCGTTGGATTCCGAACACGCTCGCCGCGCTGCGATGGGTTCAGAAGTTCAAGACGGGTCGAAATGCATGTTAGAACGAACCAACAAGTATTTGCCCAAAAACAAACATCAAACAAAACACGAAACGAGAAAGGAAGTTCCTATGGCAAGAAAAACAAACAACGATAAGCACAAAAAGACGCAGGCATTCTCCATCACGGCGCCAACCGCTCTGAACGTACAACTCGTGGGCGACTTCAGTCATTGGCAAGAAAACCCGGTCAATCTCCACAAGGAACCCGACGGCGTGTGGCGCACGACCATCAAACTTGAACCGGGCGAACATCACTACCGTTTCCTGGTGGACGGGCAATGGCGCGACGACCCAGCCGCGGAGCAGACGGCCCCCAATCCCTTTGGCGGGATTGACGCAGTGTTGAGGGTGGAGGCCATCTGACCGGATCAGGGTTCCTGATCAGTCCTGCGTCGTCGTGCCGGCCAAAAGGCGATTATGTGATGAACTTCTGGTCGAAGAAGAGATCGAGGGCTCCGAGCAGGATCAGATGCGCCAGGCCAACTTGAAACGAGACGAAAAATATGAAAACCACTGAAGTCCGGGGCGAAGATCAAATCACGGAATCCGACGACCACAAAACGTCACCTGTTGTCGCAACTGGAAATCCTGCCTCCAGCCAGCTCCCTGCGCTAATCGCGCGACAGCCCTTCTTTAAGGGGCTAAGCGGGTCGCATGTTCAACTGCTCGCTGATTCTGCCATGGTAACGGAGTTTAAGCCGGGGCAGTGGATTTTTCGGCAAGGAGACCCGGCCAACCGTTTTTATCTGATTCTGGAAGGCAAGATTTTGATTGAATCGGAAGTGAAGGAACGTGGCATGATCCCGATTCGAACACTCGGGCCGGGTGATGACCTGGGCTGGGCCTGGTTATTTCCTCCCCACTACATGTATTTCAGCGCCTGTGCAGTCGATCCGAGCCGGGCCATTTTCTTCTATGGGACTCGCTTGCGGGCGCAGTGTGAAGAGAACCACGAACTAGGCTATCAACTCATGAAGCGAGTCGCGGAGGTGGTGGTACAAAACCTCAACGCTACCCAACAACGCCTATTGGAATGCACCGACACGGGAAACCTCTCAAACTAGATGACTACGCCCACATTGGAATCAACGGTTAAGTCGCTCCTTGCTTCCGGCAAAGGCATTCTGGCGGCGGACGAAAGTTTTCCGACCATTGAAAAGCGATTCAAGGCGCTCAACATTTCGTCCACGGAGGAAAACCGCGGCGCGTATCGCGAGCTGCTGTTCACGACTCCCGGATTGAGCGAATTCATCAGCGGTGTGATTCTGTTCGACGAAACGGCCCGTCAACGGATGGCACACGGGGTCCCCATCGCCATAGCGGTAGCTCTCGCGCAGCGAGGCATCATTCCTGGCATTAAAGTGGACAAAGGAACCGTCTCCCTCCCGAACTTCCCAGGCGAAAAGATTACCCAAGGGCTTGACGGTCTTCGCGACCGACTCATCGAGTATCGGGAACTCGGGGCTCGCTTCACCAAGTGGCGCGCGGTGATTGCGATTGGTGAACACCTTCCAACCCGCACGTGCATTGAAGCGAACGCCAACGCGCTGGCGCTTTTTGCTGCGCTGAGTCAGAAAGCCGGGTTGGTGCCGATTGTCGAACCGGAAATTCTGATGAACGGCAGTCACTCTATCGCGCGATGCGAGGAGGTCACGAATGCCACGTTGCAAAGTGTGTTTGCTGCGTTGTTTGAGCATCGCGTCGTGCTGGAGCACATACTCCTTAAGACGGGCATGATTCTGTCTGGCGCGGAGTGTCCACAACAAGCCGACGTTGCGGAAGTGGCCGAGACGACCTTGCGGTGTTTCCGTCGTGCTGTCCCTGCCGCCGTGCCGGGAATCGTGTTTCTTTCGGGTGGCCAAGGTGAGGAAGAGGCGACACTACGGCTGAACGCCATTTGCAGGGCGAGCAACGTTCCCTGGAAGTTGAGCTTCTCGTTTGGACGCGCGCTCCAGTCGCCCGCGCTCAAGGTCTGGAAGGGCGCTCCGGCCAATGTCGAGGCAGCTCAGGCGGCTCTCCAGCATCGCGCCAGATGCAACAGCTTTGCCTTGCAAGGCAAATATTCCGCCCACATGGAGAATGAGAAGATTAGCGTATGAAAATAACACTCTACAAAAAATCCGGTTGTCCCTGGTCAGCCGCAGTTATTGGCTTCCTAAATGAACTAAGTGTCCGGTTTGAAATAAGAAACGTTACGAGCCACCCTCACTACGCGGCGGAAGTGGAGAAGAAATCCGGCAAATGCATCAGCCCGACTCTGGACTTTGATGGCGAGATTCTGGCCGACGCCAGCGTCGAGGATGTCGCCAGAGTTCTGGAGAAAAACGGCATCGTGATTTGAACAAACGAGACACCACGTTTTCAGAATGAAATCTCGATTCCATCACCCCCGGCAAACACAAAGCGCACGGATGATTGCCGGAGCGCGAAAGGATTTATGGTAAATGTGGCAATTAATGGATTGGGCAGAATTGGGCGGGCGGCGCTGAAAATTATTTGCGATATGCCAGAACTAAACCTCGTCGCCGCCAACGATGTGGCAACCGCGGAAACTCTCGCCTACCTGTTGCGCTACGACACGGTGTACGGTCGCTACGAGAAGCCGGTGAAACCCGGTGATGACCAATTGATTATAGGTGGGAAGACGATCCGCCTCTTGAGCGAAAAAGATCCTGCGAAACTTCCGTGGAAAGATCTGGGAATTGATCTCGTTTTTGAATGCACCGGTCGTTTCACCAAGCGGGAAGATTTGGAAAAACACATTCAGGCGGGCGCGAAAAAAGTAATCCTTTCCGCGCCATCCAAAAGCGAAGAAGTGGTCACTGCCGTTCATGGAGTCAATCATCCAGACGGAAATCCGATCATCATCTCCTGCGCCAGTTGCACCACCAATTGCATCGCGCCTGTCGCCGAAATCATGGCGCGCCGCATCGGCGTGAAGAAAGCAATCATGACGACCGTGCATGCCTACACCGCTGACCAAAGCTTGGTTGATGGCCCGCACAAAACATTGCGGCGCGGACGGGCGGGCGCGGCAAATCTTGTGCCCACGTCCACCGGTGCGGCTCTGGCGACAGTGAAAATTCTCCCGCAATATCGGGATAAATTTGACGGACTGGCCGTGCGCGTGCCGGTCACGGTTGGCTCTTTGGTTGATCTCGTTTTTGTCACCGAACGATGCACCACGGTGGAAGAAGTGAATCGCGTTTTCACGGAGGAAGCCGAGGGCGAACAATACCAAGGCGTTCTTGGCGTCACGAACGATCCCCTCGTTTCATCCGACATCATCAAAGACCCGCGGGCATCCATCGTTGACCTCGGGATGACGCAGGTAGTGGATGGAGACTTGGTCAAGGTGTTGAGTTGGTATGACAACGAGTGGGGTTACGTCTCGCAAATGATTCGACATGCTGTGCGCCTGGTTAAAACCAGTTCGTCGTAAGAAAACAATTTATGAAATCACGAATAGATTACGCGCAGGTTGCCCCGGACAGCGTCAAGGCGTTGTACGGATTGGAGAATTACGTCAAACAGAGCGGCTTGGAGCCGGGGTTGCTGGACCTGGTGAAAACGCGCGTCTCTCAGATCAACGGTTGCGCTTACTGTCTCGACATGCACACGAAGGACGCCCGTGCGCACGGCGAAGCAGAGCAACGGCTTTACGCGCTTGATGCCTGGCCTGAGACGCCATTCTTTTCCGAACGCGAACGGACGGCGCTGGCCTGGGCCGAGACGGTGACGCGCGTGGCCGAAACCCATGTGCCCGATGAGGCTTTCGAACACGCCCGCCAACATTTCACGGAAAAAGAACTCGTGGACCTCACGCTGGCAATCGTCGCGATCAACGGTTGGAACCGGCTCGCCATCGCATTTCGGAAAGTGCCCGGCACTTACCAATCCGGTGAGCATTGACCGGCTGATTTCTTATGAAGAAGAATTTTAGATTTGGCGATCATGTGGAGTGGAACTCGGAAGCGGGTCGCGTCCGGGGAACGATCAAGAAAAAGATCACCGCCGCCATCAAGTTTAAGACCTACACCGTTCGCGCCTCGAAGGACGAGCCGCAGTATTTGATCAAGAGCGACAAGACGGACCATTTGGCCATGCACAAAGGCGCGGCCCTCAAAAAGATCAGGAAAACGAGGAAGAAATGAAAGCGCAACAATATGAGATCGGAATGGTTGGTTTGGGTGTCATGGGTCGCAACCTGTTGCTGAACATGGCGGAACACGGGCATTCCGTGGCCGGCTATGATAAGGATGTCGCCAAAGTGGCGGCGCTGCGGAAGGAGGCAGAGAATCTGGAGATCCGCGGCGCGGAGAGCTTGCCAGAGTTCTTGGACCTGCTCCGCGTGCCTCGCACGGTGATGATGCTCGTTCCGGCCGGGGCACCCGTCGATGCGGTGATTCGCGATCTGCTGCCATACTTGGCGCACGGAGATCTGATTATCGATGGGGGCAACTCGCACTTCACAGGCACGGACTTGCGGGTCAAGTCGCTGGCGGAGCGCGGGATTCAGTTTCTTGCTGTCGGCATCTCCGGCGGCGAACACGGCGCCCGCCACGGCCCAAGCATTATGCCCGGTGGCCCGCGCGAAGCCTACGAGCGGGTACGACCCATCTTCGAGGCAATCGCGGCAAAGGTGGATGACGAAGCTTGCGTCGCCTGGCTCGGCCCCGGCTCGGCGGGACACTACGTCAAGATGGTTCACAACGGCATCGAGTATGGTTTGATGCGCTTGATCGCCGAGATTTACGATTTCATGAAACGGGGGCTTGGTTTCACGGACGCCCAAACACGCAGTGTTTTCGACCGCTGGAATCATGAAGAACTCAATTCGTACCTGGTGGAAATCACCGCCAACATATTCGCTCGCATAGACGAGAAGACGGGCCAGCGGCTCATTGATGTCATTCTCGATGAAGCCGGGCAGAAAGGCACGGGGATGTGGGCTTCGCAGGATGCAATGGACCTCCAGGTTCCGCTTCCGACGATTGACGTGGCGGTGGCCATGAGAAATTTGTCCGGCTACAAAGAAGAACGCGAGGAAGCCGCCCGCGTTCTTCACCGGCCGCTCTCTCATTGTGAAGGCGATCGTCTCAAGTTTATCGGTTATCTGCGAAGTGCGCTCTTTGCGGGGATGATCATTACCTATGCACAGGGAATGGCGTTGCTGACCGTAGCTTCGGTCAAGCGCGAGTATCAGCTGAACCTCGAAACGGTTGCTCGCATCTGGCGGGGCGGTTGCATCATTCGCGCGGCCTTGTTGGAAGACATCCGCGCCGCGTTTCAGGCCAGATGCAAACTTCCCAATCTGCTCCTCGATCCAAACCTCTCGAACAAGGTTATGGAGCATCAGGAAAATCTGCGCAGCCTCGTCTGCGAGGCGAGCCAACTCGGAATTCCAGTGCCCGGTCTGATGGTTTCGCTCGGTTATCTGGATGCTTATCGCAGCGCGTGGATGCCGGCCAATCTCATTCAGGCCCAGCGCGATTATTTCGGCTCGCACACTTACGAGCGTGTCGATGCCAAGGGCGTTTTCCACACGCAATGGAGTTCGGAATGAACCAAACGCTGGACACACGAAACCAATCGGGACCAGTCGTGTTCATCATCTTTGGCGGCGCCGGAGATCTGACATGGCGCAAGCTGATCCCGTCGCTGTTCAATCTGCACCTGAACCACAGCTTGCCGGACAAGTTCGCGATCATCGGCGTGGATCGCGCGGCTTTGGGCGATGAGACTTGGCGCAAGCGGCTTCGCGAGGGCGTCCGCCAGTTTTCCAACCTCGGCCGGAGCGAAACCAAGAATTGGAAGGCATTCGCCGCGCACATCAGTTACCAACGGGCCGATTTTGCCGCAACCATGACTTATGCAAATCTGGCCACAAAACTGGCGGCGTTGGACAGGGCTTGGAACGCGAAGCCGGTTCACATTTTCCATCTCGCCACGCCGCCGTCGTTGGTGGGGGTGATTCCCAAATTCCTCGCGGCCTCCGGACTTGCGCGCGAACGGCACCGCGCCAGGATTGTGGTGGAGAAACCGATCGGGTCGGACCTGGAATCCGCGCGTCGCCTGAACCGCGCGCTCACGAAATGCTTTCACGAGTCTCAAATCTTTCGCATCGATCATTATCTGGGCAAAGAGACCGTGCAGAACATTTTGGCGTTCCGGTTCGCCAATCCGATGTTCGAGCCGATCTGGAACCGGCGATATGTGGATTATGTGACGATTACGGTCGCCGAGGAGGTAGGCGTCGGGCATCGCGGAAAATATTACGAACAGGCCGGCGAACTACGCGACATGGTGCAAAACCATTTAATGCAACTGCTCTGCCTCGTGGCCATGGAAGCTCCCGTGTCTTTTAGCGCGGACGAAATTCGCGACAAGAAAGTCGCCGTCCTGCACGCTCTCCGGCCGCTTTCGCACGACGAGGTTCAGGTCAGCACCGTGCGCGGCCAGTATGGGCGCGGCACGATTGAGCGAAAAGGAGTGCGTGGCTATCGCGAGGAACACGACGTTGCACCTGACTCGCACACGGAATCCTATGCGGCGCTGAAACTGTTCGTGGACAATTGGCGCTGGCAGGACGTGCCATTCTACCTGCGCGCGGGTAAACGGATGGCGCGGCGGGTGACGGAAATTGTCGTCCACTTTCGCCCCGTGCCGCATCGCTTGTTTCCGTCCGACGTGGTGCCGGACTGGCAGCCGACCTGCGTGATCATGCGCATCCAGCCTGACGAAGGCATCGTCTTGCGATGCTACGCAAAACAGCCGGGCAGTCTGATGCGGCTGCGCCAGGTGGACATGCGGTTCAGCTACCGGGAAGCGTTTAAGAGCCCGTCGCCGCCGGCCTATGCCACGCTGCTCCGGGACGTGATGGTCAATGACGCCACGCTGTTCATGCGCAACGACCAGGTGGAGGCCGCATGGGCTGCGCTGATGCCGGTGCTGGAGACTTGGAACACGACGCCGACAGATGATTTTCCCAATTACGCAGCCGGCAGTGGCGGCCCAAAGTCTGCCGATGAATTGCTCAGGCGCGACAGGCACGCGTGGAGATCCATCGTATGAAAGTTCTCGTGATCGATATTGGCGGCACCCATGTGAAGGTGCTGGCCACCGGTCACAGGAAGTCCGTGGAGATTCCTTCCGGTCCGAAAATGACGCCTGCGAAGATGGTCGCCGCAGTGCGAGCCACCACGAGTGGTTGGAAATATGACGCCCTCTCGATTGGCTATCCAGGGGCTGTGGTCCACGGCCGTCCCTTCACGGAACCGCACAATTTAGGCTCCGGCTGGGTGGGGTTTAACTTCAAACGGGCGTTCGGCCGGCCGGTGAAGATTATCAACGACGCAGCCATGCAAGCGCTGGGCAGCTATCGAGGCGGGCGGATGCTCTTTCTTGGTTTGGGCACGGGGCTTGGCTCTGCGTTGATTGTTGAAGATGTTTTGGAGCCGCTGGAACTGGCACACTTACCCTACCAAAAGGGCCGTAGTTACGAAGACTATGTCGGACAGGCGGGATTGGCGCGGCTCGAAAAAAAGAAGTGGCGGCACCACGTAAAAGAGGTCGTTAAGCAACTCAAAGCTGCATTGCAGGCTGACTATGTAGTGCTCGGCGGCGGCAATGCCCGGCTGCTCAAGAAGCTTCCGCCAGGCACGTGCTTGGGGGATAATGCCAACGCATTCCAAGGCGGTTTTCGTCTTTGGACCAAACGTTACAGTGGTTCAATTCCTGATCGGTTCATCCACTAACTCATGATCCGGACACATACTTACGTGAATCCACCCGAACATTCCGTCGCATTCGGACCGCCGGGTATCGCACCGCGCTGGACATCCAGCGCCAAGGAGGGTCTCGGCACCGCTTATCATACGAGTTGCCGGGTCTGGTTCACGTTGAGTCACGGCATCGTCAACGAGATTTATTACCCCACCGTTGACCAGCCAAACACGCGCGATTTTCAATTCCTGATCAGCGACGGTGAAACATTTTGTCACGAGGAAAAGCGAGACTTGGATCACCAAATCGAATACCCGGAACGCGACTGTCCTTTCTACCGACTCACGAATTCGGAAGGCGGCGGACGCTACCGGCTGATCAAGCACATCCTGACCGATCCGCACCGGTCGGTGCTGCTCGTGCATACCAAGCTTGAGATTCTCGATGACTCGTTACGCGGAAAATTGCGTCTCTTCGCGCTACTGGCTCCGCATCTCGCGCGCCATGGCGCGGGCAATTCCGGATGGTCCTCCGAAATCGGCGGCAACAAACTGCTTCATGCCGAGCGCAAGGGTTTGCATCTGGTAATGGGATGCAGCAGCGGATTTTTGCGGCGGTCGGTGGGTTATGTCGGGGCGAGCGACGGGTGGCAGGATCTGATGAATAATTTCAAGATGGACTGGGAATTCCACGCCGCAGAGGAAGGCAACATTGCCCTCACCGGCGAAATCAATCTTCAGGACGGCGATGAGTTTGCGATCGCGATTGCCCTGGGCGGAAGCTACCAGAGCACCGTGGCGAAGTTGCTCCAATCGTTGGCGGAGCCGTTTGATGTTCACCGCGAAGCTTATGTTCGACAGTGGCAACGCACGGTGGTCAATCCGAAGTACGATTTCAGCGATCACACGTCAGACGGCGGTTCCATGTATCGATTAAGTCGTTGCATTCTGCTGGCGCATGAGAGCAAAACGTTTCAAGGCGCGCTGGTCGCGTCGATGAGCATTCCCTGGGGCGAGACAAAGGATGACAATGATCTCGGTGGTTATCATCTGGTCTGGACACGCGACCTGGTGCAGAGCGCGACCGCACTCTTAGCGACCGGCCAGACCGGGACTCCCCTGCGCGCATTGATCTGGCTCGCGACCATTCAGCGGACGGACGGACGGTTCCCGCAAAATAGCTGGATCAATGGCGAAGCGTATTGGTGCGGGGTGCAACTCGACGAGGTCGCCGCTCCCATCTTGCTGGCGTGGCGTTTGCATCGTGAAGGCGTCACGCTGGGACGGTTCGATTCGAGCGTCATGATTTTCCGGGCAGCGGCGTTTCTCATCCGACATGGGCCGGTAACCGCACAGGATCGCTGGGAGGAGAGCGCCGGCTATTCACCTTCGACACTCGCCACGGTGATTGCCGGCTTGGTTTGCGCCGCGGAATTCGCCAAACAACGCCATGAAACGGGCGCTGCGAATTTTATTCTGGAGTATGCTGACTGGCTGGCTGCGCACGTAGAAGAATGGACCGTGACAACGTGTGGTGAGTCGGTCGAAGGTTTTCGGCGTCACTACATTCGGATCAATCCAACCGATCTTCAGGCGCCCGATCCGCACGCCGATCCCAATACAACGATGCTCGCAGTCGCCAATGGCGGCGGCCTTCATCCAGCAAGGAACATTGTCGGCGGCGATTTTCTTCACCTGGTGCGGCTGGGCATTCGTGCCGCGAACGATCCCGTCGTGCGCGATTCGCTCGAAGTCATTGATCGCGTGCTCAAGCGCAACCTGCCGCAAGGGCCGGGCTGGCGCCGCTACAATCACGATGGCTATGGGCAGAAGGATGACGGCAGCGCGTTTGATGGAACGGGTGTCGGCCGTTCGTGGCCGATCTTGACGGGCGAGCGCGGCCACTACGAACTCGCCGCCGGACGCGATCCAATGCCTTTCATTTCGACGATGGAAAAGTTCGCCAACGCAGGCGGCATGATTAGCGAACAGTTGTGGGACGCGGCCGACCTGCCGGAGGGTCGAATGAGGCACGGCCTGCCAACGGGTGCGGCGATGCCATTGTGTTGGTCACATGCTGAATACGTCTCACTCGTGCGCAGCGCTCACGACGGCATCTGTTTTGATCGAGTCGAACTAGCATTCCAGCGCTACGTCGCCAACCCAGTGCGGAGCCGGCATGAAATCTGGAGCTTCCGCCATCCGCTTCGTCGTATGTCTTCTGGAAAAATCCTGCGCATCATCGTAACGGCAGAAGCAGCTATCGTCTGGTCAGCCGATAATTGGGCGAGCACCAACCGTGCGGATACCACCAGTAACAGCACGCTGAATTTATGGTTTGCAGACCTTCCAACGGAGAACACCCCCGGCGGCGTAACGATCGAGTTTACGTTTTTCTGGAAACAAGATCAGCGTTGGGAAGGCAGGAATTATTCCGTCGCGGTCAGCGAGCCAAAGTAACGATGCGTTTGCAATGTGGAAGGGCAACAAGAATGAGTGCGCTGAGAATCAAAACCAAAACTGCTGGCTCCAAAGGAAAGCGGATGCCAATGGCAGAACCCTCGCCCATCGTCCTGACGATTGGCCATTCCACGCGCACGCTCCCTGAATTCATCCGTCTGCTTCAGGCGCACGCTGTCACTTGCATAGTGGATGTGCGGACGGTGCCGCGCTCCCGGCACAACCCACAGTTCAACAAAACCTCGCTGCCTCGTTCATTGAAGAAAGCAGAATTGGGCTACGTTCACCTGCCGGGACTGGGCGGGCTGCGTCATGCGAAGCGGGATTCACCCAACATGGGCTGGCGAAACACTTCCTTTCGGGGTTTTGCGGATTACATGCAAACGCCCGAATTTGAGCAGAGCCTCGCCGAACTGATTCAATTGGCGAAACAGGAGCGGATCGCCTTGATGTGCGCTGAAGCGGTGCCCTGGCGCTGCCATCGCTCGCTCATTGCCGATGCGCTGCTGGTTCGGGGAATTCGCACCGAGGACATCATGAGTCCAATTCGGCGGACGGTTCACACGCTCACACCCTTTGCGAAAGTGCGAGGCACCGCGATCACATATCCAGCCGAAGTGTCAACGGACAATTCAGAGAAGCTCGCGTCTAAACGTTCGGCACCACGCCAATCAAAGAAACTTGATTCACACTAAACCCCATTCCGCATGCAGACATTCGACGAAGCTCATCGAGCGGTCCACTATCCACCGGATCGGCGCCTTCGTGTCTGGATGAATCCTCGGTTCGTGTTCGCGTTTACCTTTATTGCGCTTGCTCCGGTGGCGATCGCTTGGGGGCAATATCTGATCTTTGGGCTTCCTCGGGAGAACTTCCTGCCGCCAATCAATCTGGAACATCCCTCGAGTCCGTACGGTTTCCCGGCCTGGCTGCGACTGACTCATTTTGTGAATTTCTTTTTCCTGCTGCTCCTGGTTCGCAGCGGACTCTCCATTTTGATGGATCATCCACGGCTTTACTGGAGCCATCATTGCACACCGAATACGGAGTGGATCCGGTTTACCCCGTTGAAAGTTCCGACCGACCGCTTATGGACGGCCAAGGATGACGCCCGCTATATTTCGCCGTGGTTGGCTTTGCCAGGATACCGCCACACCGTGGGGATGGCGCGAGCCTGGCACTTCCTTTCGGTTCATCTGTTTCTGCTGAATGGATTTATTTTTGTCGCGCTGCTTTTCTTCACCGATCAATGGAAGCGTCTGGTTCCGGTTTCATGGGAAATCTTTCCCGCCGCCTGGAAATCGTTTGTCTATTACGCGACCTTCCATTTGCCGGCGGAACCCAATGGCTTCTATCAATTCAATCCGCTGCAACAGCTTTCTTACTTCGCGGTCATTTTCGTCATGGCGCCGCTGTCCATGTTGACCGGGATCGCCATGTCCCCGGCGGTCGATAACCGGTTTCCTTTCTTCCCAAAACTCTTCGGGAGCCGGCAGGGAGCGCGGTCCATCCATTTTATTTTGGTGATCGGGTATCTGACCTTTTTGTTGGTGCATGTGGGATTGGTCGTGATCACGGGATTTGCGAGAAATATGAACCACATCGTGACTGGCCGCGATAACGCGCACCCCCTCGGGATGGTCGTGGGACTGGTGGTCATTGGTCTCGTAGTACTTTCCTGGGCGCTCTTTCACTTTATCGCATGGAAATATGCCCGCGCGATCCAGCATATCTATCGGGCACTCACCGGGTTGTTTGACTGGAACGTGTTGAGCCGCCTCGAACCCAAAGAGCATTATACGCAAAAGGACATTTCGCCGTTCTTTTGGCCGAATGGAAAACTGCCAACCTCCGACAAATGGAAGCAACTCGCCGCGAATGGATTCCAGGATTTCAAATTGAGGGTTGATGGCCTGGTGGAAAATCCGGTCGAGCTTTCCCTGGCGGACCTTCGCGCGCTCGGCAAAGACGAATACATCTCCATGCACCACTGTATCCAAGGCTGGTCGGGAATCGCACAATGGGGCGGGCTTCCGTTCAAGCGATTGATCGAGCTCGTCAAGCCCCTGCCTGAAGCCAGGGTCGTCGCCTTTTTTTCCTACGGTGATGGGCTCTTCGGCGGAGACTATTATGACACACAAGCCATCGAATCGGCGCTCAAGGCCAGATGCTTGCTGGCCTATGAGATGAACCAGTCTCCGCTGCCAGAAGTGTATGGCGCTCCGCTGCGACTGCGCGTTGAAAACCAGCTCGGCTATAAAATGGTAAAATGGATCGAGCGCATTGAATTTGTCAAAACGGAGAAAACTCTTGGTAAGGGAGAAGGCGGCAAAAATGAGGACGATGAATACTTTGACATCCTGCCTAACATTTGAAGCGTCCTTCTCAAACACGTTGGTCGCCATGATATGATCGCGTATAAAGTTTCAAAGAATGCGAAGATCCTTTTTGTGGGCATCAATCCGCATCCTGGTTCCTATCGGCGCGGCGTGCCGTTTTCCAACAACAAGATGTTCTGGTATCTGCTCAACCGGGCCGGACTGCTGGAAGAAGCTGAAAGCGATCTCAAAAATGACGAATCGCTCAAGCGCATCTACGATCAAACATTCATTCCGAAGTATGGATTGAATTTTGTCAATCTGGTGGATCGCCCGACCGTGGACGTGACAAAACTGACCCGAGGTGAGGAGCAGGCGGGCATAGAGCGCGCACTGAAAACCATTCGAACGCACAAACCCGAGGTCGTTTGTTTCATCGGCAAGGTCACACTCAACAAATTTCGAGGCAGCCGGGAATGCGACTACGGCTGGCAGGAGAACATTGGGAACTCCAAGGTTTATCTGATGCACTTTCCGATCCGCGGTCCCGCGTCCATCCGCGTAAGAGAACTGAGGGAAGTGAACCGAGCCAGTGCCCGTCCCTTGCGACTTCAGAAAGTAAAGCGATGAGCCAACAGACTGCACCGTTCCAGAGTGTCGACCGGGCGCGGCGCATGGAAGAATTTGTTCTGGTCCTCAACGCTGGGTCGTCCAGCCTGAAGTTCGCCCTCTTTGGCGGCGCGACGACGCCCATTCGCATTTTGTCCGGAGCCATAGACCGCATCGGGCTGCCAAAAGCGACATTCACCCTGACAAAGGTCAAGAGCCCGCAAGCCGAACGTGCGGAAGTCTCGGCGCCGGACCATGTGAGCTGCCTGGACTATCTTCTGGCGCGGCTCGCGGAAACGACCGGAGCGGCTGGCTTCCGCGCGCTCGGTCATCGTGTGGTTCATGGCGGCGAACGCTACACACAGCCGCAACTCGTGACGCCCGAGACGATGGATGAATTGCGAAGGATAACTTCGTTTGCGCCAGAACACTTGCCTGCGGAAATTGCTCTCATCGTTGCTCTAAGCGAACGCTTTCCAAACCTGCCGCAAGTCGTTTGCTTCGACACCGCCTTCCATCACAACTTGCCGCCAGTGGCACGCCTCCTTCCGATTCCGCGACGCTACGAGACGGCGGGCGTTCGTCGTTACGGCTTCCACGGTTTGTCCTATGAATTCCTGATGCACGAACTCGCGCGAATCGTCGGCCCAGAGACAGCGAATGGCCGCATCATTCTCGCCCACCTTGGCAACGGCGCGAGCCTGGCCGCCGTGCGCGGTGGCCAGTGTATTGACACGAGCATGGGGTTCACGCCGGCCGCAGGGCTGGTTATGGGACGGCGTTCCGGCGACCTCGACCCAGGGTTAGTCGCATACCTTGCAAGCACCGAGGGCATGACGCCGCAGCAGTTCCACGAACTGGTGAACCACCAGTCCGGTCTTCTGGGCGTGTCTGAAATCAGTTCGGACATGCGGGAGCTGCTCGCGCTGGAGAACACCGATACGCGCGCCGCCGAAGCGGTGACGCTGTTCTGTTACCAGGCCAAGAAGTGGATTGGCTCCTTTGCCGCCGCGCTCGGTGGACTGGACACGCTGGTTTTCTCCGGTGGCATTGGTGAGAACTGCCCGTCCATTCGTGCGCGCATCTGCGAGGGACTTGGTTTTCTCGGCATCGAACTGAACGAGGCGCGCAACGAGGAGAATGCGGCGGTGACTTCCACGCAAACCGGTCGCGTCACCGTGCGCGTTATTCGCACCGACGAAGAACTGATGATTGCGAGGTCAGTCTGCCGCGTCCTTGGCCTTGGCATGCACTCAAAGGGAAATTGAACCATGAAAACAAAATCAAAACCGCTCACCCCGGACCTGCTGCGCAAGCTGGACGCCTATTGGCGCGCGGCAAACTACCTCGCGGTCGGCCAGATTTATCTCTTCGACAATCCACTGCTGAAGAAGCCACTCAAGCTGGCGCACATCAAGCCGCGTTTGCTCGGCCACTGGGGCACGACGCCGGGGCTGAACTTTATCTATGCCCATCTGAACCGCGTCATCAAGGAACACGACCTGAACGTCATCAACATCACCGGGCCGGGACACGGCGGACCGGGGCTGGTGGCGAACGCTTACTTGGAAGGCACCTACAGCGAAGTCTATCCCAACATCTCACAAGACGAGGACGGGATGAAGCGGCTGTTCAAACAGTTTTCTTTCCCCGGCGGCATTCCGAGTCACGTCGCGCCCGAAACGCCGGGTTCGATTCACGAAGGCGGCGAGTTGGGTTACTCGTTGTCGCACGCTTTCGGCGCAGCCTTTGATAATCCCGACCTGCTTGTCGCGTGCGTCGTCGGCGATGGCGAAGCGGAAACCGGCCCGCTCGCCACAAGCTGGCACTCGAACAAGTTTCTTAACCCGGTGCATGACGGCGCCGTGTTACCCATTCTGCACCTGAACGGCTACAAGATTGCCGGTCCGACGGTGCTGGCCCGCATTCCTCGCGACGAGTTGGAAGCGCTCTTTCGCGGCTACGGTTATGCGCCGTATTTCGTCGAGGGCGACGACCCGATGAAGATGCACCAGCTCATGGCTGCTACTCTCGACGCCATCGTGGCCGACATCCGGCGCATCCAACGCGATGCTCGCGCCAATGGGTTCAAGGCACGGCCGCGCTGGCCCATGATTATTTTGCGCTCTCCGAAGGGTTGGACTGGCCCAAAGGTCGTCGATGGCAAAGCGACCGAGGGCACGTTCCGCTCGCATCAGGTTCCGATGGGCGAGATGAATCGTGCGGGGCATGTGAAGCTCCTGGAAAAATGGATGAAGAGCTATCGCCCGCAGGATTTGTTCGACAAAACCGGCAGGTTGCGTTCCGAGCTTTCAGACCTCGCCCCGAAAGGCGAGCGCCGCATGAGTGCCAATCCGCACTCCAACGGCGGTCTTCTGCTGCACGACCTGCGCCTGCCGGATTTCCGTAACTATGCGGTCAAGGTGCCAAAGCCCGGTGCCGTGAACGGCGAAGCGACCCGTGTCCAGGGGCAGTTCATTCGCGACGTGATAAAACTGAATCCGAAAAACTTCCGCGTCTTCAGCCCGGACGAAACTGCATCGAATCGTTGGGGCGCATTATTCGAGGTCACGAACCGTTGTTCGACTGCCGAAATCATCGCCCTGGACGACCACGTCGCACCGGATGGCCGCGTGATGGAAATGTTGAGCGAACACCAGTGCGAAGGCTGGCTCGAAGGTTACTTGCTCACAGGCCGCCACGGATTTTTTTCCTGCTACGAAGCGTTCATTCACATCGTCGATTCGATGTTCAACCAGCACGCCAAATGGCTCAAGGTCTCGAACAACATTCCCTGGCGCCGCTCCATTGCCTCGCTGAACTACCTGCTCACGTCGCACGTCTGGCGGCAGGACCACAACGGCTTCAGCCATCAAGACCCCGGATTCATCGACCATGCAGTGAACAAGAAGGCCGAAATCATTCGCGTCTATCTCCCGCCCGATGCGAACACACTACTCTCGGTCACCGACCACTGCCTGCGCAGCCGCAACTACGTGAATGTAATCGTCGCCGGCAAACAACCCGCGCCGCAGTGGCTCGAAATGGATGCAGCCATCAAGCACTGCTCCGCTGGAATCGGCATCTGGCCTTGGGCGAGCAACGACCATGATGGCAAACCGGATGTTGTGATGGCGTGCGCCGGGGACGTGCCGACTCTTGAAACTCTGGCCGCCGTTGAGTTGCTGCGAAAGCATTTCCCCGAATTGAAAGTCCGCGTGATTAACGTGGTGGATTTGATGAAGCTCCAGCCACGGAGTGAACATCCTCACGGTTTGAGTGACAAAGATTTTGACGTACTCTTCACGACCGACAAGCCGATCATCTTCGCCTATCACGGCTATCCCACGCTCATTCATCGCCTGACCTATCGCCGCTCCAACCATCCGAACCTTCATGTCCGCGGCTATAAAGAAGAAGGGACGACCACCACGCCGTTCGACATGGTGGTGCTGAACGACCTCGACCGGTTCCACCTGGTCATGGATGTGATTGACCGAGTACCTAAACTCGGTCCGAGCGCCGCCTACATCAAGCAGCTCCTGTCCGAAAAGCTCGTCGAGCATAAACGTTACATCGCGGAGCACGGCGAGGACATGCCAGAGATTCGGAATTGGAAGTGGAAAACCATAAATCAAAAATAGAAAACTTATGACGCAACAGAACACACAAACCAACCGTCGCATCGTTCTAAACTCCCGCCCAGACGGGGCACCCGAGCCGGAGAACTTCCGACTCGACACAAGTTCGATGCCTGCCATCGCCGAAGGCGAAGTCCTGCTGCGCACCGTCTTCCTTTCTCTTGATCCTTATATGCGAGGCCGCATGAGCGATGCGCCCTCCTACGCTCCACCGGTGGCGCTGGACCAAGTGATGGTCGGGGCTACGATTTGCCGCGTGGCAAAATCCCAGCACTCAAAGTTCGCGGTCGGTGACTGGGTGTTGGCCAACGGCGGCTGGCAGGACTACCACGTTTCTGATGGCACCGGGCTACTCCCACTGGGCAAGTCCATCCCGAAGCCCTCGCTCGCGCTCGGCGTGCTCGGCATGCCGGGATTCACTGCGTATATGGGCCTGCTCGATATCGGACAGCCTCAACCCGGCGAAACTATCGTCGTGGCAGCAGCCACCGGAGCGGTCGGATCAGCCGTCGGACAGATCGCAAAACTAAAGCAATGCCGCGTCGTCGGGATCGCCGGCGGTTCGGAAAAGTGTCGGATCGCCGTCGAGACCTTCGGCTTCGACGCTTGCCTCGATCACCACGCTAAAGATCTGGCCGGGCAAATTGCTCAAGCGTGCCCCAAAGGCATTGATGTTTATTTCGAGAGTGTCGGCGGCAAGGTGTTCGACGCGGTCCTTCCTCTCCTCAACACAAAAGCGCGCATCCCCGTCTGCGGTCTGATCGCTCATTACAATGACACCAAACTACCCGCCGGGCCGGATCGTTTACCGCTATTGATGCAGACCTTGTTGGTCCGACGCATCAAGGCCCAGGGGTTCATCATCTTCGACGACTATGCCTCACGTTACGACGAGTTCGCCGCCGCCATGGCTCCCTGGGTCAAGGACGGCAAAATCAAGTATCTGGAAGATATCGTCGACGGGCTCGAAGCCGCTCCCCATGCGTTCATCGGTCTGCTCACAGGCAAGAACCTCGGCAAACTCGTCATTCGAGTCGGAGCAGAAGAGTAAAACGTTTGAGACCGGAGACTCGGGCAATTCAATCTGAAACAGACCAAGCCTATGCTCCCGCAACTCTATCTCATTCGACACGGCGAGACCGAGTGGTCGCTTTCCGGCCAACACACGGGGCGAACCGACGTTCCGCTGACCGAGCAAGGCGAACAGGATGCGCGCAATCTTGGAGAACGGCTGCGCGTCGCCAGGTTCAACCGTGTGTTCACCAGCCCGCGTCAGCGGGCGCGACGGACGTGTGAATTGGCTGGGTTCGCTCCCGTTGCCGAGACCGAGTCAGACCTGGCGGAGTGGGATTATGGCGACTACGAAGGACAGCGTTCGGTGGACATTCTAAAAGGGCGACCGGACTGGAATTTGTTTCGCGACGGTTGTCCATGCGGCGAATCGCCCGCGCAAGTTTCTGACCGCGCTGACCGCTTCATTGCTCGCCTCCGTGCGCTGGAGGGCAATGTCGCGCTTTTCTCGCATGGCCATTTCGGGCGCGCCCCGGCCGCGCGTTGGATTGGATCACCTGTGAGCCAAGCGCGGCATTTGCTCCTCAGCACAGCGTCGATCAGCATTCTCGGTTACGAACACAATCAAGCCGACGAGCCGGTCATTGCGCTGTGGAACGCTGCATGACCACCGCACCTTCTATCGCCGCCCCACCAAAAGGCAAAGCCTGGCATAGTCAGTCTGCCGACGAAATCCTGGCGCAGCTTGGTTCCGCAGCGACCGGACTTTCGACGCAGGAGGCGGCACGCCGTCTCGCGACCAACGGTCCGAACGAGCTGAAAGAGGGCAAGCGCATCGGCTCTCTCCACATTTTCTTCGGTCAGTTCAAGAGTGTCATTATTTGGATTCTCATCGCCGCCGGTGTCATCTCCGGCCTGTTGGGTGAAGTGGTGGACGCCATCGCCATCCTCGCCATTGTCGTCCTGAACGCAGTCATCGGCTTCTACCAGGAGTTCAAGGCGGAGAAATCCATCGCGGCGCTGAAGAAGATGACTGCGCCGCAAGCCAAAGTGCTGCGAGATGGGAAAATCAGTTCGATTCCCGCCTCGGGGATCGTCTCGGGTGACATCCTCGCGCTGGAAGCCGGCGACCTGGTCGCGGCTGATGCCCGACTCCTTGAGGCAGCCTCGCTCAAGTGCATCGAGTCCGCGTTGACCGGCGAATCGGAAGCGGTGATGAAGCGGGCCGCAGTTTTGGACCAAGGGGACATCCCGCTGGGCGACCGCGAAAACATGGTGTTCATGGGTACGAGCCTCGCGGCGGGCACAGGGCACGCCGTCGTTGTGGCCACGGCAATGGATACGGAGTTGGGCCGCATCGCCGGCCTGATTGAAGAGGTGGATGTGGAGGAGAGCACACCCCTTCAGCAGAAACTCAACTCGTTCGGACGCATCCTCGTCTGGGTGGCGTTGGGCATCGTCGCGCTGCTGTTTGGACTGGGATTGCTGCGCGGGACGAAACCCTTCGAGTTGTTCATGACTTCGGTCAGCCTCGCCGTGGCCGCCGTGCCGGAAGGTCTGCCCGCCGTTGTCACGGTTTCGCTCGCGCTCGGAGTGTTGCGCATGTCCCGCCGTCGTGCGCTCGTGCGCAAACTGCCGGCGGTCGAAACGCTCGGCTCAACGACGGTCATCTGCACGGACAAGACCGGCACATTGACGGTCGGCGAAATGACTGTTCGCGCGCTTTATGTCGCGGGCCAGAACTACGAAGTCACCGGCGAAGGCTACGGACCGGACGGCGAAATCCGCTTCGAGGGCAGGAAGGCGGATGCGCAGCACGCAGCGCCGTTGCTCGAATTAGCAACTGTCCTCCTCGGCTGCAACAACGCCCATCTCGTCCAGGAAGACGGAGCTTGGAAAGTTATCGGCGATCCTACCGAAGGTGCGTTGCTGGCCGCCGGTCTCAAAGCAGGCGGTAATCGGGAGCGCCTTGAGAAAGAGCTTCCGAAGCAGCACGAAATCCCTTTCGACTCCGACCGCAAACGGAGCACGGTCATCCGCCGGATGCCGGACGGAACGCTCCGCGCCTTCGTCAATGGCGCGCCCGGAGTTCTGTTGGAACGCTGCACGAGACTTTACACCGGCGCTGAGATACGCCCCTTAACCGACCAGGACCGGCAGCGCATTCTGGCGCAAACCACCGCAATGGCGAAACAAGCCTTGCGCGTGCTCGGCTCGGCCTATCGCGACCTGGACAACGCTTCGCCCGCCGAGCTCACTACGGACGCCGTGGAGCACGATCTCGTGTTCGTCGGTCTGACGGGCATGTACGATCCGCCGCGCGCTGAGGCGAAAGAGGCGGTAGCCAGATGTCGCTCTGCCGGAATTCGCGTGGTGATGATTACCGGCGATCATCCGCACACCGCAACGGCGATAGCACGGGAACTCGGAATCGCGTCGGGTGCTGATGCGGTCGTCGCAGGCATTGATCTGGACAAGATGTCCGACGAGGAGCTCCGGCAACGCGCGCCCAAGGTTGCCGTTTACGCCCGTGTCACCGCCGAGCACAAGCTGCGCATCATTCGCGCCTGGAAAGCGAACGATGCGGTGGTCGCGATGACCGGCGACGGCGTCAACGATGCCCCTGCCATTAAGGGTGCCGACATCGGCATCGCCATGGGAAAAGCAGGCACGGAAGTCACGAAGCAGGCGTCGGACATGATTGTCACCGACGACAACTTCGCTTCAATCGTCGCCGCCGTGGAGGAAGGTCGCGGCATCTACGACAACATCCGCAAGACTCTGCAATACCTGCTGGCGGGCAATTGCGGCGAGCTACTGCTCATGACCATCTGCGTCGTCATCGGCTTACCCACGCCGCTGCTCCCAATTCATCTGCTCTGGATCAACCTTCTTACCGACGGCCTGCCCGCGCTCTGCCTGGCTATCGACCCCATTGATCCCGACGTGATGAAGCGGCGCCCGCGTCGCCGGTCTGAACGCATCACGGACCGCCGCTTCCTCGGTACGATGTTCCTCACTGGTTTCCTCACAGCCGGTGTTTCGTTCGCCGTTTACCTCTATGTCCTAACGATGGAGACCGCCGAAACAGCTCGTACTTACGCCTTCACGGTTCTGGTCTTCGCAGAACTCCTGCGTTCCTTCGGTGCGCGCAGTGAGACCAAGCCGGTCTGGCGCATCTCCCTGCTCACGAACATCAACCTCGCCATCGTGGTTTGCGCTTCCTTCGGTCTCCAGGTGTGGAGCCAGCACAATGCGGCTCTTGGCCGGTTCCTGAAGACCTCATTCATGCCGCTCGCCGATTGCTTGCTGCTGCTCGCTGTGGGCGCTATCCCGCTGGCGATTTTGGAGATGGTGAAGGTTATGCGGAACGCCTGGCGGCAAAAGCGCAACTGAACGTAACCGCAGTCGCACCCTCAAATGTATCGCACCGTGTCATAAACCCGGAATAGAGAAAGCCAACTCTGAAGACGCCGTGGCCGCTTCCACCTTCGGAGACCTGAAGAACGGATAGACAGCATCGGAACAACTCGAACCGATACCGAAACGTAAAATCCCGGTTCGCATCCCCACATCGGGTTCGTGAGGTCCAATACGCCAGATAAACACCTGTTTGAGATCTAAACCTCAGTGGCACGAGTGAAAGAATGCCTGAACCAGATGCGGAGTCGGGCTAAAGGTGAGTGAACAACCCGCACGCGCGGTTCAAACAAAGAACAGATATGAGTGGGGATTGCCTCGTCGTTGTCTTTGTGTCGGCGATCGGGAAGTTTCCGCGCCAAACCATGTGAGCTGCTTGGACTATCTTTTGGCTTGGCTCGCTGAAACGACCGGAGCAGTTGACTCCCGAGCGCTCGGATCGTGTCGTTCATGGCGACGCTACACAAAGTCGCAACTCGTGACGCCCGACACCCTGGGTGAATTGCGGTAAATAGCTTCGTTTGCTCCAGAACAATTGCCTGCCGAGATCGCCATTATCACTGAGCTTCCTCCACTGAGCATCAAGACTGTGCAGACCTGCTGCGCGCAAAGAGAAACTGCAGTTAAAGCACGCGGCAAGTCTGGTCGACTCCCAAATGTAATCGCGTCGAGCCGCTGCGGCTTCAATCCCTTCGACCGGGGCGGATGCGATTCCCGCGCGGATGTCTTCATTTGTTTCTCTTCTCTTGTCCCTTACAACGCGCCAATCCGAACTGACCGGAACTTCGCAAGAGCGACACTCCGGTTCTGTTTGGGATAGGATATTTCCCGATGCCGCATCCGACGGGCTTGGAAGCCAGGATCAGACCCGAGGCCGATTTCCCCGGAGTCGTCTTCGCGCGAAGTTGTTGTCATGCGAAACACGAACGCCGGCCAGCCAGGATGGGATTGAACGAGTAAAGACGAACACGCGCCATGAAAGCCGATATGAACACTTCGAGAAAAAAAAGGCCGATTGCTGTGCGTCTCGAATTTCACGATGATCAGGCAAAGACTGTTTGCATCGCGGGAACTTTCAACGACTGGCATCCGAAGACCACCCCGATGCTCACTGCTGGCCCGGGCCAATGGATCAAGGAATTGGCGCTGCCGCCGGGAATCTACGAGTACCAGTACGTGGTGGACGGTAGGTGGATCAACGATCCGCAGGCTGTGAAGTCCACGCCAAATCCCTTGGGCGGTCGCAACTCGGTGTTGGTGGTCGAGCAGAACAACACCAAGTCAGGAACGAGCTCCAGCCGCGCGACCCCGTGTGCAAAACTCCCGGAGAAAAGGAGACATTCATGATCGGTGACTATCTTGTGGTTGTCTTGGTGTTCGGGATCGCGGTGTCGTTCGTGGCCATCATTCACCATTTCTGGTTGCGTGATGCCTTCAAGGAAGAAGCTCAACAGAGTGTGCCTGCCAAAAACGAAGGCGCATGTGGAATCTCTGTCCCGAGGCCCTCTCCGCATCGGCAATCACGCGGATTGTCACAAACGCGGGTGCCCGGTCTGTTTCAGTCATGGAATCAACGGAACAAACCTATGAACTAACCCACTGGTGTCCAGTGCGAGCACTGGTCCTCGGTGCTGCTGTGATCTGCCTTGAGTCGCGCTGCACCCAGTTCGTTGGCTGGAGAACAAAATCATGCAACACTACAAGTATCTAATCATCGGTGGCGGTATGACCGCCGACGCGGCAGTGCAAGGCATTCGCAGCGTTGACGCAGCCAGCAAGATCGGAGTCATTAGCGCGGAATCCGATCCGCCGTACAATCGTCCGCCTCTCTCCAAGGCGCTTTGGAAAGGCGAGCCGGTCGATACCACCTGGCGCAAGACAGACCAGCAAAACGTGGCGTTTCATCTGGGGCGTACGGTGACTGCGATTGAGCCTGCCAACAAGCAAGTTGTCGATGCGCAGGGCAACCGGTACTCGTGGGAGAAGCTGCTTCTGGCCACGGGCGGTTCACCGCGACGATTGCCATTCGGTGACGACCATATCATCTACTTTCGGACGCTGGCAGATTATCGACGGCTTCGTGCCCTAACAGAAAAGGGGCAAAAGTTCGCGGTGATTGGCGGCGGCTTCATTGGCTCGGAAATCGCCGCTGCGCTGGCGTTGAATCAGAAGAAAGTGGTAATGCTTTTCCCCGGCAAGAGCATCGGAGACCGGGTCTTTCCGCACGACCTCTCTCAGTTCGTGTCCAACTTCTATCGAGAGAAGGGTGTTGAAGTTTTGACCGGTGAAAGGGTTTCTGGTTTGGAAACGCGAGGCGACCAACTCGTCGTGAAGACGAGCAGCCCGCGAGAAATAGTGGTTGACGGCGTGGTGGCGGGAATCGGAATTGAGCCCAACGTTGAGCTCGCGCAAGCGGCCAATCTGCAATTGGAAAATGGAATCGTCGTGGACGAATTCCTGCGCACCAGCCATCCCGACATCTATGCCGCAGGTGACGTTGCCGCGTTCCATAACCCGGCGTTGGGAAAGCGCATTCGCGTCGAACACGAAGACAACGCCAACACCATGGGACGGTTGGCGGGACGGAACTTGGCGGGTCAGTCCGAGCCTTACCATCACCTGCCGTCTTTTTACTCCGACATGTTCGAGTTGGGGTACGAAGCCGTCGGCGAATTGGATTCGCGCTTGGAAACAATTGCCGACTGGAAGCAGCCCAACAAGGAAGGCGTCATCTACTATCTGCAGAACGGCCGCGTGCGTGGCGTGCTACTGTGGAACGTGTGGGGACAGGTGGATGCCGCGCGCGAATTGATCGCTGAACCTGGTCCGTTCCACGTCGAGAACCTCAAAGGTCGCCTCAAGTAACAGGAGCAATTATGAATCTGAATGTGCTTTCAAAAAAGAACGCCCTGCTGGCGTTGGCGGAGCTTGGCCAATCCGTCTGGCTGGACTACACCCGGCGCGATTTGATCCTCAGTGGCGAACTGCGGCGATTGATCGAGGAAGATGGATTGCGGGGGATGACCTCCAATCCATCCATCTTCGAGAAGGCCATTGTCGGCAGCCACAATTACGAGGAAGACATTCGGGCCATGACTTTCGACGGACAAAGCCCAAAGATGATTTACGAAACTCTCAGCCAGCGCGACGTGCAAGGCGCAGCCGACGAGTTCCGATCCGTGTACGATGAGACGGACGCGCGGGATGGCTATGTGAGTTTGGAAGTCAATCCTCACCTGGCGCATGACACTAAAGGCACAGTTGTAGAGGCTCGTCGTTTGTGGCGCGCGTTGAAGCGGCCCAACGTGTTCATCAAAGTTCCGGCGACGGCCGAGGGGCTGCCCGCCATCCAGCAACTCGTCAGCGAAGGCATCAACGTCAACATCACATTGCTCTTTGGGTTGCCGCGTTATCGGCAAGTAGCGGCAGCTTACATCGCCGGCATTGAGGCGCGTGCGGCGCAAGGAAAATCTGTGGATCATGTCGCTTCAGTGGCCAGCTTTTTTGTGAGCCGCATTGATACGCTGGTTGATCCTTTGCTGGAAAAACTCATCGAGCGAGGCGGCAAGAAAGCGGATGTCGCGAAGAAGGTGCGTGGGCAGGTTGCCATCGCCAGCGCGAAGATGGCCTATCAAATCTACAAGGAGATCTTCCAGAGCGAACGGTTTGGGAAACTGGCTGACCGAGGTGCTCGTGTTCAACGGCTGCTCTGGGCCAGCACCAGCACCAAGAACCCGGATTACAGCGATTTGCAATACGTCGAAACGCTCATCGGCCCGGACACGATCAATACGGTCACCGTCGAAACGCTGGATGCCTACCGCGATCACGGCGAACCAAAGGCATCCCTCGAACACGATGTCGAGCAAGCTGGCTGGGTCTTGCAGCGCTTGCCGGAACTTGGCCTGAAAATCGATCAGGTGACGCAGCAGCTCGAAGACGAAGGCGTCGAGAAATTCAATCAGTCGTTCGACAAGCTGATGAACGCACTGCTGCAGAGTTGTCGCATCATTAATATTGGAAAGGAAACACCAGCATGAATGTAACCAATGCCCTTCCGGTCGCACCGATTCCCGCATCAGCGCCTGCCTCTCGTAGGCTGTTCATCGAATTTGATTCACTGCCAGAACTCGCTGTTCCGCTGATGTCCGTTCACCGCTTGCACATCGACGCAACCGAACCACATGAGGCAATCACACTCGTGGCGGTACTCCCCGTTGAGGCGGCACCCACGCCCTACAGCCATTGGGGCATCAACGAATAGCGAGGCCAGATATGAACGCCTTGGTACATCCAGCCGATTCACGAGAGAGCGACTATCGCGCGGGTCTGCGCAGACTGAATCCGCATGTGCAGAGCTACGGAGGCACACAAGCAGAAGGCCGAAGGAAAGACACTGCGGCGACAGCGCGCTCTTTACACTTGCCGCACTGGCTCGCCGAGGATGCAAACGGCTCCCATCTCGTGAACTTTCCGTTCGCGTTCACGGTGTTCATGATATTGACGACGGGCCTTACCGCGGTTGGATTGGGCATTATTATCACGAACGCGTGGCTGGTTGGAGTGGGAGTTCTCGCCGCGCTGGTCGGGTGTTATCTGTACGGCTGGAGTCTTCATGACGAATGACTATGAAGAACCTGTGACGCTAATGTCGGATTATTACGATGCGATGCAGAAAAACGTCTTGGCATGAAAAACCACTTTGAGACAAACCAAAGGAAACGATGATATGTCACAGCCCGACCTAAATAAACTAGCAGAGCACTATTCTGAGATTCTGAAAGAAATTGGCGCAGACGTTGATGCCGAGGGACTGAAAGAAACGCCCCTGCGTGCCGCGAAGGCTTTGGTGGAAATGACCGAAGGGTCGCGGATGGAAACGGCTCAGCTTACGAAGATGTTCAAGGCTGAGTGCCGAACCGCAATCTGTCACGATATGGTTATCGTGGAGGGGATCAAGGAAGTCGGTTTGTGTGAGCATCATCTGCTGCCGATTATCATGAACATCACCATCGCCTATGTTCCCGACAAGAAGATACTGGGACTGTCCAAACTCTCGCGTATTGCCGGGTACTTTGCACGGAGATTGCAGAACCAGGAACGGACCGCCCATCTGATTGCCGCATTTATCGAAAGCATCGTTGAGCCTCTGGGTGTGGCCGTGCTGATCGAAGGTAAACACATGTGCGCCATGGCGCGTGGCGTCCGCGATACTCATTCAATCATGAAGGTGAACGTGATGCACGGGGTGTTTCAGAAGGATCAGCATGTGCGTAACGAGTTTTTAATGAGACTGGGTTCGTCAAAAGTTGGGGGGCTGCTGGCTTAGTATGGCAACCCGCATTTGATTCAACATGAATGCATCAACATGAAGAGTCGCAACTTGAACGGAATAAGTCTGAAGCAAGCTGAACTGGAGGCATGGCGCTCCTACATTTTGAGTCAGCTTGAGGCCGGCAAGAAACCTTCGCCCGCAGACGGGTGGCCGCCTGGACCCGCGGTCACAATTTCATATCAAACCGGGTCGGGCGCCCACGAAATTGCAGCGCGGCTCGCCGGGGTTTTGCAGGAAGCGGAACCAAAGGGGCATGTCCCGTGGACGGTCTTCGACCGCCAGTTGGTGGAAAAGGTACTTGAAGATCACGAGTTGCCTAAAGCGTTGGCGAAGTTCATGCCCGAGGATCGCCGCTCCTTCATTCAGGACGTGATGGAAGAATTGGTGGGGCTGCGTCCGCCATCGTGGGTCATGGTGCCGAAAATCGCAGAGACAGTCCTGCACCTGGCAGACGCGGGGCATGTGATTTTGGTGGGTCGGGGAGCGAACTTCATAACAGCGCGCATGCTCAACGTATTCCAGGTCCGGCTGATTGCGTCGCTGCCGAAACGGATCGATCGGGTGCAGAAACTAAATGGTTTGACGCCGGAGGAAGCCACCAAGTTCGTCAAGGACGAGGATCGCAGTCGGAGCCGATACGTGAAGGAACACTTCCACAAGTCCGTTGACGACGACTTGTTCTATCATCTCATCCTCAACACGGATCGCATCCCGTTGGCAGACGCCGCGCTGTTGATCGGAGACGGAGCGCGACAGTGCTTCGGTTGGAGTGGCGACGAACATTCGTACACACAAGACGGATCAGCAAGCCGGTGATTCGATATTGAATCCGTCGAAACGGAAAGGACGCCGGGCAAAAGTGAGGTGGCAACGACGACGACGCATGCTCTGACATCCTGCCCGACATTTGACGCGGCCCGCATCCAGGACTATGCCATGATCGATTACAAGGTTTCAAAGAATGCGAAGATTCTTTTTGTGGGCATCAATCCGCATCCTGGTTCGTATCGGCGCGGAGTTCCATTCTCCAATAACAAGATGTTCTGGTACCTGCTCAACCGGGCTGGACTTCTGGATGAGGTTGAGGGCGATCTGCAAAGCGACGAATCGCTCAAGCGTATCTACGATGAAGATTTCGTTCCTAAATACGCATTGAATTTTGTGAATCTGGTGGACCGGCCCACGAGAGACGTGACAGAACTGAAAAAAGGTGAGTCGCAAGCTGGCACAAAGCGTGTGCTGGAGATCATCCGAACCGGCAAGCCCAAGGTCGTTTGTTTCATTGGCAAGATCACGCTCAACACCTTCCGAGGCAGTCGGGTATGTGATTATGGCTGGCAGGAGAACATCGGTAATTCCAAGGTTTATCTTATGCACTTTCCCATCCGTGGCCCAGCATCGGTACGCATCAGAGAGTTAAGCGAAATAGAACGGTCCTGCGGCGGGCAATGATTTCAAATAATCCAGGAATCGCCAGACGAGGGTTGAAAGCACCCGAATGATGGAATGATGGGCGGATTGCACCGACAATTCTTTGTGGTTACCCTGCATGGGCTGTGAAAAGAAAACCAATAGCGCCAGGCCCATTGAGTCTCGCATATCTGGAGGGATTATATGCGGACTACCTCCGTGATCCCGCGTCGGCACCGCCGGAGTGGCAGCACTACTTTGCTGATTTGACAAACGGGCATAGCGAGTCAGATGGCCACGCGACAGCGTTAATTGCCAAGCGTATCTCCTACAGTGTTTTTAATCCGCCTCCGGCCCGTCACGTCGGCCTGTCGCTGCGCGACGAGCCGGAAATGGCAGACTTGCAGGAGCGCGTGGATGCCTTGGTTCGGAGCTACCGTTCGCGCGGTCACATCATCGCGCAGGTGGACCCGCTCCGCCAGCCAAAGACAGCACCGCGGGAACTTGATCCCGCTTATCACGGGCTCACCGCCACTCACATGGATCGGCCGGTTGCCTGCGCGACGATGGAATCCGAGCGGCTCTTGCCATTGCGCGAGATCATCGAGCGCCTCCGCAACACCTACTGCCGCTCCATCGGCGTCCAGTTCATGCACATTGATGACTACGCAATGCGGCATTGGTTGCAGGAACGCATGGAGCGGACGCAAAACCGGCTGGTGCTCAACCGCGCGGAACAACTGCGCATCCTTACGCGACTAACGGACGCGGTCGTGTTTGAAGAATTTATCCAAAAAAAGTTCGTCGGCTCAAAAAGCTTTTCATTGGAAGGCAGCGAGAGCCTGATTCCGTTGCTGGATCTGGCCATCGAAAAGGCTGGGGAACAGGGCGTGAATGGTATTGTCCTGGGCATGGCCCATCGCGGAAGATTGAACGTTCTCGCCAACATCCTCGGCAAGAGTCCGCGCGCAATTTTTCGCGAATTCGCCGATACCGACCTTAAACTGCAAAAGGGCGGCGGTGACGTGAAGTATCATCTTGGCTACAGCCGGGACTGGGTGACCAGCACCGGGCGAAAGGTGCGATTGTCGCTGTGCTCCAACCCCAGCCATCTGGAATTCGTGAATTCTGTGGCCGCCGGGCGCGTACGGGTCTGGCAGGACTTGGGCGGGGACAAGGAAAGAAGCCAGAATCTGCTTTTGCTGATCCACGGGGACGCAGCATTCATGGGTGAAGGCGTGGTACAGGAAACACTCAACCTGAGCCGGCTGCCCGGCTATACAGTCGGCGGTGCGCTGCACATCATCGTCAACAACCAGATCGGTTTCACCACATCGCCCTGCGAAGGCCGCTCCACGATGTATGCCACCAGCGTCGCCAAAATGCTCCCGGCCCCCATTTTCCACGTCAATGGAGAAGATCCGGAAGCCGTAGCGCAATGTGTGCTGCTGGCGCTAGATTTCCGGGCCAAGTTCAAACTGGATGTCGTGATTGACATGTATGGTTACCGCCGACTGGGTCACAACGAAAGCGACGAGCCGGCGTTCACTCAACCGGTGTTGTATCGTCGCATCGCCGAGCGCAAGCCGGTCCGCGAAGGCTATCTGGAGCACCTGCTGAAATTGGGCGAAGTGTCCCGGGCCGAAGCGGATGAGATCGCCACGCGCCGTCAGGCGGCACTCGAAGAGAATCTGGCCGAAGCCACTCGACCCGCGAAGCCGTCGGCAGATGTCGTGTCGTCGCAGGATGGAATGAATTACCTTGGCGGGCAGGAGCCGGCGGATGCCATCAAAACGGGTGTGAGTCGGCAGATACTAGCGAATTTGCTGGACGCGCAAACGCGCTGGCCTGCTGATTTTCAACCGCACCCAAAGATTCAGAAAATTCTCGAAACGCGCCGCGAAATGGCGGCGGACCGCCACGCGCTGGACTGGGCGGCGGCCGAGGCGCTCGCCTTCGCCTCGCTGGCAACACAGGGCGTCAGGGTGCGGTTTAGCGGACAGGATTGCCAGCGGGGCACCTTCAGCCATCGGCATGCGGTGCTGCACGATTTCAACGACGGCCACTGCTACACGCCCTTGCAACATCTCGCCTCCGACCAGAGCCCCGTGGAGTTTTACAACAGCCCGCTCTCGGAAACAGGCGTGTTGGGATTTGAATACGGTTATAGCCTCGATTGCGGGTCGAGCCTCGTCTTGTGGGAAGCCCAGTTTGGCGACTTCGTGAACGCGGCCCAGGTGATCGTGGATCAATTCATCGTCAGTGCGGAGAAAAAATGGGGCCATTTGAGTGGGCTCGTGTTGTTGCTGCCGCACGGCTTGGAAGGAATGGGACCCGAACATTCGAGCGCCCGGCCGGAACGCTTTCTCCGGTCGGCTGCCGAACACAACATCCAGGTTGCGATTCCGACCACGCCCGCCCAATACTTTCATCTGTTACGCCGTCAGGCGCTGAGCCGGTGGCGCAAACCGCTGGTGGTGATGACGCCAAAAAGTCTGCTGCGCCATCCGGGTTCCGTTTCGAGCTTGGATGATCTGGCAACGGGCGAGTTTCAGCGCATCATTCCCGACCAAATGCCAGAGGCAGCAACCGCGAACATCCAGCGCATCCTGCTTTGTAGTGGCAAAGTTTATTTCGAGCTGCTGGAACAGCGTGAAAAATCAAAGCGTGCGGATATTGGTATCATGCGCGTCGAGCAGTTTTACCCGCTGGAGGATGAGCTATTACGAGTCGCGCTATCCCGATATCGCGCGGGCACGCCGGTGTTCTGGGTGCAGGAAGAGCCGGAAAACATGGGTGCCTGGTATGATTTTCGTGTGCGCTTCGGAGACGAAATTCTTGGACGGTGGCCGTTCGCGGGCATCACGCGACCTGCGTCAGCCAGCCCGGCCTGCGGTTCGCCAAAGGCCCACCGACGAGAACAAGCCGCCCTGCTTGCCCGGGCTCTGGGAGAAAAACTATGACCATCGAATTAAAAGTGCCCAGTGTCGGCGAGTCCATCACTGAGGTGGAAATTGGAAGCTGGCTGAAAACCGAGGGCGACACGGTTGCCAAGGACGAACCGGTGGCCATGATTGAAACCGAAAAAGCCACCATGGAACTTCCCGCGCCGGTCGCCGGCACTCTGGCCAAAGTGCTGAAACAACCCGGTGAAACCGCCAAAGTCGGCGAGACGATTGCGCATCTCGAGACCGCAAAAACTGAGAAGACTACCGAAAGTGATCCAGCACTGCCATTGAAAGCAGAAACCTCCAGAGAAAACCTCGCCGGACGGACACGGGCCACGCCACTGGCCGGGCGGGTTCTGGCCGAGCATGGACTGACTGCGGACGAGGTCACAGCTACGGGGCCAGGTGGCCGGGTATCCAAGGCAGACGTATTGCATCACGTCGAGCGGCTTCAAGAAAGAGAACCCGCGACCTCAAACACCGCGGCCAGCGCGGCTCCGGCGTCGCGGGCACCGATTCCAAAACCGGAAACGACGGTTCGCGAGGAACAGACGGTGCGAATGAGCTTGTTGCGACGCACCATCGCCAAGCGCCTGGTCGAAGCACAACACACGGCAGCGTTGCTGACCACGTTCAACGAGGTTGACATGTCCGCCGTCCTCGCACTGCGCCAGCAACACCAGGAGGCTTTCGCCAAAAAATATGGCGTCAAACTGGGCTTCATGTCGTTCTTCGTCAAAGCGGTGATTGACGGCCTGAAACAGTTTCCGCAATTGAACGCCGAAATCCGTGACATGGACGTCGTGTATCACCATTACCATGACATCGGTCTGGCGGTGAGCACGGATCGCGGCTTGGTGGTGCCGGTGCTGACCGATGCCGACCGGTTGAGTTTTGCGGAAATCGAGCAGGCCGTCGCCGACTTTGCTCAACGCGCCCGTGAAGGCAAACTCAAGCCCGAGGAACTGGCCGGTGGCACGTTCACCATCACCAACGGTGGCGTTTTCGGGTCGTTGCTCTCCACACCACTCGTGAATCCACCGCAAAGCGGCATCTTGGGAATGCACACCATTCAGGAACGTCCGGTGGCCGTGGCAGGCCAGGTCGTCGTCCGCCCGATGATGTATGTGGCGCTGACCTACGATCATCGGATTGTGGACGGCAAGGAGGCGGTGTTGTTTCTCCGGCGCGTCAAGGACGCCATTGAAAATCCGGCGCGGATGCTATTGGAGATCTGACAACTTTCAGCGATGGTCGCTGCCAGCCGCCGCTTCGTTTGGCTCAACAGTGGCTGGCGGCCCATCGTTCCCAATGGCCTCCACCGGACATCCGTTTCTGGCTTCTTCTGCAAGCGCCCGCTCGTCTTCAGTTTCTGGTTGGTGATACACGATGCTGTTGCCATTGTCTTCGTCGCGCCGAAAGACGCTTGGCGCGGTTTCACGGCACAATTCACAATCAATGCAGTTGGAGTCCACGTACCAAGGGCCTGGAACATTTTGCGGGAGACGACTGTTCTTATCGGCCATGTTGTATTGCCTTTCTCTTTCTATTCAAAGCCCCAGGTTCAAACTGAGACCTAATGGATTAACAATTCTTCGTTTGCTGGCTCGTTGTGCTGTCAGGTGGATTCGGCTGACCCGGCTCATTCTCTGGAAATGTCCACAAGTCGTCTTTGCCAAACTCGGGGCAGCAGGATCCACTGCCCGTATAGCAATCCTGACAAAGTGTACGCTCGCCTACCTTAACGGCTCCAAATCGGCCACAGACGTCGCATCGATTATTATCCCAGAAGTTCACCATACGGTTCTCCAAAAAGGAGTTTGACGAAGCCGTTCATATCACCGACGGCACGAGTAAATACAGCTTTAGGTGGTGCGGCACTACCTTTCGCATTCCTGCGGGAACGGTGCATTACAAGCCGACACCGGAACAAATCATTCCGCCCCCATCTTTTCAATTAAGATCCCGGCTCCTGTATTTCGCGCGAAACGCTTGGAAAACGCACCAAGCCAAAGCTGGCATGGAGACAGCTAAAGGAAGACCGAGCCTTCAGATGCTAACCGGTGGTGGTTTGGTCGATGTCGAAAGGGTTCCCCGGACAACACCCACGGCGCATAGCCACACGAAGCGTTGCTGCTCGAACGCCGAGTGTCCGGTTCAATCACGTTCAGTCACTGCACTGCCGGACGTGAACTGAAAGCTCGCAGTGCAACAAAAACTCAAAGAAAGACAAGCTGACATGAAAATAATTTGCGGCACAGACTTTTCCGTACACGCCAACGAGGCTGCCCTGACGGCGGCGACTCTGGCAGCGCGCCTGGGAGAAACACTCACGCTTGTCCATGTTCTTGATCCGAGTCGCTACACCAATCCCTCGAAAGACCTGATGGACCATTTGCGCAAGGGCCGGCAGCAAAAGCTGGATTCGCTCAACGAACGCGTCAAGCGGAGAGCCGCCCGCGTCGAGGCGCAAGTCGTCGAAGGCACCCCGGCGACGAAACTCACCGAGCTCGCCGCAGCGACCGACGCGCGGTTGCTGGTTGTCTCTGCCAATGGACAGATTGCGCCCACCAAGTGGTTTGCGGGGAGCATGGCGGACCAGGCGGTGCAAGGTTCAACCATTCCGGTTCTGGTCGTTCGCGATCCTCGTGGGTTGAAAGAGTGGGCTTATGACAAGCGGCCCTTGCGGGTGCTCGTGGGATACGATTATTCCGCCAGCGCAGAAGCGGCACTACGCTGGGCTGCGTCCCTGCGCAAGATCGCACCCTGTGAAATCACGGTTGTTTACGTGGCTTCGGCCGTCAAGGAACGGACGCGGCTGGGCATCGCGCCACCGCTGTCTCCGATTTACTACCCGTCCGGAATCAAGCAGTTCCTGGCAAGGGAACTCAAGCAGAAGTGCGATTCGGTTTTTGGCGAGGATGGGGCGAAGGTCCGGGTCCTGGCGGATTGGGGTCGCCCGGATTCGCACCTCATCGAGGTGGCTGGAGACAATCGAGCCGATTTGCTGGTCGTTGGCACGAGTCAGCGGCGTGGCTTGGCGCGGTTGGGATCCGTTTCCCGCGCGGTGTTGCACTACGCCCACATGAACGTGGCTTGCGTGCCAGCGCCAATCGTCCCTGAAAAGACCGTAGCAGGAGCGACTCAATTCGAGCGCGTGTTGGTGCCAATTGACTTTTCCGAATCGGCCGAGCAAGCGGTCGCGCTGGCTTGCGCCACTGTTGGAACGGGTGGGGAAGTACGCCTGCTCCATGTCGTTCCGCCCGAGAGATGCAATGGGCATTCACTTCGCATCAAGGAGTGTCACTCCGAATCTTCGCGGCAACTCTCAGACCGTATGGCGGCGCTCGTTCCGAAAACAGCCCTTGAGGGCGGCATCAAGACGCGCGCGGCAGTCGTGGAGCACAACGAGCCTGCCACGGCAATCTGCCAGGTCGCTGAACAATTTGACGCTGACCTCATCTGCATGACGGTCCGGAAGCGCCCATGGTTGCTCGGGACGATGTATGGTTCGGTTTCGCAGGGTGTGATGGCGCGCAGCGGACGACCGGTATTGATTACGCGCGGTCCCAAGCGTGAATGTAGAGCTTTCAACGCGGGCAGAGCATTAACCAAAAACGGAGGCTGAGATGAAAATCGTATGTGGAACAGACTTTTCGGTGTATGCGGCGAACGCTGCCAACGTAGCCGCCGCACTTGCGGGTCGCAGTAAGACTACGCTCAGGTTGATGCACGGCGTGGAGCCAGCGAGTGTTGAGTTTCTTTCAAAAGAAACTGTGGACCACTTACGCGAAAAGCTCCGTCGCAAGCTGGTTGCGGAGGGGAATCGTTTACGCAAAATGGGAGTGGACGTGATGGAAAGCCTGGCGCTTGGAAGGCCGCATGAGATCCTGGCCAATGCCGCGCAAGCATCGAAAGCTGACTTGGTGGTTGTTTCCACCATCGGACCAGTGTCGCCCAGCCGATGGCTGGTGGGCAGTGTTGCCGAGAAAACGGCCCAACTCTCGAAAGTGCCAACCCTGGTGGTGCGCGATCATGAATCCTTGCTGTCTTGGGCCAAAGGCAAGCGGACACTCAAGGTGTTCGTGGGCTACGATTTTTCGGCGAGTGCAGACGCGGCGCTTCATTGGGTGGCATCATTGAAGCAAATCGGAGTCTGCCGCACAGTCGTTACCTACGTTTCCTGGCCACCGAAGGAAACCTGGCGGTTCGGCGTTGGCGGTCACTCCTCTTTGACCGAGAACGATCTGGTGGTCCGGACACTGCTGGAACGCGATCTTAAGGAGCGATGCGCGCAGGCCTTCGGCCTTGGAATGCCAAAGCTCCGCGTCGTTTCCAGTTGGGGGCCCGTGGAGGAAAGGCTCATCGAACTGGCAAAAGCCGAGGCGGCGGACTTGATCGTGCTCGGCACCAATCAGCGGCACGGTTTGAGCCGCTACTGGCTCGGTTCCGTTTCGCGCGGGGTTCTGCATCACGCGCCGACGAATGTAGTGTGCGTCCCCGCTGCGGATGAACGGGATCCCGCCGCGGATCGGATTCCAGCGTACCGGAGAGTATTGGTGCCGACGGATTTCTCGAAGCACGGCAATCGGGCCATTACTTTCGCCTGTGGTGCCGTGCCGCGCGGCGGCGAAGTTTGTCTGGTTCACGTCATTCCACCGGTCGGCGGGTTCAGGCCGGAAGCCGAGGTCAAGGATGGCCCCAAGGCAAAACGCAAGCAGGAACTGATGGCCCGGTTGGAGGCATTGGTCCCGGAGGAGGCGCGCAGTCGAGGAATTCGGAGTCGAGTCGAGATCGTGGAGCATCAACATCCGGATGCGGCGATCAGTCAGGCGGCGGAACGATTTGCCGCGGACCTCATCTGCATCGGTTCGCGCGGCCGTTCCGGCCTCAAGAAGAAATTGCTCGGTTCCGTAACCGAGGCACTGATGCGGCGAAGCAAGCGTCCAGTATTGGTCATCCGCGACTGAATCAATCAACAGGGGTGAAACGCCATGAGCACAAGATTGCGAAACAAGACCTCCACCAGAAAGATTAGCGAACAGTCACCATGCAGGAGTGGGCGTGGCAGGATAAGGACGGAACTTGGGCATGCGCGCCGGAAGACATCAGTGTGCGAGAATGTTCCGTTGGAGTTGCCGCCGATTGCGGTTAGATCACGTCCGACCCCATCGAAACGGACATCCATCCAGTCGCATGGTCCAGCGAGACTGGACCAGTCGGTTTGGACGATTGTGCTGGCGGGCGGCGAGGGAGAGCGTCTCCGGCCTTTGATCACTCGCTGGCTGGGCGTTCATCGTCCCAAGCAGTATTGCACCTTTGTCGGAAGTCACTCGATGCTGCGCCACACCCTGGATCGAGCTGAACGGCTTACGGGTGTCGAGCGCACGCTGGTCGTCGTGGCCAGTCACCATCAGCCGCAGCTTTGGGATCGGCTTGCTCCCCATCACGAGCAAGCGATTATTGCACAGCCCCGCAACCGGGACACGGCGGCAGGAATCTTCTTACCGCTGGCCTATATCGGGGCGCGCGATCCGGAGGCAACGGTAATCATCCTTCCATCCGACCACTTCGTGCATCCGCAGGAGGTTTTTCTGACTGCGATCCAGCGCGCGGTTGCGGTTGTGCAACGTCAGCAGGATAAGTTGGTTCTCCTAGGCGTGCACCCCGATACAGCCGAGACGGAGTATGGGTGGATACGACCTGGTAATTCTGTGGGCCGAATTGAAGGACAGGAGGTCCGTCACGTTACCGGCTTCCGGGAAAAGCCCGATGCGCAGGGAGCCCAACATCTGCTGCGAACCGGCGGACTGTGGAACACGATGGTGATCGCCGTGCGTTGGTCAACGATCTGGCGACTCGGATGGCGCTGCTTCCCGACGATGATGGCCCACTTCGAGGAATTCCGTCCCCACATCGGCACCGACCGGGAGTTGTGCGCCTTGAATTCGCTCTACGACGTGCTTCCATCCGCCAATTTCTCAACGGACGTGTTGCAGGAAGCGCTGGATTCGTTGGTGGTGATGGAACTGCGGGGCGTGCTGTGGAGCGATTGGGGCAGTGAGCGAAGGATTGTTGAGACGTTGCAACGCATCGGCAAAAGCCCTTTGTTCATGACCGCCGCGATGAATCCCCGAACGCGAACCGTTTCAGAGCTGTAAACAAAACCTTCCTTTGTCCGTTGCTGGCGATTAGAGGCCAGCGGAGGACGCACGGGGAGGCAATTGAACAAAACCATGAAGACACAACTTGAATCCCTTGGTCATTTGCCCGCGGCATCGCGGCGCAAGGCGCAGCCCGCAGCAAACGGAACAAGCCTTGTTAGCAGAACAGGTGAGCAAAAGAGCAACGGCAACTTTGATTTGAGCACGATCCTTGTGCCCGTGGATTTTTCGGCAGGTTCGCTGGGCGCACTGGGTTTTGGGGTAGCTTCGGCACGACGCTTGGGTGCGTCCATCATATTGGTACACGTGATGGACCCAATGTACGTGTCAGGACGCTTTGATTCAAAGCGCCTGCGCGCGCTCCGCACGGAAGCCCACCATGAAGCCAAACGGCTGCTGGCTACCTTGGCCAAGCGCCGCGTCAGGCCGCAGGTGCCAGTCCGCAACTACCTGTTAGAAGGAACAGCCTACTCGGCAATTGTCGGAATGGCGGCGAAAACGAACACCGACTTGATTGTGATGGGCAGCGAAGGTCGAAGCGGGATGAAACGGTTTCTTGTCGGCAGTGTTGCTGAAAAGGTCATTCGTCACGCACGTTGTCCTGTTCTGGTCGTGCGCCGTCCCCGGCGAGGGGGTATGCTGAAGACCATGAGCAAATCGGCCTAGACCGTAGTGAAAAGATTCAAGACAATGGAACGGATTTAGAAGCAGAACGTAACCAGTAGCGACTTTACATTATTTATGAAAATCATTTGTGGCACTGACTTTTCCGCTCATGCGAGCGAAGCGGCCAACGCGGCGGCGGCGTTGACGGCGCGACTCCAAGGCACTTTATCACTGGTCCACGTCATGGACACCAGCCGCTACGAGTTGCCGTCGAAGGAATTGATGGACTACTTGTGCAGTAGTCGGCAGACCAAACTGAAGAAGGAAGCCGGACGGTTGCGACGGCAGGGCGCCACGGTTGAAGAACTATTCCTCCAAGGTTCACCGGCTGTCAGCCTGGTCAAGGCGGCCACGGATTCAGGCGCTCGCCTGATCGTTGTTTCCTCGTTGGGACAGATTGCGCCGAGCCGCTGGTTCGTCGGCAGCGTGGCCGAGCGCACGGCGCAAAATGCGTCCGTCCCCACCCTGGTCGTGCGAAACCAAAAGCCGTTGGAGGCCTGGGCGCGTAGCCAACGAACGTTGAACGTGGTGGTCGCATACGACTTCAGCGAGAGTGGCGATGCCGCCCTGCGCTGGACTTCGTTCCTGAGCGAAATCGGGCCTTGCCGGATAACGGTCGTGTACGTGGCCTGGCCTCCGGAGGTGGGCGGGCGTTTCGGTGCGGGATATGATCAAGCGCACCCGTATTACCCATCAGAAGTCGAGAAGCTGTTGAAGCGCGACCTCCAGGAGAAATGCGAAGAGGTTCTCGGAAAAACAAAGTTGCGCTTCCGCGTGGCGGCAGGCTTGGGGCGGCCAGATCCGCAACTGATAGAGATCGCCGCAAACGAGAAAGCTGACGTAATCGTGGTCGGGACAAACCAACGCCGTGGCCTCGCGAGGTTGGGGTCGGTATCGCGGGCCGTCCTGCATCACGCTCCCCTCAACGTGGCGTGTATTCCGATCGCCGCAGCCGAGCCGGCAGATCGTGGGAGCATCTCTCGGTTCAAGCGTGTGTTGGTAACCACGGATTTTTCCAAACTGGGCAACCGGGCGATTCCGTTTGCCTACTCGACCCTTCGACGCGGTGGTCAGGTGTGTCTGCTGCACGTGGTCAAGGCCACTGGCCGCAGTCTGGAAAAAGCGCAAGCGCCCGAAATAAAACACTCCGAGCGAAACGATCGGCTGTCCGCTCAATTGCAGGCGCTCATCTCGCCGGAGGCTGAAGCGCGCGGAATCAGTAGCCAAGTCGAGTTGGTGGAACACTCCAATGTCGCAACCGCCATTTGCCAGGCAGCGGAACGCTTTGGTGCTGATTTGATCTGCATTAGCTCGCACGGGCGTTCGGGATTGTCCAAAGCCATCCTAGGTTCGGTTTCGCAAGACGTGATGGCGCGCAGCCAGCGTCCCGTTTTGGTGATTCGACCTCCCGAAGCCGGAAAGTAACAACTGTTGAGCAGGAAGGACCAAGCCAGATTATGAAAACGAGCTTTAGAACCCGCGCAAAGCAGGCGCATGGAGCCAAAAAACGTTCTCTTTCCGCCAGTGCGCGAAGGCAATCCGCGCGAACGCATTCGAAATCACGTTTGGCTGCCACTCATGCCCTTTTGCCTGCTCTCACCACGCCACCAAGGCACATCCTTGTGCCAATTGACTTTTCGGCGGAATCCACCCGTGCCTTGAAGTCGGCGGTACAATTGGCCAGTCGCTACGGCGCGGCCGTCACACTGGTCCACGTGGTTGAACCGATAACCTACATCTATGATTGCGGCTACGGGCCGGTGCGTCGTTGGCGGCCCAACGAGACGCTCATACGGGACGCGCAACAGCGATTGCATGTCCTGAGTCGCCGGCAAGCAACCGGCGCCGATCTGGCTGACGATGGATGAAGCCATCAAGCATTGCAGCGCGGGTCTCGGCATTTGGAAATGGGCGAGTAACGACCGCGGTGGCGAACCCGACGTCGTCATGGCCTGTTGCGGCGACGTGCCCACGCTCGAAACGCTGGCCGCGGTGCAATTGATGCGACGGTATCTGCCGAAGTTGAAAATGCGCGTCGTCAACGTCGTGAACCTGATGAAACTCCAGCCGCCGAGCGAGCATCCGCGCGGTTTGAGCGACCACGACTTCGATGTGCTGTTCACCAAGGACAAACCGATCATCTTCGCCTTCCACGGTTACCCGTGGTTGATTCATCGCCTGACTTACCGGCGGACCAACCATAAGAATCTGCACGTGCGCGGCTACAAGGAAGAAGGCACGACTACCACGCCGTTCGACATGTGCGTTCTCAACGACATGGACCGCTTCCACCTCGTGCAGGACGTGATTGATCGGCTGCCGCAACTCGGCTCACGCGCCGCCTACGCCAAGCAGGCCATCCGCGACAAAGGGGTCGAGCACAAACTTTACATCGCCGAACATGGCGAAGACATGCCGGAGATCCTAAACTGGAAATGGGGCGGGAAACGGTCTGCCTTGGTGAAGGGCAGTTCGACCGAAGCGGACAGCATGTGAAATGAAGCTCCCACCCAACAAAACCAAGATCGTTGCCACCATCGGTCCGGCCTCCAAAACGCCGGAAGTCCTTGAGCGGATGATTCGGGCTGGGATGAATGTTGCGCGGTTGAACTTTTCCCACGGTGAATTTGCGGAGCACCAGCAGAACATCGAGGACATTCGCTCTGCCGCCAAAGCCGTGGGCCAGCGCGTGGCGATCATGGCGGATTTGTCCGGCCCGAAGATACGCGTCGGCAAATTGAGTGTGGAGAAAGTCCAGTTGCAGGCCTGTGACCGTTTCACACTAACAACCGACGAAGTGGTCGGTGACCAAAGGCGTGTGTCCGTCAGTTTCGGGCTTTTGCCACAAGTCGTGAAACGCGGTGACATTCTTTCGCTCAACGACGGGTACATTCAGCTTGAAGTGGCCGATGTGAGGGGCGCTGACGTGGAGTGCGTTGTGAAAGTCGGTGGTGAGTTGCGTTCTCGCAAAGGGTTGAACCTGCCCGGAATTGATCTCGGCATCAGCGCGTTCACTGATCGCGACCGCGAATGCCTCAAGTTCGCCCTCGAACACGGCGTGGACGCGGTGAGCCAGTCCTTCGTAGAAAGCGCTGCGGACCTTCAGGCGGTGCGTCAAGCTGCGCGGGAGTTGGGGCGGCAGCCATTCCTGATTGCAAAAATCGAGCGGGCGCGGGCGCTTGACCGGTTGGACGAAATCCTTGCCGCCGCCGACGGTATCATGATTGCGCGGGGAGACCTCGGCGTAGAAGTGCCCATCGAGCGGATTGCACTGGTGCAGAAAGACATCATGCGTCGCGCCATTCGGCACGCCAAGCCCGTTATCACCGCCACGCAAATGCTGGAGTCCATGACCACGTATCGTCTGCCGACGCGGGCCGAAGCCACCGACGTGTCGAATGCCATCCTCGACGGCACGGATTGTGTCATGCTCTCCGGCGAGTCCGCGATCGGCGCTTACCCGGTCGATTCGGTAGCGATGCTGGCGCGCATCGCTGCCGCTGTGGAGCCGAGCCAGCGACAGATCGCGGTGAAGGAAATGTATGCGGGCGCCGATGCGGCTGTTCACCTTCGGCCCGAGCATCTCGTCGCCGTGAGCGTCGAAGCCAGCCTCCAACACCTCAAGCCTGCTGCGGTGTTCGCCAGCACCGGCAGCGGTGCGTCGGCACGCCGGCTCTCAATGTTCCGACTGCCGGTGTGGATTGCCGCCTTAAGTCCAAGTGAGAAGGCCTGTCAAGACTTGCTCTTCTCCTACGGGGTGGTCCCGTTGCATGAGCCGAATCCGCCTCGCTCGTGGAATGCCTACGTCAAAGAGTGGGTACGCCGCCACGAACTTCCGGGCGAGTTCGCCATTCTCGCGCGACAGCCGTCGGCGAATGAGGCCGAGAGCAACCATAGAATGGAAGTCATAAACCTATGACCGTCATGCTCCCGCGCCTTTACCTCATTCGTCACGGCGAAACGGCCTGGTCACTTTCCGGCCAGCACACGGGGCGAACCGACATTCCGCTTACCCAAAAAGGCGAAAAGGACGCACGCGAGGTAGGAGCACGGCTTCGCGCCGTAAGGTTCAACCGCGTGTTCACCAGCCCGCGACAGCGGGCACGGCGGACGTGCGAGTTGGCCGGCTTCGATGCAGTCGCCGAAGTCGAGCCAGATCTGGAGGAGTGGGACTATGGCGACTACGAAGGACAGCGTTCAGTGGAAATTCGCAAGGGGCGACCAGAGTGGAATCTCTTCCGGGATGGATGTCCGCATGGTGAGTCACCCTCCCAAGCTTCCGAACGTGCTGACCGGGTAATTGCCCGCCTCAGCTCGTTGGAAGGAAATATTGCCATCTTCTCGCATGGTCACTTCGGGCGCGTCCTGACCGCGCGTTGGATCGGATTGCCGGTAAGCCAGGCGCAGCATTTTCTTCTCAGCACAGCATCGCTCGGCATTCTTGGTTTTGAACACAGTCTTGGCGAAACGCCCGTCATCGTTCTGTGGAACGCCGTATCAAACGCAATTCTCGACTTGGCGCCGCACCAACGCGGGAGCGATGAAGAGATCATGGCGAAAAAAAGAGCGATAGAGCGATGGGAAAACGAAGGTGGCGAGATTTCAACGGAAAGGAAACCATGAGCGATTCCCTCCCTCGACTCGAACAGGGCAGCGATCAAGCTGTGGCGGGTTGCCGCATTATTGAGATGCATCTGCGGGAAATGAGCCAGTTGTTTGATTCATTGGACCATTCGCCGTTTCGGGAAAAGGACCTGGACCGGAACGCCGAGGAGTACATCGTTGACAGCCTTAAGGAGCTACCCTCCCGAGCGTCTTGTGAACTGGTGATTTACCTCGATCAAGCGGCCAACCTCCCAGACGAGAGCAAGGTCATCGAGCAAGCGATCCACGTTCACTTTGCCCGGCGCGCACAAATCCTGCGTCGGAAACTGCGCCAACTCATTCGGCGCGGCTGGATCAGTCTGGCGATCGGCCTGAGTTTCCTCGCCATCGTCTTCCTCCTCGGGCATTTGGTCCGGCGGATCATGGGTGAGACTCAGTGGGCATTTCTACTTCGCGAAAGCCTGCTCATTGGCGGTTGGGTTGCGATGTGGAAACCCCTGGAGATATTTCTTTACGACTGGTGGCCGATCCTCGGCGAGCGACGCATTCAAGATCGGCTCAGCCGGATCAAGGTGCGAATTGTCTATGAAACTTCGAGACCGACCAGCGCACGTGCAACTGGCATCGGCGACGCTTGCAGAATTCCAACCTAACAATCCCCACAAAACGAAAGGAACAAATCTATGCTGCTCAAACAAATATTGGCTTCGGTTGCTGCGGCGCTGCTTCTCACTTCGTCCTCAAATGCGGCGGACACTTTCAAGATAGATCCCGCACATACCACGATCACCTTTTCTGTCAGACACCTGGGCATTAACAGCGTAAAGGGGCAGTTCAAGGAATTCGAGGGAGCGATTGTTTTGGAGGATGGCGTAATCAAGGAGGCCAGCGGAACGATTCAGGTCAAGAGTGTGGACACGGGGGTTACGCAACGAGATGATCATTTGCGGACCGCTGATTTTTTTGATGTTACTAATTACCCCACGATCACGTTCAAGACAAAACGCATCATAAAGCACCGTGTGTTTGGCCGGCGACATAATCTCTGGGATGGCCGGATGACCATGGTGGCAGATTTCACAATGCATGGTGTGACAAGGGAATTGAAGTTGCCTGCCAAGCAGAGCGGACCAACGAAAGACCCGTGGGGAAACGTTAGAATCGGACTCGAAGCCAAGACGAAACTGAAACGCAAGGACTATGGGATAAATTTCCATCAAGTGCTGGAAACGGGCGCATTGCTCGTAGGAGAACAGGTGGAAATCGAAATCAACGCCGAAGCCGTCAAGGAAACCGCCGGCACGAGCAACCTTGGGAATAAATGAACGGAAAAAGGCGGTGGCCCCGGGCGGGAGCTTGACGACTGGCTTCAGGCGGAACGCGAACTATTTGGCCCGGAGCGCATTAGTGAATCGGTGATCATCAGATCGACGGTTGCGAGGTGTGCGGACGAGACAGTGAGAGGACTAGGAGCCACGGCCGCCTAAGCGAAAGATTGAGCGGCAATGCGCAGGTCTTCCACGAACACTGCGAGTGGTTGATGATCTCCCCGATCCGTGCGGTATCCAGCGGCGATGCACAACGGCTTCGGGGCGTCCGACAGCGCCTTTAATTGGGCGCGGCCGCGGAAGAGATGTTCCGTGCGCGCCGTGACCAACGCCACTCCCTGGCCGGCCTCCACGGCCGCCATCAAGCTTTCCACGCCGTCGTATTCACCGGTGATTCTGGGTCGCACTCTGTGCTCGCTCAACCAGCCAGTAACGATCTCCCAATACTCCGGAAAATCGCGCTGGCAGAATACCAGGAGAGGTTCGCCCGCCACTTCAGTGGGCGTGACGCGTTGCCGGCGGGCGAATGGATGTTTTCGATTTACGGCCAGCTTCCAGGCCGTGCGCACGAGCGGTGTCCACTTCAAGCCACGCGTCTTGGTATCGCTCGCGACTGTAACAATGATATCCAGCTTGTTGCTTTCGAGTTCGGCCAGCATCTCGCCGCTTGAGAGATCGAACAACTCCACCTTCGCATTGGGGTGCGCCTGGGTGAAGTTCTCCACTGCCACGGACAGAATTCCGCTGGCCAGTGAGGGCGCGTAGCCAACTCGTAACCGCACACCTCGCCCGGCGGCCCGAACTCGTTCCAGCACTTGATCGGCATGTTGAAGCAGTTCGCGCGCCTCGCGCAGCAGGGCTTCACCGATGGGAGTGAGCCGGATGGAATGGGCCTGGCGTTCGAGCAGGCATTGTCCGATCTCGTCTTCCAACGCCTTGATTTGCCGGCTCAAGGCCGGCTGCGTGAGAAAGATGGTTTGTGCCGCGCGACTGATGTTGCCATTCTCAGCCACCGCCACGAAATAGCGCAGTTGTCGGAGTTCCATGTCGGCCAGCATAACCAAAAGGCAGGCTCAGTCCAACAACGTGGCATTGGGCGGAATCGCGCGGAGCAGTCATCTTGTTCACATGAAAACAACGACAACTGAACTGAACATCCGCCGGGCCGACGAACGCGGCCACGCTGACCACGGCTGGCTCAACTCGCATCACACTTTTTCTTTCGCCGACTATTACGATCCGGTGCAGATGGGTTTCCGCAGCTTGCGCGTCATCAACGATGACCGGGTCGCGCCCGGCCAGGGCTTCGGCACGCATCCGCATCGCGATATGGAAATCTTCAGTTACGTGCTGGAAGGCACGTTGGAGCACAAGGACAGCATGGGCAACGGGCGTCAACTCCAGCCGGGCCGGATTCAACTGATGAGCGCGGGCCGGGGCATTACGCATAGCGAGTTCAACCCGTCCCCCAGCGAGCCGCTCCATTTCCTGCAAATCTGGATTCAGCCGCGAGAACGCGGCCTCACGCCAAGCTACACAGAATGGCATCCGAAACCGGAACACGCCGACGCCGCAACGGTGCTGGTTATCTCGCCGGACGGTCGCGACGGCTCGGCCACCATCCATCAAGACGCGGACATCTATCGCATCCGACTCAAGCCCGGACAGACGGTGATGCACGAACTCAGGCGGGGTCGCGGCGTATGGCTGCAAATTGCTGAAGGTTCGCTGGCCCTCAATGGCGTCGCACTCACCACCGGCGATGGGGCGAGCACTGAAGAACCCGGAACGCTCACGCTCGCTGCCACCGAGCCAACTGAGGCGATCCTGTTCGATCTCAAATAACACAACAACGAACCAAACACATTATGCCCAAACTACTCGTTCTCTATTACTCCACCTACGGCCACGTCGAAACGCTGGCCGATGCCATTGCTGAAGGCGCACGCTCGGTTGCGGGCGTGGAAGTCACCCTCAAACGCGTGCCCGAAACCATGACGTCCGATGTGGCCAAGCAAGCGGGCGCGAAGCTCGACCAAGCCGCGCCGATCGCTTCACCCAAGGAACTGGGGGACTACGACGCCATCATCTTCGGCACGCCAACCCGCTTCGGCAACATGGCGGCGCAGATGCGCAACTTCCTGGACCAGACCGGTAGTCTGTGGGTCAAGGGCGCGCTCGTCGGCAAAGTCGGCAGCGTCTTCACCAGCACCGGCACAGGAGGCGGAAACGAGAGCACCATCATGAGTTTCGTCAACACTCTCATGCATCAAGGCATGATCTATGTGGGCCTGCCGTATGCCTGTCCTGAACTTGCGGACATCAGCGAGGTGAAGGGCGGTTCACCGTGGGGCGCGGCGACCATCGCCGGAGCGGATGGTTCGCGGCAGCCCAGCGCCAAGGAACTGGCACAAGCTCGCTTTCAAGGCGCGCACGTTGGAAAGATCTCAGCCAAGCTTCATGCCTGAATTCGCATGAACCAAAGCACACATGCCGCCCGGCAGGCATGACCGGCAACAAACTCGCCGTGCAAACCAGGCACGCACGATAAACCCATGTCACAGTTTCCCAAAGAACAGTCCGCCGAAGGTGAATTCGAGCGGCAGGAGGATGCGTTTCGCGAACGGGTCACAGTGGACGGATCATCTCCCTATTCCGCGGCCGCCGGGCGGTATCATCTTCACATCTCGTTGGCCTGTCCCTGGGCCAGCCGCACGCTCATTGTGCGCAACTGGAAGGGGCTGCAAGATACTGTTGGTGTGACCGTGGTTGATCCCGTTCGCGATGACCGTGGCTGGGCGTTTCGAGATGGGCCGGGACACAGCCGAGATCCGGTCAACGGGTTCGCTTTTCTGAGTGAAGCCTACGCCGCAACCGATCGAAACTTTGACGGTCGCGTCACCGTGCCGGTGCTCTGGGACAGGCAAGCGCGCAGAATCGTTAACAATTCCGAAGACGACATCTGCCGGATGTTCAACGACGCCTTCAACGCCTTCGGCAATCGCGAAGTTGATTTGTTTCCCAAGGACCTCGAAGTCGAGCATGCGAAACTTGCCGCTTTCATTTACGACCAGGTGAACAACGGAGTTTACAAAGCGGGCTTTGCCACCAGCCAGCGCGCCTACGAAAAAGCGTGCCGCACGCTGTTTGCCGCGCTCGATGAATTGGAGGCGCGTCTGGCCACGCGGCGATTCCTTTTCGGGCCGCGCATCGTCGAAGCGGATTGGCGGCTTTTCTGCACGCTGGTTCGGTTCGACGCGGTGTATCACGGGCACTTCAAGTGCAACATGCGGCGCATCGTGGACTACGAGAATCTGCAAGGCTACTTGATGGACCTGTATCAGCAGCCGGGCATCGCGGACACGGTGAACTTCGATCACATCAAGCGCCATTACTACATCACGCACGACGACATCAATCCCACGCGAATTGTTCCCCTCGGTCCGGCGTTGGACCTCACGCAGCCGCACAATCGCGCGGATTTGTTAAGTGGGGGAAAGAAACCGGCACAATGAAACCTGAAAACCAATACGCTGTGGCGCGACCGCTGGATGCAAGGGTTCGCATCGGCCACGTTCATTTGAAGGTGGCTGATCTGGAACGTGCGCTTGCGTTCTATCGCGATGTGCTCGGCTTCGAACTCACACAGCGCTACGGACGCCAGGCAGCGTTTCTTTCCGCCGGTGGTTATCACCATCACATCGGCCTGAATACTTGGGAAAGCCAGGGTGGTTCACCGCCGCCTGCGGGCACAACCGGCCTCTACCATTTGGCGATTCTCTATCCGACGCGTCTGGAACTGGCCGATGCACTGCGCCGCGTCCTCGCCGCAGGCATCGCACTGGACGGCGCTTCCGACCACGGCGTGAGCGAGGCGTTGTATTTGCGCGATCCCGACGGCAACGGCGTGGAACTTTATTGGGATCGCCCCAAGGAACAGTGGCCGCGCACGTCGGCCGGTGAACTGAACATGGTCACGAATCCGCTCGACCTTGAATCTCTGCTCCAGGAAGCGTCAGGCGCGGATCGTCCAACACTAAAGTGAAAATAGCTTTATGAATCTGTTTCTCAAATTTCTCCACATTGCGTCGCGAGCGGATCGTCTCGGTGTGACGGTCACACGAGCCGGGTTGATCGTCGTCCTGTTGTGGATCGGTGGTTTGAAAGCCTTCAAGTACGAGGCTGACGGTATCATTCCTTTTGTCGCCAACAGTCCGACGATGAGTTTTCTCCTGAAAGACCCGGGCAACTATAAAGCGCACAAGAATCCGGAAGGCGCGCTCGTTCCAGAAAATCGCGCCTGGCACGAAACGAATGGCACGTATCTCTTTGCCTACGGCCTGGGCGCGGTCATCGTGCTCTATGGCTTGATGCTCTGCCTGCATCCGTGGCTGCCGCAATTGGCGGCCCTCGGAAGTTTCCTCGTGTTGATCATGTCAGTAGTTACGCTTTCATTTCTCATCACCACGCCCGAGTGCTGGGTACCGCCGCTGGGTGATGTAAATCATGGCTTTCCCTATCTCAGCGGCGCGGGACGTTTGGTGATCAAAGATGCCACCATGATGGGAGCGGCGCTGGTTACGATGGCGGATTCAGCAAACGCGTATCTTCGCAAACGAAAGCAATCATGAGCCAGATTGAATCCTATCAAGTCATCGTCCTCGGTGGTGGCAAGGGCGGTAAGACACTTGCCATTGAACTCGGGCAGAAAGGCGTCAAGACGGCTTTGATCGAACGCAGTGCGGAGATGATTGGCGGCAGTTGCATCAACGTCGCCTGCATACCGACCAAAACACTCATCACGAGCGAGCGAGCCGCGCAGGCGGCGAGACGAGCGAGTGCGTTCGGTGTTCGCACGGGCGATGTCGCGGTGGATTGGCCGGCGGTTCGCCGCCGAGCTGAAGGTGTGGTGAGCGCGATGCGCGCGATGAATCACAAGAATCTAACGAGCGTCGGCTCGCTCGATTTCATTCTCGGCAACGGACGATTTGTTGGTCCAAAGGTGATCGAGATCGGCGAGCCAAACGGAGTTGTTCGACAACTCGCGGCGGAGAAGATTTTCATCAACACCGGCACACGTCCAGCGTGGCCAAACATTCCCAGACTTGATGAGGTTGGCGCGCTGAACAGCGAGAGTATTCAACGCCTGAACGAGTTGCCTGATCATCTGGTAGTGCTGGGCGGCAGTTATGTCGCGCTGGAATTCGCCCAGATGTTCCGCCGATTGGGCAGCAAGGTCACGGTGTTGGAACGCGCGCCGCAATTGATCAAAAGAGAAGATGACGATGTCGTGGAAGCGTTGACTAAGCTTCTCTCCGAGGAGGGCATCGACATCCGCGTGGACTGTGACATCGAGCGAGTCGAGAAAGATGGTCAAGGCGTCGATGTCGTTTTTACCTCTGATGGAAAACCCGCGCGGGTTTCAGGTTCGCACCTGCTCGTGGCTTTAGGTCGTTCACCGAACACGGAGGACTTGAATCTGGCCGCCGTTGGCGTCGAAACGGACAAACGCGGTTTCATCAAAGTGAACGAACGGCTGGAAACCACCGCGACCGGCATTTGGGCGCTGGGCGATGTGAATGGCGGACCGCAATTCACGCACGCGTCCCTCGACGATTATCGCATTGTGAAAGCGAACGTGTTTGGCGGAGGGAAACGCACGACCGTGGGTCGGCTCGTTCCGTTCACGCTCTTCACCGAGCCGGAACTGGCGCGCGTGGGTTTCACCGAAAAAGAGGCGCGACAAAAAGGGCTGGAGATTCTCGTTGCGAAACTGCCCGTTGCGGCGATTCCCCGAGCGAAAACCATGAGCGAAACGCGTGGTTTCATCAAAGTAGTGATCGACCTGAAAACGAACCACATTTTGGGCTGCGCCATACTTTCGATCGAAGCCGGTGAGATGCTGGGGACGGTTCAAATGGCGATGATCGCCGGACTGCCCTTTTCTGCTCTGCGCGACGCCGTCCTCTCGCATCCGACGATGGTGGAAGGCTTCAACAATTTACCAACCAATGAAGGCTGAATGGAACTCGCAATTATGAACAATCAACCGCTCCGTCCTCTAAGTCGGCGGCCCGGCCGAAAACACGGCTGGATGCTCGGTATTGGATTTGCCGTTTGGGCCATGGGTCATATTTGCGCCGCCGCAGAGCCGCTTGGCATCGCCCTAGAGAACTACGAATATCCGCATTCGGTTCACTTCTTCTCGCTGACGAACGACGGGCAGAACTTGAAGATGGCCTTCATGGACGTAGCCCCCGCCCTTGAAAAGGACAATCGCGGGACAGTGGTTTTGTTTCACGGGAAAAACTTCTTCGGCGCGTACTGGAAGGACACCATCGCAATTCTGCGAGACGCGGGCTTCCGCGTGATTGTGCCCGACCAGATTGGTTTTGGAAAATCGTCGAAGCCGGACATGCATTACAGTTTTCATTTGCTGGCAAAGAACACCCGTGAACTGCTCGCATCGTTGGGCATCAAACACGCAGCTATCGTGGGACATTCGATGGGCGGCATGGTGGCAACGCGGTTCGCGTTGATGTATCCGGATTTTACTACGGGGCTGGTTCTGGAAAATCCGATTGGGCTGGAAGATTACAAAGAGAGAGCGCCGTACGTGCCCACGCAGAAACTCTACGCGGATCAACTCGCCATGAGCGAAGAAGCCATCCGCAAATACCAGAAGCAGTATTATGTTGAATGGAAACCCGCATACGACCAATACGTCCAGGTTCAGGCCCGCTGGCTGTTGAGCGGCGAGTATCCGCGGCTCGCCTGGTCCGCCGCGCTGACCACGCAGATGATCTACGAACAACCGGTCTGCCACGAATTCGCATTGCTGAAGCCGCCGACGGTGCTGATTCTTGGGCAGGCCGATGGGACGGCCATCGGCAAAGACCGTGTTCCAAAAGAGGTCGCTGCGACCATGGGTAATTACCCCGAACTGGGGAAGAAGGTCGCCGCGCTCATTCCGCAAGCGACACTCGTACCGATTGAGAACTGCGGCCACATTCCCCATTTCGAATCCCCCGCGATATTCCATGCAGCGCTGTTGGCATTTCTTACGAAACTACCCGCCCATGAATAATCAACGCGTCTTTGTCACGGCTGGTGCAACTGGAATTGGTCGGGAAACCGTTCGCGCCTTTGCGGCCAACGGCGCGAAAGAAACTAATAATTTTAATAATTTTACAACAGGAATCCCACATGAATAAACAGACTGACTCTAACGAACGGCTCAGTTCAAAGGTTGAAATCGATTTCCCGGATTTCAGCAAGTTGCCTGAGCGGGTGCGGGACAAGTTCGAACGATTGCCTACCAAGGTGAATTTCTTCCGGATGCTAGGATATAGCCCGGGTGCGTTCGTGGAAGTCATCAATCTCACCAATGCCATTTTCAAGAACCTGGAAAAATCGAAACCATCCGCCAAGTAATTACCTCACGATCGCGTATGAAAAAAGACCCCATCTGCGGAATGACGGTGGACGAAGCGTCAGCCCTCAGCGCCGAATGCGACGGGGAAAAGTTTTACTTTTGCAGTGAGCATTGCCGGCAGAAATTCCTCGGCCAATCTCAGCTTTCTGCAAAATCTGGCCACGACGAGCACACGCACCATTCGCATCATGGTCATGAACGCGCCACGGTGAAACCGGCCGCCGCCGCGAAGTATTTTTGCCCGATGGACCTCGACGTCATTTCGGACAAACCTGGTTCATGCCCGAAGTGCGGCATGGCGCTGGAACTGAACCCCGCCTGGAAGTCGGAGAAGAAAACCATCTACACCTGCCCGATGCATCCGGAGATCGAGCAGGACCATCCGGGCACTTGCCCGAAGTGCGGCATGGCCTTGGAGCCAAAGACGATCACACCTGACGTTGAGGAAGATGATTCCGAACTGCGCGACATGACGCGGCGTTTCTGGATCGGCACGGGGCTGACGTTGCCCGTGTTCATCGTGGCGATGGCGCACCTGATTCCCGCTTGGAGTCACGCCGAGTGGGCAACGGGAGAAGTATCGCGGTGGGGACAATTCATTCTCAGCACGCCGGTCGTGTTGTGGGCGGGTTGGCCGTTCTTCGTGCGCGGCTGGCGTTCGCTCATCAATCGCAGCCTGAACATGTTCACGCTCATCGCGCTGGGTGTCGGCGCGGCGTTTGCCTTCAGTGTGGCGGCGATGTTGTTCCCGCAGGCGTTCCCGCCAACAGCGGGCCACACTGGCAAGCCGGCCATCTATTTTGAAGCTGCCGCCGTCATCACGGTGCTGGTGTTGCTCGGACAGGTGTTGGAACTTCGCGCCCGCCAGCGAACCAGCAGTGCGATCAAATCGTTGCTGGGCCTCGCACCGAAGACCGCGCGGCGTGTCACACCAAAGGGGGATGAGGATGTGCCGCTGGATGCCGTGCATCCTGGCGACCTGTTGCGCGTGCGTCCCGGCGAGAAGATCCCGGTGGACGGCGAAGTGGTGGAAGGCCGCACGTCGGTTGATGAATCCATGCTCACCGGAGAACCGCTCCCAGTGGAGAAAAACGTCGGCGCAAAAGTTTCTGGCGGCACGGTCAACACCACGGGCGGCATCGTAATGAAAGCCGAACGTGTCGGCAGCGAAACAATGCTCGCACAAATCGTGAATCTTGTCGCACAAGCCCAGCGCAGTCGCGCGCCGATTCAAGCCTTGGCGGACAAGTTCGCAGGGTGGTTCGTCCCGGCGGTCCTGGCGATTGCCGCGTTGACCTTCGTCGCCTGGATGATGTTCGGACCAGAGCCACGCCTCGCCTTCGCCATTACCAACGCCGTTGCAGTGCTCATCATCGCGTGCCCGTGCGCGCTCGGTCTGGCCACGCCCATGAGCGTGATGGTCGGCGTCGGGCGCGGCGCACAGATGGGCGTGCTCATCCGCAACGCCGAGGCCATCGAGAATCTCGCCAAACTTGCCACTCTCGCCGTGGACAAGACCGGCACGCTCACGCAGGGGAAACCGAAGCTCGCTGAGTTGTTGCCCGTCGGCGGCTTTGACGAGAAGGAACTGCTTCGTCTCGCAGCATCGCTCGAACAAGGGAGCGAGCACCCGTTGGCGCACGCCGTCGTCGTGGCGGCCCAAGAGCGGCAGCTTCCGCTCGAAGCCGCGAAGGATTTTCAATCCACCACCGCAGGCGGCGTGGGGGGCACTGTCGCTGGACGAAGCGTATTGATTGGCAAACCTGACTTCCTCCGCGAGAAGGGAGTGGCCGATATCGCAGCACTCGAAGCACTCGCCGCTCCCCACCAGGCGGAAGGCGCGACGGCCATCTTCGTTGCCATCGACGAACGCGCCGCTGGCGTCTTAACTGTAGCTGACCCGGTGAAGTCCACCACGCTCCAAGCGCTTGCCGAACTGCGCGAACTCGGCGTCAGCGTCCTCATGCTGACGGGCGACAACCCGCGCACCGCTGAAGCCGTCGCACGCAAGCTCGGCATTGCCGATTTCCAGGCTGGTGTTACGCCGCATGACAAACACGAGAAGGTGAAGTCACTCAAGGCAGCGGGCCGCATCGTCGGCATGGTTGGCGACGGCATTAACGACGCCCCTGCGCTCGCCGCCGCCGATGTCGGTATCGCGATGGGGACTGGCACAGACATCGCGATGGAAAGCGCCGGTGTGACACTCGTGAAGGGCGACCTGCGCGGCATCGTCCGCGCGATTCGCCTTGGCCGCGCAATGATGCGAAACATCCGCCAAAATCTTTTCTTCGCATTCGTGTATAACGCACTTGGCATCCCCGTCGCCGCCGGCCTGCTGTATCCATTATTCGGGACATTGCTTAGTCCCATGATTGCGGGCGCGGCAATGAGTTTGAGTTCAGTGTCAGTCATCGCTAACGCGCTTCGACTACGGAAAGTGAAATTGTGAATAGCGCGGACGACCCACGAGCAACCCTCAAGGATTCGGCTGCGCGCAAAAGAGCAGTCGAACGCTGGGAGAACGAGGGCGGCAAGGCTACAGCGAATTCCCCGAAGTCTGATAATCCGACAAGTGATGACCGACTCAGCCGAATCAAAGTGCAAATTGTCCAGGCGGATTCAAAATCATCCAACGAGCAGACTTTCGGGAGCGTGTGAGCGCCAGTCCAACTAACAAAAATGTAGCGGCGCCTTATCAGGAGTCTGCGGATGCCGTCCTCGCTTTTCTTGGCACAGACCCTCAACGCGGCCTGAGCGGAACGGAGGCACGAACGCGCCTCGAACGCGATGGCCGTAACGAGTTGACGGGGGAAGAGCCGGTTCCTTGGTGGAAGAAGTTCCTGGCGCAGCTCAAGGATGTGCTAGTGATTTTGTTGCTCATTGCCACCGCCATTTCCGCCGCACTCTGGCTGATCGAGCGCGAATCAGCGTTACCCTACGAAGCGATTGCGATCTTCGCCGTCGTGCTGCTTAACGCCATCATGGGCTATATCCAGGAGTCGCGCGCGGAATCGGCGGTCGCCGCATTACGCCAGATGGCGGCGGCCCACGCGAACGTGATGCGCGATGGCGAGAGGCAAAGCGTGTCGGCGGCGGAGATCGTCCCCGGCGACCTCATCCTCATCGAGGAAGGCGACACCGTTCCCGCCGATGCGCGGCTGATTCATTCCACGGCGCTGCAAACCGCCGAAGCAGCGCTGACAGGGGGAAAGCCTGCCAGTGGATAAGGATATTGCTCCGGTGGCCGGGGAAGCCGGACTGGGCGACCGCATCAACATGATATTCAGCGGCACGGCGGCAACCTACGGCCGGGGCAAAGCCGTCGTCACGGCGACCGGAATGCAAACGGAAATGGGGCGCATCGCCGGAATGCTGAAAGATGTTCCCGAGGAGACGACTCCGCTACAAAAGGAACTCGATCGCGTCGGAAAGATGCTCGGCACTGTCGTCGTCGTCATCGCGGTGGTGATGATCGTCACGATCATTGTTGTCGAAAATGTGCGCGGTATTTCGGCGCTCTTCGATGTCCTCATCCTCGGCGTGGCGCTGGCGGTCGCGGCAGTTCCCGAGGGCTTGCCCGCGGTGGTGACAGCGGTGCTTGCTCTCGGCGTGCAGCGCATGGCGAAGCGGAACGCGATCGTGCGCCATCTAGCGGCGGTAGAAACTCTCGGCTCGGCCAACATCATTGCTTCCGACAAAACGGGCACGTTAACCAAAAACGAAATGACCGTGCGCGCGGTCGTCACGGCGAGTGGACGCGTCAACCTGGGCGGCACTGGCTACGCGCCCGAAGGAGCGGTTCAAGTGGAAAGTGGTGGGCCGCTGGAGGGCGTGCTTCGGGTCGAGTTGCAGCGGGCTTTGACCGTTGCCGACCGAGCCAACAACGCCGTGCTGCAAGAGAGTGACGGATGCTGGACCGTGCAAGGTGACCCGACGGAAGGCGCACTCGTGGTTGCCGCGCGCAAAGCTGGTCTGGCGGATGAAACACTCGATGCGCGTTTCGAGCGCGTCGGCGAAGTTCCCTTCTCTTCTGAGCGCAAGTTGATGACGACGGTTCACACGGACGCCGAGCGGCAGGAACGGTTGCTGGTCTTCACCAAAGGTGCGCCCGACGTGTTGATCGCGCGCTGCTCGCAGGAAATGGTGGGCGAAGGGAAGCGCGCTTTGACTGTTGAGCGGCGGGCGGAAATTTTGAAAGTTAACGAAGAGCTTGCCGGCCAGGCCCTTCGCACGCTGGGCGTTGCCGCACGCGAATTGCCGGCAGACGCGCTTCAAAACCACGAAGTGGATAAGGACATCGAGCATGAACTCATCTTCTTGGGTTTGATTGGCATGATTGATCCGCCACGCGAAGAAGCGAAGCAGGCCGTGGCTCGCGCGAAAAGCGCCGGGATTCGATCGATGATGATTACTGGCGACCATCCCAAAACGGCGGCCGTCATCGCCGCTGAACTGGGCATCACCTCAGACGGGCGTGCCATCACCGGCGCTGAGTTGGAAAAGATGTCGGATCAGGAACTCGCGCAAACCGTCCGGGAAGTTTCGGTTTATGCGCGCGTCAATCCTGAACACAAGCTGCGCATCGTGAAGGCGCTGCAACAGGGCAGTGCGACGGTCGCGATGACCGGCGACGGCGTGAACGACGCGCCCGCGCTCAAGACCGCCGACATCGGTGTGGCGATGGGTATTACCGGTACCGATGTTTCCAAGGAAGCCGCCGACGTGGTGCTGACCGACGACAACTTCGCCACCATCGTTGCGGCGGTCGAGGAAGGCCGCGCCATCTTTGCCAATATCCGCAAATTCCTGCGCTACCTGCTCTCCTCGAATATTGGCGAAGTGATGACGATGTTTTTCGGCGTGTTGCTCGCGAAGGTCATTGGCTTGCATGCTGAAGGGAACGCCGTGGTGCTGCCGCTGTTGGCGACGCAACTTCTGTGGATCAATCTGGTGACGGACGGCGCGCCCGCGCTGGCGCTGGGCGTTGATCCGGCGGACGCCGGTTTGATGAATCGTCCACCGCGCCCGCGCAGTGAGGGCGTCATCACGCGCCGGCTGTGGATGGGCATTTTCTTCGTGGGAGCGATCATGGCGACGGGCACTCTCTTGATTCTGGACGCCTCACTATCCGGCGGTCTAATCGAAGGGTCCGGGAACATGCGCTACGCGCAGACAATGGCCTTCACCACCCTGATGATGTTCCAACTCTTCAACGTGTTCAACGCGCGGTCCGACGAGCGAAGCGCCTTCGACGGACTCTTTCACAACCGGTGGCTTTGGGGCGCACTGGGCTTATCGCTGGCGCTCCATGTGGCGGTGATTTACGTGCCGTTTTTGCAAAACGCGTTTTCGACCGTGAGCCTGAGTTTGAGTGATTGGATACGTTGTACCGCAGTTGCCAGTTCGGTCCTTTGGTTGCGGGAATTGAGCAAGATCGTCACGCGTACGGCGAGCCGCCAACCCGCTGAAACCGTATGATCGTCATCTTAATTGAAATCACCAGCATCAAACATACGATCATTCTTTAGCTGGATTCGGGTCGTCGTAGAGTCTCCGTCGAATTGCTTCCCGGCGGTCGGCCGCTTCGCTACAGTTTATCTGATCGGCGGCGGTCACGGCTTCCACGAAAGCCACGCCCACTTCAGCTTCACCTGCGGCAACGATCGTGGCACCCGCTCGGCGCAGTGCGGGTGCGTCCCGCAGGTGAGCGCAGCGAGCGAGAACACGCAACTCAGGATTGAGCAGGCGTGCCTGGGCGATGAGTTCGGCAGCGTCTTCCATATCTGCGCTCAGGATGAGGCTGCCGGCGGTTTCTACGCCGGCGTCGATGAGAGTTCCCGACCGGAGGACATCCCCGTACAGCGCGCTCTGGCCTGCATTGCGTAATTGGCGGATGGTGTCCAGGTTGAGATCGATCACCGTGACTTCCGCGCCGCGATCCATGAGCAGCTTGTGAACGATCCTCCCAACCGGGCCGTAGCCGATCAGGATGCAGCGCTTGGGATTGAGTGGCGGGCGCGGACTTTTCGGAGTCGGGACGGGCATTGGCGCTTTCGTCAATGCCAGCCGGCGTGCCCAGCGATAGATGTAAGGGTTCAGCGCAATGGAGATGATGGAGGCGGCCACGAGGGCATTCCATCCAGCCTCGTTAATGAGACCGAGCCCGAGCGCAACCGTCCCCAGGATGAAACTGAATTCACCCACTTGGGAAAAGGCGGCGCCAATCGGGATTGCGGTTGCCGAGGGCTCGCCGAGGACCCGCACGGTCAGCACTGCGGCCAGTGGTTTAACGACGATCACGACAAGTAGCACCACGGCGATGATCAACGGGACCTGTATCAGACTTCGCGGATCGAACAGCATGCCGACCGAGACGAAGAAGAGCACGGCAAACGCGTCGCGCATCGGCAAGGCATCGTTGGCGGCCCGGGAGGCGAACTCCGAGCGACCGACGGCCAGTCCGGCGAGAAAAGCACCGAGGGCCATGGACACTCCAAAGATCTTGGCCGAACCGACCGCGATGCCCACGGCAAGAACCAGCACTGCGAGCGTGAAAAGTTCGCGTGAGCGTGTCCGAGCCACGCGCTCCAACGCCCAGGGAATGCCCCATTTGCCCAACACCACCACGATGGCGACCAGACCCGCGATTTTTAATCCGGCCACGCCGAGAACTACCGAAACGTTCTGTTCGACGTTCCGGTCCGAGGCATAGATAATGGGCAAGAGGAGCAGGAGGGCCACGGTGAGGATGTCTTCGACCACGGTCCAGCCGATTGCGATATGACCGATCCGGGCGTGTAGATCGCGCGACTCGGCCAGCACCAAGGCCATCACGACCGTGCTGGCCACCGAAATGGCCATTCCCAGGATGAGTCCGGATGTCCAACTCCAGCCCAACAAATGCAGCAGCGCCGCCAGCGCAATAGTAGAGAGGGTGCTCTGGATCAGTGCTCCCGGCAGGGCCACGCGCCATACCGCGATCAGTTCACGCAAATTAAAATGCAGCCCGATGCCGAACAGAAGCAGGATCACGCCAATTTCGGCAAATTGTTCGGCAACCTTGTGGTCCGCGACAATGCCGGGAGTGAAAGGACCGACCACGATGCCCGCCAGCAAATAACCAATGATGGGGGATAACTTCAGACGGAGGGCGAGATACCCGAAGACGAGAGCGCCCGTTAAGCCAACGGCGAACGTGATCAGTACGCTGAGATCATTCATTGATTGAACGAAAGTAGCGTTCTTGGAAGCTCACCGACAGACGAAACTTCTTTCAGTTGCGAGTGGTAGCAACGATTTCACGAGGGCAAGATCAAGCGGCTCGACCGTGTAGCGTTGGTGCTTGAGTGCTCCTGGAGTTCCGAGTGATATAACCAAGTTCAAACACCAAAGCCCGCCATCTGTATGAAGGATACCACGACAAACATATCCGACTCTCACGAGTTGCGACCTGCGGATTGGGCCGACCGATTGGAGCGTTTGCCGGTAGCGAGTGCGCAGGAACTTCTGCAGGGGCTTCCCGCGCCCAAGGTGGCCGCGATTCTTTCAGAATTGCCACCCGAGACAGCGGTTCACTTGCTGGAACAGTTTCCCGTGAACCAAATCGCCGCATGGCTCCAGATCCTCTCGCCTAACATCGTCGCCGATCTCGCTGACTCCTTTTCCGCCGCGCGCCGGAAGGAATTACTGGCTGCCTTGGCGCCGGATCAATCGGCGGCGGTAACGGCGCTGTTGCGATATCCGTCCGACTCGGCCGGTGGCATCATGGACAACCGCTTCATCGCGGTGCGCGCGGACCAAACCGTTGAAGCCTGCCTCGCGGAACTTCGCGCCAGTCCCCGACAACGCACTGACGACGTGCTCTACGTTTACGTCACGGACGAGACCCGCCGGCTGGCTGGCGTGGTTTCTTTGCGCGAATTGGTGTTTGCTCCCGTCGACCAACGGTTGGGTGCGATCATGAACCGCGAGGTCCGGTTTCTGCGCGCTGCCGACGATCAGGAGGAAATTGCCCGACAGCTTCAACACTACCATTTCCTTGGTTTGCCCGTGGTGGACGAACAGGAGCGTCTGGTGGGCGTCGTGAAAATCCGCGACGCGATTCGTGTGGCGCAGACCGAAGCTACCGAAGACATGCAATTGATGGTGGGCCTCTCCGGCGAGGAACGCATCTGGACGCCGTGGAGGCACTCCATCGCCAAGCGCTTGCCGTGGCTGGGCGTGAACCTGATCACCGCCTTGGGCGCAGCGACCGTCGTCAGCTTCTTTGAAGGCACCATCTCACGCTGGACTGCACTCGTCGCGTTCCTGCCGCTCATCTGCGCGGTGGCCGGTAATGCCGGAAATCAAGCGCTCACGGTGATCATCCGCAGTCTCGCCCTCGGTGAAGTGGCACCGGGCGATGCGCTGCGTGCGCTACGTAAGGAACTGTTCATTGGCGCGACGAACGGTTTCGTGTTGGCGCTGGCGATCGGTCTCATCGCGTTCAGCTGGAAGGGAAGCGTGCTCCTCGGAGTTGTAGCTGGGACGGCGATGCTGTTGAATCAGATTCTCGGTGCTTTGGCGGGCGTCGCCGTTCCGTTCGGGTTGAAATGGTGCAAAGTTGATCCCGCGCTGGCCTCCAGTATTTTTGTGACGGCGCTGACCGATACGATGGGCTTCCTGGTGTTTCTCGGATTGGCAACATTGGCGATTCGGGTATTTGGCTTATGAACGATTAAAGAGACTTGGAGTACGAGGAGCAGCAATGAAAACAAAATGCGCTGTCATACTCTTTGGACCACCCGGCAGCGGAAAGACTACGGTGGTAAGATCGCTAACCAGCCATCGTCGCATGGCCGTTATCGAAACGGGAAACTTGTTGGAGCAGGAGGTCCGACTGGGAACCCCCTTGGGCCGGCAAATTGATTTGTTTAAAGCAGCCGGGAATCTAGTGCCGACGAATATCGTCACAGATGTTGTGTTGGGCGGATTGGAACGAGTTCGAGGCGAGTCGGTGCTGTTTGATGGGTTTCCCCGGCATTATGAGCAGATAGAGGTTTTCTTCCATTTGCTACAGGGGCACCAGCTCGAATTTTGCGCCGTGTTGGTTTTGACGTTGGATTTTGAGACTGCCGTCCAGCGCCTTGCGGGGCGTCGCCTTTGTCCGGAATGTGGGGCGCTTTACAATCTCTACACGAATCCGCCCCAGTCCGCCGGCAAGTGTGACGAGTGCGAGCACGAACTTATCCAGCGAAAGGATGACTGGCAAGAAATCGTCCGGCATCGCTTTGGCACTTATCAGCTTGAAACGGTGCCGGTCATTGATTTCTTCAAGCGCGAATACCCGCAGCTGTGTTGGGAAGAATCAGCCGCGGCTCCCATGCATGAGATTGGAAACCGCGTCAGAAAACGGCTGGAACAAATTATGTGTCAAAGCGCAAATGCACAACGCAAGGGGCAATGCGAAGGGAACGCGGGTGATCATTTCTAACAAAAGATTAGATTTCAACAAATAGTCAGTCATGGTAACCCAGCTACTCGGCGGAATCGGCCTGTTTCTCCTCGGCGTCTTCTTGCTGTCCGACGGGTTGAAGACGGCGGCGGGAGATTCGCTGCGGCGCATTCTCGTCCGGTTCACAGGTCGTTCCTCCACCGCATTCGTTTCGGGGGCGGGAATTACGGTCCTCGCTCAGTCATCGAGCGCCACGACTTTGGCAACCATCGGTTTCGTCAGTGCCGGCATCTTAACTTTTTCCCAAGCTATCGGCATCGTCATGGGCGCAAGCTTGGGCACGACGAGCACAGGGTGGCTTATCTCTCTGGTGGGAATGAAATTTGGTATTGGCAAGTTGGCGTTCCCGCTGGTGGGTTTGGGTGCGCTGGCCAGATTGGTTTCCCACGGTCGTAACGCGGCAATTGCTTTGGCCGTGGCAGGATTTGGACTGATGTTTGTGGGCATCGACATTCTCCAATCAGGAATGGTCTCTTTCTCGGGATCCTTTTCGCCAGACAGTCTTCCACACGGGACGCTCACCGGTCGCGTGCTGCTGGTCGGCATCGGGATCGTGCTGACCGTGATCACCCAATCATCCGCCGCCGCCGTTGCGACGACCCTTGCGGCATTTCATACGGGGATGATTGATCTGGAACAAGGCACATCGCTCATCATTGGCGCGAGCATAGGCACCACATCCACGTCTGCGCTTGCTGCCATTGGCGCGACAACGCCAGCGAAGCGCACGGCACTGGCGCACATACTGTTCAGCGTCGTGGCTGGCCTCGTGGCGTTTGTGATTCTCCCGATTTTCGTTTGGAGCGTGAAGCAAGCCGAACAGAGGCTTGGCTCGCAATTCGGGGCGGTGATTCTGGCCGCGTTCCATTCGGGGTTCACGTTGCTGGCTGCGCTGTTGGTTTTACCGGGAGTCAAGCGCTTCAGCGCCTTCATTGAACGCCTTGTTCCCGAGCGCGGTCCGCTTCTTACCCAACATCTCGATTCATCGCTTATTGAAATTCCCGAAGTCGCGATTGAAGCAGTGCGCCGCACGCTCATGGATGTTTCTGCAGAAGTGCTCGATGAGATCGAACGGCGACTGCGCGGTTCAATTTCCGCAACACCAGATCGAACGGATGCAGCATTGGCGGCGCTGAAAGAAGCGCGGCGTTTTCTTGGGCTAATTTCGTTCCCTGCTTCTCGTCCCGGCCAACTCAACATTCGCATCTCGCTGATCCACGCGTTGGATCATCTGAACCAATTGGCGGTCGTGGTGAAGAATAACCTCGAACCTTCGCTGCTGATTGGTGAACAACGGTTGCAGGAACCGAAGCGCACGGTGCTGGAGATGGTCGAGACTGCCGCGGCCTCATTGCGTCGGCAAGCGCCGGCGCCGGAGCGCGACAAGCTGCAACGGCTTTCGCTTGCTTTAGCGGAACGCCGGCGCACTGAACGCGCCGCTTTATTGGAGGAGAGTGCTCACGGAACTGTGGAGCCGGGGCAAGCACTACATACGCTTGACGGTCTACGTTGGCTTGATGCCGTCGGCTATCACACCTGGCGCGCACTTCACCATCTGAGCACCGACGCAAGTGAAGCTGACGAAGGCAATGTCATTGAGCGCGATCAGGAAGAATTCGCAAATGACTGAATCAGAGCCGGGCGCCAAGGCTTTGCTCTATCCCCCCACGACAGTGATGGGCTTTCATAATCGCTGTTGAGTTCCACCGCTTGGCCAGTGTCGGACCAGCCTTCGCAGTTAGCCATGCAATCGGCGCATTCCGAACCGGCATCGGAACAAATCGTTTCGGCAGATGGAGGGAGAATCCATCCGCAACTCCAAAATGCCCTGTAAACATACTCTATCCCGTGTTTTTCCGATGCTGGCACAGCGCCAGCTAAAGGACAGTTGAGCCGGCCAGTAATTGGAACTTCAGATTCCACTTCAGGGCGGCAACAGCCACTCCGCTTGCACATGAGCAGCGGGATTGGATCGACCGTCATGGCCTGACAACTTCGGAAAGTTTCTGGGGCGCGACAAAACACTCAACAGTAGAGAAACAAAATGAACACAATGAATTTGGCGACAGATTGTCCGACATGGGAAGCTCCTCCAACGCGATTGTCAACGGTCGGCAAGATCGAGGGAACACAATTGGCATCAGCCCTGCCGCTCTTGTCGAACCTGCGTCCGCGTACGATCGTCGCTCCATTTGATTTTTCAAACGTTTCCACCGAACTTCTGGGTCGCTTAATTGCCCTGGCGGAGACTACCGAGATGACGGTACATGTCCTTCACGTCGTCGAACCGTCAGTCGAAGTTGTTGCCAATGGAGACACGCCGATTTATCCGGGAGCGCGAGCCGCCGCCGCCCGCATGCAAATCGAGCAATGGGTCGCACAAACCTTCCCCGGCCAGGTGTCAATTACAACCACGGTGCGCGTGGGGCGGGCAGCCGATGAAATCGTGGCACATGCACAGGCGCTTTCTGCCGATCTCATTGTCATGAGCGCTCATGTGGGCAGCGCCAAGAAGAATGTCTTGTTGCGAACAACGACTGAACGGGTGGTGCGTCAGTCCCCGTGCCCAGTCTTGGTCGTGGCGCGCGATCAGGTGCAGGAATTTCTTAGTGTACCGGAACAGTTTCCCCTTCGGTCTTGGAAGCGCATTTTGTTGCCACTGGAGCTTTCCGGCAACGATCGCGAAGCATTGGCTTATGCGGCAGCAATAGCCCGCGAGAACGGGGCGAAGTTGCACATTCTCCACTGTGTCGATGGGCACAGGGCAGAGTCGAATCAGGATGTTTCCAGGGTGGAAGAGCGCGTGGCAACTTGGCTGGGTTCGGAACTCGGTTGGCCCGTGGAGTATAAGACCACCGTCTGGAGTAACGTGCCGTTACTGAACGCCATTTTGCAGGAGGTAAAACTCTCCAAGATTGATTTGATCATCTTGCCGGCGCGCGATGGTGCGTGGTTTCGGCGTCATCGCTTGTGGAGCATCACGGACGGGATCCTAAGGCACGCCCCCTGTCCGATTCTGAGTGTCAACGGGACAGTGAAACCGTTGGCGGTTTGAGGTGAATTATTTCAAGAGAAACAAAGTAACACTTAATACAGATGTCGGGATTTGATTTCATTCAAGATTTGGGTTTGGTGATGCTGGTCGCCGCTGCCGCGGCCTGGCTTTGCCAGCGAATCGGCGTGCCCGTGGTCATCGGCTACATCACCGCTGGCATCTTGATTGGACCGCATACGCATTCGTACGCGCTGGTTTCGGACCCGGAAAGAATTCAGTCGCTCGCCCAGATCGGACTGGTGTTCCTAATTTTCAGCATCGGTCAGGGCGTCAAATTGCAACGGCTCCGAAAGGTCGGGTTGCCGCTGGTTTTGGCCACCCTCGCCATTGCGGCGATGGTCCTGGTCGGCTGCCGGGTTTTGGGTGTCGCGTTGGGATGGCCAGGCGAATACAGCCTCGTGTTGGCGGGCATGCTCATGGTTTCCAGCACCGCCGTATTGGGCAAGAGTCTACGGGAGGCCAACGCAACGCATAGCCGGTTCGGTCAAACGGCGCTGACGGTTACGGCGCTCGATGATCTGGTGGCTGTGGTTACATTGACGGTGCTAACCTCACTCATCCAGGTGGGGCAGGCCGACTCAATGGTCGTCTTCGGCACAGTGATTCGTTTGCAGGCGATCATTGTCACGATGGTTATTGGCGCATTGTTGCTCGTTCCACCGTTGCTCAATCGCTTGGGCGGAAGCGTTTCGTCCGAAGTGCGTTCCTTGGTGATTGTCGGATTGTTGCTCGCGATGGCCTTGTTGTCGGCCAAGGCGGGCTTCTCCGCGGCGCTGGGCGCGTTCCTGCTGGGAGTGATTGTTTCCACAACAGGGCGCGGCGAACAGGTGGACCGCGTGCTCGGCGGATTGTGCGAGGTGTTCGCGCCGGTCTTTTTCGTGGCCATCGGCATGTTGTTCGATTTCACAATGCTGGCAGATGTCTGGCCGCTAATACTGGGAGTGTTCTTGATTGCGGTGGTGTGGCGCACGATCGCGGCCACCGGCGCGTTGCTGTTGGTGGGGCATTCGATGCGGGATGCGGCTCGCGCGGCGCTTTGCCTGACGCCCATCGGGGAATTCTCGCTCATCATTGCGCTGACGGGTGTGCAGGGTGCATTGGTGCCGCAATCATTTTATGCCCTAGCCATTGGAGTCTGTCTGCTGACATCCCTGACAACACCGCTATTGATCCGGCAATCCGGTTCGTTCGGCAAATGGATGGAGCGGAAACAACCGGGTTTTCTCGCACAGTGGATTGAGTTCTATCACGAATGGATTGAAAGCTTGAAGCAGCGGAGCAGTGGCAGTTTGTTGTGGAAATTGACGGCGCCACGGATCATTCAAGTTGCCTTGCTGGTTTTGTTCGTTACCGGCCTGCTGCTCGTGGCGCGGCCGCTTTATGCGCTCGCCGAAAAATGGATTGGCGCCGACTGGCCCATGAGCAACGGATTGCCGCTGGTGTTCTGGTTCGGCTTCGGCGTGGTTTTGCTGGCACCTCTCATCGCCCTGTGGCGCAACGTTGAGGCCTTGGCCATGATTTGTGCGGAGTCCGCCACCCAAGGCCGGGCCAAACGGACCACCCTCCAGCCGTTTTTTGAGCGGCTGCTCAAAGGCGCGGTTGCGTTGGGCATGATCCTTTGGCTTGCAGTGCTCATTCCGTACGCGGTATTCCCCTGGTGGGGATTGGTCGCGCTCGTGGTAGCATGCACCACTCTCGCGGTTGTGTTCTGGCGCAAGCTGATTCGCCTGCATAGCCGGTTCGAGATTGAGTTGCGAAGTCAGTTGGCGGATTCACCGTTCGCAAGCGGCAAGTTGTCGTTAGCTGGTTGGCCCGAATCTAATGGCCGATGGGAATTGAATCTGGCGGAATGCACGATCAAGGAAAACACCCAGGCGGTGGCGCGGCCGATCTCTGAGTTGCCACTGCGCCAGTTGTTTTCCTGCACGATTGTGAGTATCGAGCGACAGGGAATTACCATTCCCAACCCGACGGCCGAAACTGTTTTGTACCCGAACGACAAGACCCTGTTGTTGGGAGAGAACGAGAATCTGCGGAAAGCTGAGCGTTGGCTCAACGCTCCCGTTGAATCAAATGCCGGCAAGACCGAGTCTCCGCAACTGGCCGACTTGGGACTCGAACAACTGACCGTACCGGTCAGCTCGCGCCATGTCGGAAAATCGTTAGCCGGTCTCGCGCTGAATTCGCTGCTCGGAATTCAGATCATCGGCATTGAGCGAGACCATCGCTCCGTGCTGAGTCCCGGTCGCTCGGAAACTTTGCACCCTGGCGATCAACTGTTGGTCCTCGGGACACCCGAGCAGGTCAACGAAATGGCATTCTGGCTCGCGACCTGATTCGGGCGCACAGCTACGGCCACAACCATCAACCAATGAAAAGCTAATCCAATGAAAACAATGCTAAGTCCCCGTGTTATTTACATCACAGAAGCCGACATGCGGCGGCTCCGTCCGTTGATCGAAGGCATGAAAAATTCCCGCGATGATCTTCGTGGGTTGCAGGCGGAATTGGAAAACGCCCGCGTAGTTCAGCCGGCGGACGTGCCCTCCGATGTCATCACCATGAACTCAAAAGCCCGGCTGCGCGACCTGGATACCGGTGAAGAAATGGTGTTCACGCTGGTCTTTCCTGGCAACGCGGATATTGAGCACGACAAGATTTCCGTGGTCGCGCCAATTGGCACCGCGATGCTTGGCCATCGTGTCGGCGATGAATTCTCGTGGGAAGTGCCCGCCGGCTCCGTGCGGCTGCGGGTAGAGGACGTGTTATATCAACCTGAAGCCGCTGGCCATTATCACCTATGACGCACCAGAAACCATCACTTGCGGCCAAGATTCGCGCAGAAGCAGCACGCTCGTATCTTGGCCCGGTGAACTTGACTGAGGAGGCCGAGGCGAACTCACGCATCTCTTCGTTGATGCCGCACGTCGTGATGTTGTTTGCCTTAATTGGGGCAACAGCAGCATTCGGCTTCACAACGAAGCAATGGTTCACATCCGGCCGCGTTCCGTGGGCGTTGCTCGTGTTGGGAATCGTGCATGCGGTCGTTGCCATGGCGGGTTTTGTCAGGTGGAAGCGTGTTCGGCGCGGACCTGGCCATTACCATGTTTCCGACTTCATCAGATCCGAAACCATCTCGCTCGTTGACGTTTGCATGGTCGTGGAGGAGCGTGGCTTCATGTGGAACAGCGTTCACATTCACTTCAGGCGTTTGACTCGATTTGGGTGGAGCGTTTCCTATGTCCCAACCCGGCCAATAAGATCACTCAATTGGTTGGGTGGAATTGTTCGGTCTCGGCAATCATCCGAACCAGAATTCATCCAAAATAGTTAGGCTCAAGAAATTCACGTTACAATAACTACTGCAACGAAAGGAAAGTTATGGCAAAGAAAATCAAGACATCGAGTGAACAGACCTTCAGCTTTCACGCACCCGACGCATTGAGTGTTCAACTGGTTGGTGACTTCACCCACTGGCAAAAAGAGCCAATCAACCTCAAGCGAGACTCGGACGGAATATGGCAGACCACTGTCCGGTTGAACCCAGGCAAGCACCACTACCGTTTTTTGGTGAATGGCGAGTGGCAGGATGACCCCGCCTGCACCATTCGAGTTGCCAACCCATTCGGCAGCGAGAATATGGTTCGGGAAGTTGTTTGAGTTGAAAAATCTCGCGACCAATCGTCGGCGGGATTGCGTTCAATAGATGTGACCGCGCATTAGCTTCC
>JAANMV010000053.1_pt1 | contig 118794 bp, 107 predicted proteins | sample 7279661 | NCBI WGS metagenome assembly JAANMV01 (sample SAMN14094540, study PRJNA606508) | bioreactor metagenome | isolation source: A lab-scale SPAN reactor treating ammonium-rich wastewater day 121 | place: Ireland: Galway | collected 2017-05-16
CGCGGGGTTTCGTCGGGCCGCCGCATCAGGCGGTGCTCGGCGCGGTAGTTCTCGGGGATGGGCTTCTTCATCTCGGGGTATTCGTAGGTGAGGATGCGCTCTTGGTGGAAGATATTGCCCACGGCGTGCTTCAGGGTGATCCACATCCCCTTGAAGACCGCCCCGAGGTACAGTTTGTCCCACAAAGACAGTTTTGGCCGGCGCACGACGAGCATGGGGATTCCCTAATGTATACCCGGCCTTAGGCGCAAGGCCATTTTTGATTGATATTTCTCATTTTATTGCCTCCCCGGCCGCGCTAAACTCGGCTTGCTTGCGAACCGAAGGTTTCATTCCCGAGGGAAATTCCGGTGAATTTCGAAGCGGCGCTCAAAACCGAGAAAATCCGAAACCTTGCCACGCGGGAAGGACTGACGGTCCCGCCCGAGACGCCGCTGGGCGAGGTGGTGCGCCGCATGCAAGAGCGCCGCACCGGCTGCGCCGTCGTCGTCTCGGGCAAGAGGGTCGTGGGGATCTTCACCGAGCGCGACGCCCTGATCCGCGGCCTCTTGGCCGACGCCGACCCCGAGACCCCCATCGAAAAGCTGATGACCCCCAAGCCCAAGGTCCTGGACCGCGAGGACACCCTGGCCGTCGCCATCCGCCTGATGCACGACGGCAAGTACCGCCACCTGCCCGTCGTCAACGGAAAACGGGAATTCCTGGGCCTAGTCTCGGTCCGCGACATCGTCTTCTACCTCTCGGAGAATTTTCCGCTGGAAATCTACAACCTGCCCCCCGACCCGCACCGGATCAGCCGCAGTGCGGAGGGGGCTTAAGAAGGAGCATCGTTTCCTATGGACCCGGAACATTCGGCGAGCCTGAACCGTCCCGCTAAACAACGGCAAGAGATCGACGGCGTCGTCATCCGCTTCGCGGGCGATTCGGGCGACGGCATGCAATTGACCGGGACCCAGTTCACCAACACCAGCGCGGTCCTGGGCAACGACATCAGCACCCTGCCGGACTATCCCGCCGAGATCCGCGCCCCGGCCGGTTCGCTGCCCGGCGTCAGCGCCTTCCAGCTGAATTTTTCCAACCACGACATCCGCACGCCGGGCGACCAGCCCGACGTCCTGATCGCGATGAACCCGGCCGCCCTGAAGACCAACCTGAGGGATCTGCCCCACGGCGGCATCCTCATCCTCAACCAGGACGCCTTCAACGAGCGCAACCTCGAGCGGGCCGGCTACGCCTCCAACCCGATCGAGGACGGTTCGCTCAAGGACTGGCGCGTCATCGCCCTCCCCATCTCCAGCCTGAACCAGAAGGCCCTCGAGGGGCTGCCGCTGACCAACAAAGAGAAGGACCGCTCGAAGAACCTCTTCGCCTTGGGGATGATGTATTGGATGTACGACCGGCCGATGGAGACCACGATCGACTGGATCCAGAAACAGTTCGGCAAAAAGCCCGAAGTAGCGGAAGCCAACGCCCTCGCGCTGAAGGCGGGCTTTCACTTAGCCGAGACCGCCGAAGTGGTCTCGACGCATTACAAGATTCGCCCCGCACGGCTGAAGCCCGGCAAGTACCGCAACATCATGGGCAACACGGCGACCGCGATCGGCTTCGTGACCGCGGCCGAGCTGGCCAAGACCCCCCTGCTCTACTGCAGCTACCCTATCACGCCGGCCAGCGACATCCTCCACGAGCTCTCCAAGCTGAAGAACTTCGGCGTCCGCACCGTCCAGTCCGAGGACGAAATCGCCGCCATCGGCGCTGCGATCGGCGGGGCCTTCGGCGGCTGCATCGCGATGACCGGGACCAGCGGGCCGGGTTTGGCGCTGAAGAGCGAGGCGCTCAACCTCGCGGTGATGGCCGAGCTGCCGCTCCTCATCCTCGACATCCAGCGCGGCGGCCCCAGCACGGGCCTGCCCACCAAGACCGAGCAGGCCGACCTGCTGCAGGCGATGTTCGGGCGCAACGGCGAGAGCCCGGTGCCCATCCTCGCCCCGGCCACGCCCGCCGACTGTTTCGCCGTGGCCATCGAGGCCGTGCGCATCGCGGTGAAATACATGACGCCGGTGCTCTTCCTCTCCGACGGCTACCTGGCCAACGGCAGCGAGCCCTGGCTCATTCCCAACCTGTCGGACCTCGCGCCCATCGAAGTCCGCCATCCGGACCGGCCGCAAGGCGAGAAATTCCTGCCCTACCTGCGCGACGAGAAGACCCTCGCGCGGCCCTGGGCCATCCCCGGGACGGCGGGCCTCGAGCACCGCATCGGCGGACTCGAGAAGGAAGACCGCAGCGGCAACGTCAGCTACGACCCCTTCAATCACGAGCGCATGACGCACCTGCGCGCCGACAAGGTGGCCGCCATCGCCCAAGACATCCCCGACCTCGAGGTCTTCGGCCGGCCCGAGGGCGAGCTCTTGGTGGTGGGCTGGGGCTCGACCTACGGGGCGATCACCACCGCGGTCGAGCAGCTGCAGCGCGAGGGCGCGGCGGTGAGCAGCGTCCACCTGCGCCACCTCAACCCCTTCCCCCGCAACCTCGAGACGATCTTGAGGAGCTTCGACAAGGTCTTGGTTCCCGAGATGAACCTGGGCCAGCTGGCCCTGCTGCTCCGGGGAAAATTTTTGGTCGACGCCCAGCCGCTCAGCAAGGTGCAAGGCAAGCCCTTCCGGATCGCCGAGATCCTCGAGGGCGTGCGGGCGCGGTTGGGATCCAACAGGGAGGTCAAGCATGTCGTCGGAAACCGCTAGCCCCGCCGCCCCCGCGCCGATCACGCGCAAGGACTTCATCAGCGACCAGGACGTTCGCTGGTGCCCGGGCTGCGGCGACTACGCGATCCTCGCCACCCTGCAGAACGTCCTGCCCAAATTGGGTATCCCCCGGCAGAATTACGTCTTCATCTCGGGGATCGGCTGTTCCAGCCGTTTTCCCTACTACATGGAGACCTACGGCTTCCACACCATCCACGGCCGCGCCCCGGCAATCGCGACCGGTCTGAAGGTGTACCGACCCGACCTTTCGGTCTGGGTGATCACCGGCGATGGCGACGCGTTGAGCATCGGCGGAAATCACTTCATTCACGCCCTGCGCCGCAATATCGACCTCAAGATCCTCCTGTTCAACAACCGCATCTACGGCCTGACCAAGGGGCAATACTCGCCGACCTCGGAATACGGAAAGAAGACCAAGTCCTCGCCCTACGGCAGCGTCGACTACCCGCTCAACCCGATGAGCCTGGCGCTGGGCTCGGAGGCGACCTTCGTCGCGCGCACCCACGACACCGACGTCAAGCACATGGCCGAGATCTTTCAGGCGGCCGGCGAGCACCGCGGCTCGGCCTTCGTCGAGATCTACCAAAACTGCGTCATCTTCAACGACAACGCCTTCCAGGCCATCGACGACAAGCAGACCCGCGACGACATGTCCCTCACTCTCGTCGCCGGGCAGCCGCTGATCTTCGGAAAGGACCGCAACAAGGGCATCCGGCTCAAGGGACTGGAGCCCGAGGTGGTCGATTTCGACCCCAAGTCGCCGCCCAAGGACCTCCTGGTCCACGACCCTCACCTGGAAAATCCGACCTATGCGGAATTTCTCGCCCGCATGGACCTGCCGCGCTTCCCCGTGCCGATGGGGGTGTTTCGCGCGATCCGGCGGCCGACTTACGACCAGCTGGTCAACGAACAAGCGACGGCGGCCGAGGCGAAGCAGGGCCGCGGGGATCTGGAAAAACTCTGGAACAGCGGCGACACCTGGACGGTGGCGCCGGAGGGGGGCGGCGCATGAAATGCCCCTTTTGCAATTACGAAAACATCGCCGGCAGCGACGACTGCGAGGAATGCGGCGAGGACCTGACCGCCTTCGACGGCGTGCGGCCCACGACCCGGCTGGAGAAGAGCCTGGTCAAGGACGACCTGCGCAAGCTGCCCAGCTCCGCGCCGGCCCTGGTGACGCCCGACACCCCGCTCCGGGAGGTCGCCAACCATCTGGGCCCGGGGAATCGTTGCGTCCTGGTGATGGACGGGGAAAAGCTGGTCGGCATCGTCACCGAGCGGGACCTCCTCTTCAAGGTGATGAATTCGGGCCCGAGCTGGGAATCCCGCCCCGTCTCGCAGATCCTGACCCCCGACCCCGAGACCCTGGAATACGACGACAAGATCGCCTACGCCCTGCACAAGATGTCGTTGGGCGGCTTCCGCCACATCCCCATCCTCGCGGGGGGCCGCCCGGAGCGGGTGGTCAGCGTCCGCGACGTCTTGGAATACCTGGCCGAGATGTTCCCCGACGCGGTCGGGATCCACGAATAGCTCCTTCCCCCGCCGGGAAATCCGTTGACCGCATTTTTGCCGCTAGGCTATAGCATTGGAGATCGATTCCGAATTCACTCTTCGATGCGGGCCCTGTCCACTCCAGGCGCGGTCCCGGATCGGCACCGACCGTCAACAAAGGAGACGCATTTATGGTTCAAGTGACGCAAAAGGCCCCCGACTTCAAAGCCGTGGCGGTCCTGGAGGACAACTCCTTCAAAGAGATTTCCCTTTCCGACTACAAGGGCAAGAAGGTCATCCTGTTCTTCTACCCGCTCGACTTCACCTTCGTCTGCCCCACCGAGATCATCGCCTTCAGCCAAAGCATCGAAGAGTTCAAGAAGCGCGGCGTGCAGGTGCTGGGCTGCTCGATCGACAGCCAGTTCTCGCACTTGGCCTGGAAGAAGACCCCCCGCGCCGAAGGCGGCCTGGGCGAGATCAAGTACCCCTTGATCGCCGACGTCAACAAGGACATCAGCCGCAAGTACGGCGTGCTGCTCGAGGGCGCGGGCATCGCCCTGCGCGGCCTCTTCCTGATCGACGAAGAGGGCGTCCTGCGCAGCGCCGTGATCAACGACCTGCCGCTGGGCCGCAGCACCGACGAGGCCCTGCGCGTGGTCGACGCGCTCAACTTCTTCCAAAAGAACGGCGAAGTCTGCCCCGCCAACTGGAAGCCCGGCGCGGACAGCATCAAGCCCGGCGTGGAGACTTCGAAGGAGTACTTCAAGAAGCACGGGTAATTTTCCAAGAATTCATTGGATACGAGAAGGCGTCCCCACCGGGACGCCTTTTTTTTGATTTCAGGTTCACGACCCAACCTCCCCAAACGAGGAGACTAGGAATCTTGACCCCTCTAATAGACCGCCCCGCGGCGGAAGAAAGGGTGTCCCTGGAGGGACCGAGGACTGTCTGAGCCAACCTTAAGGCCGAGATAACGTGATGAAATAAATTTCCGCAGCGAGATCGCCGGCAAGGGGTGAACGGCAAATCTAAAGGACGCGTTTCCGCAGGTCCCGGAAGGGACACCCTTTCTTCCGTTGCGGGGCGCACCTTAGTAGGTGGTGTCGTAGATCTTAGGCTCCTCGTCGTACTCGACCACCATGAGCTCCTGCCGCGCCGCCTCGGTGCAGGCCGGCGGATAGAGGCAGTCCATCAGGTCGGTGAGTTCGGCGTGGTCGGTGCCGCGGCGCACGGCGGCCAGGCCGTAGACGACCTCGCCGTTGTCCACCACGATCAGGTTGCCGACGCGCCGGCCGTCCAGGACGGTCCAGAGGTCCCAGACCTCGCCCTGCGGGGTGTGGGCGACGCGGGTCGCATAGAAGGTGCGGGGATCGTTACGGGTGATGGGGGTGACTTTGGGATCGCGGGCCATATCCGGCTTGAAAGTGAAACGCCCGGCGCGAATCGGGACCTAAGACCCGCCTCGCGCCTCAGCTTCCACGTTTCACCTTGTCAGCTGAGTTCGAGGACTTTCTTCACGAGCTTCTCGATGCCCTCCGCCGCCTCGCTGACGCGCTGTGCGAGCATATAGGCCGGGGTCGAGACGATCTTGTTCTTCTCGTCCACGTGGAATTCGCGGACCGGGCATTCCTTGTGCTGGGCGCCCATCTTCTGCAGGGCCTCGGCGGTGCCCTTGTCGTTGCCGACGGTAAGGCTGGGATGCGCCTCCCGGCCCAGGATCGCCGCGATGGTCGCGGGGGCGATGCAGATCGCGCCGATCGGCTTCTTGGCCGAATGCACTTCTTTCACCAGGCGGGCCACCTCGCCGTGAGGCTTGGCGTCGGGCCCTTTGTAGGCGAAGTCGCAGAGGTTCTTCGCGGCGCCATAGCCGCCGGGCAGGATGAGCGCGTCGAGGTCCGCGGCCTTCACCTGGGCGATGTCCTTGATATTGCCGCGCGCGATGCGCGCCGACTCGAGCAGGACGTTGCGCTTCTCGCCGGTGGGCTCGCCGGTGAGGTGGTTGACCACCTCGAGCTCGCTGTTGGGGGCGAGGAAGACGGCCTGGGCGCCCGCGCGGTCGATGGCCAGGAGGGTCAGCACGGCCTCGTGGATCTCGGAGCCGTCCTTGACGCCGCAGCCGGATAAGAGCACGCCGATCTTTTTCATACCGCCTCCTTGGACGAATTACCCTTGAAAATCATGGGGACTTGGATCCCGGGGAAACCCATACCAACCGAGGACCTAGTCTTCAACTAGGTTTTTTTAGCGGCGTCCGTAGGGGCCGTTCGCGCTTGTCCTCCGAAGGAGGGAACGGCCCCTACGTATCCGGCAATACGCCCAATATTCGGACCGGTGCCCCCGACGCTTTCCTTGACACCGCCAAGCCCGACTCACTATCACCCACCCATGTCCTTCCTCGCCCAATTTCTCTACCTGCTCGGCCTCGTCCTCTGGGTCGGGGGCATCGTTTTCTTTTCTTTTTTCACGACGCCCACCGTCTTCACCCAACTGCCCAAAGACATGGCCAGCCTGGTAATCACCGCGATCTTCCCGAAATACTACCTCTTGGGCTACGTCGCCGGGGGCATGATGGCCGTCGGCACGCTGACCGAGGCACTGCTCGTCAAGCAGCTGCCGCTCATCCGCGTCGTCTTGCTGGCGCTGATGCTGGGCTGCTCGGTCTACGCCGGCGCCGTCGTCCGGCCCCAGGTGCACGACTTGAAGGTCCAAATGAAGACCGTCGAGGAGGACAGCGACCTGGGCAAGACCCTCAAGACCCGCTTCGACGCCCTGCACCGCCGCTCGGTCGTCCTGAACATCGTCGTCCTGGCGGGCGGCCTGGTCCTGATCGGCATCGTCGCCTATCGCCTGCGGCTATGAGCGCCTGATGCGCGCGGCCCCGATCAGGCCGTGGCAGCGCGAAACCGTCGCGACGGCGATGCGCTCGACCGCGCCCGCCTTGAGATCCCCCACCATCCTCCGAAAAGTCTCCAAGATCTCCGCCAGGGGAATCGTCCCGACGCCGTGGACGAAGTGCCGGCATTGCAGCACCTGGGCCGAGCCCGCCTCGGGATGCGCGGCGAAATAGCCTCCCAGGGCCGGCGCCATGTCCCAGGTGCGGAGCGCGTGGATGGCCGGGCAGGTCCCGGGCTCGATGCAATTCACGGGACATTGCCACTGAGCGAAGCTCACCGCCAGGGTGCCGGCGGGGAGCGCGATGCGCACGGGCGTCGGGACCTCGGCGCGGAACTCTTCGGCCTCGAAGGCCAGGCCCGGCAGCAGCCGCGCGGCGGCCCGCTGAAAGGCCAGCAGCATCAGGTGCGGCGAGAGCGGCGAAGGGACCCAGTGGTCTTCCGCCGAGGCCCCGCCGGGCCCTTCCGCGAGCAGGAGACCCCCCAGGTAATCGACCCAGTCGGAGGCGACGATCTCGAGGGCCTCGTCCCGCGGGCCCTCGACGGCGAGGCGGCAGCGCGGGTCGCGGTCGATCGCGAGGATCTTATCGAAGGTCACCACGCCGCGCGAGCGGGCGCGCAGCAGCCAACGCGCGTACTGGGAGCCGAAGCAGCCCCCGCCGACGACGTGGAACCGGCGGACCTTCTTGGGAGCGACGGATTGCGACATCTTGTCCTTGCCTCTTCCAATCCTTATATTTTTTCAAGGGCCGCAATGCCGGAGTCGAATCGCGAGCGGGAGGGAACCTAAAGACCGAACCGGAAATATCCGCGGGAAAGCCGACTTTAATGCTTCGGCGCCTTCGCTCGGGGAATCAAGGTCACCACCGAACACGGCGCCTTCTCGATCAGGAATTCCGCCCCGTAACCCAGGTTCAAATCGGGAGTCAGGGAGCGGTTTTCCGCTCCGAGAACCAACAAGTCGTAGTCGCCGCGCGCGAGCTCTTTGAGGATTTCCAATTGGGCGCTTTCACCCTCTTCCACCCGTGTCCGCACTTTCACGCGATCCGGCTTGCTGAGGTAGGGGCTCATCTCGAAAAACAGCGTCTCCTTGATTTTGTCCTTGGCTCCAGGATCCAGCGCGGATTCGTCGGAGAGCAAATCCTTGCCGGTCTTCAGCACATGAAAAAGGGTCACGTCGGCTTCGACCGCCTCGGCATAGAGGAGCGCGAATTCGACCGCCAGCTTCGAATAATAATCGCCCCTCGTCGGCACCAGTACCTGGCGATATTTGGTCTTGGCGTCTTTCGCTTTGACGACGGCGATGTGCGCGGAGCTTTGCTCGACGACCTTGTTAAGGCTCTCCGAATAAAGCACGTGCCTGAAACCCGAGGCGCCCAGAAAGACCAAGTCGTAGCCTTTCTCGATCTCCTTCACCACGCCCTCGGAATAATCCTCCTTGACTTCGAGGTGCTTGGCCTCGACCTTCACCCGAAATTTCGCACTCAGCTTCGTAGCGAGCTCTTGGTGGGAGGAAACGGAAGCATCGCCGCCGTGCCCATTCAAGAAAGGAATCCTCCAGCGACGTTTGGCTGCGCTGATGAACAAGGTGGTGATGGAAGTGTCGTCGTAGTACCCCATGGGAATCGCCAACTCGAGGGCCTTTTTGGCGTTGGGCCCGCCCGCGGTGGGGATCAGGAGGCGCAGATGCTTCTTCTTGAAAATGACCTTCTGCTGGTCCTTGTCCGCCTTGAGGCGGGCCTTCTCTTCCTCGGTCATGTGGATCTTGGGAATCACCAGTTTCAACAGGGGCGGAGCGATCAACGAGGTGATCATGGCCATGAGGACGATCACCGCGTACATTTCGTTGTTGAGCAAGCCGACCGAAAGACCGATCAAGGCGGCGATCATTTCCATCGAGCCCCGGGCGGTGGTTCCGATGCCCAACGCAAGGGATTCCCAGAACCTCAGGTGACCGATCCTGCCGCCGATCAGGCTACCTACGATCTTACTGAGCACGGCCACGGCAAGGATCACCGCAAACCAATCCCAGTGAGTTAAGGAGAGAAAATCCACCCTTAAGCCGACATAGGCGAAGAATACGGGGGCGAACACCGAATCGGTGATCTTCTCGATGTGCTCCAAGGCGGTGGTGCGGATGCGCGGTGCGGCAGCCAGCACAATGCCGGCAAGCATCGCGCCGAACACCGCGTGCAAGCCCAAAACGTGAGTGAAGGCCGCCAGAACCAGTGCGACGACGATCACGAGGGTCGTATGCGCTCCCTCGGTGATCGAACGATCATCGACCCAGCGGACGAGGCGAAAAATCAGCCGGTATCCGACGGTAGCGAGCAACACGATAAACAGCACGCCCCCCACCAGCGAGAGGGAAAGCTTGGTGAATTCCCCGGAACCCGACGCCACGGCGATGATGAAGGAAAAAATCGTATAACCGACGATATCCTGCATCACGCCGGATCCCAGGATGATGGCCCCGATGTTTCGCCGGAGGACGTCCAGATCCATTAAAATCTTGGCGATGACCGGAATCGCGGAAATCGCCATCAAGGTACCCAGGAAAAAGGAAAAGAGCAGGCGGCGACGGGTATCGACGAGGAATTCGTCGGGCAGCAAGAAAGCCATCGCGAAACCGCAGAGGAAGGGAATGAGCATTCCGAATGCCGAAGAAATGATCGCGGGGCGGCCCAACCCCCGCAAAATCTTGATGTCGGTCTCGAAGCCCGACTTCAAGAGCAGCAGTATCATGCCCAGAAAGCTCAGAAGCTCGAGAAGATGAGATTGCGTGGCGCTTGCCGGGAATACCCAGCCGTGCATGGCCGGCAACAGGCGCCCAAACACCGATGGCCCTAACAGGATACCCGCGAGCAGTTCGCCCATGACCGCGGGTTGGTCGAACCTACGCACCAGATCGCCCAGGATCCTGGCCACGCTCAAGAGCAGCGCGAACTGGACGATGAAAATCAGTATTTCGTGCTCGTGAAGCGGGCTCGTCATGAGGATACCGATTTGGGTTGAGGAAAACGGACGGCCGAAAAGCCGACCACGTTTGAACGCAGAGATATTATAAAAGGATTTCGAGAAATCCGAGGTTATTCTTCCGAATCTTCGGGGGAATCTTCTTCGGATTCATCGTCGGGGCTTTCTTCCTGGGAATCCTGCTTGCGACGACGCTTTTCTTCCTTCTCCCTCTCGACCTTCGCCCATTTTTCTTCGCGCTGCTTGGCCTTGTGGGCGAGGTATTCTTCCTGCTTCTCGCCCTCGAGCGAGTAGAAGTAATGCTCGAGGTCGTCCAAACCCAGCACCGCGGCGAGCAGGCGCAGGTATTTAGGATCGTTGCGGGCGTCTTTGGTGTCGAGGAGGTTGGGCGGAAAAACCACGCCGTCGGAGAAGATCTTCACCGCGCCCGAGACCAGCGGAGAGGATTTGTAACCGAGCAATCCGCCGGCGGCCTGGGCGAAGCCGTCGGGAGGAACCTTGCCGGGCGTCGCGGCGCCGGGCGCCGCTTTGGCTTCGGGCGCCGCCTTGGCGTCGGCGGGAGCGGCCGCTGGAGTACCTTGCGGGCCCGTGGGGCCGGTGACTTTAACCATGGCTCATCTTAACCGTAGGCTTCGGCCCGACACAACCTTAAAATGGGAATGAGGCCGATTTTAGTGGTCTTTTTTGCGGTAGCCGTCTTGGATATGGGTGAGATTCTTGAGGTCTTTGTCTTCGATCTTGAAATCCTCGTGGCCTTCCAACTCGGAGTCTTTCGCGTGCTTGATGGCGGTGGCGATGGTGCGCCACACGTTGTCGTCGAGCTGGTCGTAGACGAGGTCGAAGGCCTTGGCCAGGATCTTGGCCTGCTTCTCCTTGGGGAGGGCGAGGACCCGCTTGCGGAAGTCCTCGTAGTCGCGGATCGGAGCTGGTTTCTTCTGCGTCATAAAACCGTTTAAGCCATGACCTCGTCGTAGGCGCGCTGCAAGAGGGCGCGATTGCCGTCGGCGCCGTTCTCGACGATGATCTGGTCGAGGGCCGCGTCGGTCGAGGCAAAACGCACGCCGCCGATCTCGTGAGGGCCGTTGTAGCCGACCGAGGCGCGCGTCAAAATGCTGCGCGGGGCGCCGGCGCTGCGGCCGGTGATCGCGTTGAAACGATTGAGATCGGGCAAGGGGGCCGAAGCCGCCGGGCTGCTGCCGGCCGCCGGAGGCGGCGGAGCGCCCGCATCGCTGGGAACGGTTCCGGGAACGACGCGCGTCGGGGTGATGGGTTTTTCGATTCCGGCCATGGATGGATTCTCCTGGGTTTCGATGAATTTATTTTACATGAAGCGAGTCTGGCTAGAAAGCTATTAAGCAAGAGCGATGCCAAAAAAATGCGCTGCGGCAAGCTCCCGCTACACATATAACATATTGATATTAATTGATTTTTTATTGTACAAGAACCGAGTTTTGAAGCGAGGGCTTAGAACTGAGGTTTAGAGTCCGCAATTCCGCCTTCCCTTCGGAGCCTGACGGGGCTTAAAAGCCCCTGGAAGGTTTCCACCGCCGCCCTATGAAATTATTCGCGATGCTATCCTGGATCCTCCTGCAAATTCCCGCGGCGCGGGCCTGGAATCCCGACGTCGCCTACGGGCTTCCTCAAGAACGGCGCATGTGCGTGCGCCGCGACTCCGACGAGACCCTGCTCTTCTCCGCGATCGCCGAGGACGAGGACTGCCCCGCGGGCAGCCGCCGCTACATCGTGTATTTCGCGAAGGAGCCGCGCGGGGCGGTGGCGCTCATCCCCACGACGACCTCGCTGCGCTTCTACCCGCCCCTCACCCTGCAATGGCCGGCGACGGACCACCAATTCAGCGGAAGCCCGCTGTGGCACTTCACCTGCGTTCAAAAGACCGAGATCAGCCCGCTGGGCAACCGAATGGCGCTCAACAGCTACCGGGGCGAGATGACCTTTTCCGGAAAAGAAAACTGCCTGGAGGCCGAGCGGCGGGCGCTGCAATTCTGCCAGCAGGAATGGAAGGGACAGGCCCTGTTGGAGAGCTGTCCCTTGAGCTGGGGGAGCCCGTGAGGAAGATCGCGGCGACGCTTGCTTTGTTCAGTTTGTGCCTGGGCGCCTCGGCCGCGGCCTCGCCCTTTCGCACGCGCTTCGTCTGCATGCCGCGCGTCGTGGCCAACGAGTGGGCATTGGAGTTCCGCGTGCGCGACCGGGGCCAATGCGCGGAAAACGAGACCTATATGGAAGTCAAGCCGCAGGAGGACGGCAGCACCTTGCTTCTGCCCGCGACCGACAGCTTGAGCCCGGAGGAGCAGCGCGATTTGGAGAGTTACCGCAAATTCTTCGGCGGGTCGGCGCCACCGGGGGCCGGGGAATAAAACGCGATTGAAACTTTCCAAGGCCATGTTATTTGGCGCGGAATAGCACCGTAATCTATCCTAGGAGCTCCCATGATCGCCTGCTTAGACCTCGAAGGGGTGCTGGTCCCCGAAATCTGGATCAACGTCGCCGAAAAGACCGGCATCGCCGAGCTGCGCCTCACCACGCGCGACATCCCCGACTACGACGTCCTGATGAAGCGCCGGCTGCAGATTCTCGAGCAGCATCACCTGAAGTTGCAGGACATCCAAGAGGTCATCGCGACGATGCAGCCCTTGGAGGGCGCGAAGGAATTCCTGCATTGGCTGCAGTCGGAGTTTCAGGTGATCATCCTCTCCGACACCTTCTATCAGTTCGCCGCGCCGCTCATGAAGCAGCTGCACTTCCCCACCCTCTTCTGCCACTACCTCAAGGTCGACAAGGCGGGGAAGATCGTCGACTACCAGCTGCGCCTGAGGGACCAGAAGCGCGAGTCGGTCAAGAAGCTGCGGGACCTCAATTTCAAGATCGCCGCCGCCGGCGACTCCTACAACGACATCGGCATGCTCGAGGAGGCCGACGTCGGGATCCTCTTCTGCCCGCCGGAGAAGATCGTGCAAGAGTACCCGCAATTCCAGGTGACGAAGGATTATGGGGAGTTGAAAGCCGCCTTTGAAAATGCGATGCGGCATTTCACGAAAGGCCCGGAGTAGGGGCGAAGAGAAAAGACGATGTACCAATTCACCCACATCATGACCGACATGCAGGCGGGCGTGAAAAAGACCTACCGCTGGCGCGGCCTCGCGGCCGGCCTGCTGGGCGGCTGGCTGCCCGCCTGGGGCCTGACCCACTGGCAGGGCTGGGGCGGCTGGGCCTTCGCGGGGATTTGGGCGGCCTGCCTTCCGGCCGGTTATTTCCTCGGAAACCTCTTCAAGAAAAAATAGCGCGAACGCCGGCTCGCTTACTGCAAATTTTCGAACAAGAGCTGCGCAATCTCGTCGCGCTGGTTGGAGGCTTGATTGAGGATGATGGTGAAGCGCACCCAGCCGTGCGACTTGGACTGAAAGTAGCCCACCAGGCCGGAGACGCCGCTCAGCGTCCCCGTCTTCACCCACATGCCGTTCTTCACCGGCAGCAGCTGGTAGTAGGGGAAGAACTTCACCAGCACCTTGTCCATCTCGAGGGCGGTGATGTGGTTCTTGCGCGAGATGCCCGAGCCCTCCTCGACGTTGAAGTCCTTCAACCCCACTTCCTGCGAGAGGAAATCCACCAAGGCCTTCTTCGCCTTGGCGAGCGAGGCCGGCGCGCCGAACTTTGCCGCGCCCATCGTCAGCGCCAACTGGTTCATGATCAGGTTCTGCGAATACTTGAGCGCCGCCTCCAAAACCTGGCGCATACTCTTGCTGGAAGCATAGCTCAGGAATGGCTTCGCGTTGGGAGAGACGGATCCCAAGGCGATCGATCCGGTGACCGCAACGCCCTGCTGGGCGAGAAACTCCTTGAGGAGATATCCAGGGTACAAGGCCGCCTCGCGCTCGTGGGTCGCGACGTTGATCCGGCTCTTGCCGTTGGGCGCCTTGGCCGCCAGCAAACGGGTGATCTCGGTCATCGGGGTCTGTTCTTCCGCGCTGCGCACCTCGCCGCCGCTCTTGACGATGTTGATGGTGTTGAAGTTGGCCAAAAGCGCCCCGTTGTAGGCGTCGTAGGGATTGAGCGAGCCGGCCAGCCCCGGCACCTGGACGTCAGGGCCGAAGTAGCTGCCGTCGAGGACCATGTTGTTCACCGACTTGAGCCCCTTGGCCTTCAGCTGCGCGGCGATCAGGGCCAGCTCTTCCGAGATCAGGAAGGGGTCGCCATAGCCCTTGACGTAGAGGTTGCCCGAGCCGTCCAGGAAGAAGTCGGTCTTGTAACGATAATTTTCGCCCAGGATGGCCAGGGCCGCGAGGGCGGTGGGCACCTTCAGGGTTGAGGCCGGGACGAAGGCCTTGTCGGCCTGGTGGGAAAAGAGGATGCGCCCCTTCTCGTCGACGGCCAGGACCGTGCCGTTCTGGACCTTGGCCAGGACCCGCTGTTGCCAGTCGCCTTGCGCCCGGACCGCGGCAGGTGCCAAAATAAGGCCGATCGCCAGCAAAATTAATGTACGAAAACGTGGGGCCATCCGCCCTCTCCCTTCTTGCCATCGCCCCCGCAAACCGCTATAGGAGCCGCGTTTTTGTTTGAAATATTCCAGTAGGCTGTTGAAAACCACCGGTCGTCGGGCCAAGCCGCCGAAGGCGGATTGGCGGGCCCCGAAAATCCGAAGGATTTTTGGGCGGTGTGTGGAGCCGGATTTATTCCGGCGGGAACAATAAATAAGTTTTTCAACAGCCTTCTGATAGCACATTCCGCTTAGCCTGGAGGAAACATGGCCTACAAAGTGAACTATCGCGACGTCGAATTCAACCTTTTCGATTACCTGAAGATCCAAGACCTCGGGCAAAGCGAAAAATATTCCGGTTTCGGCCGCGAGGATTTCGCCGCCATCCTGGGCGAGGCCCTGAAATTCGCCCAAAAGGAGATCGACCCCCTGTTCAAGAAGTCCGACCAGATCGGCTGCAAGCACGAGGGCGACAAGGTGACTACGCCCCCGGGCTTCAAGGAGGCGTACCAAAATTTCGCCGCCAACGGCTTCATCGCCATGGACGTCCCCGCCACCTACGGAGGCTCGGCCCTGCCCGTCTCGGTGACCATGGGCGCCACCGAGTTCTTCGTCGGCTCCTGCATCGCCTTTTCGATGTACAGCGGGCTCACCCGCGGCGCCGGCCACCTGATCGAGGCCTTCGGCACCGAGGATCTCGCCCAGCGCTTCGTCCCCAACATGTATTCGGGCAAGTGGGGCGGCACCATGTGCCTCACCGAGCCCCAGGCGGGCTCGGCGGTCGGCGACTTGACCACCTCGGCGGTCAAAGAGGGCGACCACTACAAGATCAAGGGCAACAAAATCTTCATCTCCAGCGGCGACCACGACCTGACCGAAAACATCGTCCACCTGGTGCTCGCCCGCGTCGAGGGCGACCCCGCCGGCACCAAGGGCATCTCGCTCTTCGTCGTCCCGAAGTTCCGCGTCAAGGACGACGGCAGCCTCGGCGACTGGAACGACGTCAAGACCGTCAACATCGAGCACAAGATGGGCATCAAGGGCTCGTCGACCTGCACGCTCAGCTTCGGCGACAACGGCAACTGCATCGGTTACCTGCTGGGCGAGCAGCGCAAGGGCATGGCGATGATGTTCCAGATGATGAACGAGGCCCGCATCGCTTGCGGCCTGCAAGGCGCGGCCGCCTCCTCGGCCGCCTACGAGAGCGCCCTCGAATACGCGAAGGTCCGCACCCAAGGCGGCAAGACGCTGATCATCGATTATCCCGACGTGCGGCGCATGCTGATCACCATGAAGGCCTACACCGAGGGCATGCGCGCCCTGCTGCTGTACTCGGCCTACTTGGACGACAAGGAAAACGTCGAGCAAGACCCGGCCACCAAAGAAAAATACGCCGGGCGCTTGAGCCTGCTCACCCCGGTCTGCAAGGCCTACTGCACCGACATGGGTTTCCGCGTCAGCGAGCTGGCCATGCAGGTCTACGGCGGCTACGGCTACATCTCGGAGTATCCCGTCGAGCAATACATGCGCGACATCAAGATCTCGTCGATCTACGAGGGCACCAACGGCATCCAGGCCCTCGACCTGATCGGCCGCAAGATCGGCCAGAAAAACGGCGAATACTTCCGCGAGCTCTACGAAGAACTGAACGGATTCTGCGGCAAGCAGGCCGCGCATCCCGCCTTCAAGGACGAGGTCGCCTCGATCAAGAAGGCGCTCGATCAGGTCGGCCAGGTGACGATGAAATTTGCCGAATGGGGCATGGGCGGTGACATCCTGCGGCCCCAGCTGCACGCGGTGAACTACCTCTACAACCTGGGCGACACCTTCGTCGCCTACCTCCTGGTGGACCAGGCCGTCGTCGCCCTGGTCAAGCTGGAGGAGATCTGGAAGTCCCAAGGCGCCGACAACGAGGAGAAGAAAAGCAAGATCTGCACCGAGAACGACGAGGCCCGCTTCCTCGAGGGCAAGGTGAAGTCGGCGCGCTTCTTCGTCAGCAGCATCCTGCCGCAGGTGACCGCCCGGGCGAAGACGATCCTCTCGGAGGATCTGTCGGCGCTGAAGGTGCGTTTCTAAGCGACGCCGGCGGCGAATTCCGAACCGCCGTCCCTGCCGCCGTCATTTCAGAAAATTAAAAAGGCTCCCGCGCGGGAGCCTTTTTTTTACGCTCAATGGGAATTCCGGCGCCCGCGCGGCTCATTGCCCCAGCAGGCTGATGAACTCGCAGTTCGGCAGCGACTTCGCGCCCTTGAGGCCTTCGCAGGTGCCTTTGCTGATGTTTTCCTTGCATTGGTCGAGGGTGGTCCGCTCGATGGTGAGCGGCTTGTCCTTGGGGAGGCGGCCGAAGCCCTTCTTGAAGCTCGCAAAGAGGATCTTTTGGCATTCCTTGACGCTCATTTCCTTCTTCGTGTCGCACTCCTCCATCTTGCCGCACCAGACCTCGGCCATTTCCTGCGAGACCTGCTTGGACGAAGGGGCCTTGACCTCCTTGACTTCTTCTTCCTCGGCCTGAAGCGGGGCCGCACCGAGCAGCGCCGCCAGCGCCGCCAATAGCCAGATTTTCTTCATCACAGCTTCTCCATCGTGAGGGTTAAGGGATTAAAACGATCTTTCCGAAGGCCTCGCCGGTCTCCAGCAGCCGATGCGCCTCCCGCGCCTCGGCCAGCGGCAGGGTCCGGTCGAGCACCGGCTTGAGCCGCCCCGCCTCGACCTGGCGCAGGATCTCGAATTGGCTGCCGCGCGAACCCATCGTCGAGCCCAGGATCCGCAGCTGCCGGAAAAAGACCTGGCGCAGGTCGGTCGTGACCTCCGCCCCCGTGGTCGCGCCGCAGGTGACGAGGACGCCGCCCCACTTCAAGCACAACAGCGACTCCTTCCACAAGGCCTTCCCAACGTGCTCGAAGACCACGTCGATCGCCTGCTTGCCGGCGATACGGGCGACGGCCTCGAGGAGGTTTTCGTTCTTATAATTGACGCCGAAATCCGCGCCCAGGGCCTTGGCCTTCTCGAGCTTGGCCTCCGAGCCCGCCGTCGCGATCACGCGGCAGCCGAAAAGCTTGGCGATCTGGATGCCCGCCGAGCCGACCCCGCTGCCGCCCCCGTGGATCAAGACCCATTGGCCGGGGCGGATGGCGGCCTTGTCGACCAGCATCTGCCAGGCGGTGAGAAAGACCAGGGGCAGACAGGCCGCCTGGGCGAAATCGAGGTTTTGCGGAAATGGCAACAGATTGCGGGCCGGCACCGCGAGGTACTCGGCGTAACCTCCGGAGATGTTTTCTCCGAGGATACGGTAGCGCGGGCAGAGATTGTCGCGGCCCTCGGAGCAGCGCTCGCAGCGGCCGCAGCTCAGTCCCGGGTGCAGCAGGACCTTTTGGCCCAAGGTGACGCCCTCGACCAAGTCCCCGACCTCGGCAACTTCCCCGGCGATGTCGCTCCCGAGGATGTGGGGATAAGCAAGTTTCAGGTGGGGCAAGCCCTTGCGTATCCAGAGGTCCAAGTGATTGAGGGCAACGGCGCGGACCCTGACCAGGACCTCGTCGGCCCGAATGTTGGGCTGGGGCAGCTCAAGGGCCTCGAGGACCTCGGGCCCCCCATGGCGATGGAGAACGACGGCTTTCATCTTGAAATCGCTTGTCTTTATGGAAGGCTCTTGTATCTTTGGCCGACAAGCCGCGCAAGCCTTAAGTCTTCCAACCCTCAGCGAAAGGATCGCCGACATGGCAAAATTCCTGAAATTCTCCATCCTTCCACTCGCCTTGCTGTTTTTAACCGCCTGCCCGGGCAAAAAACTGAGCTCCGACGAAGTCCTTGGGGCCGTGGTGGGGGCGATGTGCAAGAAGCTGGTCACCTGCCAGCCCAACGCCATGCCCAGCGAGGATTTTTGCCAAACTACCATGAAAACAGCGCTGAATTCGGCCAAGGACATGCCCAAGGTCGGGGCCACCCAGAAGCAGTTGGACGCCTGCCTCGACAGCATCAACAAGTCGGAATGTCAGGGACTTTTGGGCAGCGAGCCGCCCGCGGGCTGCGAATTCTTAAAATAATCGGATCGGCTAAAACTTTATGGGGGGAGCCGCGTAACTACTACATATCATCTCCCCCCTTTTCCAATAGGCTCAAGGCCTCGCGAGGTGCCTAAAAACACCGATACTCGCGAGGCCTTTTTCTTTCTTTTCCGCCCCCGCGAAGGCCCGGAAAATACCCTCGACTCGCCCGGCGGCGATCTATATATTGCCCGCAATTTTAGCCATGAAACCCATCGCCCTCGTCACCGGTGCCACCGGATTCGTTGGAAACGCCGTCGCCCGAGCCTTGCTTAAGTCGGGCCGGGACGTCCGCGTCCTGATCCGCCGCAACTCCAATCCCAAGCAGCTCAGCGGCCTGGGCGTCGAGATCTTCTACGGCGACCTGCGCAAGCCCGAGACCCTGGGCCCCGCGCTGCACGGCTGCCGCGAGCTTTACCACGTCGCCGCCCAGTACACCTTCTTCAATCCCGACCCCAAGCAGATCTACGCGAGCAACGTCGAGGGCACGCACCATATCCTCTCCGCCGCGCAGCGCGCCAACGTCGCGAAGGTCGTCTACACCTCGACGGTGGGCGCGGTCGGCATCCCCGAAGACGGCAAGCCGGGCGACGAGGAGACGCCGATCACGATCTTCGACTGCAAGGGACACTACAAGCGTTCGAAGTTCCTGGCCGAGCAGGAGGCGATGAATTTCTACCGGAAGGGCCTTCCGGTCGTGATCGTCAACCCCAGCGCGCCGATCGGGGTGCGCGACGTGAAACCCACGCCCACCGGAAAGATGATCTTGGATTTTCTCAACCGCAAGATGCCCGCCTACATCGACACCGGCCTCAACCTGGTGGACGTCGACGACGTGGCGGTCGGCCACATCCTGGCCGCCGAGAAGGGCCGGGCCGGCGAGCGCTACATCCTGGGACACCGCAACCTGCACCTGCGCGAGATCCTGCAGGAGCTCTCCGCGCTCACCGGGCTGCGGGCCCCGCGCGTCAAGATGCCGCACGCGGTGGCCTTGGGCTTCGCCTATTTCAGCGAGGGCGTCTCGCGGCTGACTAAAAAGCCGCCGGCGGTGGAGGTCGAGGCGGTGCAGCTGGGCAAGAAGAAGATGTTCTTCAGCGCAGACAAGGCGGTGCGCGAGCTGGGCCTGCCCCAGACGCCCGTGCGCACCGCGCTGAAAAAGGCGGTCGATTGGTACCTGGCCAACGGCTACGTCAAGGAGAAGATCGCCCGGCGCATCGCCAAGCACCAGGCAGGCAAGGTCTTGCCGGTGGCCCAGCCCGAGTCGTAAACCGCGGCGCCGCTTCGTCCTTACTTCGCGTCCTTCAGCAGGATTCCACGCGGATTCACCGTCACGTATTGGCGTCTCGACATAATCCTTGAAATGTCCCGCCGTGCCTCCTAAGGTTCTCGAGGCTCGGCCAAATTCCATGAATCGGGAGGGATGAATGCTCCGTACCATGATCTGTTCTTGCTTGGCCTTAATCGCCGTTGGAACCTTTGGCGCTTGCAGCAAAAAGCAGGAGGCCGCTCCGCCGCCCGCGGCGCCGGCTGTCGCTCAGCCCGCCCCGCCGCCGCCCGCGGCCCCGCCCGCCGCCCCCGCGGTTGCGGAAAGCTTCGAGGGCGAATGGAGCGGAAGCAGCGGCGAGGACCTGCCTGTCAGCTTTTCGATCCAGGGCAACCAGGTCACCTCGTTCAGCGGCAGTTATTCCGGAAAGAACGGATCCTGCTCCTTCAGCGGACAGATCTCCAGCTCCGGACCCGCGACGATCGCGGGCAAGTCCTTCACGGCCCAGGGACGCAGCAGCCGGGAAGAACTCGAGTTCACGGCCCAGGGCACCCTGACCTCGCCCACCGAGGCCTCCGGCAGCCTGGTCTGGAAGGGAAAATCGGAGCTCTGCGGGGCCATCGACCTCAAATATCAGTGGACGGCAAAGAAGGCGCCCCCGACGCCCATGGACGCGGAAGACCTGGAATAAGGCCCCGGAAGGTCCCCAAACCAATTTTGCGGCAAACGCTTGCCAAGCCCGGAAAGAACGTCTATAGCCGGGCCCGTTGCTCCCATCGTCTAGGGGTCTAGGACAGCGCCCTCTCACGGCGTAGACCGGGGTTCGAATCCCCGTGGGAGCGCCATTAAGCCCCGTTGGGGCTTTTCTTTTTTTCCTTCACCGCTTCCACGATTTTGCAACCCCATGTCCCCCTAAGATTAAAGTTCCTTGAAATTAATAAAAATTTACCCTTGTATGGGGACCCATGGCCAAGACCCAGACCATCACCTCGGCGAGCAGCGCCGAATATTTTTCCAAAAACCTCCAGCAGGTCGGTTTTTCCTCCTACACGAAGGCCGCGCTGACCACGATCAAGGAGGCCGTCGACAACTCGCTGGACGCCTGCGAGGAGGCCGGCATCCTCCCCGAGGTCTTCGTCCTGATCGAGAAGGTCGGCGAGGGCACGGCCAAGAACGCCGACTCGATCCGCATCCGCGTCGAGGACAACGGCCCCGGCCTCGAGCCCGACGACGTGGTCAAGGTCTTCGGCGAGTACCTGGCCAGCTCGAAATTCGGGCGCGGCCGCTGCAGCCGGGGCCAGCAAGGCATCGGCATCTCGGCCGTCACCACCTGGGCCCAGCTGACCAGCGCGCGGGGCGCGACGGTCGTCACCAAGACCGCCAAGATGCGCAAGGCCGTGCAATGCGTCGTCGAGGTCGACATCAAGCACAACAAGGGAACGCTCAAGTCGAAGGAAGCGGTCGACTGGGACCGCGACCACGGTCTGGCCTGCGAGTTCGTCATCGACGCCCGCATCCAGCTCAACGGCGAGGGCGGGCTGCTGGCCTACCTTACCGGCACGACCCTGGTGAACCCCCACCTGACCCTGCGCTACAAAGTCCTGGATCAAGAGGAAGTCACGGTGCCCCGGGTCACCGAGGAAATGCCGCAGATCCCCGACGCCACCCCCCCCCACCCGCACACCATGAAGCTGGGGGAATTCATCGCCCACTCCCACCTCTTCGGCCGCGTCTCGATCGGCGCCTGGCTGAAAAAAGGCTTCTCCCGCATCAGCGACGGGGTCCTGGCCGAAATGAGAAAGGACGGCCTGCCGCAGTCGCTCATCGACCTGAGCGTCGACAAGGCCTCGGAGGAGCAATTCAAAAAGGTCTTCGCCGCCCTGCAAAAGGCCAAGCTGATGGCGCCCTCGACCAGTTCGGTCTTAAGCATCGGCGAGTCGGGTCTGGCCAAGAGCATCCAGCGGGTCGGACAGGTCGATTTCTTCTCGGTCGTCTCCCGCAAGCCGGCGATCTGCGACTTCAAGCCGGTCTTGGTCGAGACAGCGATCGCGCGCCTGCTGGACAGGCCGGCCGAGGACGAGCCCGTCACCCTGCTGCGCTTCGCCAACCGCGTCCCCTTGCAGTTCGACAAGGCCGCTTGCGCCATCACCCAGGCGACGGTCTCGGTCAACTGGCGCGCCTATGGGCTCAACCAACCCAAAAACAGCCTGCCGCAGGGGCCCTACATCATCGCGGTGAGCGTCGTCTCGCCCTTCATCAAGTTCAAAAACGCCTCCAAAGAGACCATCGACGCCAGCGACGAGCTGGTCGAGGAGATCCGCCGTACCCTGATCCAAGCGGGCCAGCGCCTCTCCAAGCACATCCGCCGCGAGGTCAAGGAGGCCGACCTCGAGAAGAAGCGGCAGCACATCGAGATGTTCGCTCCTATCCTGGTCGACGGCGCCTGCCGGATCACCAAGTCGCCCAAGGAGCGACGCATCAAGGCCCTCGACGGCCTGGCCAAGATCCTCGGCCGGGACGCGGCCCTGGCCGAACAAGAACTGGCCGTCGCCATTGAGCACGCGGAAGAGGCCGTGATGAGAATGGGACAAGTCGCGGGTATCATTCCCGGAGCCGGCGAGGGCGGCGAGGCCGAACCCGCGGCGAAGACGGCCCCGAAGGAAACCAAGGAAAAGCGCCCGGCCAAAGCCGCCAAGGAGAAGAAAAAGTAAATGGCTACCGACGTCGACGTCAAAAAACTCTCCGTCGAGATGTGCGAGCGCCTGCTGCGCGACCTCGAGCGCGCCAAGCGCCCCGTGCTGGAAGCCACCAAGTGCTCGCTCGACAACTCCAACTACAACCCCAAGGTCGGCTACCTGACGCCCGGCGACAAGAAGGTGGCGACCGAGCTGAACGTCAGCTCGGTGCAGAAGATGTCGCGTGCGATCTTCATGCTCGAGCTGATCCTGCGCAACCTCGAGGTCGGCGCCACCAACACCAAGCGCGAGCTCTACTACATCTCGAAGGGCGAAATTAAGCACGACCCGGCGCTCAAGCCGTTGGACTTCGCCGACCAAGACGAGAGCGACGCGATCATCGACTTCATCTGCGAGATGATGGAGTGCTACCGCGAGGACCTGAATTGCTTCGCCAACGACCGCGGCGGCCAGACCTACAGCCAGCAGCTGGTGGTGGTCGAGACCCTGCCTGACGGCGGCAAGGCGACCATCGACTTGAGCACCTTGGGCACCTCGCCCTTCCAGCCGAAAAACCGCCCGCAGAGCCTCAAGCTCAAGGCCAAGAAGAAGATCGACTTCTGCCTGATCGTCGAGTCGGAGGGCACGGCCAACACGCTGGTCAACAGCGGCTTCACCAAGCGCCACCCGGTGATCCTCCTGGGCGCCCAGGGCGTCCCCTCCAACGCGGTGCGCGGCTGGACCAAGCTGATCCAGGACGAGCTGAAGATCCCCTGCTACTTCTTCGGCGACTTGGACGCCTACACGATGCAGAACATCTTCCGCACCCTCAAGGCCGGCTCGGCAGCCAGCCTGATCCGCAACTCGGATTTCTCGGCGCCGGAGGTTAAGTTTTTGGGCGTGCTGCCGGAGGACATCAAGAAGTACGACCTGCCCGACTACGGCGTGAAGGAAAACGACGCCGCAGAGTCCCGCGCCCTGAAGAAAGCCCGCGACGCCCTGCAAAACGACCCCTTCTTCAAGGACAAGAAGAACAAGGGGGTCTCCGACATCCTCAAGTGGCTGATCCAGCACAAGCGCCGTTGCGAGCAGCAGGCCCTCTTCTCGGTCAACCCGCGGGACCCGCTGATGCCCGAGAAGATCATCATCGAGAAGATCAAAAAGGGAAACTACGTCTAGTCGAACGACGATCCCACCCAAAGCCCGCTGGCCATTTTCCGCCCTTCGTCTTATTTTTAGAGTTCCTTGCCAATGCGCACGGTTCGTTCCGGCGCTTGTCCCGCGACAAGAAGGAGGCGGCCATGAAAAGACTGAACCAAATCCGAAAGGCCCCCCGCGGCCACTGGGTCGGCGACGGCTTTCCCGTGCGCTCGATGTTCTCCTACGACCGGGACGGGGCCGCGATCAGCCCTTTCCTGCTGCTCGACTACGCGGGGCCGGCCGAGTTCCCGCCCACCGAAAAGCGCCTCGGCGTCGGCGAGCACCCCCACCGCGGCTTCGAGACCGTCACGGTCGTCTACCAGGGCGAGGTCGAGCACCGCGACTCGGCGGGGCACGGCGGCAAGATCGGGCCGGGCGACGTCCAATGGATGACGGCCGCCTCCGGCATCGTCCACGAGGAACGGCACGGGCGCGATTTCGCCCGCCGGGGCGGCACCTTGGAAATGGTGCAGCTCTGGGTGAACTTGCCCGCGAAATTCAAGATGACCGAGCCGCGCTACCAAGACATCCTCGACGCCCAAATTCCGCAGGTCGAGCTGCCGAACGGCGCCGGACTGGCGCGGATCATCGCCGGCGAGCTCTCCGGAACCCGCGGCCCGGCCAAGACCTTCAGCCCGGTCGATCTCTGGGACTTGCGCCTCAATGCCGGCCGGCGCGCCGAGCTGCCCCTGCCCGAGGGCCACGCTGCCCAGCTTCTGCTGCTGCGCGGGCGAGCGGCGATGCCGGGCGGCGAAACCTTGGAGGCCGCCGAGCTCGCCCTCTTCGAAGGGGCCGGAAACGGCATCGCCCTCGAGGCGAAGGAAGACGCGACGGCATTGTTGATGAGCGGGGCCGCGATCGAGGAGTCGATCGCGGGCTACGGTCCCTTCGTCATGAATACCCGGGAAGAAATCCTGCAGGCCATGCAGGACTACGAGAGCGGCCGGATGGGCCGGATGGGCTAGTCTTTGTCGGACTTGACGGCGCCGCTCTTCGCCCCCAGCCGCGAGAGCATCTCGTCGAAGTAGGGCCGGTCGCGGAGGTTCATGTATTCCTCCGGGAAGGCCACCACCTCGATGTTGGCGATTTTTCGGGCCGGATCGGCGTTGCGCAGCACGAAGGAGAAGCGGCTGCCGTCGACCAGCTTGGTGTTGTTCATGAACGGCGTGTCGAAGTAAGAGACGTAAAATTCGATCGTCTTGAAGTTGAAATTCTCCTCCGCCGAGCTGACCCGCACCTTGACGTCGGAGTCGCTCACCTCCTGCAATCGCACGGCGAAGGGATAGGTGCCTTCCCGCCCCTTCAGGTTGAAGCTCCCCATCCTCGGACAGTCTTCCGTCGACTCCATGCAGAGCCTCAGCTCGATCGGCTCGTTCTGCGGCTTGCTGAGCAGGTTGACCTGCCGGTCGGCCGCGTCCCGGGCGATGGAGAGCAGCCGCAAGCGCTGCTCGGGGTTGATGCGCCGGTTGAGGTCCTCGAAGAGCGGCCTGGCGTCGAAGAACTCCTGGAAGTTGAGCGTGAGCAGGTGGAGGTACATCATCTGCTTCTCGGGATCCTTCAGGATGTCCTCGCCGAAGTAGCTGCCGATCAGCGCGTTGAACATCTGCGAGCGCAGCGTCGAGTCGGACTGCTCCCGCTGCGTCATGATCTGGACGTAGAGCTGCGTCTCGCGGTTCTTCTCTTGGTTGTAGTTGATGGCGATGGGAATGAAAACCCCCGCCAAGAGGGCGCCGATGGCGGTGACCGTCTTGGCGACCAGGTCCCATTTCGAGGCGGTGGCTGGGGCGGGGGCCGGAGGCGTCAAGGGCTACTCCAGTTTGAGATTTTTTTCGGTGGCTTGGGGAAAGACGTCGACCTTCTCCTCGCGGGTCGTGCCGTCGGGCAGCTTGACCTTAAGGGTGTAGGCGCCGGGATCCAGGACCAGGGAATAAAAGCCGAGGGCGTTGGTCTTGCCGGACTTGTCGCCGGCCGCGACCTCGGCGTCCTTCAGCGGCGCGCCCTTGTAGGAGATCTTGCCGAAGAGCTCGGAGGCCCAAGCCGGCGCGGCGACGGTCAAAAAGGCGAAGGATAACAATAAGATTTTCTTCATGATCCAGGTTCCTTTCGGGAGAAAGTACCCCAATTCGCGAGGGGCTGACAATGAGTCTTTCTCTTAGGACTCTCCGGGCTGGACATTGGCTAAGGGAGAATTCCGCTTCCCATCGCCGCCCGACGGCGCTTCAATAGGTTCATGCGCCAGGTCTGGATCCCCAAAATCGGCGGCCCCGAGGTCCTCGAAGTGAGAGAGGCGCCCGACCCCGAGGCCAGGTCCGGCGAGATCCGCATCCGCGTCGAGGCGGCCGGCGTCAACTTCGCCGACCTCTTGGCGCGGCAGGGCCTCTACCCCGACGCGCCCAAGCTGCCCGCGGTGGTGGGCTACGAGGTCGCCGGCGTCGTCGACCAGGCGGAGCCGGGCTCCGGCTTCCTTGTCGGCGACCGGGTCGGCGCCTTCACCCGCTTCGGCGGTTACAGCGACACCGTCGTCGTGCCCGCCACCTTCGCCTTTCCCCTCCCGCCCGCCCTTTCCTTCGAGGAAGGCGCGGCGATCCCGGTCAATTACCTCACCGCCTGGCTGATGCTGGTGCACCAGGGCAACGTGCAAAAGGGCGATAAGGTCCTGATCCACGCGGTCGCCGGCGGCGTCGGACAGGCGGCGCTGCAGATCTGCCTTTGGCGCGGGGCGGAGGTCTACGGCACCGCGAGCGCGGCCAAGCACGCTCGCCTTCGCGAGCTGGGCGTCGCGCACTGCATCGACTACCATCGCCAGGATTTCGAGGCCGAGATCCGGCGCCTCACCGGCGGCCGCGGCGTCGAGATTGTCCTGGACGCGGTCGGCGGCGAGTCCTACCGCAAGAGCTACCGCTGCCTGGCGGCCCTCGGCAAACTGATGATGTTCGGGATCTCCAGCTTCAGCAGCTCGGACAAGCGCAGCCTTCTCGCCGTCGCGAAGGGGATGTGGCGCATGCCCAGCTTCAAGCCCCTCGCCCTGCTCAACGAAAACCGCGGCGTCATGGGCTTCAACCTGGGACACCTCTGGGACCGGAGCGAAACCCTGGCCCAAGCCATGAAAGAAATTTTGAATTTGATCGAAGGCGGGAAATTGCGCCCCACGGTGGACCGGACCTTTCCCCTGGAACGGGCCGCCGAGGCCCACGCCCACCTGCATGCCCGGCGGAATTTCGGGAAGGTCCTGCTCAAGCCCTGATCACCACATTGGGGGAACGCCCTCGCAGCCCCCGTACTCGGCCAGCTTGGCCTCGAAGCGCTGCCAAAATCCGGTCGCCTCGAGCTCGGCCGGGGTGTATTTCGAGTCGAAAAAATTCTTGTAGGTCTCGGTCTCCGCGTAAGGCTTCCCGGCGTCCTCCTTCCAGCAATAATACTTGAAAAGGTGCAGGGGCAGCCGGGCGATGCGCAGCTGCACGGGACGCAAGCTCACGCGCTTGCCGTGGGCGTTCATGTAGACGGACCTCTGCTCGTCGCTGAGGGAAGCCGGGGGCTGCCTAAACCATCGTTGGTAAGTCGCCTCGGAAATCAGCGCCTCTTGCATCGGGACTTCCGGGATGGCCTCCATGCCGTAGGGATTGTCGTTGTGGTCCAAATAGGCGTTGGCCAAGTCTGCGCCTTTCTCGAGCTTGCCGCTCGACACGGCGCCGCGGGAGGGCGGCGAGGCCAAGGCGAAGCTCGAGGTCATGAGGGAAGCGCGGCTGAGTAGCGGCGACAGACCGTCGTCGATCGCGGGGTCCGCGGGCAGAACGGGCTCGAGGGCCGCGAGCATTTGTTCAAACGGCGCCCGTTCGACGACGAAGCGCATTTGTCCGTGGGTGAAGGCGACTTTCTCCGCGGGAAGATTGAGAAACCGCAGCACGCGATAACTGAAATTCCCGGTGCCACCGCAGCCCCCGGTGTAATGCGCTAATTCCGACGAATAGTAGGGATTGGTGTCCGAACCCGGCTGCGGCACGAGCCGGCAGGCCATGACGGTCCCGAACATCAGGGCGGGAAGGGTCGCGTTTCCCTTCACGCCCCAATAAACTTCGCTGAACTCCTTGCCGCATTCGCCGACCAGGCTTTGCGGATTGCCCATCGCGTGCTGCAGGTTGAAACGTTCCCATTGGAGGAGCTGGGCAACGGTCGCGAAACGCGTCTCCCGCAGCAAGCCATGGCGAAAGATAAAGTTGATCGCCGCCAGCGGGGCTATCGGGATCGTGCCCTCCGCGTCGTAGCCCTCGCGTTCGACGGTTTGCAGACCGCCCCAGGGGCGGCTCCCCGCCGGGAAGTAGCGGAACAGGCGCCGCCCGTCGAGCAGGAGGCTGATATCCGTTTCGCTATGGTCGCGGAATTTCCAGGGCAGCTCGCCGCTCAATTCCATCGCGAGCTGGAGGGCGACGACCTTGAGATATAGGTCGGCCGTCGCGGCGGGATCGTAGAGGACGTGGGTATAGGAATCCTTCATCACCTCCGCCACGATCGGGAGATTCTGCGGTCGCGCGCCGGTATCGGGGTCGAGCTCGGAGCCGAAGCGCGCCTCGAAACCCGCCGGCTTTTCCGCATAACCGCCCTGTTGGTACTGGCGGTACAGGGGCCATGCCGTTTCCATCCATTGCCAATAGCGGTTGAAATGGGTTTGCAGGCGCGCCTTGTAGTCCGGAGGCCAGTAGTACCATTGCAAGGTCTTGCCGGGACCCAACGAGGCGCCGGGAGGGATGGGGCAGGAGCCGCCAGGGCAGCCTCCGCCGGCGGCGGAGCCGTTCGAGACGGAGGGAATGCCGGAGACATCGACGGCGCTTGGGGAAGCGTGAAACGCCCTCCCCATCCAGGTCGGAAGCCGCCGCAGCTCGGGCGTGGAGAGCTCCGGGATCTGGTCGGGGAATTGCCACACGATCTTTCCGCTGACCTCGGGATTTTGGTAGAGCCAATCGGTGAGATTGGGCGGAGCCGCCTCTAAAGAGGGCGCCAGGACGAGCCATAAAAAGGCGACGATAAGGGGACGCAAGGTTTACCTCGTTAACAATATAGCTCCGAGCCCCCGAAGGATCCAAGCGGCTATCCCATAGCGCGGCCTGGACCGCAAGCCCGGCCTCGCCTATCCCCTTGCGCGATGCGTAAAAAATGTGATTTATCCGACAACCTCGGCGGCCTGCCGTCGATAAGGCACACAAATGGGGGCTCACATCGGGTGGTTGCGCGCAGCGGCGCGCGACCTTGACTTAATTTTTCCCCATAAAATTTCGACTTATTTGGAACGGGATGTCCCATGACTCCGTCTAATTCTCTTTGGAACCGCGGGGCCTCGCTTCGCCCGGCGGCCGCACACGCCTCGCCAAGCGAGGCCGGCGCCCTCGATCGCAACCTCGCGCGCGAGCTCGCCGCGCAGGTCGCCTTGCGCGGATCCGCGGCCCCGGCTTGGCTGGTCCCGACCCTGCAAGAGCTGGGGAAAGAATCCGATCCCCAGCTCCAAGGGCAGGGCCTGCTCGCGGCCGCGCTGCAACTCCGCGCCGAGGGCCGCGATCTCGCCGCGCAAGAGATCCTCGTCTCCTTGGCCGGCGCCGAGGGCCCGGAAGGCCTGCGGCGCAAGGCCGCCGCCGAACTCTCCGCCTATCAGGGCGGCGCCTTCGGCGTCCGCAGCGAATTTCTGCTCTCCCGTTTCTGCCAAGGCGCGACCGATTGGCGCGTGATCGTTCCGATGCTCGGCGCGGGCCTGGTCGGGCGCCTGGCCGGCGGAGCGACCTTGGGGCGCCTCTCCGGCTTGGCGGCCGAGGGCCGCCTGCCGTGGTACGCCCAGGGCGTCGGCGCGCGACTGACCGCGGGCGGCGCGGCCTACTTGGCCGAAGTGCCGGCCTTCGCCGTCTTCAGCCGCGCCTTGACGCCCGGCGCCGCCGGGACGCCTTTCTCCGACGACCTCGCGCGCTCCGCCATCTCGCTGGGGGCCTTGAAGCTCTTCGGCGCCGCGGGAAACGGCTTCGCCCGCCGGCTCGCGCCGGCCGGCCGAGCTCCCGGTCTGTCGCCCTTCGTGCTCTCTCAATCGACGGCCTTGCTGGGCCTGATGAGCGCCCACGCGCTGGAGGCGCGGCTCGGCCTGCGCCCCCATGCCGACGGCGGCGCCCTCTTCCTCGATTCGCTCGCGGCCCTGATCGGCCTCGGCGTCGGCCTGCGCCTGGGCCACAAGGTCTTGGGCGAGCGCTACGCCGAGCTGCACCGCCAATTGGAAATTCGCTCCCGATCGCTGCCACGTCCCCCGCTCCCCGCGCCGACGGCGACTTCACCCGCGTTCGGACTAAGGCCAGCCCTCGCCGCGGGACCGCGTTCCGCGAGTCTGCGTCCCTGGCTGATGATGAGCTCCAATTCCAACGACGGCGGCTCCGGCGCGCCCAAAGGCGACAGCCTCGCCCCGGTGGAGGTGCCGAACGTCATCGTCGATCCCATCGCGAGCGTGGATCCCTTGATCGGCCAGGTCGTCGACGGGCGCTACCGGGTCGAGTCCCAGCTCGGCATCGGCGGGATGGGCAAGGTCTACCTCGCCACGCACGAGGTCCTCGGGAAGAAGTTCGCCGTCAAGGTCCTGCGCGAGGACATCGCCGCCGACCCGGAGGCCACCGCGCGTTTTCTCACCGAGGCCCAGGCCGCCTCGGGGATCGGCAGCCCGCACATCGTCAATATCAGCGACTTCGGCCGGTTGCCCGACGGCTCCACCTATTACGCCATGGAATACCTCGACGGCCAGCCGTTGACGAAGCTGGTCCGGGACGGGACCCCGATTCCGGTGCCGCGCCTGATCCACATCGCGCACCAGCTCGCGGAGGGCCTGTTCGCCGCGCATCGCCAGGGCATCGTCCACCGCGACCTGAAGCCCGACAACATCTTCCTGGTGAAGCACGGCACGGAGCGCGACTTCGTCAAGATCCTGGATTTCGGCATCGCCAAGATGGTGCACAGCGACCGCCGCCTCACCCTGGAGGGCCGAACGGTGGGGACCCCCCAATACATGTCGCCGGAGCAGGTGACGGCCGAGGCGATCGACCCGCGCAGCGACATCTACGCCTTCGGGGTCCTGCTCTACGAGATGGCCAGCGGCAAAGTGCCCTTCGACGGCCCCAACCGCCTCGAGATCATGCGGATGCAGCTGGTCGACGACGCCCCTCCCCTGCGCGAGGCCTCACCGCAAAAGATCCCCGCGGAGCTGGAGGCCCTCATCGCCAAGAGCATGCAGAAGGCCCCCGACGATCGCTACCCCTCCATGCTCGAGGTCTCCCGCGAGCTGGAGCGGCTCCAGGCCAAATACCCGCTGCCGCCCTCGGCCCGGGCCATTCCGACCGAAATCCTCACGCGGCGCTCGGACGCGCTCATCGTCCCGCCGCGGCGCCGTTGGCCGCTCTTCGTGGGCTTGGGCGGCGCCGGAGTCGGAGCCCTCGCCGTCTCCGCGGCCCTGCTGTCGACGAAGCGCGGCCAAGGCCAGGCCCCCGACGCCATGCCCGCGGCGCCGGACGCCGCGCCGCAAAAACCCGACGCCGCCGTAGCCGCGCCGGACGCCGGCATCACCGTAGTGCCGATCGAGCCGCCGAAGCGGACTGCGGTCACCTTGAGCCTCGTCCCAAAAAACGCGCGGGTCTTTCGCGGCGCCGAGGATCTGGGTTCCCGCCCCGGCCCCATCGAGGTCGAGGCAGGCTCTCCGGTCGAGCTCGAGATCCGGCATCGCGGCTACAAGACGAAAAAGATCCTCGTGGACGGAAGCCAGGAAAAAATCACGGTGCGCCTCGAGCGCGAATTCGTCCCCCAGCCGCCGAAGCCGCCCAAAGAAGACAAACCGCCCAAGAAGCCGGAACCGGGCGAGGTCATCAGCCCCTGGAAGTGAAATCGCATCACGTTTTGTGAACCTTCTTCTTATTGTGAATTTCTCCGCCTGTCCGGCCGCAAGCTAAGCCGAAGAATTTTCCTTAAAATTCCATCTCTTAAACCAGGCGTTTTCTTGGCACCCCCGTTGCATTTCCATGAAGCGGCTGAGACGCGGCCCACCAAGCCTTTCTTTATCCGATCCGGGCGCACACCTGAATCGGGCCGCGTCGAGGCCGGGGAACGTTTTGGAAATTCGGGGATGGAACGAGGGGTGGTTAGGGATAGCTCGTCCGCTCGCCTCCATTTCAACGACAACGTCTATCTATATTGAGGAGGCACTCCTATGACCCCACCGATTGCATCCGGCGGTTCGCCCGTCCCGGTTTCCCCGATTCCCGAAGACCCCAAGGCCGCCGGCGCCGGCGGAGCCGAAGGCTCCAAGCCGAAGCCCTTCGAGGGCAGCCACCTACTCAACGGCATTTTGAAGAAGTCCGGTCGCGTCCCGACGCACCCGCTGACCGCAAAGCCCCCGCAGGGCGAGACGCCTGCCAAAGAAGTCACTCCCGCGGACGCGAAAAAGGCCAACAGCTTTCGCCTCAAGGGCGACGAGCATTTCAAAAAGGAAAATTTCAAGAAGGCCCTCGCCTATTACGAGATGGCCCGCAAGGCCAACCCCGGCGACGCTCAGATCTTGCTGAGCCTCGCCAAGGCCGAGCACGCCACCGGCAACCTGCTGCACGCCCACGACCATTACAATGAATTGCTCGCCTCCGATCCCAGCCAGCTCGTCGTCCGCGCCCTGCGCAGCGACGCCAATCAGGCGATCCTGATGCAGATGCAGCGGATGGCGCCCAAGATAAAGCCGGAGCAACAGGCCGAATTCATCAAGATGGGCCAGATGCTGACCCTCGAGATGGCCGCGGACCGCGCCACCCTCCTGGCGCACAACGCCGACAAGGAGCTGGAGGGCCTGAAAGGCATGGAGCAGACCCTGGCGACACTGCACGGCAAGCCGAAGGCCGACAAGGAAAGGGCCTGCCAGACCCTGCTCGCGATGGCGATGGACACCCTGGACCTGGCCCAGCTGCCCGCGCAGGATCCCAAGGACGCCGAGCTCATCCCGGAAAAACTCGGGCTGATGACCAAGGAGATCTTCGGCGTCCTCGCCCGCTTCGCGAAGGCCGACCCGGATCCCGCCCTCCAGCGCCTCGCGCCCCTCTTCGAGGGCTACCAGGCCTTGCTGGAAGGCAACACCGAGGCGGCGATGAAGTCCTTCGAGGTCGTCCGCGAGGAGGGCCTGAAGGTCCTGGGCGAGGGCGACGCGGAAAAAGGCGAGAAGATCCTTCAGGAACGGATGGAGAAGGCCGCCAAGGCGCTCGCCGCCAACGACCCCGCCGGCGCGGAGAAGATCTACCAAGAAGAAATCCCTCCCGGCCTGGCCGACGCCTATATCTACCTCAAGCAGTTCGAGGCCCAGAAGACGCGCATGGTCAGCCTGGTCGCGACCGCGGCCTGGGAGGAGGACGTCAACGCCCGCCATGCCGAAGGGGCGAAGAAGGCCAACGGCTTTTGGTCGATGTTCGGAGAGTTCGTCGACGTGGTCGGCGGAGACCCGACGGAGCAAGACAAGCTCGCCATCGCGGCCCGCAAGGAGCTCAACCTGGTCCACGCGGTCCGCGACCGCCTGGCCCTCGGCAAGGCGAACACCCTCGAGGAAGCCCTCAAGGATGTCGAGGCCACCGAGACGGGCGAGCTGAAGGATCAGGCGACCGCACAGCTGGACCAGATCGCCAAAGGCGAGGACCCCGGCATCCTGCCGCTTTCCAAGGTCGTCGAACTCACCAAAAAGCCGAAGATGAGCTCGGACGCCGCCGGCACCCTGATGAGCTTCGCCGACTCGATGGGGACCTTCGGCGGCCGGCCCAAGATGAGGACCCTGCTCTACGCGGCCGTTCAATCCTTCTCCAAGGATAAGGAACACCAAGATAGAGCGGCCTCGGCATTGAAGGAGCTCGCCAAGGAATAATCCGATTTCCCTTTCACTCCATGCGGCGAGGCCCCGGTTCGGGACCTCGCCGCTATTTTTTGAAAAATGCGCAGCGCCGGCCCTCGGTCCCAGCTTCATTCCCAGAAATCAAAATTTCTCCATTTAACTATATGATTTTATTTAATTAATTTAATAAATTCGACAGGCGCCCCCCAATGCGCCCAAAAAAGATGCCGCGAAAATTATTTTCTCCCCTTTCTCCTCCTTTCTTGAGAAACCCTATTTGACGGAGCGAATTGGCCGATGCCGTCACGCCGGCGCCGGGGCGCAACTTTCCCGGTCGGCCGACGATAAAGGCCAAAAATACGGGGCACATGTCTGACCTTTCTCGGCGAAGGACCTTCGCCCGCTCGCCCCATCATGTTTATTAAGAACTCTCCGGCCGCCCTCCTGAATGGGGTATGGGCTCATTAGGTTTCGCGGCCCGAGAGCGTACGTTCATGACCGCCTCCAGGCTCTCGCAGCCGTTAGCAGTATCGACGGCCACGGCCCAGCCGGCACCCGCGCCGACCTCCGCCGCCCATGCGGCGCTGGACGATTTCGCCCGGGCGCTACCCGCCCTGCCCGGCTCGGCCCCGAAGGCCCTCCTCGCCCGGCTGGACGAGCTCCGCCGCGAGACGGACGAAGGGCTGCTACTGACCGAACTCCTGGCGCTCGGTATCCAACTGAAATCCGAACACCGCGCCGAGGCCGCCTATGTCCTGCTCTCGCGCCTCAACCACGACGGCATCGCCGAGTCCTTCCGCGCCAAGGCCCGCGCCGAGGCCGACGCCATCGAGGGCAAGGGCGTCGCGGGGCTGCGCGCCGAATTCCTGCTCTCCCGTTTTTGCAAAGACGCCACCGACGCGCGGGTCATCGCGCCGATGATCGCTGCCACGCTGGTCGGCCAAGTCGCCGGCACCGCCGCCCTCGGCCGTCTGATGGGACGCCCGGCCTCCTGGCTGACGCGGGGTTTCGGCGCCGAACTCGGCGCGGGCGCCTTCGGCTACGGCGCCGAGGTCGTCACCTTCGCGGGCTTAAATCGCGCCCTCGCGCCGCATCCCAACGGACCCTTTTCGCACGACCTGGCGCGCTCGGCGCTCACCATCGGCGCGCTGAAGCTTTCCGGTTTCGCCGTCAATTCGGCCCTCGCCGGGCCGGGCGCCCGTATCGCCGCGCGCGGCCGGGCCTCGACCCTGCCCTTCGCGGCGCACCAGGCCGGCGCCTTCGTCGGCCTCACCGCCTCGCACAAGCTCGAGGAGCATTGGGGACTCAGGCCCCGCGTCGAGGGCTCCACCTTCCTGCTCGACACCTTCGCCTCGCTGGTCAGCCTGGGCATCGGGGCGCACCTGGGCCAACGCGCCTTGGGCGAACGCTTCGCCGGATTCCGTAGCGAGCTGGGCATGGCCGCGAAGCTGCAAAAATACCGCCCGCAAGAAAACGCGCGGGCCCGCCTCGTTCCGGCAATGGCCGGCGGCGACGGCCGTGGTCTTTCCCCGATCCTGATGATGAGCATGAGCATGCCGCCGGGCGGCCCGAAAGGCGGACGGCCCAGCAAGGGCACCTCCTGGCAAGAACCGCAGGTCCCCGAGCCTTCCGACCCGCTTAACGGCCACATCTCGGTCACGCCGGCCGACGTCGTGCCGAGGGCCCCCACCGAGCCGCCCGACCCCAATATCGGCAAGGTCTTCGAGGGCCGTTACCGCATCAAACGCAAGATCGGCTACGGCGGCATGGGCGTGGTCTATGAGGCCACGCACGAGGTGATCGGCAAAAGAATGGCCCTCAAGCTGCTCCGCCGGGACGCCATGACCAAGGAGGTGGCCGAACGCTTCCTCAACGAGGCGAAGGCGGCCGGCATGATCGGAAACCCGCACATCATCGAGGTCACCGACTTCGGAAAGCTGGCGGACGGCACGCCCTATTTCGTCATGGAGTACCTCGAGGGCACCTCCCTCTTCGGGCTGATGGAGGGGTATCAGCCGGTGCCTATTCCGCGTCTCGTGAACATCGCTCGACAGATCGCCGAGGGCCTGGCCGACGCGCACAAGGCGGGCATCGTCCACCGCGACATCAAGCCGGAGAACATCTTCCTGATCAACGAGGGCAGCAAGGTGGACTTCGTCAAGATCCTGGACTTCGGCATCGCCAAGATCGCCAACGGCGGCAGCGGAGAAAAGCTGACCCAGGCGGGCGTGCCATTCGGGACGCCGCAATACATGTCGCCGGAGCAATCCGCGGGCCTGCCGGGGATCGACCATCGCACCGACGTCTACGCCTTCGGAATGCTGCTCTACGAGATGGCCACGGGGCGCCTTCCCTTCAACTTCGAGAATTTCCAAGAGACCCTCAACGCGCAGATGTATAAACCGCCGATCCCTCCCAGCGAGCTGGTCCCGGTGAAGCAGCCGATTCCGCCTGGCCTCGAGGCGATCATCATGAAGGCCATCTCCAAGCGGCCCGAGAATCGCTACCAATCGATGGGCGAGATCATCGTCGAGCTCGACAAGGTGCAGTCCGGGCTCATGCCCGCCGCCGTCACCGAGCTGAAAAAACGTTCCGATAGCGCGGACCTGCCGCTCGACTACTTCCGCAACGGTTTCACGCCCACCAACCTGCGGCGCTCGCGCCGCTGGCCGATCTTCGCGGGCATCGGCATCGGCGGGGCCTCGGCCCTCGCCGCGGCCTTCTACGCGCTGAGCCGCACTGGCGGCGTCACGGCCCAACCCACCGCCGTTCCGCCGCCCGACGACAAGCCCAAGCCCGACGCCGCCCCGGTCGACACGGCTCCGACGGAGCCTTCGCCCAAGCGCCAGGTGGAGGTCAACGTCGACCCCGTGGACGCGCGCGTCTTCCGCAACGGCGAGGACCTGGGCAACAACGTGGTGAAGGTCGAGATGGATCCGGGCCAGAAGGTCGAGCTCGAGGTGAAGCGCGAGGGCTACAAGAGCCGCAAGATCACCCTCGACGGCCTGGAAGAGAGCGTCACCGTGAAGCTGGAGAAGGAAAAGGCCGTCCGGCCACGGCCGAGCGGCAATCCCTCGGGTTCGGGAAAACCGAAGCCCAAGCCGACCAATTCCGGCGAAGTCATCAGTCCTTGGAAGTGATCCCGCCGTCCAGGGACTGGCCCTTGCGCCCGCCGTGCTCGACGTGGCTCGGGGCCTTCATCCCCAACAGCACCTTGGAGAATTCCAGCGAGCGCTCGACCAGCGCCTTCGCGCCGGCGCGCAGCTGGCGGCTGCGCTCGACGTAGGCGACGTTGCGCTCCATGTTTTCCATCGACCAGCCCAGGGAATGGGCGATGTAGGGAAAGATCGGGAACATGAAGCCCAGCTCGGCGAAAAACCCCAGCATCTCGCCCGCCACCGCCTGGATGTTGTCCTGCCCGCCCGTGATGATGAAGGCCGCGACCTTGTTGCGGATCAAGACCCGGTCCGCGGTCGTGACCTGGTTTTGGATGCAGTTCATGCGCTCGACCATCTTGTGGTAGAGGCCGCTCGCCGAGCCCCAACGAATGGGCGTCGCGACCACCACCACGTCGGCCCAGTGCACGAAGGCCTCGTAGACCTGTTCGAGCTCGTCCTTACCGTCGAACTGCGTGATCGCGCAGGGCCAGGTGCAGGCCTGGGCGCTCTTCGAGTAATAGCCCTCGCAATTCTTGAAATTAAGGTCGTTGAGCCGGATGAGTCGGGTGAGCGCGCCGTGCTCCTGCGCGGCGCTTTCCAAGGCCGATTCGAGCAGGGCGTCGGAGGTGGAGTAACGCGGGTGGCTTCGCGTCATCGCGGTCGTGGAGATACCGACGACCCGGAGCGGCCCATCCTCCCGCTTCGGCTCGCGCGCCAGGGGATGGGGCTCGTGCTTGCCTTTGTGGCGCTTGGTGGCGGCCTCGAGGTTGACCCAGAGGTGCCCGCCCTCTTCCTTCAATTCGTAGGTCGGGACCCGCGAATCGCCCATCCCGGGCCGCACCGCGCCGGTCTCGCGGTGGAAGCGCCAATAATGCCAGGGACAGACGAGGTAGCCGTCGATGATCGTCCCTTTGCCCAGGGGACCGCCGATGTGGTTGCAGACGCCGGAGATGGCGGCGAATTTGCCGTCGAGATAGGTCAGCGCGATCTTGGTCTTGCCGATCACGACCTCGCGCAACGGGGCGCCTTTCAGCGCGTGCACGGGACCCAGGTCGTGCCAGACGGGCGAGCTCATGAGGGCATACTATCGGAAGCCTTCGGGCCCTGGCAATTTTTCATTTCAGGAGGATTCGGGCCGCGAGGGATGCTCGACCGTCTCCAGCCAATACCGCGAGAGGTTGCGGAGCACCTCGACGATCTGCTCGAATCGGACCGGCTTGCGGATGAAGCTCCCGCCCAGGCTGTAGGTGTATTGGATGTCCTCGTCGTTGCGGGAAGTGGTGAGGACCACGACCGGAATCATGCGCAGGCCGGGGTTCGACTTGATCTCTTGCAGGGCCTCGCGCCCGTCTTTTTTGGGCATGTTAAGGTCGAGCAGGATCAGGTGCGGGCGGGGCACGGAGATATCCGCGGCGTAGGCCCCGCGGCGCAGGAGGTAGTCCATCAGCTCCTCGCCGTCGCGAACCCAGCGCAAATCCGCGCCGATCCGCGCCTCGGCGAAGGCGTCCTTGGCCAGCAGAAAATGGTCCTCGTCGTCCTCGGCCAGGAGCACGACCTTTTTATGATGATGAACGCTCACCCGGAGGCTCCTTGGGCAGGCGCAGGCGGAAGGTCGACCCCGCGCCCGGCTCGCCGGTCACGGAGATCTCGCCGCCGTGCCGTTGGACGATCTTTTGGCAGATCGCCAATCCCATGCCCGTTCCTTCGTATTCTTGACGACCGTGCAGCCTTTGAAAAGGTTTAAATATCGTTTCGGAGAATTTCCCCTCGATCCCGATACCCCGATCCCGCACCTCGATCTCCGCAAAACCGTCCTCCGAGACGCGGCCCGAGACGCTGACCTGGGGCCGTTCTCCGGGCTTGTGAAACTTGAGGGCGTTGCCGATGATATTTTGAAAGAGCTGGAGCATCTGCGAACGGTCCGCCTGGACCGCCGGCAGGGGGCCGACCTCGACCTCGGCCCCGGTCTCTGCGATCCGCCACTCCAAAACTCCCAGGACCTCCTTGACCACGCCCTCCAGCTCGACGCACCCAAAGGGCTTGGCGCGCGTCGTGACCCGCGCATATTGCAATAGATCGTCGATCAATTTCCGCATCCGCAGGGCCGCCTTTTGGATGCGTTCCAGGCTGTCCAATCCCCTCTCGCCCAGGGCCTCGCCGGCGTTGGCCCGGAGCCGGTCTCCGAAGGCGATGATCTTGTGCAAGGGCTCCTGCAGGTCATGGGAGGCGACGTAGGCGAAGTCCTGCAGTTCCTTATTGGAACGCGCGAGTTCGAGGCCCTTTTGCCGGATTTCCTCCTCCGCGCGCTTGCGGTCGGTGATGTCCCGGATGAAGGCGCTGAAGATGAATTTGTCCCCCCAGCGCAGGGGGCTGACCGCGATCTCGACGGGAAACTCGTGGCCGTCCGCGTGCCGGGCCACCGTCTCGACCCGGCGGTTGAGCATGCCTTCCTGCCCGCTGCGCAGGAAACGGCGGCGGATCCGCAGGTAGAGATCCTGGTAGCGGGGCGGGATCAGGATCTCGGTGTCCTTGCGCCCCATCGCCTCCAAGCTCGACCAGCCGAAGATCCTTTCCGCTTGGGGGTTCCAGTAAATGATATGCCCTTCGGCGTCGATGACCACCACCGCCGACAAGGCGTGGTCGACGATGGTACGGGTCCGCTCCTCGCTCTCCTTGAGCTTTTGCTCCGCCTGGCGGCGCGCCGTGACGTCGGAGGCGGTGCCCGTGGACCCTACGACCTCCCCGGCCTCGTTGCGGACCACGATGGCGTTGTAGCTCAAATAAACCGGCCTGCCATCCTTCCGGATGTGGATCGTCTCGTACTTGAAGAAAGGCTGTCCCAGCTTCACCTTTCGGAAGGTCTCCATGTCGACGCGGGCCTGTTCCGGGCTTTCGAAATCGGTGAAGGGCCGGCCCAGCATCTCCTCCGGTTCGTAGCCGTAGATGCTGCGGGTCGCTTGCCGGTTGAGGAAGGTCCAGCGGCCTTGCGCGTCCACCGACCAAATCAGGTCGTGGGAGGTCTCGACTAAGTCCCGGTATTGCTTTTCGCTGCGTTTCAGCTCTTCCGCGGTGCGGGCCAACTCGGTGACGTCGCGAAAGCTCCAGACCCGACCGACCGCCTCGAATTCGACCATCTGAGGCTTGGAGTAGCGCTCGAAGATCCGGCCGTCCTTGAAACGCAGGACGTCGAAGCTCTCCGCCTGCGGCTGGGAATAAAGGTCTCGGACCTTTTTTAAAAAACCCTCGGGATCCTCCAGCTGGTCGAGGACGAAGGCCAGGGCCGCACGGTCGTCGCGCGAGGCGAGGATGGCCTCGGGGATCCGCCACATCTCGACGAATTTCTTATTGAATCCGACGATATTGTCGTCACGGTCGACGACCAAGATGCCGTCCGTGGTCGAATCGAGGGTCGCCCGAAGCAAGGACAAGGCCCGCTCGCTGCCCTCCAGGCGTCCGGGATCCGTCGCCGAGCTCCGTGCGGCCCTGCCGCGCCGGAAACCCCACCAGCCCGCCAGCAGCCCGGCCAGGACGAGGGCCAACAGCGTCCAAAAAATGTAGGGAAAAAGGCTCATAGCCACGGTCTGGATCTTACCTTAGGCGAGGTTTTATGGCTAAAATAGAAAATTAAGGCGGTCGGACTCAAATATTGGTTGTACAGACGGTGGGGTCTCTGCTAGATCCACCTCCCGTTCATTGAGGGTAAGAGTTCGGTGGCCACAGGGTAAGGCGGAGATTCCGATGATCCCAAAGACCAAAAGGGTGCTCGTCATCGACGACGACCCCGATATCTTGACCCTGCTCAAAGAGACCCTCGAAGCCAACCATTTCGACTGCAATACCGCACTCTCCCCGCAGGAAGGCCTCGACAAGGCGGCCGTCTTCAAACCCCACCTCATCTTGCTCGACCTCATGCTCCCCGGCATGAGCGGCTTCGGTTTCATGCGCGAGCTCAAAAAACACAAAGAGCTCGCCGGAACGCCCATCGTCGTGCTGACCGCACTCTCCGACGAGGAGATCGCCGAAGAGAGCCTCTCCCTGGGGGCCAAGGGCTACCTAAGCAAGGCCTGCAACGCCAAAGAGCTGGTCACCATGGTCCAGGCCTATTCGGATTAGGACCTAAATTTTTCATACCCTCGGGACGCGATTTTCATTAGACAGGTCCCATGAAGCGATCTCTCCTCGGGACCCTGTCTATAATGATATGTCTTCACCTCTGCCCCGCCGGGCTTCGGGCCGACACGGCCGCCTTCAAGCGCGGCTACGAGGCCTTCTTGCAAGGGGATTACGCGAGCGCCATCGCCCAGCTTTCCTCCCAGGCAGGCTCCAAGGGTCCGCTGCGGGACTATGCGCTTTGGGCCTTGGGAAAATCCCGGCTGGAAACCGGCGACAACGAGAGCGGCCGCAAGACCCTCGAGACCTTGCTGAGCGAAGAACCCGGCAGCCTCTTCGCCGGCGCCGCCCAGGTCCAGGTCGGTCGCTCCCTGCAAGCCCAAGGCGAGGCCGCCCGAGCCAAGGAGCACCTGACCCAAGTCCTGGCCGCGCTTAGCGACGCCAATCGCGGCGAGGCCCTGTATTACCTGGCTTTATCCAAGCTCTCCTTAAAGGAAACCGAAGCGGGGCTCGCCGACCTCAAGGAGGTCTACCTCAAATATCCGACCAGCCCCGTCGCCGACCAGGCCTTAAGCCAGCTGACGCAGTCCTCCGGCGGCCGGCCCCCTACCTGGGGCACGGCCGAATACCTGCCGCGCGCCGAGGCCTACTTTCAGGCCAAAAGCTACACGAAGGCCCTTCAAGTTTACGAACAGATCATCGCCGGCGGCGAGCCGTCGCTGCGCGAATGGGCCCGGGTAAAAAAGGGCGAATGCCTCTACAACCTCAAGCGCTACGGCGACGCGGCGATCTTCCTCGAACCGGGCCCCTCGGTGCCGGCCGAGGCCGCGCGTGGCGCCCTGCTCGACCTGGGCATGAGCCGCCTGCGCAGCCAGGACGAGGCCGGCGCGATCGCGACCTTCGAGCGGGTGCAGAGGCTCTATCCCGGGACCCCCGAGGGCGAAGAGGCCCTGTACCGCGCGGGGATGATCGCCCATCAAGCCGGCCGCCTCGGAGAGGCGGCCGAGGTCTTCCGGCGCCTGGCCCAGGCCTACCCGCAAGGGAATTTCCGCGATAAGGCCCTTTGGGCCGCCGCGTGGAACGCCTACCGGCGCGGAAATTGGGACGAGAGCCTGCAATGGCTGACCTCGATGGAGCAAGGCGCCGCCGACGCGGCCACTCGGGGCAAGGCCTTGTATTGGCAGGCGCGCGTGAAGGAGCGGCAAGGGAAGAAAGAGGAGGCCCAGGCGACCTTCGCCAAGACCGCCCAGGCCTCGCCCTACAGCTACTACGGATTCATGGCCCTGAAGAAAACCAAGGGTCCGGAGCCCTTTCCCGAGACCCCGACCGTCCCGGCCGAATGGAAGGCGACGCCGCCGGCGCCGCGGGGCACCGGCGACGGAAAGGCCGCAGCGCATTGGGACCTGCACCTGCGCAAGGCGGAGGCCCTGGTGCCGATCGGCTTGGGCCGTCTCGCGCCGGCGGAGGTCGAAGCGGCGCTCAAACAAAACGAAGGCCAGCCGGCGGGCCTGGCCGCGCTGCTTGAGGCCGGAAAGAAAAGCTCGGCCTATTTCATCCCGGTGCAATTCGGACAGAAGTATTGGGACCGCTTCAAGGGCCTCTTCGCCGACGCCGCCTCCGCGGAGAGCTACCGCAACCGCCTGCTCTACCCTTACGCCTATCGCGGCTTGATCGAGAAAGCGGCGGCGCGCTTCTCGGTGCCGCCGCACCTGGTGGTGGCATTGATGCGGCAGGAGAGCGGCTTCATGCCCTGGATCAGCTCCGGCGCCAACGCGCAGGGCCTGATGCAGATGATCCCCTCGACGGCGGCGGGCCGCGCCAAGGCGCTGGGCATCCCGCCCGGAAACCTCTTCGATCCGGAATACAACATCCCGCTGGGCACCGCCGAACTGAAGGCCATGCTGGACCGCTTCGGCGGCAACTGGACCCTGGCCTTCGCGGGCTACAACGCGGGCCCCGGGCGGGCGCGGCAATGGAACGAATCCTTCGGGAGCCTTCCCCTCGACGAGTTCGTCGAGGAAATCCCCTTCTCGGAGACGAATCTCTACGTGAAGCTGGTGATGCGGAATTATTGGTCGTACCGGACCTTGTATCCTTAAGCGCGACCGGAAATAAATCCGATGTTATTTCATTGAATAATAACGCTCTTTCCACTATCGACTCTACCGCACTCCTTAATTCCGGAAATCCAATTTATCGGAGAAAACCATGCGAAAATTACTTTTGGGTATGATGGGCCTCATGGCCTGCCTGACTTACCAGGCGGTCGGCCACAGCGCTTCTTTGACGGTCACCTGGGACGGCAGCAACGGCCCGGGCTCGATGGGGCTGGACGTCGACGACACGGGCGGTGCGGACGACGACTACGATTTTACTTTTAACGGGACCGGCCACACCTCCACCACCGATTTCATCGTCTCCGACGGAACCGGGGTCGCGATGGGGGACAGCGACCTGACCCCCAACGACTTTCTAGGCAACGGTCTCAACGTCTTCACCGGCCCCTTCGCCGACCACCCCAATGTGGACCAAATCGTGGTGGAAGCGGACGCCCCCTTCACCCCCATCACCATGTCGGTCAATAACACCAATCTGACGCTCGAGCAGATCGTCTACATCAACAACACGAAGGACTACGCCATCCTCGAGCTGCGGGCCGTCAACAACGCCGCCGCGGCCTCCCCGGTGTTCATCGCCGTCGCCAACGATTGGGACATCGACGGCAGCAGCACCGACGGCGACAGCGACTTCGACGCCGCACGCAACATGATCCTGCAATTCGACGAGCCCGGCCCCGACAATTATTCGATCGGCATGGCCTCGTTGAACAACCCGGTAGACCAGTTCCTCCTCGGCTCTTGCTGCGGAATGACCGACAGCATCGACGCCGATCCCGAGCACGCCGATCCCTACGTCCTCCAACGCCATTTCCTCAACAACACCAAGCCTATCGAAGAGTGCGACGACGGAGGCAATGACCCCGCCGACGGCGGTGCCGACACCTGCTCGCCCAAGTGCCGAAACGCCGTTGCCGGCGAAGTCTGCGGCAACGGGACCCAGGAAGGCGACGAGGAGTGCGACGACGGAAACCTCGCCACCAGCGACGGCTGCGACGACCGCTGCCTGGAAGAAAACGGCCTCTGTGGCAACGGCGCCCTAGATCCCGGCGAAGAATGCGACGACGGAAACCGCGCCAGCGGGGACGGATGCTCGCTCGAGTGCACCTCCGAATTCGCCTACAACGACACCGATTATTGTGGCGACGGCATCATCAACAACGGAGCCACTGGCTTCCAAGCGGATCCCTCCAACAACCAGGACCTCGAATCCTCGCTCTCCGTGAAGTTCGACAGCGTCGTCCCCGGCCAGGGCGCAACTGCGGCCTTCTGCATCATCGGCGCCACCGGCACAGATATGGCCGACAGCGCGGCCAACCTGAAGGCCAAAGCTGACGACTGCTTGGCCTTCTACGAGCAGAACATCGCTGTCTGCGGCAACGGCCTCCAAAACGCCGGCGAGGAGTGCGACGACGGCAACACCGCCGACAACGACGGCTGCGACAGCAACTGCGCCCTCACCGGTTGCGGCAACGACATCCTCAATCCCGGCGAGGAATGCGACGACGGCAACACCCAGGACGGGGACGGCTGCTCGGCGACTTGCCAGGCGGAAGGCACTTGCGGCGACGGCGTCGTCGACGACGGCGAGGAGTGCGACGACGGCAACGACAACGATAACGACCTCTGCAACAACGCCTGCGCGGTCAACCCCAGCCCGCTGTTTCAAGGTTCGGGCTGCGGCCTCGCTGCGGCCGGCGGCGCTGCTCCCTGGGCCCTATCCCTCTGGACCCTGCTGGGCCTCGGCGGCCTGGCCCTGCGCCGGCGCCTTCAGTAATCCCCTCCCCGGGCCTCGCGGCCCAGGATGAAAAAACGGCCCCGTTGGGGGCCGTTTTTTTTCGTCCGAAATCGCTACGCTCGCCCCGCGATCCGTTCCGTTTTCGGCCGTCCCTCCCCTGTTGCCCCGAAAATAATTGAAGAAAATGCTTGGCATGAAAGCTGCTTAGAAGTCCGGCATGACCCTACGCCTTTTCCCCATCCTGATGGCCCTCTTTCTCCACCCCGCGTCGACGCTCGCCGCCTCGCTGCCCGACTCCCTTCCGCCCTTGGAACGCCTCGAGCAAGCGGCCCTGGCCCGGGCGGGCCTCGACCCCGCCAAGATCGGCCGCTGGGAGCGCAACGCCCGCCGAGCGGTCGCCCTGCCGCGCCTGCAAGTCGGCTACGAGCAGAAGGCGCAAAACAACAACACCGCCGTCATCCAGGACAGCATCTCGGTCACCGCCTCGGGGATCACGATCGGCCCCGAATCCAACCGCGTCGACCAGGACTTCGGCAACGACCGCGGCTTCGAGGTGAAGGCCGTCTGGGCCTTGGACGAGCTGCTCTTCAACCGCGACGAGCTCGAGATCAGCCGCGAGTCCCGAGATCTCTACCTGCTGCGCGGCCGCCTGCAGGAGGACCTGCATCAGGCCTACTTCGAGCTGAAATCCCAGCTGCTTCGCTTCGAGCTGGAGCCGGAGACGGCGCAAGACCCCTTCGAGCGGCTGAAGGCCCATCAATGGATGGAGCGACTCAACAGCCTGAGCGGCGGCGAGTTCTTCCGCCTCGCGAAAATCTCCCTGCCGTCGCCGCGTTTTGCCGAAAGCCAACCCGAATCCCTTCCGGAGGAAAACCATGGTCGTCGCAAAAAATTTCACGCCCCGAAAAATTCCGCTCCTCTGCCTGCTTCAAACGGCCCTGCTCCTGGAGACGGGATGCGGGGCGCCGTCGCCCCTTGACTTCCAGTCACTGCTGCTCGAACAGCCCTACGTCCTGGAGGCACGACCGGCCGATCGAGCCGCCCTGCCCGATCCGGCGGAGATCGAATTGGAATTCTCAGAGCGCATCGACCTCGAGAGCTTGGGCGGCTCGGCGGTCGCGCTGGTCTCGGGCCTCCCCAGCGAGGAGGTCCTGTCGGATGCGGAGGAATTGACCGAGCAGCTCGATTCGGGCGAGCTGCTTTCGGTCCCCCTGCAATACTTTCTGGAGGACGACGAGCGCCGGCTGACCCTGGTGCCGGCGAACGACTTGCAGGCCGGCGTCTATCTCCTGGTCGTCACCCCGCGCCTGCGCTCGGTGCGCGGGCTACCCTTCAACCAAAGGCCCGGGGAGAGCCCCGCGAGCTTCGTCGCGCGCTATACCTACGGCGACGTCCCGCTGACGAGCCTCGACCCGCTTCCCGGCGGCGCCCCCGGTCCCGGAGGACCGGTGTTCGGCGCGCCGCCGGAGGCCCTGGTGATCTCGGAGCTGCTTTACGACGGGAAGGTAAGCGACACCGACGGCGAGAACTTCGTCGAGCTTTACGGCACGCCGGGCGGGGATATCAGCTTGTTCCAAATTTTATTCATCAACGGCGCGGGCGGGGCGGAGACCGAGCGGATCACCCTGCCCGCGGGGTCGCTCCTGCCGGAGGACGGGGTGTTTCTGATCGCGGACCTGAAGACCGGCTCGACCACCGCGTCGCTGGTGCCGGGAGCCGACTTCCTCGACCAGTTCGACCCGCAAAACGGGCCGGACGGGGTGCAGCTCCTGGACCGCGAGTGGAATCTCGTCGACACGATAGTCTACGGCGACGGCTCGCCCGCCCTGGCTGCCAACGGCCTCCCGCTCGGCGAGGGGACCGCCGCGCCGGACGTGGCGGGCGGACACAGCCTCAGCCGCATCGAAGGCCGGGACAGTCAAGACAACGGAGCGGATTTCGTGGATTTGACCGCGCCGACACCCGGGATTTTATAAATCTGCCAGGCATAGTTCTCTTGCATGATAACTATATCATGCAAACGGTGAGGTTTTTGCTCTCCTCCCATTAAGGAACCACCACCACCGGGTAAGTCTGGATAACCGTCGGGTGATAGACGTAAGGCCTCGGTCCGTCCAAGTCGATGCTGACGCTCCGGCCCAGCCGAATGGTCGAAGGCAAGTTGATGCTGAAGCGCCAACCGCTATTGTAGGGGTAATAGTAACCGCCGCGCACCGGGCTGTAATAGACCTGCTGAGCGGGGTAGTAGATGTATTTGTAGACGACTTTTTTCTTATGCTTGTATTTCTTGTGATAGCCGTGGGCCGGTGCCCAGGGCGGAGGATCGGCCTGAAGCGGTTGCGGCAGGCTGGCGGTGAATCCCAGGGCGATCGCGGCGCTAAATATAGTTAATACGATTTTGCGAAGCGTTTTTTTCATAGGAACCTCCACGGCCCTAGGCGGGCATCTATGTTTTGAGACGCCTTCGCATCCAAAGGGGTTACATCTAATTTTATTAATAATTTTATATAGTTAACTGGAAGGAGAAAAGCCTCTGACGGTTGGAGCCAGCCGCCGTAGACGGATGGGTGGGCCCCGAAAAAGGGTGCATTTCGTCGCTCCGGCGACTCCGAAGCCGGGGATCTTTTGAGCGGGCCCCTGATGGGCCTTTGGTCTTCTCCGAAGACGTATCATTTATGGGGCTTGCCGGAAAAAATTCTTTGCCCGTATAGCCGCAGGAAAACGCATCCCTCTTGGAACCGGGCTATGGGATTTTTTTAGGGAAGGCAGGTTCCATGAATCTCTCTTCCGTCCTAAATAATTCCGGCGCGGCAACATCGCGCGACTCCGGCAAAACTCCACTCAACTCCTTCGCGGATTGGGGCTCCTTGCTCGGCATCCAAGGCCCTCTGCGCGAAAGTCCACCCGAGGTCTTGGCAAATCTATCCGCAACCCTGGGCGGCCCGGCGCTTGCGGAGCTGTGGCGCCTCGAATCTGAGACCGACCCGCGCCTATTCTACGAAGGACTGACGGCGATGGCGCTGCGCCACGAGCGCAGGCTCCCGGACTTCTCGGCCCGAATCTACGCCTTCGTGCGGGATTCTGCGGACGGAGAGGCCTCGCGGCGCGCCGCCTTGGAGTTGGAGCGCTTGCTCGGCCGCGCCCCCTGGTCTCGAACCCTGGAGACCCAAATCCCTCATTTTGCCCGCGAGGCCGCCAACCCCGCAAGCCTCCTGGCGATGGTCGCCGGCGGCGCGGTCTTCCGGGCGACGCGGCTCGCCGCGCTCGGTCGCCTGGCATCCGCACCCGGGCCCTTGCGCGGGCTGCTCGGGGCCAAGACCTCCGCCTCCCTGATCGGATTCGCCGCGGAAGGAAGCGCCTTCCCCTTGGTTCGCCGCCTGGCGGAGGAGGGAATGGGGCACCGCCAAGACTGGGACCGACGCGTCCTCTTCCGGGAATGGGCCTCCAGCTACTTGCTGTTGGGCGGCTTAAAGTCCACCGGGTTTGCGACGCGGGCGGCGCTGCGGAAGGTCCCGTCCCCGCAGCTGGCCGCCGCGGCATCGACACCGACGGGCGCCTTCCTTGCCTTTTCTCAGACCGCTCTCCCCCAATTAGGGATGCTCGCGGGCATCCTTGTCGCCTCTCGTGCGGAGACCGCCCTGGGCCTCCGTGAGGAGACGAACCCCTCGCGGCTCTTGGCCGAATCCCTGGCGACGCTCTTCCATTTCAACGTCGCCGGCCGCCTGACGCGGGTCGCGATGGGAGAGTCGTTCCACCGCTGGGAACGCGGCATGGACCTGCGCTTCGAATCTCGACCCCTCGGCCTCCGGCAACCCGGCCTCGCCCCGGCCGCATCCGCTCCCATGGGAGCACCGCGGGCCATATTCCTTTTCAACGAGGATGTGAAACCCGCGCACTCGCGCCCCAGCCCCAATGGCTGGGACGCGGAGGCCGCCTTCATCCTGCAAACCATCGAGCGCTACGGCCGAAACGCCGAGGAGCCCTTGGCCAGGGAGGCGCGAGTCCTTGCCGAAAATTTCCGGGAATGGGAAGAGATTCGAAAAACCGCGAAGGCCTTGCGGGGGCCGGGGGCGACGATCGCAAGCCCTCAAGGCGGGGCTAAGAGAATCATCTATTTCGACGGCCTCCCCGGCACGGGCAAAACCACGCAAATCGACTTATTGAGGGCCGCGATCGGCGCCGAATATATCTCACTGGATAAATTCGCCGCGGCAAGGGACGTCTCGCAGGGCGCGCGCAAGCGCCACCAGCTGCGCACCCTCACCCTGCACGACTGCGACCGGGACTTCCTGGAGGCCCTCCGGCGGGCCCAAACCCCCTACGTCATCATCGAAAAGATGCCGCGCACCCCGGTCGAGGCCCTGGCCCTCCACGACCTGGCCGCGCAAGAGGGCTGGGAACTGCACGCGATCCATCTCACCTTTCCCGGAGACCCCGTCGCCGAATCGGCGCGTCGCCAGATCGAACGCGGTCCCCGGGAGGGCGAGCCTTGGACCGATAGCTACCCCTATTGGCGGGCGCTGCGCGCCCTGGCCCGCGACTCTTCCGGTCGCCGCACCTTGGCGGACCTGGGTGTCCCCGTGCATCGCATCGACGCCGGAATGGGCCGCGACCAGGTGACCTCCGCCATCCGCAGCGCCTTGGGACTGGAGCACGCATCCTTGCCCTGGGAACTCGAGACCTTGCGAATTCTCGACGACGTCGGCCGGGACATGGGAATCGAGGCCTGGGTGGCTTCCGGGGGATTTTACCGCCCCTGGTTCAACAACCAATTCGGCCCCGCGCAACGCCCAACCGACATCGACGTGGCGGTGGAACGCCAGGCCGACGTCGACCCCCTGTTTCTCCGCCTTCGCCAGCAGCACCCCCGCCGCCGCTGGTCGGTGCTGTCGCCCATCACATACTTAAAAGCCGAATACGGCATCGAAGTAGCCAGCCTGCGGGAAGCGAAGGGGCTCACCTCCTTCCTGCACAAGGGTGGCATGGTCCGCTGGCTGGGCGGGATCGAGGTCTTCCTCGCTCCCGGGACCGAGGCTTCCTTGCGCACGGGGGTCCTCGGACTCAACCCGCGCCTGTTGGAACAACTGACTCCCGAACAGCGGGAAGGCCTGGTGAAAAAATCCGCCGACAAGGTCCAAAGGACCCTTCGGGAATACCCCGGTCTGCGCGTCGATTCCGTCCTGGACGCCGCCCTGCGGACGCACTTCGGCATCCGGCATAGCCCGCGCCCCCTGAGCCGGGATTGGGTCGCATTGAAATCCAGGGTATTGCAGGAAGAGATCCCCGCTCGCGGGCAAGCCCACGCCCGCAGGGCCCTGAGCGAGGTGGAGCTGGCCGTCGCTACGAGGATTCTGTCTTTCCACAGAGACAGCCAAGCCAGGCCGGAAGCGCCGGAGCTTCCGCCCCGGGCCGAGCTCCCCCAGCCTTTGGAGGACTTGAGAAACGCCCGAGACAAGCAGAAGGGGGGGCTGTCCTTGTCGGAATCCGAGCGGCGTCTCTTGGCAACGACTCAAATCCCGCCGCCGGAGGGCTATTCCGGCTGGTTGCACTACATGACCTTCGAAATCCCAGACGCCGTCTTTCGGGACTGGCTCTTGAACCAGGCCCATCATCACAAGCCTTACGGGGGAAGGGATCCCCTTTTGGAAGAGCTCTTGACCTTTCGGCTATTCCAAACTGGGAAGAAGCCGCTGGATCCGGGCGTGCAAAGCGCGATGCATCAGGGATGGACGCTCGACAAACACCTCGTCGCGGCCGCGTTGGAACTGGAAACCGACTGGCTGCTCAAGGACGCGCCCTGCGAAGTCTCGCCGAAGCAGGCGAAGGCCCTACGCGCCTCGATGCGCATGGCGATGCTCTTCCATGACACTGGGAAGCTATTCAACGCCTACGAACCGCGGCGTCACGCCAAGATCGGCGCCAGGCTGTGGCAGAGGCACGCGCCGCCTTGGTTTCCCGGAGAGTTCGTCGCCCCGACGCAATGGATGGTGGAAACCCACGACTTGTTGGGCGCCTTCGGACGGTCCTTGATGGAGAAGCGCGGATACGAGATCGGGGACTACGACATCCACCCTAACCTGCCAACCTCCTATTCGGGGGGCGTGGACTCGCAGGCGGTGCGACGGCAATTTCTGGATTCCCCGATCCGGCCCTTCGAACTAGCGGCGAGACTCAATCTGCATGTCTGGAGCGCCGACGTCGGCGCGGTGGCCGCCCTGCGTTGGCTCAAGCCGGTAGCTCAAATGGAGACCGATCTTGTGATGACCCGTGCCGATTACGACCGGCGGGAAGGCAAATCGCCGCCGCAGGCGCTGGTGGACCAGCGCCGGGGAGATCGAAGACGAAGGCCCGGCGACGATCGGAAGTGACTGAGTTTGAAGTTTAAGAAATCGAACCTCGGAAGATCTAACGGCCTCTCTTCTCCAGGTTTTTCTTCTTCGGCGTTTCTTGCCGAGCTTCGATATTTTCCAGTACCGCCGTCAGCTCTAGATAATGAAGCCCGTCATTCCATTGCTCATCGGACAACGAGGAGGTGAGGGCTTGGACGGTCTCTTCGGGGATACCCAGGCCTTCAAGTTCTTGCAGGGTGACTACTCCGTCCTCGACGGCCCTGTCGAACAAGTCGAATCCATAGCGGGGATTCTTATTGTCCAAGGAAATCGCCCTTTGGTTGCCTTCGGCGACCCCGGTCGCAGCGGCAGCTCGTACCACCTTATAGGCCAAGTCGTATAAGGTCGGGATGGTGACGCGCGCCGGATGTTTTCCGCGAGAGGGCCCTTCCGGCTTTCCAGCCAAGGCCTCGGCGGCGGTCAAGAACTGCTTGACGGACAATTGGGATTTATCGGTCAGCAAGGACCAAATGCTGGAATCCATGCCAAACCCGCCTTCCGCGGCAGGACGGATAAATTCGTCCTTGGTGATGACGTTAGGACTTTCGGGTCCCCGCGCGACCGTCTCGTATAGATCGCCGTTGAGGTTGTTGCGGAGGGCGTGCGCCGCCTTGGCGCTGGTCAGGCGACCGAGGGCTTTTTCCATAGAGTCGGACAGGTTGTCGGGCTTCTGCTCGGGCGAAATCGGCGGATTTTTCGATGCGGGTTTGACGGTCATGACGTGCCTCCATGAATAGGGGATATGAACTTATATTATCCCATCAGTCATCGAACGGTTGCGCATCATAAAAGAGCTCTAGGCGATTCGGGCAACGCAAGATTCCACCGCTGGCACATAAATTTGATCCATGAAAAACTCTCGCTGGATCCGATTGCAAGTCGGCGAATTTGCACTCCATTGAATTGGGAGTCTCGTAAAAAGCTTCAAAGATGGTACCGATAAAATTGGAAACCCCGAGAAACAATTTTTCAGCCATGGCGATGAAATGCGTGGAAAGGAACCCTCATGCAACCGACATCCGTCCAACGCGTTAGAAATCGCCTAAGCGAAGGCCTGCAGAGCCAAAATCCGCCGGAGGGAGGCAAGGCGGAAGGACCGGCGCTCGACGAGGAGGCTGTTCCGGCCGCCAACGGTGGCGGGCATCCTTCGCGGTTAAGGAGGTTCAGCCTAAAATTGGAAGGAGGCGTAGGATGGAAAAATTTCGGCAACGGCGCCGGAATGGACCACTTCGGATGGACGGCGCGCCTGGCCGCGGGATTTTTCCTTCCCTTCGGCAGTAGGGTTCGGTTCGGCACCAGGGCATTCGTAGAATTACAACAATTTAAAAAACCGATCATATCCGGCATCCGAAGCTCGGCCCTGATAACGGCCGGCGGCGTGGAAAGCGAAATCGCCGTCACGGCGCATCGCCGGTGGTTTTCCGTTCACCCAGGCATGGGCTTTGGCGTCGTCCAATATCGGTCCAAAAGCGACGATTTTGGCTTTCAGGGCGCTCAGTACGGCGGGTTTACCTTGCTCAATCCGATGAATGACGTCGGTTTTCGGGCAGAGATCGGTTTGGGGTTGTGTACCATGGGAGGGGCTATTTGCGTGACCCCCCGGTTTCAAGCGGATTTGGGCATCAATCCGGAAGTCGTCAGACCTGCCATTGCCGGGCCCGAATTCGGTTTGAACGTCTTCGGCTTCAACCTTGGCGCGAGTATCGACTTGTTGCAACTGATCGCCGACGTCAGGACCAACCGCCACGCCCGCAAAGAAGTCCGAAGAGAAAAAAGCCGGGACACCGGTATTTCCGAAACAGTCCCTGCCCGGCACGAAACCTCGAGACGTTTCTCGCGGGAGACTACTTCACCCCATGGATCTCCCTCAGAAGGAACATCAGAGCCCCCTTCTGACGATACGGGTGCAAGCGATCAGCCTTCGCCTATCTTCGACCAAGAATCCGTCTTTAGAGACCATCCCCTCAACTATGATGAAGTGTACGAATTAAAGGGACTCGTCCAAGCGGTGGAGCAGCTGGAACCGGATCAGGTGCTGTTCGTGGTTTTCTCCGCGGATTGGTGCCCGGCCTGCAAAGAACTGAAGGAATCCTTCGATTCCATAGCAGCCGATCTGAAAAACGAAAACGGCGACAAATTAAAGATCGTCTGGGCTGAAGGAAGAAACGGCAGCGAACAAGATTGGGTGAACCTTGGCATCACGGCGTTTCCCACCTTCGCCCTCATCGCCAGCAACGGCGAAATGCGAATCCTGGATAAATAAAGGAAATTTCGATGCCTCTTGTCTCGGCCCATCCAAACCCGGTTCATCCTTGGGTGGATAGGGCCGCGCCATCCTCCCGGATCGATCGCAAGAGGGCCTTTAATTTCTCCAGGGCCCGGCGGCGATGGGAGATGCGGTTCTTCTCTTCCGCGCTCAGCTCGGCCAAGGTCTGATCGAAACCGGTCGGCCGAAAAATCGGGTCGTAACCGAAGCCGCCCGTGCCCTGCGGCGCATCCGCGAGGTCGCCTCGCAATTCCCCTTCCGTGGAAAACTCCCGCCCGTCCGGATGCCGCAATACCAAGACGCAACGAAAGCCAGCCCCGCGGCCGGAAGGCTCGACCGCCGCCATCTTGCGCAGGAGCTTTTGCAGGTTCTCCGCGTCGCTCGCCCCCTCCCCCGCGTAGCGCGCCGAATGGACGCCCGGACGCCCGCCCAGCGCGTCGACCTCGAGCCCGCTGTCGTCGGCCAAGGTCCAGATACCGCAGTGTTCGGCGACGGCGCGGGCCTTCTTGCGCGCGTTCTCTAGATAGGTCGCCCCGTCCTCGACGACCTCGGGGGCATTTGGAAAATCCCGCAGCGAGAGGATCTCCAGTCCCGGCGCCTCGAGGATGGTCTGGATCTCGCGCCACTTGCCGGCGTTGCGGGTCGCGACGACGAGCTTCATCGGCCCCTCCCGGCCTTCGGAAGGAGCTTCGCCAGGGCTTGCCTCTGCATTCGGGTGATTTTTTCGATGCCTTGGGCCGCGGCTCGGATCATGCGCCGGGATTGGGCGAGGCTGAAGGGCTCGTGCTCGGCCGTGCCCTGCAGCTCGACGAAGCGGCCGTCGCCGGTCATGACGACGTTCATATCGACGTCGGCGGCGGAATCCTGCTCGTAGCAGAGGTCGACGCACAGCTTCCCGCCGACGTAGCCCACGCTCAAGGCCGCGACGGTGCCGGTGAGCGGCCATTCCGTAATCCTCTTCTCGCGCTGCAGACGCCGGCAGGCCAGCGCCAGGGCAATCATGGCGCCGTTGACGCTCGCGCAGCGCGTCCCGCCGTCGGCCTGCAGGACCTCGCAGTCCAGGGTGACGGTGCGCGGGCCGAGCTTTTTAAAATCCACCACCGCGCGCAGCGCGCGGCCGATCAGGCGGCTGATCTCCTGCGTGCGCCCCGAGACCTTGCCCTTCACCGACTCGCGCGCGGACCGGGTGTGCGTCGCGCGCGGCAGCATCGCGTATTCGGCGGTGACCCAGCCCTCCCCCAAGTCCTTCCGCCACTTGGGAACCTCCTCCTCGACCGAGGCCAGGCAGAGCACCTGGGTGTTCCCCATCTCGATGAGGCAGGAGCCCTCCGCGTAGCGGTTGACCTGGGTCTTGAGCTTGAGGGGCCTTAGGGCGAGGGGGCTTCGAGACATCGGAGTTTTTCCTTGTAGGGATCGGGTTGTTCGGGCCGGCGCTTGGCGAAGCCCGAGGAAAGAATTTTTAGCTTTTGCCTCAGCTCGGCTGTGGCGGCGCGGCGCTGGGCTTCGGAAAGGGCCTCGGAGGCGAGCAGCTTCTCCAAGGCCCGCGCGCGGAAGCGGTCCATGCCCCAGTGGGCGCGCGAGAGCTGGTCGGGGTGACCGCCCTGCTTGACGACGAGGCGGTCGGGGAGCGTGCGGACGGGCGTTCTCAGCGCGGCCCGCAGCCAGAGCTCGTAGTCCTCGCAGACCGGGAATTCGGCGTCGAAGCCGCCGAGCCAGAGCAGAAACTCACGGTCGATCATGACGGCCGAGGGCGAGATCAGGCAAAGTTTGAGGCAGGCCTCGAAGACCCAGCCGGAGGGCTTGGCGTGCTTCTTCATCGGATTGACGCGCACGCCGTGGCGGATCCAAATCTCCTCGGTCTGGCAGATCTTATACTCGGGATGCGATTCCAAGAAACAGACCTGGGCCTCGAGCTTGCCCGGCAGCCAGGCGTCGTCGGAATCGAGGAAGGCGACGTACTTGCCGGAAGCAAGCTCCAGGCCCCGGTTGCGCGCGGCGGCTGGCCCCAGATTTTCCTGACGGATCGCCCGCAGGCGCGGCTCGGCCAGCGAGCTCAGCCATTCGAGGGAGCCGTCCGTCGATCCGTCATCGACCACGATCACCTCGCGGGGCGAAGGTTCTTGGGAAAGAACGGAATCGAGGGCCTTGCGCAGGAATTCCAGGCGATTATGGGTAGGAATGATGGCGCTGACGTCGCAGACGGCCATGGCTAAAAGACCGGCGGCGGCCCCATGTCGGGGACCATGTCGCCGTAGGTCTCGACCAGCTCCTCGAAGCGGGTGAACTCGTGGAAGAACTTGAGCTTGACGGTGCCGATCGGCCCGTTGCGCTGCTTGCCGATGATGATTTCGGCGACGCCCTTCTCGGGCGTCTCCTTGTTGTAGACCTCGTCGCGGTAGATGAAGGCGATCACGTCCGCATCCTGCTCGATCGCGCCCGAGTTATGGCTGACGATGCCGTCCGCAAGCCAGGAGTGAGTGCCCGGCACGGTGAGGTCGAAGACTTCTTCTTCTCCTTCCTCGCGGATTTCGACGACCCGGTCCCAAAAGAGATCGCTGTCGCAGGCCTTTTTCAATCCTGTATCGTCGAGCAACTCCGCATAACTCCGCAAGGTCTCTCGAGTTGGCGCAAAACTGAAATGGGAGCTCCCCCCATAGGAGGTTCCCCGCATCGCGGCCATCTTGCGCTGCGGGATGCGCAACTCCTGCATGCGTTCCTTGACTCTTTGAAAAAGCTCTTCGGGAAGGGTATCGACGCTCGTATTTCCTTCGACGTAACGCAGACGCTCGAGAAGCGCTTCCGCTTGGGGTTGCCGGGGACCGAAGGCTCCAACCCGATCCAAAAATGCCCTTTGCATCTCTGCGCCCGTAATGTGAATTAAAAATCCGGGTCGATAGGACGCCTTCTGAACTCGTTGGGTCCTCGTCACAATGCCGATGCGCTGCAGCAAGGCGGCCACATCCGCCGCCAAGACGGGGCTATTGGTGGAATAATGAATCGTGTGACTTCCCTTAGAACCTTCCTTCCGGCAAAAAATCGTGCCGTCCGTCGCCCAAAGATGACGCAAAAACAAGGAGATTTGCCTGTCGGAAAGAGAAAAAATCTCGGACGGAACTCGCTTTTCGTGCGATCGTTGATTGAAGATCCCCAGCTCGCGCAACCAAAGGTTCAGGCCGCGAGGATGCCAGCGATCGCCGTTGCCGCTGAACACTAACTGGTGCCAGGACCTTCTCCCGGAATGACGGTTGACTTTCAGTCCAAACTCTCGTTCGGCGGCCTTCCGTACGACGCGGCTGTTCTCCTCGGAGGAAGTGGTATAACGCAGCGGCTGCCCCTGAAGATAGCTTCCATCCCCAATCAGGTGCGCAAGCAAAACTATTCGATCCTCGGTCCAATCTAAGGTTTCTTTGGGTTCCGGAAGTCTACGGGCAAGGGCCATGCGCTCGCCGGATTCGCACTCGCGCAGCTCCCTCCACCCCTTTCCGGTTAATACCCGATGCCCCTCGGTGGCGCGCAAGACGCGCCCGCTCGCCAAGGAAACGCGAAAAACTTTCTTCAAGCCCACCGGCCATACGGCCTCGCAAGGACGGACCTGCAACTTCCCGCCGGCATCCACCGAAACAACTTCAACGGAGCGTCCGACCAAATCCCGAATCGGCAGTCGCCGCCCGTCCGCCAGATTGACCAAGGTTTCGCCCGTCACGCACTCGCGCAAATCGCTCAACTGCGGCCGCCGGTCCGTGCGCGACTCGACGCTGCGGTTAAGCTGGCTGAGCGCGATCACCGGGACGTGCAGCTCCTTCGCGAGGGCCTTGAGCGAGCGGCTGATGTCGCTGATCTCGCGCTCGCGGCTCTCGGTGACGTCGCTGCGCATCAGCTGGAGGTAGTCGACGACGATCAGTCCCACCTCGCGCTCTTTCTTCAGGCGCCTGCACTTGGCGCGCATCTCCAGCACCGAAAGCGCCGGCGTGTCGTCGATATAGAGCGGTGCCTGCGACAGGTCGCCGGCCGCCTTGATCAGGCGCGTCCAGTCGCCCTGCTTGAGAAAGCCGCCGCGCAGCTTGGAAGAGTCGACCCGCGCCTCGGAGCAGAGCATACGTTGCACCAACTGCTCCTTGGACATTTCGAGGGAAAACACCGCCACCGCCTGCTTGGTCTCGAGGGCCGCGTTGGTCGCCAAATTGAGCGCGAAGGCCGTCTTGCCCATGGAGGGCCGGCCCGCGACGATGATCAGGTCGGAGCGCTGCAAGCCCGCGGTGATCCGGTTCAGCTCTTTGTAGCCCGTCGGCACGCCGGTCACCGCCGAACGGTTTTCGTAGAGGTGCTCGATGGTCTTGATGCTCTCCTTCACCACCTCGCGGACGTGGGAGAAGGCCTGCTGGATGCTGCGCTCGCTGATCTCGAAGATGGTCTTCTCGGCGAAGTCCATCAGCCCGCCCACGTCGCCGCCTCCGGCGTAGCCCTGGGTGACGATCTCGGTGGCGGCCTTGATCAGGCCGCGGGTGATCGACTTCTCCCGGATGATCTTGGCGTAGTAGACGACGGAGGCGGAAGTGGCCACCGAGGCCGCCAGCTGCGCCAAATACGGCGCGCCTCCGCTGGCCTCCAGCTCGCCCTGGCGGGTGAGCTCGTTGGCGAGCGTTATGACGTCGGGGGGCTCGTTGTTCTCGAAAAGCCGGAGCGCGGCGCGGAAGATTTTTTGGTGGGCCGGCTTATAGAAGTCCTCGGGCCTGAGGATGTCGGCGACCTTATGGAGGGCCTCGGGGTCGATGAGCAAGGCGCCGAGCAGCGAGGCCTCGGCCTCGAGGGCCTGGGGCGGAAGGCGGCGCCCCTCTTCGGCGAAGTCCGAAATTTTGCTGAGGCGCTCGGCCATGGGGTCACCCTCGAATCGCAGGCCTTCGGAGGCGAACACGAAAAAAATCCGGCGTCAAGGCGCCGGGGGCGAAATTATTTCTTTTCTTGGCGGACGACCCAGAGCTTGAAGGCGGCCTTGACCTCGGGGTGCAGCTTCACCCCGACCTCGTAGGTGCCGATCGTCTTGATCGGGGCTTCCAGCTCGATCAGGTGCTTGTCGATCTGGACGCCCTTCTCGCGCAGGGCGGCGGAGATCTCGACCTTGGTCACCGATCCGAAGAGCCGGTCGTTGCTGCCGACGTCGCGGGCGATGGTCAGCTCGAGGGTGGCCAGCTTGGCCGCGGCCTCGTCGGCCTTCTGGCGATCCTTGGCGCGCTGCGCCTCGATCTGCTTCTTTTGGGACTCGACGGCCTTGAGGTTCTTGGCGTCGGCCAGGACGGCCTTTTTGCGGGGCAAGAGGTAATTGCGGCCGTAGCCGTCGCGTACCTTCACCACCTCTCCCGCCTTGCCCAAGGTCGGGATGTCTTCACGCAGGATCACTTGCATAACGCGCTCCTTTTTCCAAAATCGTCTAGGCGGACTTCGGGACCAGCTTGCGGAAATCGAACCACGAGTCGAAAAACCCGAAGGCCACCAGCAAAAAGCTCAAAGGTTGAAAAAACAACAACAACACCGCATACAAAACCAGGCGGATCATCGGCGAAAGCGACCAGCGATTCAGGTAAAAGGCCACGATCGCCAGGCCCTGGAAGAAGTAGACCAGGGCGAAGACGATGAACACGTTGAGGGCCGCCACCTTCAGCCAGTCCAGCTTCAAGACGTAGGCGTCGAAGATCCAGAGGAAGGCGAAGACGATCACCACCCAAACGCCCGCGAAGGGCAGCCGCCAGTTCTTCAAGGCCCCCAGGAAGGGAAACATCCCGCCCCAGGCCGCGAACAGCCTCCGCGCCACGACGATATTCAGCCACAGCACGAAGAGCAATAGGTTGAAAACCATCGCCGGCAGCAAGCGCACGGCATAATAGGCGATGCCCGCCGCGTGGTCCTTCAGCATGGCCCACTGGACCTGCATCTCCTGGTCGGCGGGGGTGACCTTCGTGATCTCTTGGAGCATTTTCACGAAGTAGCCTTCCAAGCCCCGGACAAAATCCCCCCAGGCGCCCCAAACGTAGAGCGACAACCACAGGGCCAGGGAAAGGAAGACGATCGCGGCCGTCTGCCCCACCATCCGCGTCATCGAGTAGGGCTGGGCCTCGAACTCGCCCAAGAGCACGCCGATCAGGGCGAAAAACAGATAGTATGCGATGCCAAAGACCGCCGGGTTCCAGGATTCGACCGCGGGCCCTAGACCCAGGCCGGGAACCCAAAAAAACAGCTTCAAGGCCCCTTCGGCGCCCAGCCGGTCGGTCGCGAAGGGCAAGAGCGCGCCGTAAATCGCCGCCAGGATCGCCATCGGCAGCAGGACACCCACCAGGGTCTTGATCCCCCGCGCCCGGCGGTAGGCGTACAGCAAGGGCAAGGGGGTCAACCAGACCAGGAGGCCGCTCAAATACATCAGCAGGGACATCAGTCCCAACCCCAAGGCGCCGAGCAGGCTTAGCGGCCGCGATCCTCCGGTGCTAGGCAATGGGGCCTCCATGGCGCTTCGCCGCGGCTAAGCGTGAGTCGCCGTGAAGGGAATCAGGGCCAGGGTGCGGGCCCGCTTCACGGCGGTGGTCAAGGCGCGCTGGTGCAGCGCGCAGTTGCCGGTGATGCGCCGAGGGATGATCTTCCCGCGCTCGGTGATGAAAAGACCGAGCAGCTTGGGGCTCTTGTAATCCAATTTGAAATCCTTGTCGGCGCAGAAACGGCACACCTTGCGGCGGCTGAAGCTGCGTTTGCGGGTCTTGGGTCGTTGCGCGTAGGCCATAAATGCTTCTCCCTTGGGCTATTCTTCGATGCCTTCGATGGCGGGTTCGTCGGCGGGGCTCGCATCGCGACCGTGGCCGTGGCCGCCCTCGTGATGGCGGCGGTCGCCGTAGCGATCGCGGGGCGGACGGTCGTAGACGGGCTCTTCGTGAAAGACCTCTTCGGGCGGGAGCGGGGCCTCGCCGGCGCGGGCCAGACGCTCGGCCTGGTCGACCTTCTCGTCGACCTTGACGGTGAGGAATTTGAGCACCCGGTCGTCGTACTTCAGGATGCGCTCGAGCTCGGCGACCGAGGCCCCCTGATCGAGGTATTGCAGGTACAGGTACTGGGCCTGGGTGAACTTCTCGACCCGATAGGCCAGGCGGCGCTTGCCCCAATCGACGTGGTGCAGGATGTGGCCGCCGCCTTTAGTAATGATATCCTTGAGTTTTTCCTGGATGGTCTTGACTTGGTCGCCGGGCAGGTCCGGCTTGAGGACGTAGATTGTCTCGTACTCGCGCATGTTTCCTCCTTATGGTCCTTGGGTCAGGGCCCCCTTAAGGGAGCAAGCAGGATGAATATTCAATTAGGGCGCCTGGTATTAACCATTTGCATCAAGGGGTCAAGCCCCATTTTGACGAAGATCTTCACCGCTTCCGAGGCCTTAGGCAAGAGCTCTTCGTCCAAAATCTTGCGTTCTTCCTTCGAGAAGGCGGCCAGGACGTGATCGGCCCCTCCCCTTTGGGCCGGGGGCCTTCCGATGCCCACCCGCAGGCGGCAGAAGTCCTTGTGTCCCAAGGCCTCGATGATCGAGGCCACCCCCTTTTGGCCGGCGGCGCTGGCGGAGAACTGGGCCTTCATGCGACCGAAGGGCAGGTCCAGTTCGTCGTGGACGACCAAGAGGTCGCCGCCCTCGAGCTTGAGGAAGTCGACCCAGGGGCCGACGCAGCGGCCGCTCAAATTCATGAAGGTCTCGGGCTTGACCAAAAGGATCTTCTCGTCGCCCTCGCGGTGCTCGGCGTAGTGGCCGTGGAATTTCTGCCGGCGGAAGTCCGCGCCCCACTCCTCGGCCAGGCGGTCGACGATAAAAAACCCGACGTTGTGTCGGGTTTTTTCGTATTCTTTGCCGGGATTGCCGAGGCCGACGATGAGCTTGGGCATGGGTTTTACTTTTTCTTCTCTTCCTTTTTCTCGGCCTTCTTCTCGGCCTCGCCCTCGGCGGGCTTCTTCTCGGTCAGGACCTCGGGCTGGACGACCTCGGTCTCTGCGGTCGTGGCGACTTCTTCCACCGGCGCCACGACGGCCGCGACGGTCTCGTCGGAACCCGGCACCAGCTCGACGCCCTCGGGGAGCTTGAGATCATGCACATGGATGTTGTCGCCGATGTTGAGGCCGGAGACGTCGGCCTCAAGAGAGTTGGGAATCGCGGTGGGAAGGCAGTTCACCTTGATGGTACGGGTGATGTGCTCGAGGATACCGCCTTCTTTGACGCCGGGGGCCTTGCCGACCAGCTGGATCGGGACCTCGACCGAGACTTTCTTGGTCAGGTCGATCTTCAAAAAGTCGACGTGCAGGAATTTGCGGTCGATGACGTGGGCCTGGTAGTCCTTCACCATGACCGGGATCCGGTCCTTGCCCTCGATCTGCAGGTCGACGATGACGTTGATGCCGGAGGCCGAGCTCACCGCCTTGGTGAAGTCGCGGGTGTTGACCGAGAGGGGCATGGCCTCTTGGCCCTGACCGTAGAGGACGGCCGGGATGGCGCCCTTGGCGCGCAATTGGCGGGCGACGCCCTTGCCGGTCTTTTGCCGAAGGTTGGCGGTTAACTGTTGGCGTTCCATGACAGACTCCTTAAAAAACTAAACGAACAATGAAGAAACCGAATCGCTGTGCGTGATGCGGCTGATCGCCTCGCCGAGCAGCTTGGCCATCGACAAAACCTTGATCTTGGGGTGCTTGAGCACGGCCTCGGGCTGGGAGATTGTATTCGTGACCACCAGCGCCGACAAGACGGATTTTTCGATGCGCTCGACGGCCGGGCCCGAGAGCACGCCGTGGGTGGCGCAGGCGAAGACGCGCTTGGCCCCGTTATCGGCCAGGGCCTGCGCGGCCTGGGTCAGGGTGCCGGCGGTGTCGACCATATCGTCGACGATGATCGCGGTCTTGCCCTCGACCTCGCCGATGACGTTCATGACTTCCGAGACGTTGGGGCGCGTGCGCCGCTTGTCGATCATCGCGAGGCCGACCTCGAGGCGCTTCGCGTAGGCGCGGGCGCGCTCGGCGCCGCCGGCGTCGGGCGAGACGATGACCAGGTCGTTCATCAAGTTTTCCTTGATGTAGTCGAGCAGGATCGGCGTCGCGTAAAGATGATCGAAGGGAATATTGAAGAAGCCCTGGATCTGCCCGGCGTGCAGGTCGACGGAGAGCACGCGGTGGGCGCCGGCCGAGGTGATGAGGTCGGCGACGAGCTTGGAAGTGATCGGGGTGCGGGGCTGGACCTTGCGGTCCTGCCGGGCGTAGCCGTAATAGGGCATGACCGCCGTGATGCGCTCGGCCGACGCGCGCTTGAGCGCGTCGATCATGATGAGCAGCTCCATCAGGTGCTCGTTGGCCGGCCGCGAGGTCGACTGGATGACGAAGACGTCTTTGCCGCGGACGTTCTCGTCGATCTCGACCCAGACCTCGCCGTCGGAGAAGCGCTTGACCTGGGCGGCGCCGAGCGGCACCCCGAGGGCGTCGCAGATCTCCCGGGCCAAGCCCAGGTTGGCGTTGCCGGAGAAAATTTTGATGTCTTCCAAGGGTCGCATCATTTTCATTTCAAGCTTTTCCCAAAACCTATTGTTGGGGCGGTAGGATTCGAACCTACGAATGCCGGAATCAAAATCCGGTGACTTACCGCTTGTCTACGCCCCAGTAAACTATCTAAAAAAAATCGGTCAAAAACCGGCATTTCACCCCCAAAGGGCGGCATGGGTTACACCGTAGGTACGCGGATTGTCAATGTTTCTGGAGGAAAAAAGGGCCCTCAGTCGTCCGGGGCGGCATAGTCCTCGGGTTTGATCTGATCCGGGGTCTTGGACTCGATTTTAGGCGCCTCGGGGGCTGGGGCGACAGATGGAAGGGCACCCTTCTCGCGCTCGTAGGCGTCCAGGACAACCGTCTCGATCTTGGCCCGAAATTCGTTATTTAAGGGGTGGGCGATGTCCTTGAAGGTACCGTCCTTGCGCTTTTTAGAGGGCATGGCGACGAAAAGACCGCTGTTGCCGTGGATGACCTTGAGGTCACGGACTACGAAACAGTCGTCGAAGGTGACCGTCGCGTAGGCCTTCAGCTTCTCTTCGTTGACGGGAAATACTCGAACCTCGGTGACTTCCATGCGGCCTCACCTTCGTCGAATAAAATACCATATTTTTCAGGTCGATTCACGAGGAAAGCCAAAGGAGGCGCAGAAGCGGGATGAGGGGTCAGGCGGCGTCCAGGTTTTCGGCCATGAAAATTTTCCACTCTTTTTGGGCCTTTTTCTCCATGCGCTCGAAGGCCTTGGCCAGCTTGACCTTGTCGGCAAAGATACCAAAGACCGTGGGGCCGCTGCCGGTCATCTGACTGGCCAGGGCCCCCAATTTCAACATTTCGTCTTTAATTTCACCGATGATGGGGAATTCTTTGATGGTGACACGCTCGAGGTCGTTGTGGAGAATCTTAGCGACGTCTTTCTTGGTGCGGTAGGCGTTGGGGACCTCGCCCTGCCCGTTGAATTTGCCCCCCTCGAGCTGGTAACGCCCATAGACCCAGTCGGTGCGCACGGGAATATTAGGATTTACCAGTAAAAATAATAGCTTAGGCATGGCTTTGACTTTTTTCAACTGCTCGCCGATGCCCTCGGCCAGGGCCGGGCCTTCGAAGAGGAAAAAGGGCACGTCCGCCCCCACCTTAAGGCCGATTTTCATGAGCTTTTCTTTGGTGAGCTTGAGCTTGAGCAGGTGGTTGATGCCCTTGATGACGGTGGCGGCGTTGCTGGAGCCTCCGCCCATGCCGGCGGCCACCGGGATGCGCTTTTTAATGTGCACCTCGACCCCGACGTTGCGGCTGGAATAGGCCAAGATCTCTTTGATGGCCTTGAAGGCGATATTGCTTTCGTCGTTGGGGACCCCCTCGTGGTCGCAGGTGACCGTGATGCCTTTTTCGACGATTTTCAGGTCAATTTCGTCGGCGATGCTGACCCGCTCCATGAGGCTGCGCAGCTCGTGGTACCCATCCGAGCGCTTTCCGACGACTTCCAGGCGAAGATTGACTTTTCCGGGGGAGGGAAGCGTGAGGCTTTGCATGGTCGGTCCTTATATAGACTAAAAATAACCCTGTCAATACGGTATTTTACCATTGCTTTGTTAGAATGAGCCTGATACTTTGCGCCGCCTTTTATGAGTAAAAGCAAAGGCCCGCGGAAGGCCGTCACACAAAAGAATCCGGGCAAACTCGCCCAGCTGATCCGGCTGCGGGAGGGCTTCACCAAAAGCTCCGACGGCACCGCGATCTATTACAAGGCGGTCGGCTTCGGATTTCCCATCGTGCTGTGCAACGGCATGGGGGTCTCGACCTTTTTTTGGAAATATTTCGAAAACGCCTTCAAGAACCACTTCCAGGTCATCACCTGGGACTATCGCGGCCACGGCCGCTCGGCGGCGCCCAAAAACCGCGACAACGTCAGCGTCCAAGCCTTGGTCGAGGACTGCAAGGCGGTCTGCGACGAGCTGAAGGTCAAGAAGGCCCTCTTCATCGGCCACAGCCTCGGGACCCAGGTGGTCCTCGAGTTCTACCGGCGCCACCCGCGCCACGTCGCGGGCATCGTCTCCTGCCTGGGCACCTTCGGCCGGCCGATGGATTACTTTTATAATTCGCCGCTTTCCAAGTATATCTTCGAGGTCTTCACGGCCTTAGGTCTGCTCTTCCCCAAACAGAGCAATTTCTTAAGCCAGCTGCTCATCAAAAACCCCTTCTGGTACCAGCTGGGCGGCCTGATGAAGATGATCAACACCGGAATGGCCGACAAGGCCGACGCCCAGAAGTACGTCGATCACATCCTGAGCCTCGACCCGCAATTCTTCGCCAAGCTTAGCCGCAGCGTGCAGTCGCACAGCGCCGAGGACATGCTGAAGCGCCTCAAGATCCCCACCCTCATTATCGGGGCCGACGGCGACACCTTCACGCCGGTCTGGCTGGCCAAGAAGATGCACCGGGTCATTCCCAAGTCCGAGCTCATCATCATCAAAAACGGCTCGCACGCCGCCCTCGTCGAGCAGCCCGAACTGATCAACCTGAGGATCGAGAAGTTTTTGCGGGAGCGGATCCTCTCGCTGCCGCAGGCCGCGGCAAAAGAGGCGGCCGCGCGGGCCGAGGCCGGTTGAGGCCGGCGTCAGGGCGCAAACTCCGGAAAATCGAAGAACATCAAATCGGAGGCCGAGGTAAAGGGTAGGAAACCGAGGCCCGTAGTGTTTAGGCCCAGCGGTTTGCAGAACGCCTCGAAGCTGACACCTTCCCCGGTCGAGATCCTGACGCATTGGTTTGTGAATTGCCGGGGGGGCGGGTCATTCGATTCGAAGGAGCCCAGCCAATAATCTTGGTTTTCTAGCCAGCGGCCGAATCCCTTAGCGTAATTTCCCATATCCGTCGCGCTGCCGTTACTGGTCTTGAGGGCGGTGGCATTCGGCCCCAATTGGCTCGCAAAGGCGCGGATGGGCAGGAACACCTCCGGCGGCAAGGGAGGCGTCACCACCAGGGCTCCGAAGAAGCTGTCGGTAAATTTATCCTCGGGATCAAAATGGTCGTAATTCGCCGCGACTTGGATGACGGAACCCACCGGCGCAAAGGTGAGATCCTGGCCGCGCAGGCTTCCCGAACCGGGGTTCGTCGGCAGGGGGAAATCGTCGAATCGGGCGGCGAGCAGGCGGGACTCCACCACCCCGTCGTCCACCCAAATCCTAACGCAGATCGGAAGCGCCGCGGTATGTCCCGAGCAACCTTCGGCGCCGCCGATGCCGTCGAGGTCGAAATCGCCGAAGTTAAGCCGGGCAATGTAGGGTTTCGTGCCGATGAAGATGACCTTCTCCATCTTATTCAGAGTTGCATCGACCGGGATCAGGAAGGTGCTCAGCGGCCCCAACAGCGCGGCAAGTCGGGAATTGGCGAAAAAGACCAAATTGGCGCTGAAGGCGAGGTTTTCGGAATAATTCTCAATTTGACAGGAAGTGCTGCAACCGTCCCCGCTCCGGCTCATGCACAACCCGTCGCCGATCAAGGCACACTCCGCGTCCATCGAGCAGGCGATGCCGTTGCTGCATTGCATGCCGTCATCGCATTGTTCGCCGGTGTCCAAGGCACCATCGCCGCAGACCCCGGACCCGGCCGTCAAGAATTTCGAAAGGGCCTCATCGAGGTAGGGATCTCCGAGGGAGGCAAACATGATCGCGCCGCCGTCCATCCGGGTCTTGTTGACGTCGATGGAGAGATCCTTGGGAATCTGGAGGACGGAAGGCAGCTCGGCTACGGGCGCGGGCGGAGCGGCGAAGTTTCCGGTTTCACTGGTGGTCCCTGCGCAGCCCAGTTGCAGCAAAAAGGCGGCCTGGAGGAAAAGGAGGGCGGCAATCGCCGTTTTTCGCAATATTTCCATCGCGCGAGGCTCCTCTTTCGCCTAACTCTTAGGCAGCGGCGCGGCACATTTGGTGCAATCCGACGGACAAGTGTCGCAAGATTCCGCCCCGTTACAAATTCCGTCGCCGCAGAATGGATCGGGAGGGGGCGGACAGGCATTCGGGTCTTCGGCAGACATTTCAAGGCAATCCTGGTCGCCACCTATGCAATCGACCATGCCGTCACAATCGTTATCGAGTCCGTCGTTGCAAATTGTCTCGGTTGCCGTGCACGGCACGGCGACACAATTCCCGATGCCCTCCGTCTTTTCGCAATAAAATAAATACCCCGGAGGCGCCCCGCATTGGCCGGCGATATCCATACATTCCGCGTGCGAGGCACAGGCGAAGGACGGGCTGTCGCAGGATTGGCAGGCCTGGTTCGCATCGCAATAATTTCCCGGATCACAGGCGCAGCCGGAGGGAGGGCATAGCGTCGTATCTTCCACCGGACAATCCGGATCGCCCCCCCTCACGCATTCGAGCAATCCGTCACAGTCGTTGTCGATCCCGTCGCCGCAACTGGTCTCCGTCTGCGGGCAATCCGCGGGGCACACCGAGTAATTTTCCCCGGCCCCGCAATCGCATAGGCGGTCGCCGCAGGAGGGGGGACGCACGATGTCGCAGCTGCCCTTGGGGCAATCCTGCGGGCAATTGACCTCGGTTTCCCCGGACCTACATTCGCAGGTGCCGTCACCGCAGGTATACGTAGCCTGAATGCAATAGCCGGTCCCCCCTTTGTCCGCAGGGCCGCAGACAAATTGCATGTCAGGCGGGGCACCGCACTTCGCAGCGATATCCATGCACTGCTGGTCCAGGACGCAGGCGAAGGCCGAGGTCTCGCAAGCCTGGCATGACTTGGAAAGGTCGCAGTAAAAACCCTCGGCGCAGGCGTCCTGGGTCTCGCAGGCGCATTTGCAGGAGGCGCAGGCGGCGCCGCCCGGGCAGGCATCCATGCCGGGTTCGCCGCATTCCTCGCCCACGGTGACCTTACCATCGCCGCAGGCCGGGAGGGTGCAATCGCTGTAACAATAATCGTCGTCGAGCTTATTGCCGTCGTCGCAGGCCTCCCCACGGGTCACCACCCCGTTGCCGCAGCCGGTCGGGGTGCAGTTGCTGTCGCAGCCGTCGCCGTCGGTCAGGTTCCCGTCCTCGCAGACCTCGTCCTTGGTCTGAATCCCATTGCCGCAGCCCGTTAGGGTACAGTTGCTGTCGCAGCCGTCGCCGTCCCGGGTGATGCAGAGCTCGTCGCCGATCCCCGCGCAGTCGCCGTCGCTTAGACACGGGGTTCCGTCGCCGCAGTGTTTCCCATCGTCGCAGGCCTCCGCGGGTTTTTCATTTTCCGCGTTGCCGCAGACCGGCGGGCAATCGTCCGGACAGTTAAAATAATCTTCCTTTTCACCGCAGGTTCCGTTGTTGTCGCAGAAGGCACAGGCATCGCCGATGCCGTCCGAATCCGAATCGCGCTGCCCGAAATTGGGGACCCTGCGGCAGTTGTCGCAGGCGTCTCCGATCAAATCCCCGTCGGCATCTTCTTGGCCCGGATTTTCGACCCCGGGACAGTTGTCGCAGTCCAAGGTGTCCACGATCCCGTCGCTGTCGGCGTCCCAACCCCAGGGAGTTTGGGAGATCAGGCAATAGCTGCAGGCTTGGCCCGGAAATCCCCCGCCTTCCGCGTAAGGAGCCTGATCGGGGTTATATTGTTTCGGGCAATTGTCCTCGAGGTTGGGGACCCCGTCGTAATCTCCTTCGCCGCAGGCCTCCGGTTGATTGTAGGGGCTGTAATCCCTCGGGCATAGGTCGCAGGCGTCGCCCATCGGGTCTTCGTCCTGGTTCGCCTGGTCGGGGTTGTAGTCGAAGGTGCAATTGTCCCCCTCTTTGTCCAAGATCCCGTCCTCGTCGCTGTCGCCGTTGCAAGCGTCGCCTCGGCCGTCCGGATAGGGATCCCCGCTGTCGTTCACCAAATCCGTCTGGTCCGGATTGGGCGTGCGCGGACAGTTGTCGCAGAGATCCCCGACCCCATCGCGGTCGCGGTCGCCTTGGTCGGTTCCATGGGTCAGCGGGCAGTTATCCGACTCGTCGGGCACGCCGTCCCCGTCCATGTCGCCCTGGCAGGCGTCTCCGATGCCGTCTCCGTCGCTGTCCTTCTGGTTGTCGCTGGAAGGAACCTGCGCGCATCCCCGGTCGCCGCATTCCCAGACCGGATTGGGTCCATTGGCCACCAGAGGGCAATTGTCGCAGGCGTCGCCCACCCCGTCGAAATCGCGGTCCGATTGGTCGTTATTTGCCGATTGGGGGCAATTGTCGCAGGCGTCGCCGACGCAATCCAGGTCGGCATCCGCCTGGTCGGGATTGGCCTGGTTGTCGCAATTGTCCTCCCTGTCCAGCAGGACTTGATCGCCAGGACCCCCGCCGGAATACCCGGCATAGATATAGCCGTCCCCGTCCTGGTCGAAGGCGCAACATCCGTTGACGCAGAGGATCCTCGTCCGGCAAGTGTCGCATTCCTCGCAATGGGAGGCGGCGTCGCAGGCCTGCTTGCAGGCCTCGATGGCCCCGGTATCGCCCCTGTAATTATCCTGGCACTCGCTATAACAGTACTCGCATTGGTAACAGGGGTAGCCGCAGGGCCCCCCGTTGAATTGGGAGAATTCCCGGCTTTGGCAATCGACGGCCGGGCACTCGAGCCCCTGGCCGTTGACGGTCCCACCAAAGGAGATCGGGCAAACCTCACCCCACATCCCGGTGCGTGAGCAAGAGCCCGTCGAGCCCCCGCCTCCGTCGTCCGGCGGTGCCAATTTCATGGGGAAGCAACTCTTTCGGCCGCGACTGAGCTCGCATTTTAATGCGTGCCCGAATCCATCCAAGAACTCGGCCGTCTCCGGACATTTCTGGAGAAAGGCATCGCAATCCAGGTCCGAATCGCATTCAGGGATATCCAGACAGGCGGAGTCGACGGTTTGGGGCGGAGGGGCCGTCGTGGGAGCTGCACTCACCGCGCAAGTCACGGGCTCGCCGGAGCACTGAAAAACCCGCCCGCCGGCGACGGCGCCGAACGCTGTAACGGTAAGTCGCCAGGCCCCGAAACCGGCCATGCGCCAACGCTCCTCCAACACGGCCTGGACCGCGTTCACCGCGAGGGAGTCGAGCTCCGCGAAGCGAACGCTTAAATTTACCGGGTTGGAAAGCTCCATCCGGACCATGGTGGACGGACAAGAGGCGTCGGGCGCCTCCTTCACGCAAGAGGGCGGAGGACTCCACAGCGAACGAAAAGACAGGGCCCCCGAAAAGCCGGCCAACCCCAAACCGCTCTCCCGGAGGCAGGCCTTGAATTCCACCGTCCCGCTCATTTCCATCGCCGCCCCCTGGGAAGAGCAGGAACCCGACAATTTTAGGCAATCATTCTCGAAATCTACAATTTCGGGACAATGCCAACCTCGGCCGCTGGAGATCGATTTCGAGTCGGAAACACTTCCGGGGAAACCCAAGACGGAGGCATTGGCTTGGGCGGCCAGGGTGGCGATATTTTTCAGGGATTCCCGCGCCAGGGCCTCCGGGGCGACCCCCGCCGGCGTGGATTTATTGGAGCTGCAGGCGCCGAACAAAAGCGCCGCGGTCAAGAATACAACGACACCCGCCCCAATTTCCCGGAAAACCCCACATCCCATTTTCCACTACCCCTGAGGGAAATAGTAAATTTACCGGGTGGAAAAAGGATAGAGCATTTCCCCGACTTGGATTTTGCGAAACCGGCCGCCGGGGCCTGAGGGGAAAAAACACCGGGGCGTCCAAAGGATGCCCCTTAAAGCGTGACCAACACCGCCGTATCGCAAAGGTCCACGACGTCGTTCAAATCGAAGAACGGCGTGTCCGCCTCGATGGAGAGCAGGAAGTTCTCCAGGTCCTCGACCTCGCCCGCGCCTTGCAGGGCGAAGGCGGGATTGGCCCGGGTCAGGTGGTCGGCCCAGGAAGGATCCGTCAGCAGCTCGTCCAGGGTCTTCGCCAAGCCATGGTGGAAATACGGGGCGTTCAGGGCCACGCCCAGGAGGTTGGGCACGTTATAGCCGTTGACTGAGCCCTGCGCGATCTGGGTGGTGTTGCCGTTTTTGATCTCGAGGAGAGCCGTCAGGCCCGAATTATCCGGATCGCCGAATGTGCCCGCGTTGCGCAGCACGCAAGAGACCTGCAAGGGGGCGATGCCCGGGGCCGCATCCCCGCCGTTTTCGGTCTGGATGTTGCGGTTGTTCCCGCCGCCGACGCCGAACTCGTCGACCAGTTCCTGGTCGTCGAAGGGACCGATGCCCGAGTTGGGATTGCCGATGCTGAAGCCGCTGGCCAAGTCGAGGGTGTTGTCCCGGGTGACTTGGTAGAAAAGCTCGGAGGAGGTCCAGCCGGGCCCGCCGTGGCACTTGAAGCAGCCGGCCTCGGCAAAGAGACCGCGCCCGCGGACAATCGAAGCCTCCAAGGCCGCGTCGCCGAAGGTCTTGGGCGCTCGGGGACTGCGCATGGTCCTGGTGAAGGCGTCGACCTCGTCCCAATCCTCGCCGGCGCAGAGCCGCGCCTCGTTGGCCGTCTCGAGATCCAGGACCGACCCCGCCAAGCCGACGTCGTTGAAACCGTTGTTGGCCAGCAATTCGTCGGTGTCGTCGCCGTTGATCACGCCGTTCGCGTCGCCGTCGAGCAGCGAGGGACCTTGGTCGCCGAGCACGTCGCAGTTCGCCGGATCGGAGGCGTCGCCGTTTTCGGCCGTGGTCAGCACGCCGCGCCCGCCCGAGACGTTGGTGATATTGCCCTCGAAATCCCGGATCTCGTCGAAGATCGCGGTCCAATTGAGGATCTTTTGCGTCTCCTTGACCCCGTCGCCGTCGCGATCCTGATAGGTCCAGTGCATCGGGATGGTGCGGCGGGGACCCGTCGCGAAGCTCCACACCACGTTGTCGGAGAGGGTCCCGTTCGCGTGGCAGGCCGCGCAGTCCGAGCGCGACTCGACGGACCATCGGGCCCGGGCCGTGAAGAACAGGAGCTGGCCGCGCTCCGCCTCGAATTCCTCGCTGCCCGCGGCCGGCGGGGTCGAGGTCTGCACGGTGGAAGTCGCGATTTGCTGGCCCAGGTCGAGGGTGACCAGCTTGCGCGTCCCCCGGCAATTGACGAAGGCCTTGGGGCTGTTGCGCAAGACGGAAATGCCCATGGGGGTGCGGCAGGCCGGGAACAGGTCGATCTGGTCGGGCTTGCCGTCGCCGTCGAAGTCGTCGATCGAAACCTGGTTATTGCTCAGGTTGAACAGGACCCGCTGCACGGCGTCGCCGCCGCGGGAGACCGTGTAAAGGACTATATGGGAGGCGTCGGATTCGCTCGCGGAGACGGCCAAGGAGGTCGTGTCGGAGAGAAAGTTGCGCTTTCCGTCCTCGGTCGGCAAGAGGTCTTGGATCTTTTTCTCGAGGTTGACGCTGAGGGCCGCCAGCTCGTTCTTGCCGGAGACGCTGCCCACGAGGATCAGCGGGCGCACGTTGCCGCCGCGCACCTGCACGGGACCCGCGGGCGAGACCGCGATGGTCGGCACGAAAAACCGGTCGCCCAGGACGCTGACCGCGTAGAGTTGATTGGGAGAGGTCCTGGCGGTTCCGAAGCTGCCGACGGGCGAAACTTGGCTGGAACGCGGCTGGAACAGGACCGTGCCGCTCGAGCCGAGGTCGGAGGCTCGCAGCAGCTGCGCCTCGCCGCGGCGGCTGTCGTCGTCGGTGGCGCCGTTGATCGGGGTCCCGTAAAACTGGGTGACGATCACGGTCTCGTCGTTGTCGTCTCGATCGAGGTCGTTGGTCACCGCGATGCCGAAGGGAGTCTTCGCCGCCGTCGCCGCGACGGGCTCGAGGGTCTCGGCGTCCAGCTTGAGGACCCTCCCTTGCGCCAACTCGGAGACGAACAGGGATTTTCCGCTCGGCGCCAGGGCCAGTCCCACCGGCTCGGCGCCCACCTCGGCGGTGTCCACCACCGCGGGATTCCCCTTGAGGCCGGCCAGCTTCGAGACCGTCGCCGAGGCCTGGTTGACGACGAAGGCGGAATCGTTGTCGGGCCCGATCACCACCGCGACGGGCTCGTCGCCGACCGGGACCTCTTTAAGCAGCGCGGGCGGATCCACCGTGATGTCGAAGACGCTGACGGAGTCGGCGTTCTCGTTGACCGCCACCAGCCGGGTCTCGTCCGGAGACACCATCACCGCGCTGGACTGGGAGGCGAAGGGAAGGAAGACGTCCTCGCCGCCGCCGTCGCCGTCATCCCCGCCGCCCCCGCACGCGGCCACGCTCAAGACGAAACAAAGCGCCAAAACACGAAAGGTTTTCATGGAAAGCCCCCTTCCCGCGCCGGAGCCGGCGCGGATCTGCCCTCGAGAGCGCGCGTCCGAACGCGGCGAAACGCCGGCACCGGAGTCGGCTCTCATGATCTTCGAATTTTTTGCTGTAACCCCTCGCGGTGGAGTGAGGATCCGCAAGACTACGGGTTCTTGGAGTGCATTATCGGAGTAACAAAGGAAAAAGTTCCGCGCAAGGGATAATTTTTTACTTTCCCGCCTTTCGGAAGGCCAGCTCCCCGGCCCCGTTCCCCACCTGGGTCTTGCCCACGTCGGCGACGACCTTGTCGCCGTCTTTGAACTCCCCGGCGAGCAGCTGGAGCGCCAACGGGTCTTGCAGGTATTTCTGGATGGCGCGCTTCAGCGGCCGCGCGCCGTAGACGGGATCGTAGCCGTGCTCGGCGATCACCCTGCGGGCGGGCTCGGTCAGCTCGAGCTCGATCTTGCGCTCTTTGAGCAGCTTGTCGAGGCGGGCCAGCTGGATGTCGACGATCTTCTCGATCTGCTTTTCCTTCAGCGAGTGGAAGATGATGATCTCGTCGACGCGGTTGAGAAACTCGGGGCGGAAATGGCCGCGCAGGGCCTCCATCACCCGCCGCTCCATCTCGGCGTCGTCCTTCCCGCCCAGGTCGGTGATGTACTGCGAACCGATATTGCTGGTCATGATGAGGACGGTGTTCTTGAAATCGACCGTCCTCCCCTGCCCGTCCGTCGCCCGGCCGTCGTCCAGGATTTGCAGCAGGACGTTGAAGACGTCGGGGTGGGCCTTCTCGATCTCGTCGAAGAGGATGACGGAATAAGGCCGCCGCCGCACCGCCTCGGTGAGCTGCCCGCCCTCCTCGTAGCCGACGTAGCCCGGCGGGGCGCCGATCAGGCGCGAGACGGAGTGCTTTTCCATGTACTCGCTCATGTCGATGCGGATCATCGCCTGCTCGTCGTCGAAGAGGAACTCGGCCAGGGCGCGGGCGGTCTCGGTCTTGCCGACGCCGGTGGGGCCCAGGAAAATGAAGGAGCCGATCGGGCGGTTGGGGTCCTGCAGGCCCGCGCGGGCGCGGCGCACGGCGTTGGCGACCTTCTGCAGGGCCTCGTCCTGGCCGACGACGCGCTGCCGGAGGCGGTCTTCCATGTGCAAGAGCTTCTCCACCTCGCCCTCGAGCATCTTGGAGACCGGGATGCCGGTCCACTTGGCGACGACCTCGGCGACGTCCTCGGCGTCGACCTCCTCCTTGAGCATCTTCTGCTCTTTTTGCAGCTCTGCGAGCTGGGCGTTGAGCGCGGCCAATTCCTTCTCGAGGCCCGGCAGCTGGCCGTATTTCAGCTCGGCGGCGCGGTTGAGGTCGCCGGAGCGCTCGGCGCGCTCGGTCTCGAGGCGCACCTGCTCGATCTTCTCCTTGGTCTGACGGATCTTGTGGATGGCCTCCTTCTCGTTCTTCCAGTGGGCCTTGAGCTTGGCGCTCTTCTCGCGCAGCGCGGCCAAGTCGGATTGCAGCTTTTGCAGCCGCTCTTGGGAGGCCGGATCCTTCTCCTTTTTCAGCGCCTGTTCCTCGATCTGAAACTGCAGGATCTTGCGCTCGATCTCGTCGATCTCGACGGGCAGGCTGTCGATCTCCATGCGCAGGCGGCTGGCGGCCTCGTCGATCAGGTCGATGGCCTTGTCGGGCAGGAACCGGTCGGTGATGTAGCGGTGCGAGAGGGTCGCAGCCGCCACCAGGGCGCTGTCCTGGATGCGCACGCCGTGGTGGACCTCGTAGCGCTCTTTGAGGCCGCGCAGGATGGCGATGGTGTCCTCGACGCTGGGCTCGCCCGCGAAGACGGGCTGGAAACGCCGCTCCAGGGCCGGATCTTTCTCGATGTGCTTGCGGTACTCGTCGAGCGTCGTCGCGCCCACGCAGCGCAGCTCGCCGCGGGCCAGGGCGGGCTTGAGCATGTTGGAGGCATCCATCGCCCCCTCCGCCGCGCCGGCGCCCACCAGGGTGTGCAGCTCGTCGATGAAGAGGATGATCTCGCCCTCGGACTCGACCACCTCCTTCAGCAGGGCCTTGAGCCGGTCCTCGAACTCGCCGCGGTATTTGGTGCCGGCCAGCAGGCCGCCCAGGTCGAGGGCGACCAGGGTCTTGTCGCGCAGGCTCTCGGGGACGTCGCCGTTGACGATGCGCTGGGCGAGCCCCTCGACGATGGCGGTCTTGCCGACGCCGGGCTCGCCGATCAGGACGGGATTGTTCTTGGTGCGGCGGGACAGGACCTGCATGACGCGGCGGATCTCGTCGTCGCGGCCGATCACGGGGTCGAGCTTGCCGCGCCGCGCGAGGTCGGTCAGGTCGCGGGAGTAGCGCTTGAGGGCCTGGTACTTGGCCTCCGGGTTTTGGTCGGTGACGCGGTGGGAGCCGCGGATCTCCATCAAGACCTTGAGCAGGGCGTCGCGCTTCACCCCCTGCGAGGCGAGCAGGCGCTGGGCCGAGCCGCCCGGCGTATCGACGATCGCCAGCAGGAGGTGCTCGGTGCTGACGAATTCGTCCTTCAGCTTGGTCGCCTCTTGATGGGCGCTCTCGAGGATTTTTTTCAGGTTTTGCGATAGGTATTCGCCGGACGAGCCGCTGACCTTGGGAAATTTTTCGATGTCCTTGAGGAGGGCCTCGCGAAAGGGCCCGAGATGGACCCCCAGCCGCTGCAGGATGGGCTTGACCAGCCCCTCGTCCTGATCGACCAGGGCGAGCAGGAGATGGTCGGGCTCGACCTGTTGGTTGCCGTGCTCCGCGGCCCGGTGCTGGGCCTCGAGGACGGCTTCTTGGGCTTTGAGGGTGAATTTATCCAGTCTCATGGGCGTTTTCCTATTAATTGGAAACGGAATTCCTCAGGTCAAGGCCCGGGCAGAGGTATTTTATAGGACTTCCCGCCAAATAAAAATGAAAAGAAAGGGTTGATGCGGGCGGCGGATCCATTAGAATCCTCGCGGCATGAAATCCATTCACTTGATCCGCTTGGATCTCAGCGATTCCGCCGCTCGCGTCTTGCAAGAAAAGGCCGGCGACCTGCTTCTGCACGCCACGCGAAAAAAGCACGAGTACTTCGTCACCCCGCTGAGCCTGCAAAAGCTCGCCTCCCTCAAAATCTCGCACCGGGTCCTGAAGAACCTCCATGTCGAGGACCTTCCCGTCGAGATCATCTACCCCTATCAAAGCACCCTCTTCGACCCGCCCCAGGAGGACGCGATCGTCGAGGTGAAGGCCTTCGCCATGGCCCAACGCCGCGGACACCAGAAGATGCGGGTTCTATATTGGGCGCGGTCCCGGCAGCATCTCGACGGAAGCTTCCAGCTCGACCGCCCGGGCGGCAAGCGCGCCTACCGGTGGAGCTTCACCAAAGAAGGGGCCAAGGTCCTGCGCCTGGAGGACAAATTTCCGAAGATCATCCAGCGGATCCGCGACCCCGAGACCAAGGTCCTGCTCTCCTTCGGCTCCGGCGGCGTCCGCCTTTTCGCCCATCCGGCCCTGATGAAGTTCATCGACCTGCTGGGGCTGACCTCTTCGGTGCGCGAAGTCTGGGGCAGCAGCGGCGGCGCGGTCGCGGGGCTGATGTACGCCATGGGCGTGCCTCCGGCCGACATCGAGAAGGAGGGTTACAACCTCTACAACAACCGCTACTCGCTCCGCTTCAGCCCCAGCAAGATGGAGGTGCTGATCAACCTGCTCTCCGACACTTTCCTGCCGACCGGCGACCACCTTCTGAAGGGATTTCTCGACTGCCAAAACGCCTTGGGCTTCATGATCACCAAGCACCTCTCGCGAAGGCGCAAGGCCCGGGTCCCCTTTTACTGCATCGCCTACAACCTGCGCGAGAAGCGCAACGAGGTGCTCACGCCCGAGCGGGTCCCCAAGAACGTCTACGTCACGCCGACCTTCCGGACCGAAGCCCTGGACGCGGTCATCGCCTCTTCCTCGATCCCCATCCTTTACGTCCCGAAGAAGATCCTGCGCGGAAAGACCGAGCACGTCTACGTGGACGGCGGCACAACCGAGGAAGTTCCGCTGATTTCCCCGTATCGCAAGTGGATCCGCGACCGGCTTCACTTTCGCGACGCCAGCAAGAAGCTGCTGATCCTTGCGGTCAACCTCTTCCCGGCGGTCAGCAGCATACCGATGTTCAGCCATTGGGCGATCCAAAAGCTGCCGGCCTTCCGGCTGCTCAAACTCTCAGCCAACTACGCCGACCTGATCCGCCAGGCGCGGATCGACGAGCAGAAAGGCCATCTGACGCGGGACCGCGACGTGACGCTTTGGGAGCTGGTCCTGCCCGTCAAGGGCCTGAACGTGCTCAATCCCAAGTCGATCCCCGAGATCATCCAGACGGCGCAACATTCCTTCCTGAAGCAGCTCTTGGCTATCGAGGCGGGGTTGTAGGGACCGCCTTCGCCCCTGCGGAGATCCGAAGATATCTTGTCGAAACTAAAGATGGGTGGAAAGCAGCTTCGCCCGGCGGTGCCAGGAATAGCCGATATAGGCGATCCCGATCAACACGCCGACGATGATGACTCCCAGGACCACGACGCCCATGATGGCGCCCTTGGTGAGGGGGTTGTTGGGATCGAGGTAGCAGGTGGAACAGGCCGCGGCCAGTCGCGGCTCGGCAACGGACAGCCCCAGGATAAGCGTCGCGAGCAGCATGGGCGTCAGCTTGGGGTATTTTTGCCGGAACCAGCGGAAATAGACGGAAAGCAGCACCACGCCGACGGTTCCCAGCAGGCTCAAGCCCAGACCCATGCCCGCGCCGGTCGTCTTGAAGTCGTAGAGTCCCCAGACCACCAGGAAGAGCGAGAGCAGCCCGGAGACCGTGATGAAGAAAAGATGAAAAGCGCGCAGCGACAAGGAAAACCTCCCAAGGGAAAGCCTAATACCCCAAGGTGGAACGAAGCATGTTCATATTCGTGAAGAAGGTAATGAACATCAGCGCGAAAAAGAATACCACGGTGAAGATCAAGACGCCATAGATGGCCTTCTTCTCGGAAATCAGATGCATGAAGAACAGGGCCACCAAGGCCGCCTTCAGGGTGGCGATGGCCATGGCGATGACGATGTGCATGGTGCCCGAAACCTGGAGGTGGGAGGCCCACACCGTCACCAGCGTCAAGACCGCCAAGGCCACGAAGACGAAAATGTAGATCTTGATGTGCTTCAGCATCTCTTCAGTGTGGCCGTGTTCCATAGAAGCTCCTTTTACAGCAGGTACAGCGCCGGAAACAGAAAAATCCAAACCAGGTCGACGAAGTGCCAGTAGAGCCCGGCGGCCTCGACCCGGCCGGTGAACATCTTGGGCGCCTTCTTGAAGGCGCTGCCCGCGACCAGCAATAAATAAGCGTTGACCAGGATCCCGCCGACGATGTGCAGGCCGTGCAGGCCGGTCAGGGTAAAATAGATCCCGTAGAAGTTGTCGGTGGAGGGATAGTGGTGGTGCGCGAACTTCGAGGCGTATTCGAAGTACTTGATCACCAAGAAGACCAGCGAGAGCAGGATGGTCGCGCTCATGTAAACGCGGAACTTCGTGAGGCTGTTCAGCATCAACGAGGCCCAGGCCATGACCATGGTCACGCTCGAGGTGATCAGGACCATCGTGTTGACGGTCGCCAACGGGATATTGAGCAGCTCGGGGCCGTGCGGCCAGCTGGGGCTGCCCACCCGCAGCAGGATGTAGGCCGAAAACAGGCCGCCGAACAGCATCACTTCGGAGGCGAGGAAGAGCCAGATGGCCAACTTCGAGTTGGTCACCCCCGTCACGGGATGCGGGGTGTCGATATAGTGGATTTCAGCGGACATGCGTTGCTCTCCTAGTCAATGCGATCGTTCTTAAGCCTTGGCCGGCGCGACGTGCTGGGGAAGGAAATCCTTCTCCTCGCCGGGCACGCTGTACTCGTAAGGCCCGCGGTAGACCACGGGCTCGGTCAAGAAATTGCCGTGCGGCGGCGGCGTGGGCGTGGCCCACTCCAGCGTCGTGGCTTCCCAGGGATTGTCCCCGACCTTCTTGCCCCACTTCAGGCTCAAGAAGAAGTTCAGGATAAAGATCAGCTGGGCGGCGCCGAGGCACCAAGCCGAGATCGAGATGATCACGTTCAGGTCCTGGATGGCGGCCCCGTGCGCGTAGAAAGTCGGGTCGTAGAGCCGGCGGTTCAGGCCGGCGATGCCCTGGATCAGCATCGGGAAGAAGACGCCGTTGATGGCGAGAAAGGACAGCCAGAAGTGCATCTTGCCCCAGAAGCGGCTCATCTGCTTGCCGGTCACCTTCGGGTACCAATAGTAGATCCCGGCGAACAGCGCGAACAGCGTGCCCGGCGCGACGACGTAGTGGAAGTGCCCGATCACGTAATAGGTGTCGTGCAGATAGATGTCCGAGGCGGTCAGGCCGAGCGGCAGGCCCGTCAAGCCGCCGATCGCGAACATCGGCAGAAAGGCCAGGGCGAAGTGCATCGGCAGCGTGAAACGGATCGACGCCCCCCATAGGGTGAGGATCAGCACCGTCAGGACGACGACCGACGGAATCGAGATGATCATGGTCGTCACCTGGAAGAAGTTGCTCATCGTCACGCCCATGCCGGTCATGAACATGTGGTGCGCCCACACGATGAAGGACATGAAGCCCAAGAACAACACCGCATAGACGATGGTCTTGTAGCCGTAGAGAGGCTTGCGGGTGTTGTTGACGATGACCTCGGTCACGATGCCGATGGCCGGCAGGATCAAGACGTAGACCTCCGGGTGCGCCAAGAACCAGAAAAGATGCTGCCACAGCAGCGGGCTGCCGCCGCCGGCCACGGGCAGGGCGTTGCCGCTGACCACCAGGCCCGTGGGCATGAAGAAGCTGGTGCCGGCGACGCGGTCCATCAGCTGCAGGATGCCGGCCGCCTCGAGAGGCGGGAAGGCCAGGAGCAGAAGAAAGGAAGTCACGAACTGGGCCCAAACCAGGAAGGGCAGCCGGAAGAAGGACAGGCCCTTGGCCCGCAGCTGGACGATGGTGACGATGATGTTGATCGAGCCCAAGAGCGAGGAGGTGATCAAGGCGACCATGCCGATCAGCCACCAGGTCTGGCCGGCGGTGGCGACGACCGAGAGGGGCGGATAGCTCGTCCAGCCGGAGTTGGCGGCGCCGCCCGGCACGAAGAAGCTCGCCAGCATGATGACGCCGCCGACGAAGTACACCCAGTAGCTGGCCGCGTTCAGCTTGGGGAAGGCCATGTCGGGCGCCCCCACCTGCAAGGGGACGAGGTAGTTGCCGAAGCCGCCGACCGCTAGGGGAACGACGCCCAGGAAGACCATGATCGTGCCGTGCATGGCGCCCAGCGAGTTGTAGAACTCGGGCAGCATAACGCCGCCGGGCATGCCCTCGCCCAACCAATTGCCGATCACCGGCAGGGGTTCGCCCGGATAGGCGAGCTGCCAGCGCATCAGCATCATCAGGCAAAACCCGAAGAACAGGAAGAGCAGCGCGGTGACGGTGTACTGGACGCCGATGACCTTATGGTCGACGGAGAAGATGTACTTTTGAATAAAACCCAGCTCGTGGTGCTCGGCGTGGGCGGCTTCGTGGTGTGCGGCGTGAACTGGCTGATGCATATCTTAACCCTCTTGCTTCTTTTCTGCCGCCGGAGCGGGGGCCTTTTCCGCGGCCTTGGGCTTGAATTGCTTGGGCTGCTCGGCGAACCATTTTTGGTAGTCCTCGGCGGACTCGACGGTGACCACGCCCTTCATCAGGCTGTGGCCGACGCCGCAAAGCTGCGAGCAGACGATGTCGAAGACCCCGGTCTTGACCGCCTGAAACCAGATCGGGACCTCCATGCCGGGGGTCGCGTCCTGCTTGAGCCGGAGCACCGGCACCCCGAAGCTGTGGATGACGTCCATCGCCGAGATATGGCTGATGATCGGCTTGTTGACGGGGATGTGGAATTGATTGACGGAGACGACGTCGTCCCAGCTGGCCGGGTCTTTGTCGTCGATGCCCAGCGGGTTGCTGCCGCTGGCCAGCTTGGGATCGGTGCGGCCGAACTTGCCGTCCTCGCCGGGGTAATGAATGTTCCAGACGAATTGCTGCCCGATCACGCGCACGACCAGGGCGTCTTTGTCCGCCGGAAAATCCCGCTTGTACTTCGACCAAACCGGGAAGGAGAGACCGACCAGCAGGAAGACCTCGAAACCCACGACCGCGATCTCGGCGTATTTGGGGAGCTTGCTCTTGTTGGATTCGTAGCTGGCCTTGTGGCCGGGACGGCGACGGTACTTGATGAGGCAATAGAGGAGGAAAACGCCCCAGCCCACGAAGAGAACGACCATGAAGACATGGAGGACCTTGATCAAATGGTCGATCCCGGCACCGTGAGCGGAGAGGTCGGGGACCAGACCGTAGCCGTATTTGAGTTCCATGAAAGAAATGTCCTTTAATTCAGGGGTGTTATCGGCAAGGTGCAACCTTGAGATATATCAAGGTCCGGCTTGGTAGCACGCTGGATCCGGCTCGTCAAGCGACACCACATTCCCCTTAACTCATCAAGGTTCTCGACCACTTAGCTTGGGCGCAGTCTAGAAAAGACGCATCCCTCCCGCAAGGCCGGACCGCGGCCGAAAGCGACGACGACGAAGCGGGGATTATCGGCCGCCCGCGAGAGGACTTCGGTTCCACGGCATCTTTTCCAGCAGTTGGGCCATGCCGCACCAGCCGCTCAGCCCGGCCTGAAACAGTCCCAGGCCGACCAAGGCGGGAATGGCCAAAAATCCGGCGTGGAGCCAAAGGCCGAGGAAGGTCCCGATCGCGACCAAGGCCCCCGCGACGATCATCACCTGGCGCTGGACCGGGATCGCGGAGCGCCGCGCGGCGGCCACCGGGAGCCCCGCCCCCTGCCAGGCGCTGAAGCCGCCCGCGAGCTCAGCGAGATTTTGAAAGCCCTGGGCGCGGAGCCGCTCGAAGGCCGCCTGGCTGCGGCGCCCCGATTGGCAGCCCAGCAGGATCAGATGATCCCGCGGCAGCGCGGCGAGGGACTCCTCCAGCCGGTCCAAGGGGACGCAGCGGGCGCCCGGCACGTGCCCGGATTGAAATTCATCCAGGGAGCGCACGTCGATGAAGCAGACGGATTCTTTGGGCTCCCGCAGGCGGGCTTGGACTTCTTGCGGACTCAGTTTCATAAGCGGACTCCTTATTCTATCGGGATAAGCCCAGCCCCTCCGCCAGGAGGATGCCGAGGCCCAAAACCAACACCAAAGCGGCGAAACCCTTGCGCAGCGCGGCCTGGGGGAGGCGCGGCGCCAGCCTCGCCCCCGCGAAGGCCGCGACCAGGGCCAGGGCGAGGAAGGCCGGCCAGGGCCAATCGAGAAACTCCCCCAGCGCGGGCCGACTGACCGCCAGGGCCGAGGCGCTGTTGAGCGCGATCACGAGGACCGAGGTCGCCACCGCGCGGCACATCTCGAGGCCCAGCAACAGGACCAGGGCCGGCACGATCAAGAAACCGCCGCCCGCCCCCAAGAGCCCGGTCAAGACCCCCACCCCCGTCCCGCTGACCGAGGCGCAAAAGGCCCGGCCCAGGCCGACCCGCTCGCAGGGGCTCACGCCGGGCGGACGGAACATTAGGAGGGCCATCGCCACCATCAAGGCCGCGAAGGCGAGCAATAGGATCTCCGCGGGGAGAAGCGCGTTGAGCCAAGCCCCCGCCGCCGCGCCGGCGATGCCGAAGAGGCCAAACAGGAGACCGTGCTTCCAATCCACCAGGCCCTGCCGCCCGTAATGCAAGGTCGCCGCCGCGCTGGTCAGCCCCACCAAGACCAGGGAGATCGGGATCGCCTCCTGGACCGGGAGCTTCCCGCCATAGACCAGCAGGGGCACGGTCAGGATGGACCCGCCGCCGCCGAAGATCCCCAGGCTTAAACCGACCACCAGACTTCCGAGCGCCAGCAGCATTTATTTCGCCGCCTCCGCACGCAGCTGTTTCGAGGCCAGGGGCATCTCGTCCCCGGCCTTGCGCCCGCACTGCAGGTTGGCGGGGACCGCCATATGGATCTTCTTGGGCATGGCCAACTTGAGCGACTTCAGGATCGTCACGAACTCCTCCTTGCCCCGCCCCCCTCCGGCGCGCGGGTTGAAGCGCTTCTCCTCGCCGACCGTCGAGACCGTCATGCCGCGGTAATCGTGGCCGGGATAGACCCGCGTCTCGGGCGGAAGCGCGAAGAGCTTTTGGATGCTGTCGTAGAGACGCTCCGGCGAGCCCTGCTGAAAGTCGGTGCGACCCGTCCCGCGGACGAAGAGCGCGTCGCCGGTGAAGACGCGGTCGCCGAGAAAATAGCTCAGGCAGCCGTTGGTGTGTCCCGGCGTGGCCAGGACCTTGAGGCGGAAGCGGCCGAAGGGGACCTCGTCGCCCTCCTTCAGCGCCAGGTCGGCGCAGGCGACTTCCGCCGCCGCGCCGACCCCCGTCCTGGCGCCCGTGGCCTTGCGAATCTCCTCGGCCCCGGTGACGTGGTCCGCGTGGACGTGGGTGTCGAGGACGTATTTCAGCTTCAGGCCCAATTCCTCGAGCAGCTGGAGGTCGCGGGGCGCCTGCTCGCGGACCGTGTCGATCAGCACGGCCTCGCGGGTCTCCGCGTCGGCCAGCAGGTAGGTGTAGGTCCAGGTGTCGTAGTCGAACAGCTGGCGAAAGATCAGTCCTTCCATGGTTTAGGCCCTCCTTTTTTGCCGTTTCAAAACCTCGCGGGCGCGTTCGGCCTCCCTCCCCTGCAGCTGGAGCCGCTGGGCGAGCATCTTGCGGATCAGCTCGCAGGCCTCCTCGATCTGCGGGATCGCCAGGGCCAGGATGCGGCTTAGCCCCAGGCGGCGCTCCTTGAGGATGCCCGCCCCCTTCAGCACCGCGAGGTGCTGGGAGAGGTTCGCCTTGGGGATCTTGAGGATTTCCAAGAGCTGGGAACCGCTCTTCTCGCCCGCGGAGATCAGGTCGAGGATGCGCAGGCGCAGGGGATGGGCGAGCGCCTTGCAGATTTCGGCTTGCAGCTCGTAGATTTGGAGGCTTCGAGGGTTCATGCGCGGCCTTTCAGTTCATTAGTCAATAAATATATAAACTAAAAAACCAAAAGGTCAAGTGGCGTCCGGATGCTCGGAAATTCAGGCGGAATGCTTGCGGTGCTGGCGGTACAGCCAATAGACGAAGGCGCCGACCAGCGCCAAGGGGAAGAGGATCATGAAGAGCGTGGTGCCGTAATAGGCCAACAGCGTGTCGCCCTGCGCGGAGAAGCAGACCGAGCAGGCCCAGGCGGGCCTCGGGAAGGCCGCCAAGAGGTAGGTCCAAAACAAAATTTTAAAAATAGACCAATCCATAGAGCACCGGCCACAACAGGACCACGAAAAGCCAATACATCGCCGCCACCGTCAGCCGGCGGCCTCGCCCCGCGGCGGGGAGAAAGCCGCGGGTCTTCCGCAGCGCGTAGACCAGGACCGCCAGCCCGCCCAGGACGTGCAGGGCGTGGACGCCGATCAAGAGATAGAAGGTCCCGCCGTAAATGCTGGAATTCGTCGTCAGGCCGTAGCCGATCAGCCGCACCCACTCGAAGCCCTGGATCGCCACGAAGGCGGCGCCCAACAGCAAAGTCGCGGCCAACCAGCCACGATACGCGCTCGGCGCCGGGCACAGGGCCCGGCCGCGGGCCAGGACCATCGTCACGCCGCTGGCCAGCAGCAGAAGCGTATTGACGGCCGTCGCCTCGATGGGCAGCCTGGGCTGGCCCGGCGGCGGCCAAACCCCCGCCCCGCTGCGCAGGACGAGATAGGCGCTGATCAGACCCGTGAAAAACATCAGCTCGGCCAGCAGGAAAAGCACCATCCCCAGCACGGCGTTGGAGGCAAAGGCGCGCTCTTTGGGGGCGAACCGGATTCCTCGCGGCATGTATTCGACGTAAGGACCCATCTTAATTTCCCGCGATTCTCCCGTAGACGTAGACGATGTCGGGGACCAGCCCGACGAAGAGGATGACCAGGCAGGCCACGCCCGAGCCCAGCATCCATTTGACCCAGTTCTTCTCGGCCTTCAGATGCATGTAATAGCCCAGCACCAGGCTGGCTTTGAAAAGCGCCGTGGCGAAGATCCCCGCGACCGCGATGCGGGTATGCCCCGCAAGCCCCAACAGGACGCTCACGCCGACCATCGCCAGCAGGACGAAATAGATTTTGATGTAGGTGCCTCGATTCATGCCACGTCCTTCCTCAAAATTTGGGCGCCAGGTAGAGCAAGGGAAACAGGAAAATCCACACCACGTCGACGAAATGCCAATAGATGCCGACGTACTCCACTCTTTGCATGTTTTCCCGCCGCCCCACCCCGCGCATCACCGTCGCGATGGCGATCAGCCCCGCCACGATGTGCAGCGCGTGCAGCCCCGTCAGGAAATAATAAAACGACCAGAACAAGTTTTTCACCGGAGTGAAGCCCGCCGCGACCTCGTGGCTATACTCGTAGGCCTTGAAGCATAGGAAGGCCAGCCCCAGCAGGATGGTGAAGCCCATGAGGCGCTTGGCGCGGGCCGCATCGCCGTGATGGGCGGCGTCGTGGGCAAGGACGATCGTGAGGCTGCTGGTCAATAGGACGACCGTGTTGATCACGCCGATCAGCTCGTTGGTGTGGACCGCCGACTCCGCCCACTCCGGATGGTGCCAGCGGTACAGCAGGTAGCAGACCACCGCGCCGCCGAAGATGACGATCTCGGAGGCGAGGACCCACCACATGCCCATGCGGCCCGTGGCCACGCTGGGGCTTTCGTACCGATCCAAAGTCGCTGTCGCTGCCGTGCTCATAGTACCTCGATCGTTTAGGGCTTGGCCTCGGGTGCCAGCCATTGCGGACGATAATCTTCCTCGCGGTCGGGGGCGCTGTACTCGTAGGGCCAGCGGTAGACCACCGGCGCCGCCTCGAAATTACCGTGTCCCGGGGGCGAAGGCGTGTCCCATTCCAGCGTGTTGGACTTCCAGGGGTTGCGCTCGGCCTTCCGCCCCTTCTTCATGCTCCAGAAGAAGTTGAACACAAAGGGAATCTGCCCCAGCAGCAACACGATCGTCGCGGCGGTCGCGATGACGTGGAGGTGCTGGTAGGGCACCAGGTTTTCCCACAGGCTGGGGTCGTAGATGCGCCGCTGGTGCCCGGCCAGGCCGAAGGCGAAGAGCGGAATGAAGATCACGTTGAATGCGACGAAGGTGACCAGGAAGTGGATCCAGCCCAGCCCCTCGTTCATCTTGCGGCCGAACATCTTCGGAAACCAGTAATAGACCCCCGCGAACATCCCGAAGAAGGTCACCGGGAACATCGTGTAATGGAAGTGCGCCACCACGAAATAAGTGTCGTGGAGGTAGATGTCGGTCGCCGTCGAGGCGAGGTGGATGCCGGTCACGCCGCCGATCAAGAATTCGGCCAGCATGCCCAGCGCGAAGAGCATCGCGACCTTGTACTCGATCGAGGCCCGCCACAGCGTGGCCAAGAAGGAGAAGATGATGATCGCGAAGGGCACCGAAATCATGATGGTGGTGAGCGAGAAGGCCACCGCGAGCTGCGGGTTGATCCCGCTGACGAATTGATGGTGGGCCCAGACGATGAAACTCAAGACGCCCGCCGCCACCACCGAATAGACGATCATGCGGTAGCCGAAGATCGGCTTGCGCGCGAAGGTCGGAATGACCTCGGTCAGGATCCCCAGTGCGGGGAGCAGCAGGACATAGACCTCGGGGTGGCCGAAGAACCAGAAAAGGTGCTGCCAGAGCAGCGGGTCGCCGCCCTGTGCCGGGATGAAAAAGCCGGTCCGCAAGGTGCGGTCGGCCAACAGCATCAGGGCCCCCGCGATCAGCGGCCCCACCGAGAACATGAATATCAGGTTCGCGGCGTTCTGCATCCACACGAAGAGCGGCATGCGAAACAGCGTCATGCCCTTGGTGCGCATGTTGAGCGTGGTGGAGAGGACGTTGATGCCGGACATCAGGGCCGCGGCGAATTCCAGCGCCAGCGCCAAGATCCAGAGGGTGCCGCCCCAGTCGACGCCGGTGTAGTCCATCCGCGCGTTCAGCGGAGGATAGCCGGTCCAGCCGCCGCCCATCGCCCCGCCCGGGACGAAGAAGGAGGCCACCAAGAGGACGGTACTGACCAGGAAGGTCCAGTAGCTCAGCATGTTGAGGCGGGGAAAACACATGTCCTCGGCGCCCAGCTGCAGGGGCACCAGGTAGTTGCCGAAGCCGGAGACGAGGATCGGCTGGGCCACCCAGAAGAGCATGATGGTCCCGTGCATGGTGACCATGGCGTTGTAGACGTCGGGCCCCACCTGGCCGAACAAGGGAACGGCCTCGTTGGGATAGGCGAGCTGCATGCGGAAGGCGTAGGCGAGGAATCCGCCCAAGATCGCCATGAACAGCCCGGTGATCATGTACTGCAGGCCGATGACCTTGTGGTCGGTCGAGAAGACGTATTTTCGCCAAAAGCCGACCGCGTGACCCGTTTGCATGTGGTACATCGAGATTCCCCTTAGAGGCTGTCTTTATCCAGGCGGCTCGTCGTGATCTCCTCGCCGCGCAGCCATTTTTGATAATCCTGCTCGCTCAGCACGTGGATCCAGCCGCCCATGTTGCCGTGCCCCACGCCGCAGAGCTCGGCGCAGGAGATCTTGTATTGCCCCGTCTTCACCGCCTTGAACCATCCCTTGATCGAGCGGCCCGGCACCACGTCCTGCTTGAAGCGCAGGTTGGGGATGAAAAAGCTGTGGATGACGTCCTCGGCCTCGAGGTTGAGATGGATGACCTTGTCGACGGGGACGTAGAGTTGGTTCATCGTCTGCTTGTCGTCCTCGGTGCCGAGCTTCCCGTCGGCGCCGGGATGGGTGATGTCCCAAACGAACTGCTTGCCCTTGACCGTGACGGTCTGGTCGGCCGGCGGCTGCTTTTCCTTGATCGCGCGCCACATCGGGACCTGCTGGTGGTCGATGGCCAGGTCGAAGCCCAGGATGACGACGGCGGGAATGAGCACCCAGGACATGGCCTTCCAGCTGTGGCCCGGCAGGTAGCCGGCCTTGCGGCCCTTGCGGCGGCCGAAGGCGAAGATGCAGAAGAACAAGAACAACTCCGCGGCCAAGAACCACGCGCCGACGATGTAATAGATATTGGCGAAGACGGCGTCGTACTGGGCGCCATAACTGGCGATATTTTCAGGGAGCCATTGCAACATCGGAACCGCTTTCCGCGGAGAAATCCTGTGAACGGAGTCTCCGCCAAGGGCCCCAATGTAGGAAATCGCGCCGGAAGAAACATTGACCTAGGTCATGTTTTTTCAAAAAAGTCGGAAAATTTCAGGGGAGGTCGAGGCGGGCGACGCGGGCCAGGGCGGCCGGATCGGGGAGGATGAGGCTGCGGCCCTCGCCGCGGAGCAGTTTTTCCCGTTTCATTTCGCTGATGCAACGCACCGCCGTCTCGAGGACGGTGCCGGCGAGCTCGGCCAACTCTTGGCGGGTGAGGCGGATGCCGAGCTGGATCCCGCCCGGCACCTTTTTGCCGAAGGCCTGGGCCAGCAGGACCAGGGTCTCGGCCATGCGTTCCCGGACGGGCTTTTGGGCGAACTGGCGCATCCGTTCCTCGGCCTGCCTTAGGTCCTGACAGAGCCACTGCAGCAGCCGGCGCATGAAGAGCGGCTTGTCCTCGAGCAGCTCCAAGACGGAGCCGCGGTCGATGAAGCAGACCTCGCTTTCCTCGAGGGCCTCGGCGGAGGCGTTGTAGGGCTCGTCGGCGAAGAGGGCCCGGTAGCCGATGGGATCGCCCGGCCCAGCCAGCCGGACGATCTGGTCGCGGCCGTCGATGCCGGTTTGGAAGATCTTCACCTGCCCGGCGGCGACGCAGAACAAGCCCTCGGGGACGTTGCCCTGGGCGAACAGCAGTTCGCGGCGCCGGTATTGCCGCAGCTTTTTGTGGGGCTGGAGCTGCGCGAGGTCGTCGCTGCAGAGCGTGCCGAAGAGGCTCTTGCCGCGATGCCGGCAGTTTTCGCAGGAGGGATTGTCGCGCGATTTCACTTTTTCCATTTGATCGAACAGCCCATCGAGGGCCATTGCTCCTCGGGGGGCGCCTCGCCGGCTAGGACCCGGTCGAGGGCGGCGGCGAGCTCGCGCCGCGTCACCATGGAGGGGTCTTGCCAATTGTCGTCGATGCGTCCGTGATAAAACAGCCTGCGGTCCTTGTCGAAGAGGTAGAGATCCGGGGTGCAGACCGCGCCATAGGCCTTGGCCACCTCTTGGGTTTCGTCGACCAGATAGGGAAAACCGTATTCTTTCTTCCGCCAGCGCTCGAGGAGCTTCTCGGGGCGGTCGTCCGGGTAGTCGGTCGGGTCGTTGGCGCAGATCCCGACGAGCTGGACGCCCCGGGGGCCGTATTCGCGCTGCAGCTGGACGATGCGGTCCTCGACGGCCACGACGTAAGGGCAATGGTTGCAAAGGAACATCACCAGCAGGGCCCTGGCGCCGGCGAAATCCTTGAGCGCGTAATCCTTGCCGTCGACGGAGCGCAGGCGGAAATCGGGGGCCGGGCTGCCGAGGGGGATGTCGGTGGATTTGAGCAGGACCATGGGATTCTCCGCAAAACCAAGAAAGGATATCCTTGGGTTTTGCGATTTGCTAACAGAAAAAGCCCCCGAGCAGAAGGGGGAATTCCGGCGGAACGATGGCGACCTACGAACGCAAAGACCGATTCTATCACCAAGCCAAGGCCCGGGGCCTGCCCTCGCGCGCCGGATTCAAGATCGAGGAGATGATCCAGAAACACCGCCTGGTCCGCGCCGGCGACGCGGTGCTGGACCTGGGCGCCGCGCCCGGCGGCTGGGCCGTCGTCCTCGCCAAGGCGGTCGGCCCCCGGGGCCTGGTCCTGGCCGTCGACCTCGAGCCCCTCGCCAAGGGTGCCCCCAACCTCCGCGCCTTCCGCGGCGACATCCACGGCGAGGCGGCCGCCTCCTGGATGAGCGAGCAGTTGGGAGGCCGTAAGGTCCAGGCGGTCTGCTCCGACATGTCGCCGAAGCTGACCGGCATCTTCTTCAAGGACGCCTATCTCTCCTACGAGTTGGCGCTCAAGGCCCTCGAGGTCGCGGTGCGATGGCTGCAAGCGGGCGGAAATTTCGTCGCCAAGCTGTTTCCCGGCGAGGAATTCCCCGAATACCTCAAAAAACTCCGTAACCATTTCAAGACGGTCAAGGTCTTCGAACCCGAGGCCACCCGCAAGACCTCGCGGGAGGTCTACGTCCTGGGCCTGGGATGGAAGGGCTGAAATCCCTTCGGCTTATCCGAATTGGCCTGTATAATAAAGGTGTAGGGGCGAACCTTGTGTTCGCCCCTAGGGAGATCCCATATGAAAAAGGTCGTTTTCTTTCTCGGTTGGATTTTGCTTTTTCCGTCCCTTGTCCCCGCCCAAGACCAACCCAAGCTCGCCGAGGCGGACATGCTCAAGCTGATCAACAACGCCTCGGGCGGGGTCGAGCTCTACACCACCCCCGACATTCCGGTTGAAAACCGCAACCAATTCGACGTCGACGGCGACGGCATCCCGGAGTGGTTCATCGTCCCCAAGACCGCCTGCGGCGAGACGAAGAACTGCCAATTCTTCGTGATCCAATACGACAAGAAGAAAAAGAAATGGGGCATCATCCTGAAGGCCGACGGCAAGCTGACCAGCCTCTCGCCCTGGGGCGTGATCATCACGCCCACCAAGACGAAGGGCTACACCGACCTCTTGACCGTCTTCGACATGGGTCCCGAGCGCAGCGGCGAGCGCTCGCTGGAGCGCAGCATCTACGTCTGGAACGGCAAGAATTATGAAAAATCCTCCCAGCCCTGGCCGCCCCCCGAGGCCGGGCCCGAAGTGGGAACCTTGCTCAAGGAAGTCGACAAGCTGAAGCGCGAGCGCATGGTCAAGCCCACCGTCGAGTAGCGCGCTTCCCCAAACCCCTACGGCCTTGAGGACCCGGGCCAGGAGAGAGACGATGACCGAAAATTCCCCGACCCCCGCGGCAGCTCAACGTCTGGTACCCCTCGATTTCCTCGGCGCCTTCAAATTCCTCTTCCAGGACGCCAACGCCCTCAACAACATCCTGATCGGCGCGGTGATGAACTTCATCCCGATCATCGGCCCCATCGTCCTGATGGGCTGGCACTGCGAGATCATCCAGCGCCTGGTCAAGGGACACCCCAGGCCCATCCCCAAGCTGGACTTCAACGACTTCCTCTATTTCCTCGGGCGCGGCGTCGCCCCCTTCGTGGTCACCCTGATCGCGACCCTCCCGATGACCCTGATCGTGATGGTCCTGATGTTCGCGGGGATGTTCGGCGCGGCGCTATTGGGCTCCGCCCTGCGCCTGAACGAGCCCGGTAAAGAATTCCTGCTGTTCGGCGGGCTGGCGCTGGGCTTCCTGCTCTTCTTCCTCCTGATGATCTTCTTCAACATCGTGGTGAGCGCGGCGCTGGTGCGCGCCGAGCTGACCGAGGACATCGGCAAGTCCCTGGACTTGGGCAGGGTCTGGAGATTCGCGCGGGCGACCTGGAAGGATTTCCTCATCGCCTACCTGGTCTTCATCCCCGTCGCGATGATCGTGATGTTCGCGGGCATGCTGGTGGTCTTCGTCGGCATCTACGCGGCGATCATCCTGATCAACGTCGCCTACGTAAACCTGCGCTGGCAGGTTTACATGCGCTACCTGGCCCGCGGCGGCGAGGAGATCCCCATCCAGACGAAGAGCGGCCCCCTGCCTTCCGAAACGCCGCGACCCGCGGCCCCGCCGCCGCCCGCGCCGGCGCCGACTCCCGCGCCGCAAGCATAGGCCCCTCGGCGCCGAGCGGACCGTCGCACCCGCCGGATCCGCATCACGCGACGACTTATTTTCGATTTTTTTTAGCAGGCCGCCGCGGCGTGCCGCGCGGCGACCGAGGCGGAGACGATCGAGACGCCCGCCGCGCAGCGCTCCTGCGCGGGATTGAAATCCGCCAGCAAGGCCCCCGCCGCGAAGAGATTGTCGTAGACGACCTGCCCGTCGGCGTCGAGGGGCTGGCCCATGGGGTTGATCGCCGCGCCGGCGCCCAGGAAGGGCTGGCGTTCGGCGACGCCGGGACGCGACACTTGGGGAAGCGTTTGGGCGCGCAGGACCTTGCCCTGCAGGAAGAGCGGCAAGTTGAAAATAGGCTCTTTCCAGCGCCCGCGACGCTCGACGCCGCCGCCCACGTATTTTCCTGTCGCGAGGATTACCGCCTTGGCCCGGACCTTGTGGCGCTGGTCGCCCTGGTGCACGTAGAGCGATTTGATCCGCCGCCCCTCGGCGTCGAAACCCACCGCCTCGCCCTCCAGCCTCTCGATATCCCGGTCGTGAAAGAACTTCTCCATCGCCGCCTGCAGGCGCCAGCCGGGCACGCTCATCGGCCCCGATAGGGTCTCGGCGGCGGCCAGGCCGGTGATGCGGCGCAGGGCCTCGAGGATCGCAGGGGTGTTCTCGATCCCCATCACCGGAGGCAGGAGCAGGTGTGTGTAGACCTTGCCCTCGAGGTAGCGCACGATGGCCTGTCCGGCCGCGACGAAGGTCTCCTCGCGGTCCAGGCGCTGGGCCAATTCGACGGGCTTGAGCGAGACGCGCCCCTGCAGTTCGGGGATCTCGAGCTCGAGGCTGCCGGCGAAATCCAGGTGGCTCTTGCCCTGGCGCTCCTGCTGCTCCAAGAGCGAATGCCGCAGGAAGCGCGCGTTGAAGTTGGGAAAACCGGGGACGCCCAGCACCAAGACCTTCGCGCGCTGCCAGCGGCGCAGGTCGGCATCGCGCATCGAGGCCTGGACCCAGGCGCTGGGCTTGACGGTGCCGAAATCGGTGACGAGGGCCAACGGGTCGCCCTCGGCCATTTCCAAGGGCAGGGCCTCGGCGGCGGCGCGGACCTTCGCCGCGACGAAGTCGGCGAAATCGCCGTCGCTTGAGCCGCGGGCCAGGACGCTGTAGGGATGCGATTCCTGGCGGCGCAGGATTTCTTTGAGGCCCTCGCGCCAGGAAGGCCACTCGACCCACTCGTCGCGCGGGCCGCGAATCGGGCTGTCGGCGATATCCCAGGCGCCGGAATTGAGCGCGCTGGCTCCCGGGGCCTTGGCGACGACAAGCGTCTCGCGGCCGGAGTCGCGCAGTTCGACCGCGGCGGCGTAGGCGGCCAGGCCGCCGCCGAGGATCAGGATGTCGGTGGCGATTTCCATCAATACTGATCCAAATTCCCCACGTTGAAATACACCGAGGAACAGAGCTCCTCCTGCTGCAAGGACGCCCCATCCAGGACCGGCGCCCTCCCCTTCCAGCTCTTCTCCATGAAGGCGTTCAGCTGGGCGTAGACCTCGGCCGGGCTCAAGTCGAGCTCCTCGCCCAGGATCTGCGCACCCATCATGAAGCAGCGCGTCCCCTCGCAGGGCCCGATCGAAAAGCGCGTGCGACGCCGCAGGTCGCCCAGCGTGCGGGCCCACTCGTGGCGGATGGCGTAGCGCAGCTCGCACTCGAGCACCGGCTCGCACTGGCAGATCACGTTGCCCAGCGTCGGCCGCTCTTTCAACATCTCGAGGACGCGGATCGCCCGCGAGCCGTGGCGGTAGACGAGGCGGTTGGCGGCGAAGAGCGGAACGCCGTAGTCGCGGGCCAGCAGCTCCGGATCGACCTTCCGTTCGCCGCCGGGCAGCGGCACCTGGTGCGTGCGGCAGGGCGAAACGCGGCCCAGCTTGTGGCAGACCGCATCCACCGCCTCCTGCGCCATCAGGCGGTAGCTGGCCAGCTTGCCGCCGGCGATGGAGAGGAAGCCGGGAAGCTTGTCGCGAAACTCGTGGTCGAAGATCTCGTGCTCGCGGCTCAAGTCGTCCTCGTAGGGGCCGCGGCGATACAAGGTGGGCCGCACGCCGGCCCAGGCGTTGATGACGCGGGCCTCGCGGACGCGGGGGAAGACCGACTCGACGCCCTCCAGCAGGTATTCGACCTCGTCCTCCAAAATCGGGATCTCGTCGGGATCGCCGAAGTAGTCGTCGTCGGTGGTGCCGATCACGGTGGTGTTTTGGTAGGGCATCAGGAAGATGCTGCGCCCGTCGATGGCCTTGGCCATGATCGCGTAATTGGTGATGCGGCGGTCCAGGACCAGGTGCACGCCCTTGGCGGGCCTCAGCTTGAGCTCGCAGCCGGCCATCGCCGCGATCTGGGGCACCCAAGGGCCGGCGGCGTTGAAAACCAGCTTGGCGCGCAGCTCGCGGCGCGAGCCGTCGAGGAGATTTTTGACGCGCACCCCGATGACGCGGCCGCCCTCCTTCAAGATCTCGGTGACCTCGGCGTGGTTGTAGGCCTCGCAGCCGTGCTCGACCGCGGACAGGACGTTCGCCAGGCAGAGCCGGAAGCTGTCGATGCCCCACTCGTCGAAGGTGACGGCGCCGATCATGTCTTCGACCAAATCCGGCTCGAGGGCCAAGGCCTCGTCTTTGCTGAGGCGGGTGTGCGGTTTGCCGTTCTTCAGGGCGCTGTATTTGTCATAGGTCTCGAAATAGGTCTCGAGGGCCTCGAAGTAGAGCTTCTGCGGCAGCTCGGCCTTGTCGGGCTTGCGCAGCACCGGAAAGATAAAGGGGATGCGGAACAGGAGGTGCGGGACGATCTTCTGGATGTAGCCGCTGTCGATGGAGGAGAGCTTGGTGGTCTGGACGTCGCTTAATAGATAGCGCGCCCCGCCGTGGATCATCTGCGAAGAGGCCCCGGTCGTCCCGGAGCCGAAGTCGTTCTTCTCGACCAAAGCGGTCTTGAAGCCGCGCATCGCCGCGTCGCGCGCGATGCCGCAGCCGTTGACGCCGCCGCCGATCACGATCAGGTCGAAATCCATGGGCCGAATCGTAGCCGAAGGCCCGGGCAGGGTCTATTGTTTCTTCTCGACGGTGCGGATTCCCAGCTCGAGCAGCTGGGTCGCCGAGACGTGGCTGGGCGCCTCCGAAAGCGGGCAGGTGCCCTTCTGCGTCTTCGGGAAGGCGATCACGTCGCGGATCGAGGGGGCCCCGGCCATGATCATGATGAGGCGGTCGAGGCCGAAGGCGATCCCGCCGTGCGGGGGCGCGCCGTACTCGAGGGCCTCCAGCAAAAATCCGAACTTCTGCTTGGCGTCCTCGAGGTCGATCTTGAGGATGTCGAAGACCTTCGCCTGCAGCTTGGGGTCGTGGATACGGATGGAACCGCCGCCGATCTCGTGGCCGTTCAGGACCAGGTCGTAGGCCTGGGTGCGGGCCTGGTAAGGGTCGGCCTCGAGGCCCTCGATGTCCTGCACGCGCGGCGAGGTGAAGGGGTGGTGCACCGCCGCGGGCCGCGCCTCCTTCTCGTCGTAGGCGAACATCGGAAAGTCGTAGATCCAGACGAAGGCGAGTTTGGCCTCGTCGATCAGGCCCAGCTTGGCGCCCAGGTGCTCGCGCAAGTTGCCGAGGGCGTCGTTGACCACCTTGGGCTTGTCGGCGACGAACATCACCAGGTCGCCGGCCTGCATGTCGAGCTTGGCCTTGAGCGCCGCCTTCTCCTCCTCGCTGAAGAACTTCACGATCGGCGACTGCCACTCGTTTTCCAGCACCTTGATCCAGGCCAGGCCCTTCGCCCCGTAGATGCCGACGAACTTGGTCAGCTCGTCGATCTCGCTGCGGGAGAGGTCCGCCTTGCCCTTGGCGTTGATCGCCTTGATCATGCCGCCCTTGGCGACGGTGTCGGCGAAGACCTTGAAGGAGGTGTTCTTGAAGATCTCGGTGATCTCCTGCAGCTCGAGACCGAAGCGCAGGTCGGGCGCGTCGAGGCCGAAGCGGGCCATCGCCTCGTCGTAGGAGAGGCGCGGAAAGGGCGGCTTGAGCTCGGCGCCCAGCCCCTGCCGCCACATGGCCTGCACGAGGCCCTCCATGGTTTGAATCACGTCCTCTTGGTTGATGAAGCTCATCTCAATGTCGATCTGCGTGAACTCGGGTTGGCGGTCGGCGCGCAGATCTTCATCGCGGAAGCAGCGTGCTATCTGGAAATAGCGCTCCATCCCCGACATCATCAGGAGCTGCTTGAAAAGCTGCGGCGACTGCGGCAGCGCGTAGAATTGCCCGTGGTGCAGCCGCGAGGGCACCAGGAAGTCGCGCGCGCCTTCGGGCGTGCTTTTGGTCAGGAACGGCGTCTCGATCTCGAGGAAACCGTGTTCGGAGAGGTAGTTGCGCGCCGCCATCGCGACCTTGTGGCGCAACAGGAAATTCCTCTGCATCGGCGTGCGGCGCAGGTCGAGGTAACGGTATTGCAGCCGCAGCTCCTCGCCGACGTCGAGCTCGTCCTCGATCTGAAAAGGCAGCGGCTTGGAGGGGCTGAAGACCTCGAATTGGTCGGCCAGGACCTCGATCTCGCCGGTGGGCAGGCGCGGGTTGGCCATCCCCTCGGGGCGGGGCGAGACCTTGCCCTTCACGGCCATGCAGTATTCCGAGCGCAGGTGCCGGGCCAGCTCGTGCACCTGGGGATCGACTTCGGGGTTGAAGACCACCTGGGTCACGCCCTCGCGGTCGCGGAGGTCGACGAAGAGCACGCCGCCGTGGTCGCGGCGCACCGCGACCCAGCCGAAGAGGATCACCTCTTTGCCGACGTCGGCCTTGGTCAGGGCGTTGCAGTGGTGGGTGCGCTTCAGGTCGTGGATGAATCGGGTCATAATTTTCGAGCATTTAGCCGCCCGCGGGAAGCGGGGTCAAGGGGAAAGGGAAATGGCGTTGACCCTTGGAAGAACCCTATGTTACGGCTCCCAGGCCCGTAGGGGCCGTTCGCGAACGGCCCCTACAAGTTTTTTTAAGGAGATCTTTCATGGCCACCGTTTATTACGACAAAGACGCCAACCTCGCCGCCCTCCAGGGCAAGAACATCGTCATCTTCGGCTTCGGCTCCCAAGGCCACGCCCACGCCCTCAACCTGAAGGACAGCGGCTTAAACGTCCGCGTCGCCCTGAAGGAAGGCAGCCCCAGCGTCCAAAAGGCCAAGAATTACGGCCTCGAGGTCTTCACCGACAACAGCGAGGCGGCCAAGTGGGCCGACGTGGCCATGATCGTCGTCCCCGACGAGTCGCAGAAGGACCTCTACGACAGGCACCTGAAGGACAACCTCAAGAAGGGCTCCGCCCTCTTCTTCGCCCACGGCTTCAACATCCACTTCAAGCGCATCGTCCCGCGCCCCGACCTCGACGTGATCCTGATCGCCCCGAAGGGCCCCGGCCACCTGGTGCGCGACCAATACAAAGAGGGCAAGGGCGTCCCCTGCCTGATCGCCGTCGAGCAAAACGCGACGGGCAAGGCGAAGGAAATCGGCCTGGCCTACGCCCAGGGCATCGGCGGCACCCGCGCCGGCGTCATCGAGACCACCTTCAAGGAAGAATGCGAGACCGACCTCTTCGGCGAGCAGGTCGTGCTTTGCGGCGGCCTGACCTCGCTCATCCAAAACGGCTTCGAGACCCTGATCGCCGCCGGCTACCAGCCTGAGGTGGCCTACTTCGAGTGCCTGCACGAGGTGAAGCTGATCGTCGACCTGATCTACGCCGGCGGCATCGCCAACATGCGCTATTCGATCTCCGACACGGCCGAGTACGGCGACCTGACCCGCGGCCCCCGGGTGGTCGACGGCCACAGCCGCCACGAGATGGAAAAGATCCTCAAGGAGATCCAGGACGGGACCTTCGCCAAGGAGTACATCCAAGAGAAGGAATCCGGCGCCGCCAACATGAATGCCCTGCGCAAGAAGGGCGAAAACCACCCCATCGAGCAGGTCGGCGCCAAGCTGCGCGCGATGATGCCGTGGCTGGGCGGGGCGATCGACAAGAGCAAGCGGTAACGCGTTGATTGCGAAATCGCTCCGCAGCTTGTAGTATGTCTTTATGGATCCACAGGCGAAATCCTCCCCTCGGCGCATCCGCCTCCCGGAAGGCTTCGATTATAAAAAATTCGAAGCCGCGGGGGTCGACATTGGGTTGTTGTTGGGAAGCCTCAACAAGACTCCCACGGAGCGGGCCGAGTCCAATAAAAGCATGATCTCTTTCGCCGAAGAGGCCCGTAAGGCGCGCGAAATGAAGCGTTATGCCCCCACTCGATCTTAAGCGATTGCTCGAAGTTCTGCACGGTGCCGAAGTCCAATTCCTGTTGGTCGGGGGAGTGGCGGGCATCGCCCACGGCATGAATTACCTGACCACCGACCTTGATATTTGTTACCAACGAACCAAGAAAAACTATTCAGCCATCGTGAGTGCCCTCAGACCCGGGAAGCCGCGGCTGCGGACCAAGGACGGGGAAATCCCGTTTTTATTCGATGAAAAAACCCTCGAATTTGGGCTAAATTTTACCTTCACCACGGACTGGGGTGACATCGATCTTTTGGGCGAGGTCCCAGGGGTCGGAACCTTCGAAAACATGCTCCCCAACAGCGAAGAATTCGAACTCTACGGGATGCCCGTAAAGACCGTTTCCCTGGAAGATTTGATCAAAGCAAAACATGCCGCGGGACGCCCGAAGGATAAGGTCCATCTCCTCGAGCTCGAGGCAATCCGCGAGATCCTCAAGGGCCAGGACCCAAAATAATCCCCGCCCGCGGGTCCTTTTGACAGCCCGGCAGGACTCCCCTAAAATTGCTTTATGCGCCGCGAACCCGCCGTCGCCGGGAGCTTCTACCCGGCCAATCCCGCCAAACTCCGAGGCGAGGTGGATGCCTTCCTCGCGGACGCGGGGGTGGAAAAGCCCGAGCCGGCGATCGGGGTCGTCTCCCCGCACGCGGGCTACATGTACTCGGGCCGTGTCGCGGGCGCCGTCCTGGCCAAGGTCCGCATCCCCCAAAAGACGATCGTCCTCTGCCCCAATCACACGGGCCTGGGCGCCTATGCGGCCGTCAACCGAGAAGGCTCCTGGCGGACCCCCCTGGGCGAGGTCCCGATCGACACCGAATTGGCCGACAAACTGATGCGCGCGGCGCCCTTCCTGGAGGACGACGTCCTGGCCCATCGCCGCGAGCACGCCCTCGAGGTGCAGCTGCCCTTCCTGCAAGAGCTGCGGCCCGACCTAAGCTTCGTCCCGCTCTGCCTCTCCCACTTCAATTACCCGGACTGCGTCGCCCTGGGCGAGGCGATGGCCGAGGTGATCGGCGAGGGCGGCGAAGGAATCTTGATGGTCGCCAGCAGCGACATGAACCACTACGAATCCCAAGAGCGCACCCTGCAAAAGGACCAGCGGGCCATCGACTGCATCCTCGATCTGAATCCCGAAAAGCTCTACCGCCGCGTCCACGAGGAGCACATCTCGATGTGCGGGATCATCCCCACGACCTGCATGCTGGTGGCCGCCCTGGCGCTGGGCGCGAAAGAGGCCGAGCTGGTGCGGCACGCGACCAGCGGGGACGTCACGGGGGATTTTTCGGGGGTGGTGGGGTACGCGGGGATTTTGGTGAAATAAGAAAACTCATTTTCCATCGGCGGCGCCGGTGTACAAATACTTCTGAAAACCCCGGAAGGCCTGTTTGATATCCTCGGCGGAACCCAACTCCTGCACCGCATCCTCCAGCGAATCGTGATACATCAATTTGAGCAACGGGGTCAGCTTGTCCTGGGCGAGCTCCTCCACGCCGACGCTCACGTAATGCGAAAGGACGAAATCGAGGAAGATCCGCAGCGGCTCGCGAAACTTCTCGCTGAGGACCACCTTGGCCTTGGAGGCCCGCTCCTCGCGGCTTAAGGGCGGAAGCGCGTAGGCGACATAGGCCAGCACGTCGAAGAGGTCGCTCTGCTCGGCGTCGATGATCCTCTGCAGCTCGGCGAGCTGATCGTGTCCGAAGCCCTTCTCGGCCAGCCCCTCCAGCAGCTTGGCCCGGGTGTCGGGCAGGCTCCACAGCGCCCGCAACTGCGCCTCGTCCTTGAAAAAGTCGGGCAGCTTGCCGTACAGGGCCTCGATGAATTGCTGCGCCGACATGGGCGTCCCGTCGGGGTGCCAGAAGGTCGTGGCGACCATGTGTTGGATTTGCCGGGCCTTGCCGTCGGCGAGCTTGACCTTGATCTTGGCCTGCCGCTGTTCCGGCTCGTCCTTGGGCAGACGCGGCTCCGCCGGCCCGCCCTCGGGACGCTCGGGCCGCGGCTCTCGCGGCTCGGGCGCGACCGGCTCTCCGTCCCACTCCGGGTCCTGGAAGTGCTGGTGGGCCTTCACGAAGTCGTAGATCGTGAAATAATCCTTCCCGTCGTAGAGCCGGGTGCCGCGCCCGATGATCTGCTTGAACTCGATCATCGAACGGATCGGTCGCAGCAGGACGATATTGCGGATGTTTCTGGCATCCACGCCGGTGGAAAGTTTCTGCGAGGTCGTCAGTACGGTCGGGAGCGTCTTCTCGTTGTCCTGAAAATCCCTAAGATGCTGCTCACCCAGGGCGCCGTCATTGGCCGTCACCCGTTGGCAATAATTGGGATCGGAACCGGTCTTGAGCTGGTTGATCAGGTCGCGGACCGCGAGGGCGTGGTCTTGGGTGGCGCAGAAGACCAGGGTCTTCTCGCGCGGGTCGATCGCGGCCATGAAGATCTCCACCCGCTTCTTTTCGCGCTCCTTGATCTCGATGATCTTGTTGAAATCGCTTTCCGTATAAAGCCTGCCGGCCTCGATCTCGCCCTCGATCAGGGTGTCGTCGGGGGTGTAGACATACTCGTCCAAGGTGGTGGCGATCTGCTTCAGGCGGAACGGCGTCAAGTAGCCGTCGTTGATCCCGTCCTTCAGGGAATACACGTATACCGGCTCGCCGAAATAGGCGTAGGTATCCACGTTGTCCCGGCGCTTGGGCGTGGCGGTAAGTCCCAACTGGACGGCCGGCTCGAAGTATTCGAGGATGCCGCGCCAGTTGCCCTCGTCGTTGGCGCCGCCGCGGTGGCACTCGTCGATGACGATGAAATCGAAAAAGTCGGGCGGGTATTCTCCGAAATAGGGAGAAGGGTGGCCGTCTTTGGGCGGGCCGCTCATGAAGGTCTGGAAGATCGTGAAGAAGACGCTCCCGTTTTTCGGCACCTTGCCCTTTTTGCGGATGTCGGCGGGGTCGATGCGGACCAGGGCGTCCTCGGCGAAGGCGGAAAAGGCGTTGTAGGCCTGGTCGGCCAGGATGTTCCGGTCGGCGAGGAAGAGGATGCGCGGGCGACGCGAGGGCTGGCCGCTCAAGTTCCAGCGGGCGTGGAACAGCTTCCAGGCGATCTGGAAGGCGATGAAGGTCTTGCCCGTGCCGGTGGCGAGCGTCAGCAGGATCCGCCGACGGTTTTTCGCAAGGGCCTCCAGCACCCGCTGGACGGCGATGTCTTGATAATAACGCCCGGGGTGCGACCCGCCCTTGTCCTCGAAGGGGACGTCGGCGAAGCGGTCGCGCCAGGCGTCGGCCTCGGCGAAGGCGAGGGCCCAAAGCGCCTCGGGGCCGGGAAATCCCGGCAGCTCCCCTTCCCGGCCGCTTTGCATGTCGATGCCGTAGACCCCCTGCCCATTGCTGGAATAGGCGAAGCGCAGGGCCAGCTTGCCCGCGTAGTCCTTGGCCTGGGCGACCCCCTCGGTCAAGGCTTGGTCCCAGGCCTTGGCCTCGATCACCGCCAGCTTGGTGTTGCGGTATTCCAGGACGTAATCGGCCACAAGCGGCTTGCCGCGCAGCCCTCGGCCCTCGAGGCGGCCGGGGGCGATCAAGTACTCGCGCCGCACGCGGCTGCCCGCCACGACGCCCCAACCCGCCGCGAGCAACGCGGGGTCGATGTGTTCGGCTCTGGTTTCGGCTTCGTTCATCGTTTAGGAATGATCCGCAAAAATATCGGTGTATTTCCGGTAAATATAAGACTGCCCGTATTTTTTGTCCGCATCTTTCGGCGTGAGGATGCCCATGCCCATAAACCGGTTGATAACGGTCTGCGCCCCCGCCCGGGTAAACCCGGTCCACTTTTGCACCAAGGCCACATTGACGATCGGCTGGCCGTAGAGCCTGGGCAAAACCAAGGCGGCGCTCTCGGAGGCGCGCTTCCCCAGTTTTTGAATCTTCAGCATATCCGCTTCCCGCAAGGCGGTAATTTTGCCCACGATTTGAATGGCCTCTTGGGCGATCTCGATCACGCCTTCCAGGAAAAAATCGACCCACTCCACCACCTTGCCGTGCTTTTGATAGCCGTGCAGGCGATCGTAATACAGGTCCTGGTACTTTTTGAAAAAGGAAGAGAGAAACAGCACCGGCTTTTCCAAATAGCCTTCCTTCCAAAGATAGAATGTGATCAACATGCGCCCGGTCCTGCCGTTGCCGTCGAGGAAGGGATGGATGGTTTCGAACTGGGCGTGGATCAGCGCCGCCTTGATCAGCGTTAGAGTGGAGTCCTGCGAATGCAGATAACGCTCGAGGTCGTCCAGGGCCCGATGCATGTCCGGAACCGGCGGAGGGACGAAGACGGCGTTGTCGGGCCGGGTCCCACCGATCCAGTTTTGAGACTTGCGGAATTCCCCAGGATCGGAAAAGTGGGACGCACGCGCCTGGTCCATGAGCTTGGCGTGCAGCTCGCGTATGAAACGCAGCGAAAGCGGGAAATCATCTTCCATCATCCGCTTCATTCCGTAGTTAAGCGCCTGAATGTAGTGCAGGATGTCGTCGACGTCGGCGGGCACATTGGCCCGCACCTTGGCCTCGGCCTCGATGGCATCGATCATCGTGGCCCGGGTGCCCTCGATCTGGCTGGAGGACGCTGCGTCCTTGCGCAGGTACATCCGCAGAAAAAAGTCGGCGTCGGGCAAGAGCTTGGTGATGCCGTCCAGCTTGCCCAACAGGCGGGTGGCCTCGTCCGCCTTCTTGAGGAGCCGGGAATCCCAAAAAAAGCCCTCCTGGGGCGGAAAGGGCAGCGGGATAAAGGCCTCGTATCCCTGGTTTTGTTTAATAATTTTGCCTAGTTTCATGGGCATCGCGATTTTTGTATCCATCTTTTTCAAGATAGATACAAAGTATGATAGTTTGTATACATTAGGTCAAGAAATAGATACAAAGGGCGGAAATTAAGTCGAATAGAAATTGGAACTTCCTTGAACGCGCTGCCGATAATAAACTAGGATAAAATAATGGGTACGATTCGTCATAAAAAAACTAATAACTCTGAACACTTGACGGTAGAGTTGAATATCAACCTGCTCAAAGAAGACGGGGTTTTTGTGGTTTATTGCCCCGATTTGGAGCTGTCTTCGCACGGCGATACCGTGGAGGAAGCCAAGAAAAATTTTACGCAGGTTATGGACATCTTTTTTGAGGATGTCATTGCGCGAGGCACTCTCGACCAAGTCCTTGAAGACTGTGGATGGAAAAAAGTGACCGAAGATGATACCCCTCGCTGGATTCCCCCCGCCATCATCGCGCGAGAAACTCTAAAGTACCACATTCCAAGCTAACCACGTGGCAAAATTTGCTCCCATCCATTGGAAGGATTTCGAGAAGTTCTTGTTGTATGTCGGGTGTAAACATGTCGCTCACAAACATGGCGGGGCTCATCGAAAATATACCCGCGAGGACTTGATCCGTCCGGTCATCGTGACCGTCAGCAAAAAGGGCATGCTCCCCACCCGCGACATTAAATGCAATTTGCGAACCTTGAAAATCTCTATTCCAGAATATTTAAGAATACTCGACCGACTTTAAGCAAGAATCATCCCCATCTAATTCTCTAAACTATTCCTCAAAAAGGCCGGGCTTATAGCCTTCCGCTGAAGGCCTGGTGGAGGAGGGATTGCTTTAATTCGGCGAGGGCGGAGAGTTTTTGTTGGTAGATGCGTTCGAGGCGTTGGGTTTCGGCGCGAACCGAATCAATCCCTTTAAGAATCATGTGCTGCTCCGAAACTGGCGGAACATGAAGAACCACTTCCTTCGCGGAGGTAACATTAAAATGTTTTTGTGCGGCCCCAACAAGTTTGCCAAGAACAAGCTGTTTTCCAAAATCAGAATTGAAAAATGCCTCAAGAAAATGCGGACTAACTTCCTTGGTTGGCCGCACAATAACCAAGTCGCTACAATTAGAATCAGTCAACTCGGGGGGGATAACCGCAGCCGTTCCTGGATAACCAGTGCGCACAATTGCGAGATCACCAGGACGAAGTTGCGACTTTTTGAGAACTCGATGGAATCGCTCATTAATGAACATCGCATTTTCCATCGAAATTTCAAAAGGACGAATATTCTGAGAGCGAAGAAATGGGATTCCACTGACTTGGTATTCTTTTTTCATCGGTCCGACATGACCAACTGTTATCTCATGACAAAGTGACGATAATTTTCTATCTACCCATCCTGGCCTTCTGTGACTGAAGACCGTTTGCAGGTAGCTTGCAAAGATATGGCGCGCGTTTTGGAGATTCCTTTCGGCCTTGGCTTGGGCCGCGGCGATGGCCGAAAAGGCCTCGTCCAATATCCGTACGATCCGCCGTTGTTCAGGAAGCGGAGGGACGGGAATGAGATAATTTTCAACAAACTCCTTTGGGACTCGTTGCTGGCCTACAGCACCGCCCATCCGAGCTTCCCCTTCAGTTCGAAAATTCGAACGATCCAGAAAATAGTATAAAAATTCCTTATCGAGAACCTCCGATGGTCGAAGGACAATAAATTCACTGGAACCAAATCCAACGCCGTTCACTAAACCGCTAGCGATACCCAGTTTTCCATTCTCAAAGCATGGTGTAATTTTCGCAAGCAACACGTCGCCTTCTGCGAAGTAAGTGTAACTACCAATTACAGAGGAAAGCGGTTTAATCTGGGAAAGGTTCAGGGACTTACGGCCGATTCCTAAATCTTCCATCGGAACAAACGATACGAGTGCGTCATCGGCAACCCGTAATCGCACTTCTGCTTTAGAAGGTTTAAATTCACAAACCTCGGCAATAGGTTTTGTGGGCCACCCCTCCTTCATACCAACGCCCTAATCTTCCTCAACACCTCGGCGCTCTCCGCATCCAAGGCCGCAATCTCCTCCAAGATCTCCTTGGGACTGCGGTGTTTCACTTCCCCGCCCCCATTGGGATTCTTCACGGATAAATCGAAGGTCTCCGGATCGACATCCTTGACCGGCAGGCCCCAGCTCTTCGGCGAATCGGCGAAGGTCTTTTGCAGCTTCACGAACTCCGCCAGGTCCTCGTCATTGAGGGGATTGGTCTTCCCCAGGCTGCGGCCGGGGTCGAGCTGGTAGAACCAGACCTTGCGCGTGGGCGCCCCCTTCTCGAAGAAGAGCACCACCGTCTTCACCCCGGCCCCCTGGAAGGTCCCCTGGGGGCAATCCAGCACCGTGTGCAGGTTGCATTCCGTCAGCAGCTTCTTGCGCAGGCCCACCGAGGCCTTGTCGGTGTTGGAGAGGAAGGTGTTCTTGATGACAATGCCGGCCCGCCCGCCGGCCTTGAGGATCTTGATGAAGTGCTGGAGAAAGAGGAAGGCCGTCTCGCCGGTCCGGATCGGGAAATTCTGCTGCACCTCCTTGCGCTCCTTGCCGCCGAAGGGCGGATTGGCCAGCACCACGTCGTGACGGTCCTTGTCCTGGATGTCCTGGAGGTTTTCGGAAAGCGTGTTGGCATGGACGATATTCGGCGCCTCGATGCCGTGCAGAATCATGTTCATGATCCCGATGACGTAGGCGAGCGACTTCTTCTCCTTGCCGAAAAAGGTGCGCTCTTGCAAAAGCCTCGCCTCCCGGGTGCCGAGCTTCTTCCCATCCCCCTTCAAATATTCATAGGCCTCGCACAAAAAGCCCGCCGACCCGCAGGCCCCGTCGTAGATCGTTTCGCCGATCTTCGGCCCCACCACCCGGATCATCGCCCGGATCAGGGGACGCGGGGTGTAATACTCGCCGCCGTTGCGCCCCGCGTTGCCCATGTTCTTGATCTTGGCCTCGTAGAGATGCGACAGCTCATGCTTCTCGGCCTGGGAGCCGAAGCGCAGCCCGTCGAGGGCGTCGATGATCTCGCGCAGATTATAGCCGCTCTGGATCTTGTTTTTGATCTCGCCGAAGATCTCGCCGATCTTGTACTCGATCGTATTGGAAGCGGCGGCCCTCCGCTTGAAGTCGTGCAGATAGGGAAAGAGCTTCTGGTTGACGAAATCCCGCAGGTCGTCGCCGCTCATCGCCTTATTGTGATCGATGGCGCCGTCCTTGCCCTTGGGCGCGGCCCAGTTGCCCCAACGGTAGGGCTCTTCGAGGATGTAGCGGTATTTTTTCCCCTCCAGCTTGGCCTGGGTCAGCCGATCCTGCTCCAGCCCGTCCAGGTATTTGAGAAAAAGCAGCCAGGAGCTCTGTTCGGTGTAGTCCAGCTCGGTGGTACAACCGGCCTCCTTGCGCAGGACGTCGTCGATGTTTTTGAAGACTTGTTGGAACATAGGGATAGGGGGTTGATAACATAAAATTGAGAACCGGGTTAAGAAAATCAAATCTCGCGAAGGCCCAAAAGCAACTTCCACACCCACGCCACCGAAATTATGCCCCAAAGCAAAAAATACCGCCCTCAACCGGTAACAATATTGACAAGTGGTACATAATTAAGTAGCACTTAGACGAGGTTCTCCATGGAAGCAAAAATCGTCCCAGTCACCGCCCTGCGCCCCCGCCTCCTGCAATACGTGGGGCGGGCGGACAAATTCGGCCAAGAATACATCATCACCAAAAACGGAAAGCCCTCGGCGGTCATTATGGGCTTCGACGAATGGGAATCCTGGAAAGAAACCGTCGAGATCCTTTCCGACCCCAAGCTCTTACGAAGAATCAAGAAGGGCAGGGACTATTTCGCCCGCGGCGGCAAGGGAAAATCCATCGCAGAAGTCTTCAAAAAATGAAAAAGTACACGGTCCGCCTGCCCCCGCACCTACAAAGCTACCTGCGCAGGCTCCATCCCGACTTAAAAAGCAAAATCCGTAAAGCGCTGGAAGAACTGGAACGCGATCCAACTTTGGGCAAGCCGCTTAAAGAGCAATTGGCGGGATTGAACAGCTATCGGGTCTCGGGATACCGAATCGTGTACCGCATCAATCGGCAAGAGATATGGGTCGAAGTCATCGAAATCGCCCAACGAAAGATCGTTTACCAAAACGTCCTCAAACTGATATCCGACCTAAAAGTCCGTAAATAACGAGTACCTCATGAACCGCTACCGCTTCGCCCCCTCCCCCACCGGCCATCTCCACATCGGCGGCGCCCGCACCGCCCTCTACAACTATCTGATGGCAAAAAAGACCGGCGGAAAGTTCATCCTGCGCATCGAAGACACCGACCGCGAGCGCTCCACCCAGGAGTACATCGACTCCATCCTCAAGGCGATGGACTGGCTGGGCCTAAGCTACGACGAAGGCCCCTACTACCAGATGGAGCGGGCGCCGATTCACCAAGAGCACCTCAAAAAACTCCTCGACGAGGGCAAGGCCTACCGCTGCTTCTGCCCTGCCGAGCTGCTCGAGCAAAAGCGGCAGGCCGCGATGAAGGAGGGACGCAAGCCCAAGTACGACGGCACCTGCCGCGCCCTCCCCAAGGACGTCGCCGCCCAGGACCCGCGACCCTACTGCATCCGCTTCGTCTCCAAAGACGAGGGCAAGACCGTCGTCGACGACCTGATCAAGGGCCGGGTGGAGTTCGACAACGCCGAACTGGACGACCTCGTCATCGCCCGCACCGATGGGACGCCCACCTACAATTTCGTCGTCGTGGTCGACGACGTGACGATGCGGGTCACCCACGTCTTCCGGGGCGACGACCACCTGAACAACACCCCGCGCCAGATCCAGCTCTACCAGGCCTTCGATTATCCCACGCCGGCCTTCGCCCACGTGCCGATGATCCTCGGCGCCGACAAGTCGCGCCTAAGCAAGCGCCACGGCGCCACCAGCGTCCTGGCCTACCAAGAGCAGGGCTACGTCCCCGAGGCCATGCTCAACTACCTGGTGCGGCTGGGCTGGGCCTGCGGCGACGAGGAGATCTTTTCATTGAAGGATTTAGAGGAAAAATTCGACATCGCCGACGTCGGCAAGTCGGCGGCGGTCTTCAATCCCGAAAAGCTGCTCTGGCTCAACGGCCTCTGGATCCGCCAGTACACCCCGCAAAAGCTGCTGGCGGCGACGCGGCCCTTTCTCGAGGCGCGGGGCCTCGCCATCGCGGACGAGGCCTACGCCCAGCGCGCCCTCGCGGCCTGCCAAGAAAAGGTGAAAACCTTGGTCGAATTGGCCGAGCTGGCGGACTTCTTCTTCCGCGACGCGGTGACGGTCTCGGACGAGGCCCGCAAGAAGGGCCTCGACGAGTCGGGGCTGCAGATCCTGCGCGACGTCCTCCCCGAACTCGCCAAACTGAGCGCCTGGGACCACGACGCGGTCGCCGCCTGCCTCAACGGCTTCGCGGAGTCGCGGGGCCTGAAGCTGGGCAAGGTCGCCCAGCCGCTGCGCTCGGCCCTGACGGGGTCGACGGTCAGCCCGGGGATCTTCGACGTGATTGCGATTTTGGGAAAAGAACGGGTGGAGAAAAGGGTTCGGGCGGTGCTGTAGTCGCGCCCCTTAAATCGGCAGCTGATTCACCGATTGCTGCCCGAAGAGCTGCAGCATCTCGCTGGCCAATTCGCTATACAGGCGCCGGTATTTCTCGTCGGCCTCCGCGCTGGCCTCGGCGGCCGCGCCGGTCGCGGGAATCAACTCTTGAAACTTCAGCAGCAGGGGCAAGAGCTCGAAGACGCTGATCTCGTGCAGCTCGCGGGTCAGGCAGTAGGCGGCCATGTCTTCCTTGAAGAGCCGCACGACGCCTTGGGAGGCCAAAAACTCCAAAATCCGCTCGGCGACGCCGACCTCCACCCCCAGGTAGGCCGCCAGCTCCAGGGCGGTCACGGGGGTGGCCGCCATCGAGCGCTGCCCCTGGAGGTAGACCAGGGCCAACAGCGGCAGGTGCGCCAGGCGTTTGCCCTGCGTCTGGGCGAGGAGATTTTTGGCCAATCCGTCCACCAGTTGGTTCATAGCTGCCTCTTTGGTTCTTTTGCGGGTCTTTCGAGCCGCAAATCATTCAAAAATGGTTCCTCCATCCCCTAAGTCAAGACCTGCTCCCCTTAAGTATCGGTTTTCGATCCCATAAAGTAGCGTCCCCCCGCACAAAATCCCTTGTCGCGGGCCTTTCCGGGGCTCTAATATCGACGTCCTATGTCTGAACAGAAACTCGTCAACGTCAACGTCGCCGGCTACAACCTCCTGCCCACCCCCAAGCAGATCCAGGCCCAGTTTCCGGTCTCGGAAAAGAGCCAAGAGACCGTATTCCAAGGCCGCCGGCTGATCCGGGACATCCTGGACGGCAAGGACCCCCGGCTCTTCGTCGTGATCGGCCCCTGCTCGATCCACGACCCCAAGGCCGCCCTCGAATACGCCCAGCGCCTTCAAAAGCTCGCCGATCGGGTCCGGGACAAGCTCTTCCTGGTCATGCGGGTCTATTTCGAAAAACCCCGAACCACGGTGGGTTGGAAGGGCCTGATCAACGACCCCTTCATGGACGACTCCTTCCACATCGAGGAAGGCCTGAAGATCGCCCGCAAGCTCTTGGCCCAGCTGACCGAGATGGGCCTGGCCGCGGCCACCGAGGCCCTGGACCCCATCGTGCCGCAGTACATCTCGGACCTGATCTCCTGGTCCGCCATCGGGGCCCGCACCACCGAGTCGCAGACCCACCGCGAGATGGCCAGCGGCCTCTCCATGCCCGTGGGCTTCAAAAACGGCACCGACGGCAACATCCAGGTCGCCATCAACGCGATGAAGTCGGCCCTGGCGCCGCATTCTTTCCTGGGCATCGATCCGGAGGGCCGGATCTCGGTGTTTCAGACCAAGGGCAACCCCTACAGCCACGTGGTCCTGCGGGGCGGCGACAGCCAACCCAACTTCGACCCCGCCAGCGTCGCCCAGTGCCAAAAAGAGCTTGAGAAGGCCGGCCTGCGCCAGTCGATCATGGTCGACTGCAGCCACGGCAACTCCAACAAAGACCACAACAAGCAGCCCGGCGTCTTCGCCTCGGTCGTCGATCAAGTGATCGCCGGCAACAAAAGCCTGGTCGGCATGATGGTCGAGAGCAACCTCTTCGAGGGCAACCAGAGCATCCCGAAAAACTTGGCCGACCTCAAATACGGGGTCTCGGTCACCGACAAGTGCATCGACTGGCCGACGACGGAGAAGATGATTTTGGACGCCTATCGGCGTCTGTAGGGGCGAACCTCGTTTTCGCCCCAATATTTGATTGAACATCACCCCAAAAAAACTCCGCATCGACCAGCTCCTCGTCCAGCTCGGCCTCGCCCCCACCCGGGAGCGCGCCCAGGCCCTGATCCTGGCCGGAAAGGTCTATGTGGGCGAGCGGCGGGTCGACAAGGCCTCGCAAAGCTTCCCCAATGACGCGCCGGTCCGAGTCAAAGGCCCCGACCACCCCTACGTCGGCCGCGGCGGGGTCAAGCTGGAGAAGGCCCTCGAGCACTTCGGCATCGACCCAAGCGGCCGGGTCTGCCTGGACGTCGGGGCCTCCACCGGCGGCTTCACCGACTGCCTGCTGCAGCGGGGGGCCGTCCGGGTCTACACCCTCGACAGCGGGAGCCATCAGCTCCACGAGCGGCTGCGCGCCGATCCCCGCGTGATCGTTCGAGAAAACTTCAACGCCCGCTTTTTGAAGGCCTCGGATGTGCCCGAGAGCGTCCAACTCGTGGTCGCGGACGTCTCTTTTATCTCGCTCAAGCTCCTGATTCCCCCGCTGATCGAGGCCCTCCCCGGCCCCTGGGACGTACTCCTCTTGGTGAAGCCGCAGTTCGAGGCCGGCAAGGGGCAGGTCGGCAAGGGCGGGATCGTCCGCGACGAGGCCTTAAGGCTGCGCATCGTCCAGGATCTGGCTGGATTTGCGGAAGGGGCTGGGTTAGAGCTGGTCGGCACGGCCCCGGCGGCCATCCCGGGCGAGAAGGGAAACCAGGAATATTTCCTGGCGGCGAAACGGCTAGGGTAAATTTTTGCGGGTTTTTTATAATCTAATGGCATGAACATGTTCCGGATGTCCGAACGCACTTTTCCAATCTTGCTGCTCCTGGGCCTGGCCCTTGGATCGTCGGCCTGCACCGCCGTGCGCCGGCAAGCGACGGCCGCCGAGCCCGTCGCCGCCGACGAGGCCCCGGTCAAGCGCGACAAGCTCTTCGGCTCGGGCGACGTCCAACCCCAGGGCAACAGCGCCCTGCACTACATCGACGCCCGCCTCTACGAGCTGCGCGACCAGGACCAATCCACCCTCGAGGCCCTGCGCCTGGCCCTGCACAACGACCCCGACTCCAGCTACCTGCACGGCGAGATGGCGCGCAACCTGGCCCAGGGCAACCAGTTCGAGCAGGCCGCGCTGGAGGCCGAAAAGGCCCTGCAGCTCGACCCGGGCAACCCGGCCCTGCACCTGCTGCGCGGCAAGCTGCTCTCGGTGCGCCAGCAAAGCGACGCCGCCGTCCTCGAATACGAGAAATGCATCAAGCTCAAGCCCGACCTCGAGGAGTGCTACACCATGCTCGCCCGCGAGCACGCCCTGCAAAAGCGCAACGACATGGCGGTCGCCACGGTGAAGCGCCTGCTCAAGGTCGACCCGGCCTCGACCTCCGGCCTTTATTATTTGGGCACCCTCTACAGCGCCGAACCGAACAAGACCCGCGAGGCGATTCAGGCCTTCAAGGACATCCTCGACGAGGACCCCGACGACCTGAAGGCCATGGCCTCCCTGGCGCAGATCTACCTCGACAAGAAGATGTACCCCGAGGCCCTCAAGGTCCTGCTGCGCATCGAGCACCTCGCCCCGCACGACGTCCCGATCAAGCTGCGGATCGGCCTGATCTACTACGAGATGAAGGACTTCGACCAGGCCATCGACCGCTTCAACAAGGTCTTGCAGCTCAGCCCGCAGAACGACCGCGTCTCCTATTACCTCGGCTTGCTCGAGGCCCAGCGCAAGAACTACGAAAAGGCCCTCGTCTATTTTCAGAACGTCCCCGCCTCCTCCGAGCTCTACAAAGAGTCGGTGCTGCGCATCGCGCTGGTCTATCAAGAGATGAACCGGATCCCGGAGGCGATCGAGCATGTGCAAAAATCCCTCAAGGTGCGCAAGGACGTGCCCGAGCTCTACGAGCTGCTCGGCACCCTCTACGGCAAGCAGGGGCAATACGCGAAGGGCATCGCGGCCGTCGACCAGGGCCTGAAGAAGTTCCCCAACCAAGAGCGGCTGCTCTTCGGCAAGGGCGTCCTGCAGGACAAGCAGGGGGAATTCGAAAAGAGCATCGCGACCATGCGCCGCCTGCTCGAGGTCAACCCGCGGAATTCCTCGGCGCTCAACTACATCGGCTACTCCTACGCGGACCGCGGGATGAACCTGCAGGAGGCGGTGGCCCTATTGACCCAGGCCAACGAGATCAAGCCGAACGACGGCTACATCCTCGACTCGCTGGGCTGGGCGCACTTCAAGGCCGGCAACCGCGAGAAGGCCCTGCAGCTGCTTCATCAAGCGAACAAGCTTTCGCCCAACGAGCCGGTCATCCTCGAGCACCTGGGAGACGTCTATTTGGACAAGGGAGACAAGGCGAAGGCCCGCGGGTATTTTCAGGCGGCGGTGGCCGCGGCCATCGGCCAAGAACACCCCGAGGCGCGCGAGATCGAGGACCTGAAGCGCATCCAGTCCAAGCTGTCGGCGCTGACGCGCCCGTAGGGGCGACGGGAAAAAAACTATGCCCCGCGTAAAACCCAAACCCCTCAGAAGATATTTCCTTAAAAATTTCTCTCTCCTGGCCCTCTGCGCCGCGCTCCTCGCCTGCGCGAAGGCCCCGCCGCGCACCGCCCTCGACGCTGCGGCCTCTGCCGGCCTGCAGCAAGAGCTCGACGCCTACGCCCGCCGCCGGGCCGAGCTCCCTGGCCTCTCCGCCTTCGTCCAGGTCAAGCTGAGCGCCGGCGGCAAAAACGAGCTCTTCGACGCGGCCCTGCTGGCCCGCCCGCCGGACAAGCTCTTCCTCCAAATCTTGGACGACCTGGGCCAAGAACGCGCCCGCGTCGTCGCCGACGGCGCCTCGGTCCTCTTCTTCGACGCCCAGGAAAACCGCTACGAGCGCATCCCGCAGGACGACGAGGCCCTGAAGAAAACCCTCCGCCTCCCCTTGAGCGTCGAGGAGCTGATCGACCGGCTCTTGAAGCGCCTGCCGCCCCAATCCGAGGCCCGCTGGGAGGCCGCGAGCGAAAAGAACAAGCCTTTGGTCCGCTATTGGGTCCGCCGCGGCGGCGACATCCTCGGTCTCGGCGTCCCGCCCCTGGACCTCGCGAGCTACGAGGCCTTAAGCCCCTCCGGAAAATGGAGCTACCGCATCGATTACGGCCCCAACGCCATGCAGTGGACCTTCCGCCGCCCCAAGGCCCGCTTGAGCCTGAGCTTCCAAGACCTCGACACGGCCAAGGCCCCGCCCGACTCGCGCTTCGATACCGAGCCGCCGCCCGGGGCCGCCCCGCGCTAGTCGATCTTCAGACAGCCGCCGCCGACGTGGTTCTTCAAATAGATGTGAAAGTGGGGATCGAGGCCCTTCACCTGCCACTCCCGGCTCTCCGGGGAGAACTGGAACAGCCCGAGGGCGGCGTGGAGGTGCTGGCGGTCGAAACCGCAGCGCTTTTGGTCCTTCTTCGAAAAGGTCGCCTGCGATTCCTCTCCGGCCAGGCGTATCTCCTGGAAGGCGATCTCGCGTCCGGCCTGTCCCTGCTTTTGGTCGCGCAGGCTCGCGATCTCGACGCGGGCGTCCTTCATCTTCGCCGCCTCGCCGATCTTGACGGGAAAATATATCCCGCCCGGAAGTCGGGCGAACAGCTTTCCCCACACGTCGCCGCGGATCTTGATCGGGCCCAGCTCGGCCTGCGCGATTTCCAGGGCGGGGGAGCCGTTCGGAGGGAAGCTCCCGGCCAAGTCCATCCGCGCCACCTGAAACTCGATCTCGCTGGGACGGATATAGAAGTCGGTGACGACCTGTTGGGCCAAGGCCTCGCCCAGCTCTTTTTTCAGCTCGCCCCATTCCGCCACCTTCGAGGGATCCTGATGAAAGGTCACCAGGCCGTCCAGGCCCCGCACGCGGATCGGCTTCTCGCCCAAGCCCTCGAGGAGGGCCCGCCCGGAGCCGGGCCAAAGACTCAGGCGCCCCACGCCTCCGACCTCGGCCCGCTCCACTTTCGTCTGGACCGAGGCCTTCAGCTTTTCGGATTGGACCAGGAAGCGCAGCTCGGGAATTTTCGTAAAAAGTTTGCCGGCGATTTCGAGGCGGGCGCGGCCGTCGGCTTCATGGGACAGGCCGAGGCTGCCGTCGCCCTCCAGCGCCTCGAATTTTAAAAATCCCAGCTCCGCGCCCTGCCGGGACACGCGCAGCTCGCCGGTCGCCTTCCCCTTAAGCTTGGCCTGAAATTCCGGCCGCCCTTGGACGAAGCGGAGCCGCAGGGACGTCAGGCTCGCCTTGTCCCCCGGGGTGGTCCGCAGGTCGAGGCCCTGCCCCTGAAGCGAGACCTGCTTCGCCTCCAGCGAGGCGATATCGACCGCCGGCCCCTCCGGCGTCAGGGAAAAATTCAGGCCCTTCAGCTCCAAGCCTTCTTCCATGCCGAGCCGCAAGCCCTCGCCGCCTCCGCCGAGGCTCAGCTCGAGCCGGACCTTCCGGCTGCGATAGGCCGGGACCTCGAAGCGAGTGCCTTGCCCGCCGAGGGGATCGACGTGGACGCGCAGTTCCAAGGGCTCGAGCCGCTCGTCGGCGTTGCTCAGGTTCAGGCTGCCCCCGGCGCCCCGCCACTGGGCGGATTTGAGGCCGTGGACCTTCACCACCGGATCGAGCAGGGATCCCGTGATCACCAGGCGATGCTTCTCGCCGGGGGCGAGCGGGCCGAACTCCAGCGTCGCGCCCCGCAGCTGGACCCGACGGTTGCTGAAATCGCCCTCGACGAGGATCTCGCTCTCTTCCAGAAGCGGCTTCACCTGGTCGACGCCGACGTTCTTGGCGACTTGCGTCCCCTTGGCCGCGAGGACTTTCAAGACGAGATCCAAGATCTGCCAGCTGTAGACGGGAATCCCCTGGTTCAGGTCGAAGCCCGGCCCCTTGACGAGTCCCGGGGGCAGTTCCGCCTTCTTGAGGTAATCCTCGTGGACCTGCTTGGTGACCGGGAACCACAGGTATTTCACCCGGGCCTGGAGCTTGCGGCTGGCGGGTTCCATCTCGACGCTCAAGACCCGCACCATGAAAAAAGGACCGAGGATGGGGACCTGCTCGAGGGGCTTGAGCAGGGACTGCGGCCCGGCGTAGGGGCGAAACTCGATGCCCAGCTGCACCAGCGCGCCGCCGTCCTTGAGGACCGCCGTCGTGAAGGTCTGCACCTTCCCCGAGCCGATGCCCTGCATCGGCAGCTTGAGGTTGCTGCTGAGCGTGAAGTCCTCGAGCTGGGTCGTGATGTCGTAGAGCAGGCGCGCCGCCGGCGAATCGGGGGGCGGGGGCAGACTCGGCGCCGCGGCGACGGGGCTGAAAAACATCGCGGGCTTTTGCCAAGGCGCGGCCGCCGAGGCGAGCTGCTTTGCGGCGAGGGCGGGTCGCTCGCCCGGTCCGTCGCAGACATAATAATCCGAGGCGCCCGGCGAGGCGGGCTTCGCCGCGCCCGGCATCGCATTCAGCGAGGCGAGGGGCTTGGCGATCGGGGTCAAGGGCGAGGGCGATGAGACTTTTCGGCAGGGCATCAGGGCTTTCCTCCCTCTCCCAAGGATTTCGCGAACAGTTTCCAAAAGGCCGGGGAGCTCAGCGGGGCCTGATCCACGATAAGGACCACGTGACGCTTCGAGGCCTCCGCGGGCAGCTCGGGAAACCAGGCCCCGAGGTGGGCGTCCGCCTCGAGCCGGATCCCATCGCCCCCGGCGTAGGCGACGCCCTTTTGCACGCTCCAGAGCTGGTCCGCCTTTACCGAGAATGCCGAGAACCAGGGCTGCCGCCGCGCGGAGTCGCCCTCGCCCGTTTCCAACCAGACTTCTCCCTCGCGGAGGCCGACGCCCCGGCCGCCGACCAGGGCGCCGTGCGGCGTCAGGACGATCTGCCAGGTCCCTTGAAACTCGGCCGAGGCCTCGACCTTGCCCGGCAGGCCGGGGAATTCCGCCGGGCCAAGGCGAAGCGGGGAATTTCCGCGCGGGTTGACCCACAGAAACAGGGAATTTTTCTCCGGGGAATAGCTCAGGCTCCCCTGCACCCCGGCCGAGATCGGGACGCCGGCGGGACCCGTGTCCAGCCGCGCCGCCGCCCGCAGGTCGACGGCCACGCGGGGCTTCGCCAGCAGCTCCTGCCAAGGCGGGGTTTGGTAATGTCCCGAGACCTCGGCACCCTTAAGCCTCCAACCCGGCGCCAAGGCGATTTCGCCGGGCCCGATCCGAAAGCCTCCGTTGAAATGGTCGACGTCGGGCGCCTTGCGCAGGCTAAGCTCCAGCCCCGCGCCGTCGAGCGCCCGAGGAATTTCCAGGGTGGCGCGGAAGCCCTTGGCGTCGCTGCGGCCGCGGACCTTGCCGCCCTCGGCCAAGACTTTTCCGGATTTTTCGGCGCGCAGGGCGCTCAAGACCCATTCGGAGTCCCGCAGGTCCGTCTTGAAACTGAGCTCGGAGCCGAAACCCATTGGGGGGGCTTCTCCCGAGAGCTCCCAGGCCCCCGTCCCCGTCCAGGCGGTTTTTCCATCGGAGTCCTGTCGTTGGATCTCCAGGCGAAGCTTGGGGCGCAGGGCCAAGGGCCCGAACTTAAATTGCCTCGCGTCGCCCTCCAGGCGGAGCTTGGAGTCCGCCTTGCCCCAATACAAATCCACCCCCTCCGCCGTAAAGCCCGCGGCGGCGCCCGGCAGGGCCACGGCGAGGTCGCCTCCCAGCATCACCTCCCAGTCCTCCGCGCGCGGGCTTAAGCCCTCGGCGCCCTCCGCGAAGGGCCCGCTCCACACCGCATGGAGGTTTTTCACCTCGAAGCGCCGCCCGTCGAGCTCGGCGACGACCCCGCCCGCCAATTCTCCGGAAACCCGCAGCGGATCCGGGCTTAAGGCCGCGTCGTAATCGATCTCGAGGTTTCCCGAGACATCCCCCGCCCAAAGCGGGCCCTCGGCGGCGAACTGCAAGGCGCGATCGGCGAGGCTTTTCAGCCGGATCTCTTCCAATTGCAGTTTAGCCCCTTGAATCTTCAGATCGGAGGCGGCGGCGTCGTAGCGCAACCGGACTCCGCCCTTAAGACGCAAAGAAGCGCCCAGCGCGGCCTCCGGGCCGGGGGGCAGGCCGGGGAGCTCGATCTCCAGATCGCGAAAGTCCAGATTCGCCTCGCCGCCCCTTTTCAGCATGAGTGTCAAACCGCCCCGCAGCCGGACGCTTGGCTCCCCGAATAAAGCGGGAATCTGGACTCGCGCCTCCAAATGATTCAAGACGATCTCGGTCTCCCCCGACTCCGGCCGGAAATCGACGCGCAGGTCCGCGCGGCCCTCGGGGATGCGGATCCCTTCCGGCAGCGGCAAGGCGCTCAAGTCGAGGCGGGGCCAGTCGACACGCGAACCCTCCTGGATTCCCGAGAGATCGAAAGTCTTCCATCGGGCCTCCTCGATATTTTTTCGCAGCAAGGGGAGATCCAGGAAAAACTCCAGCCCCGCAAGCAGGGGATGGCAACTGCCGCCGGGCGTGCCGGGGGGATCGTCCACCCAAATGTCGGAGGGAACGGTGATCTTGAGCGTCGCCTCGACCAAGGCCCCCAGCAAATCGGCGCCGGGCCCCGCCGAGGCCCCCGAGGCCGCGCCGAGCAACCTGCGGAAGCGGAGCAGCGGTACCGCCTCCGCACGACCTTCGGGGAACAGGGCCCCCAGCGGGCTTTGCAGGACGGGCGCGGTGATGTCCTCGGACTTCGGCAGGGAACAGGGGCAGGAGTCGAGGATCAGCCGGCCGGCGGGGTCGGCATCGACGCCGCAAAAATCGAACAGGCCGCCCAGCGCGACGAAGCCGCCCAAGCCGACCGGACCGGAGGCGGCCAGCTTTCCGTCGTGGCTGTGAAACCGCGCGCAGAGCCCCGCCCCCTCCAGAATTTTCAAGTCGGGGGAGTCCTCGATCGGCAAGGTGGTCTGATGGAATTTAAGCAGAAGCTGGAAATCGGCCCGGCGGAAGAGATCCGCGCCGCGATTCCAGGCCGCGTCGACGTCGAAGCGGCCGAGCGAGGGCGAGAGCCGCTCCCGAAAATTTTTCCGGATCGCTTGCTGCGCGGAATCGTCGAAACGGATCGTCGCCGGCGGAGCGGCGGAGAGATCCGGTCCCGGAACGACGGATCGCACTCGAGGTGCCGACATGTGTGCCCCTTATGACCGCGTGTCGTCTCCCGCCCGACCTTGTTGCGGGCTTCTTATAGCGCAGCGCGTAACACGACTCGGGGCGACGCCAAAAACCATTGACATATCGAGCATTTAGACTCACTCTTGCGGGCGGCACCGGCAAAGCCGCCGCGAGGCCCAGAGAGGGAAGGAAGCCGTGGAGCGCTTGGGAAGCACATTTCGGGACAAAGCCGGCCGCCGCCTGCGC